>Ga0081539_10006006_pt1 | contig 11928 bp, 8 predicted proteins | sample TabmetS4T2R2_FD_71023 | JGI IMG/M metagenome (GOLD analysis project Ga0081539, IMG submission 71023) | Tabebuia heterophylla rhizosphere microbial communities from the University of Puerto Rico - S4T2R2 | ecosystem: Host-associated > Plants > Roots > Rhizosphere ...
AGTGATCGTCATCAGACCTCACGCGCCTCGAAGTCGATCCGTGGGTCGACCCACATATAGGTAAGGTCCGAGATCAGATTGACCACGAGGCCGACCAGCGAGAAGATAAACAGCGTTCCGAACACCACGGGATAATCGCGATTCAGCACGCTCTCGAAACCGAGCAGGCCCAGGCCGTCGAGCGAGAAGATGGTTTCGATCAACAGCGAGCCGGAGAAGAAGGCGTGGATGAAGGTGCTCGGGAAGCCCGCGATCACGATCAGCATCGCATTGCGGAAGATGTGGCCGTACAGCACCTGCCGTTCGCTGCAGCCTTTTGCGCGCGCGGTCATCACATACTGCTTGCGGATCTCGTCGAGGAAGGAGTTCTTGGTCAGCAGCGTCATGGTGGCGAAGGCGCCAAGCGCCATCGAGATCAGCGGCAGCGTGATGTGCCAGAAATAATCGATGATCTTCCAGTACCAGGGAAATTGCGCCCAGCCGTCGGAGGTCAATCCGCGCAGCGGAAACAGGTTGAGGAAGGAGCCACCGGCGAACAGGATGATCAGGAGGATCGCAAACAGGAAGCCCGGGATCGCAAAGCCGATGATGATCACCGCCGAGGTCCAGGTATCGAACTTTGACCCGTCGGCGACGGCCTTGCGGACGCCCAGCGGGATGGAGATCAGATAGGTGAGCAGCGTCATCCAGATCCCGAGCGACATCGAGACCGGCAGTTTCTCCTTGATGAGCTGCAGCACGCTGACGTCGCGGAAATAGCTTTTGCCGAAGTCAAATCGGGCGAAATTCCACAGCATCAGCGCAAAGCGTTCCGGCGCCGGCTTGTCAAAACCGAACTGGGCCTCAAGCTTCTTGATGAAGTCGGGATCGAGCCCCTGCGCGCCGCGATATTTCGAGCTGACGGCGTCTGCCGCCGCACCGACCTGGCCGCCGCGCGCGCCGAAGTCGCCGCCGCCGCCCGATACCCTGGAGGTGCCGCCGGTATCGGCGCCGGAAAGCTGCGCGATGACACGCTCGACCGGGCCGCCGGGCGCGAACTGCACCACAACGAACGACACCAGGAGGATGCCCAGGAGCGTTGGAACCATCAAGAGAATGCGGCGGGCGATATAGGCGGTCATGAACTATTTCGCCTGATCGAGCTTGGCGGCCTTGGCGGCGTCATACCACCAATTGTCAGGCGCGCCGGTGCCCTGCGTGTAGCGTGCCGGCTTTTCCGGATGGGCAAATACATCCCAATAAGCGATCGGGTGATTGGTGCGATACCATTGCGGCACCCAGTAGCGGCCGGCCCGGAACACGCGATCGAGCGCGCGGCAGGCGATCGTCAGATCTTCGCGCGTTTCGGCGCCGATCGCCTTGTCGACCAGCGCGTCGATCGCAGGATTCGCCACGCCAGCCAGATTGTACGATCCCTTGGTGGCGGCCGCGTGCGAGGTGAAGTACGGCCGCAGGCTGTCGCCCGGCGTCGGCGACATGGAAAGCCGCATCGTCGTCATGTCGAAATCGAAGGACTCGACCCGCGCGCGGTATTGCACGGCGTCGATCAGACGGATGCTGGCCTCGATGCCGAGCTGGCCGAGATTCTTCATGAACGTCGCGTGGTGCGGCTGGAACGAGGGCTCGTCGAGCAGGAATTCGATGGTGAAGACCTCACCATTCGGCAGCAGCCGCTTGCCGTCCTTGACCGGGAGCTTGGCCTCCTGCAGCAGTTGCTGCGCCTTGCGCAGCAATGTCCTGTCCTGGCCCGAGCCGTCCGATACCGGCGGCACGAACGGTTCGCCGAACACCTCGTCCGGGACCTGCCCGCGGAACGGCTCGAGCAGCTTTAATTCTTCCGGCGACGGTTTTCCGGTCGCCACCATGTCCGAATTCTGGAAGGGAGAGGCCGTGCGCGCATAGGCGCCGTACATCACGGTCTTGTTGGTCCATTCGAAATCGAAGGCGTTGATGACCGCTTCGCGTACCCTGGGATCCTTGAACTTGTCGCGGCGGGTGTTGAAGAACCAGCCCTGCCCGCCCGACGGCAGTTCATCCGGCAAGGTCTCGCGCTTGACGCGGCCGTCCTTGATCGCCGGAAAGTCGTAGCGCGTTGCCCAGATGCGCGCGGTGAACTCCTCGCGGTAGAGATAGTTCTTGCCGGTAAAACCTTCGAACGCGACGTCGCGGTCGCGATAGAACTCGTAGCGCACGGTGTCGAAATTGTAGCTGCCGCGGTTGACGGGAAGATCGGCCGCCCAATAATCCTTGACGCGGTCGAACTCGACATAGCGGTTGATCTCGTATCGGCCCACCTTGTACGGCCCGGAGCCGAGCGGGACATCAGTAGTCGACTCGTCGAACGGGCGCGTTGCGTAATAGGCCTTGGAGAAGATCGGCAGGCCCGCGACATAGAGCGGTACGTCGCGCGCGCGGTTCGGCGCGAAGGTGACAGTCACCGTCGCATCGTCCGGCGCCTCGGCCTTCACGAAGTCGCGGAGCTGCACCAGGATCAGCGGGTGCCCTTTTTCCTTCAGCGTGTTGAGCGAGAAGGCGACGTCATGCGCCGTCAGCTTCGAGCCGTCGTTAAACCGCGCCTCGGGCCGCATGGTGAATTTGTAGGTCAGCTTGTCCGGCGAGATCCATACCGACTTGGCGGCAAGTCCGTACATCGCATCGGGCTCGTCGTTGGCGCGCGCCATCAGCGAGTCGAAGGTCAGCTCCATGCCCTTGGCGCCCTCGCCCTTGAGGATGAAGGCGTTGAACGAATTGAAGGTATGGAAGGACTGGTTATAGGCGCGCACCGAAGGGATGGTGGAGAACAAGCCACCTTTCGGTGCCTGCGGATTCACGTAGTCGAAATGCTTGAAGTCGACGGGGTATTTCAGGTCGCCGAACACCGACATGCCGTGCATTTCGGTGCCGCCATTGTCGGCCGCGGCCGGAGAGAATCGGCCGATGCAGAGTGCACCGATGCCGAGCCCGAGCGCGTGCCGACGTGTGATGTGCGCCATGCGCTTTTCCTTTTAGCTGCGCTTGCTGATCTTGGCTGCCTTTTCAGCGTCCCACCACCACAGGCTTGGAAAGCCCGTTACGCCGTATTTCGGCAGCGGATCGGGACGGCTTAAACGGTCCCAGCGCGCGGCACGCTCGAAACCGGCGGCAAACTGTGGAACGACATAGCAGTTCCAGAGCAACACCCGGTCCAGCGCCTTGCAGGCCGCGACCAGGTCCGCGCGATCCTTGGCGAAGATGATGCGTTCGATCAGCGCGTCGACCGCCGGATTCTTGATGCCGGGCCGATTGCGCGAACCGGGCCGATCCGCTGCGTCGGAGCCGAAGAAATCACGCTGCTCGTTGCCGGGCGACAGCGACTGTCCCCATCCGGTCGTGGTGAGGTCGAAATCGAAACTGCGCAGGCGGTTCTGATACTGCACGCTGTCGACGGTGCGGATCGACACGGTCATGCCAAGCCGTTCCAGGTAAGGCTTGTAGAACAGCACGCCGCGTTCGTCGCCGGGATCGGCGCACAGGAATTCGACGCTGACGGGCTTGCCCGAGGGATCGACAAGTTTGCGATCGCGATTTTCAAATCCGGCTTCCTTGAGCAGGCGTGCGGCTTCGCGAAGATTGGCCCGGCTCATCTCCTCATTGCCGCCAACCGGATTCTTGTACGGCGTCGTGAACAAGTCGGCCGGCACCTTGTCGCGGATTGTTTCCAGAATTTTCAGTTCCGCGCCTTCCGGAATTCCGGTGGCCATGAACTCGGGAATGCCGTCGAAATAGCTACCGCACCGATGGTACTCGCCGTTCGAGAGCAGCCGGTCCGACGTTTCCCAATCATAGGCATAGTTGAAGGCGCGGCGCACCCTGACGTCGGCGAACAACGGACGGCGCAGGTTGAGGCCATAACCCTGCATCCGGCCCGAAGCCGAATTGGTGAACTTCTCCTTGATGACCCGCTTTTCGGTGACCGCAGGAAAATCATAGGCCGTCGACCATTGCTTGCCGCTTCGCTCGGCAAACCAGTCGAGCTGATCCGCCTTGAAGGCCTCGCGCCCGACGGAGTCGTCGCGGAAGAACTCGTAGCGGATCTCATCGAAATTGTTTTGACCGACGTTGACCGGGATGTCCTTGCCCCAATAGTCGGCAACGCGCTCCAGCACCACTGAACGCGCGGCAACAAACTCCTTGATACGATAGGGCCCGGACCCCAGCGGAATTTCCAGCGTAGTAGCGGTCACATCGCGTTTGCGTCCCTGCGTATCGGTGCCTTCCCACCAATGCTTGGGCAGCACCGGAACCTCGCCGGCGATACTCGGCAGTTCGCGATTGCCGGGCATGTCGAACACGAACTTCACCTCGCGGTCGCCGCTCTTCTCGCATTTCACGATGTGCCGGTAATATGCGTTGTACATCGGGCTGTTGGCCTTGAACGCATCGAACGAGAAGATCACGTCCTCGGGAGTAACCGGCTTGCCGTCATGCCAGCGTGCCGCCTGATTCAGGCGATAGATGACGTAGGAAAAATCGTTGGGATAGGCGGCCGCATCCGCGAGCAGGCCGTAGGCGGTCGAAGGCTCGTCCATCGAGCGCGTCGTCAGCGTCTCGATGATCTGCCCGACGCCGCCGGCGAGCGAGCCTTTCACACCCTGGATCACCATGTTGAAGTTGTCGAACGTGCCGAACTCGAACAAGCGGACCACGCCGCCCTTGGGGGCGCTGGGATTGACGTAATCGTAACGCTTGAAGTCGGCGGGATACTTGACGTCGCCGAAGGTCGAGATGGCGTGGCGCCATTTCAGCCCGCCTGGGGCGTCCTCTGCATACGCCGGCGTGACGGCGGAGATCGTCGGGGTGAGCCCCAGTGCCGGGGCCAGCGTGGCCGCGGCGGTGCCTTGGAGAAGGTGTCGTCGGGTAATTGCCAAATGCGGAAATCCTGTTGCTTACGGGAAGCTAGCCAGCACCCAATATAAGGCAAGGGTTCGACCAATAACGTTGCTTTTTCCTCATGATAGCAGCTTGGGAACACCGCCGCTGCGGCGAAAAGTCCCGGTAACAACTCCGCTAGCCATGATGTGATCCCCAATAAGCGAACGGCCAGGCAATTGCCTGGCCGTCCTCAATATCCGGGATTGCACCGGCGGATATTACTTCGCCGCGGTCGGCAGCGGTGCCGGCTTTTCCGACAGCGAGTTCAAATAGGCGATGACGTCGGCGCGCTCGCTGTCCTTCGGAATACCGGCAAAGCCCATCGCGGTGCCCGGCACGAAGGCCTTCGGATTGGTCAGGAACTTGTTGAGATCGTCAAAGGTCCAGTTGCCGCCCTTGCTCTTCATGGCCGCCGAGAAATTGAACCCGCCGCGACCGGCGCCCTTCGGCTCGTTGACGACGCCAAAGAGATTAGGTCCGACGCGGTTGGGGCCACCCTTCTCGAAGGTGTGGCAGGCGCCGCACTTCTTGGCGGCGGCGGCGCCCTTCTCGACCGAGGCGGTCTGCAGCAGCTTTTCGATCGGCTCGGAGGAAGCCGCGGCTTCCTTGGCGCCACCGTGCGAGGTGTCTTCCTTCACGGCGATTTCGAAGCCCGGCTTCTCCAGCGGCTTGGGGGTGAAGATCGCATGGGCGGCAAAGCTCGTCACCAGAACGAGAATGCAGGTGGCCAGGATGGCACCGATAATCTTGTTGAGTTCGAAGGAGTCCATAACGGATCAGGCTCCAGGCCGGAAAATCGACTGAAGGCCGGTGAGGCGGCCGCGGGTGGGCGTGAGGAATCAGCCTTTCGCGCCGCACCCTCAGCAGGGCCTGAGATATCGGTTTGCCCGGGCTCTGGCAACCCGTATAAACGCGCCGAAATCCGCCCCATCCCCATCAAATCCGCTCATCCGGCCGGGCCCTCAGACGATGACCGATTCCCGTATTCTGGTGCTGATTCCGGCCCGCATGGCCGCGACCCGGCTGCCTGGCAAGCCGCTGCTGGATATCGCCGGCCTGCCCATGATCGTGCACGTGCTGCGGCGGGCCGAAGAGGCCAATATCGGCCGCGTGGCAGTCGCGACCGACACGGTCGAGATCGCGGCTGCCGTAAGGGCCCATGGCGGCGAGGCGGTTATGACCAGCCCGGAACACCCCTCCGGCTCGGACCGCATTTACGAGGCGCTGAGGGCGCTCGACGCCGACGGGAAAACCGAGGTGGTAGTCAACGTCCAGGGCGATCTTCCGACCATTCCGCCTGAGGATATCCGCGCCGCGGTCGCGCTGCTCGACGTTCCCGAGGTCGACATCGGAACGCTGGCTGCCGAAATCCGGCGGGAGGAAGAGCATACCAATCCGAGCGTGGTGAAGCTGATCGGGTCGCCGACAAGCGGCCAGCGGCTGCGGGCGCTGTACTTTACCCGCGCCACCGCGCCTTACGGCGACGGCCCCCGCTATCATCACATCGGGCTCTATGCCTATCGGCGCGAGGCGCTGGAACGCTTCGTCAAGCTGCCCCCATCCGTGCTGGAAAAGCGCGAGAAGCTGGAGCAGCTCAGGGCGCTGGAAGCCGGCATGAGAATCGACGGGGCCATCGTCAATTCGGTCCCCCTCGGCGTCGATACCCCGGAGGACCTCGAAACCGCCCGCAAGCTACTAGCCAAGCGCTGACCGGCTGCTAAAAGGCCCGCCAGAGAGACGAGACATGACCAAAAAGCTGAAAATCGCATTCCAGGGCGAGCCTGGCGCCAATTCCCACATCGCCATCGTCGAGGCCTATCCCGACGCCGAGCCGATGCCGTGCGCCACCTTCGAGGACGCGCTGTCGGCCATTTCTTCCGGCGAGGCTGATCTTGGCATGATCCCGATCGAGAATTCGGTCGCGGGCCGCGTCGCCGACATTCATCATCTGCTGCCGGCTTCCGGCCTGTTCATCGTCGGCGAATGGTTCTTGCCGATCCGTCACCAGCTTATGGCGCCGAAAGGCACAAAACTCTCGGATATCAAGACGGTGGAAAGCCACGTCCACGCGCTCGGCCAGTGCCGCCGCATCATCCGCAACCTCGGCATCAAGCCGGTCGTCGCGGCCGATACCGCCGGCAGTGCGCGCGATGTTTCCGAGCGCAAGGACAACAGCGTCGCCGCGATCGCCTCGCGCCTGGCGGCGCAGATCTACGGGCTCGATATCCTCGCCGAGGACGTCGAGGACGAGGCCCACAACACCACCCGCTTCGTGGTGCTGGCCCGCGAGGCGGACTGGGCCAAGCAGGGCTCGGGTCCGCTGGTCACCACTTTTGTTTTCCGGGTGCGCAATTTGCCCGCCGCGCTCTACAAGGCGCTCGGCGGCTTTGCCACCAACGGCGTCAACATGACCAAGCTCGAAAGCTACATGGTCGACGGCAATTTCTTCGCGACGCAGTTTTATGCCGATGTCGACGGCCATCCCGACGACAAGGGTCTCGCCTTCGCGCTGGAAGAATTGAAATTCTTCTCGCGCGAATTCCGTATCGTCGGCGTCTACCCGGCCCATCCGTTCCGCGCGACGTTCTCCGAGAAGCTGGATTGAGGACGCGCACACTTCTGCTTGCGTCCCGCAACGCCCTGCGGGTCATTAACGCTGCAGCTGACACGGACTCTGAAGCGGCACCCGCGGCGTTATCGGCCGGCGCGCGCCGCCGCTCCGATCACCACCACCGGCGATCCCAGCCCCATGCTGGGCGCGGACTCCATACCGGGCGCGGACCCCAACCGGGGCGCGGCCCCCAAACGCGGCGCGGCCCCCAAACTGGCGGAGCCCCCCACGCATAGGCGCTGCGCCATCCCGGACGCCACACTGGACGCGGACCCCAGGCGCCATAAACGCCCCATCTTGGAGCCGGACGCCACCAGCAGCGCCCCCAAGCGTTGCAGACCCAGCGGACCTGCTCGACATCATTGGATTGACGTGAAATCTGGGCGGCCTGGGGAAGACCATTCGGCATCGCGGCCGAAGCCGAGCCGGCGGTGAGCACAACGCCGCCGAGGGCGGCCAACCCAACAATAGTGGATTTCAGCTCCATGGCTTGTCTCCTTGGTTGGAGACCTCAATAACCCCTTCGACAATGTTTGGTTGCTTTTCATAGTAGAACCAACGCAGGGTATACTCAGAAAATGAGACGGAGATTCGAGGAAAAGTCATCACGATCGGGAGGATCAATCCGGAAAAGCAGGAATCAGCTCTCCGAAAAAATCACGCTCAAACAAGACAAGGCGGGATGACGAAAAAGCGGGATGATGACGAAGAAGAGTAGCTGGCTGTTATGCGGCCACCTTCTTGTTCAGCCCGAACGCGTCCGCCAGCAGGCTATACGATTTCTTGCGCGCGTCGTGGTCGTAGACGGCGGTGATGATCATCAATTCATCCGGTTGGCTCGCGGTGATCATCGGCTGCAGCTTCGATAGAATCGTTGCCGGACTGCCGACGAACAGCCGCGAGCGGTTGCGCATCACCGAAGCGCGCTCGGCATCCGAATAGTTGTAGGCCAGCGCTTCTTCGACGCTCGGCAGCGGCAGATATTGTCCGCGGTCGCGGCGCAGGCGGTTGAGGTCCATCGAGGATGCGAGCTGTTCGGCCTCAGCATCGGTTTCGGCGGCAACGGCGGCGACGGCGAGAATGCCGTGCGGCGCATCCCGCCATCCGGACGACTTGAAGTGACTGCGGTAGTTGGTCATCGCCGCCACCGCGTCATAGGTCGCGAAATGGTGCGCGAAGGCGAAGCCCATGCCGACCTGCGCCGCCAATTCCGAACTGTAGTCGGAGGAGCCGAGCAGCCAGATCGGCGGCAGCGGCGTGTCGTCAGGCATGGCGACCACATTGTTGTAGGGATGGCCTTCCGGGAAACCGCGTGTCTCCCACAACACTAGTTCGCTCAGCCGCTCGAGAAAATCGTCGCCGTCGCGGCGATCGAGGCGGCTGCGCAGCGCGTGGGCGGTGGCGCCATCGGTCCCCGGCGCGCGGCCAAGGCCGAGATCGATGCGGCCGGGAAACAGCGCCTCCAGCATCTTGAAGCGCTCCGCCACCACCAGCGGCGCATGGTTGGGCAGCATCACGCCGCCGGAGCCGACGCGGATATTTTTGGTCACCGCCGCGATCTGGCCGATCATCAGGTCGGGCGCGGGGCTCGCCACCGAGGCCAGGTTATGGTGCTCGGCGAGCCAGTAGCGGACATAGCCCAACTCATCGACGTGGCGCGCCAGATCGATGCTGTTACGCAGCGCGTGGGCCGGGCGGGTGCCTGTGGTGACGACGGAGAGATCAAGGACGGAAAGCGGGATCATCGGCCTAAGCTAGTGCGGCCAGCGACAGCGACAAAGGCCTGGCCTGCGCAGATCAGGCCCGCGCTTGTGGGGAAAGGGACGGCAGATCTCCGTCTTTCGAGTGGGACAAAATGTGACAAATTCGGAACAGGTATCACGGCCCACCGCCAACGCGGCCCTCGATTCGGGACGGCTTTCCATCATTGTATTGATCTAATTATATAAATCTTCATATAACCGCAGCCCACAGGCCACACTGAAGGGACTATTGCCTCGATTTCCTTGCATGAATTGGGCCACTTCCCATGCCCAATGGGCTGTTTGAACAGGCCGGTTTGGCCTATTTTAGCTCCTCGCCGCTACGCCCGACGTCCGCCCATCCTTTTGGAACCTTGTGAGTGCCATGACCGAGATTACGTCCCCCACTTTTGAAGGCCATCGCGCGCTCCACTCGCCCAAGATTTCCTTCGAGTTCTTTCCGCCCAAGACCGAGGAGATGGAGCGCAGCCTGTGGGAGACCATCAACCGCCTGGCGCCGCTCGCCCCCAATTTCGTCTCGGTGACCTATGGCGCCGGCGGCTCGACCCGCGAGCGGACCCATTCGACCATCGCCCGCATCCTGAAAGAGACCAGCCTGGTCCCCGCGGCGCATTTGACCTGCGTCGGCGCGCCGAAGGGCGAGATCGACGAGGTGGTGGCGCGCTATCACGAGATCGGCGTCCGCCACATCGTGGCGCTGCGCGGCGATCCGACCACCGGCATCGGCACGCCCTATCATGCGCATCCCGACGGCTATCAGAGTTCGCCCGACCTGATCGAAGGCATCAAGAAGCGTTATCCCGATATCGAAATCTCGGTATCGGCCTATCCGGAGAAGCACCCGGAAAGCCGGACCATCGACACCGACATCGACACGCTGAAGGCCAAGGTCGACGCCGGTGCGGCCCGCGCCATCACGCAGGTGTTCTTCGATAACGACCTCTACTTCCGCTATCTCGACCGCGTGCGCGCACGCGGCATCGACATCCCGGTCGTGCCGGGCATCATGCCCATGCACAATTTCAAGCAGGCGCGCAATTTCGTCACCCGGAACGGCACCTCCGTGCCCGACTGGCTCGCCGCGAAATTCGAGGGCCTCGATGACGACGCCGAAACGCGCAAGCTGGTGGCCGCGACCGTCGCCGCAGGCCAGGTGCAGAAGCTCGCCAAGCACGGCGTCGACACCTTCCACTTCTACACCATGAACCGCGCGGACCTCGTGTTCGCGATCAGCCATCTCTTGGGAATTCGCCCCAATGGCGCACAGAAAGCCGCCTGATCCGATGAGTGTTCCCGTTTCACCGAAGCGTACTGCCCTGCTCGCCGCCGCGCGCGAGCGCATCCTGGTGCTCGACGGCGCCATGGGCACCATGATCCAGGGCCTGCAGTTCGACGAAACCGCGTTTCGCGGCGCGCGCTTTGCGGACTTCCACCGCGACGTCCGCGGCAACAACGACCTGTTGATCCTGACGCAGCCTGACGCGATCGAGAACATCCACGCCGCGTACCTGCGCGCCGGCGCCGACATCGTCGCCACCAACACCTTTTCCTCGACCTCGATCGCGCAGGCCGACTACGACATGTCGGACCTTGCCTATGAGCTGAACCGCGACGGCGCAAGACTCGCGCGCGCTGCCGCCGAGCGCGTCAGCGCCGAGGACGGCAAGCCGCGTTTCGTCGCCGGCGCGCTGGGCCCGACCAACCGCACCGCTTCGATCTCGCCCGATGTCGCCAATCCCGGCTATCGCGCCGTCACTTTCGACGATCTGCGCAAGGCCTATGGCGAGCAGGTCAACGGCCTCCTCGACGGCGGCGCCGACCTCCTGCTGGTCGAAACCATTTTTGACACGCTGAACGCCAAGGCGGCGCTCTACGCAATCTCCGAAATCACCGAAGAGCGCGGCATCGACGTGCCGGTGATGATTTCAGGCACCATCACCGACAAATCCGGCCGACTGCTCTCGGGCCAACTGCCGGAAGCGTTCTGGAATTCAATCCGTCACGCCAAGCCTGTTACCGTCGGCTTCAACTGCGCGCTCGGCGCCGAGGATCTGCGCGCCCATATCGCCGATATCGGCCGCGTCGCCGATACGCTGGTCTGCGCCTATCCTAATGCCGGCCTGCCCAACGAGTTTGGCCAGTATGACGAGACGCCGGAATATATGGCGCGGCTGATCGGCGAATTCGCCGAGGCCGGTCTTGTCAATATTGTCGGCGGCTGCTGCGGCACCACGCCGGACCATATCGCGGCGATTGCCGCGGCGGTCGCTCCGCACAAGCCGCGTATCGTCCCGACCATCGAGCCGCGGCTGCGGCTGTCGGGCCTCGAGCCGTTCGAGCTGACGCCGGCAATCCCGTTCGTTAACGTCGGCGAGCGTACGAACGTCACGGGATCTGCGAAATTCCGCAAGCTGATCACCGCGGGCAACTATACCGCGGCGCTGCAGGTGGCGCGTGACCAGGTCGAGAACGGCGCGCAGATCATCGACGTCAACATGGACGAGGGCCTGCTGGATTCCGAAGCGGCGATGGTGACGTTCCTCAACCTCGTTGCCGCCGAACCCGACATCGCCCGCGTGCCTGTCATGGTTGACTCTTCGAAGTTCAACGTGATCGAGGCCGGCCTGAAATGCGTGCAGGGCA
>Ga0081539_10006007_pt1 | contig 11928 bp, 10 predicted proteins | sample TabmetS4T2R2_FD_71023 | JGI IMG/M metagenome (GOLD analysis project Ga0081539, IMG submission 71023) | Tabebuia heterophylla rhizosphere microbial communities from the University of Puerto Rico - S4T2R2 | ecosystem: Host-associated > Plants > Roots > Rhizosphere ...
CCGAAAGCCGGGTCATCGCGGTCCACAACCTCGACCGTCGCCATGTCGTAGCGGCCAACCGGGTCCAGGCTTCTGAAGTAGTCGGTGTAGTTCTGATAGGTGAGCCAGCCGACGCGCACGACATGCGTCTTCATCGGCGTGATCGTGCATGCGACGAGCGGCTTCCAGACGCTGGGGTCTCGCAGGTTGGCATCAACCACAAGTCGGTAGCCTTCGATGAGCGCAGACGGGCTGCGCCAGATCAGACGGGCTGGACCGGCATCGGTCAGCACATAGGGCGTGCGCTGGAGGCCGTCGCAACGTGTCTCGCCGTTATCGTCGGTCGCGCATTTGGTGTGCTCGAACAGCGGGTCCTTGCCCGGGAACAACGGGTCCTCGAGGGCGGCAGCGTGACCGATCGAGACGACGAGCAGCGCAAACGCAATACGCTTCATGGCGCCGAGTATGACGTCGTCAGGGGGATCTCGCCTTCAGGGGATACCCGGAAACTAGGCTCAGGCGCGCCCCGCGAAGCTTGGTATTGCGATGCGCCCTCTCGGCTCCTGGGACCCCGCTTTCGCGGAGGTGCGCGGAGACTTTCAAATCGCGGTTCAACAGCAATCCACATCCCTTTGGACGGCTGGATTTGCGCCCCGGATTTGTCTCAATTCAGCAACATTGTTGTATAATTGCACCAACGACCCGGGCACCGGTGTGTGAGCCGGGCCGCTCACCCCTGATTCACGTAGCGACGGATCACACGCGGGCCCTATGGCGAGTGCCGAAGACCTTGCTGGTTCAGACCTAGGCGGCACGACCCCCCGGCTTTCGCTGCGGCTGATGGGCTCGATCGCGGTCGGCCTGGCGCTGTTGTCGGCGACCGTGACCTTCGCGGTGCTCGCCGGGCTGACGCCGGTCGCCCCGACGCACCAGGTCGTCGTGACCGTGCTGGCGATCGATGCCTTTGCGGCGCTGTTGCTGACCGCGGTCATCGGCCGGGAGATCTGGAACATCATGCAGGCGCGCCGGCGCGGGCGAGCGGGCGCCCGGCTGCATGTGCGCATCATCGGGCTGTTCTCGGTCATCGCCGCGGTGCCGGCCGTGCTGGTCGCGATCGTCGCGACGATCACGCTCGACCGCGGGCTTGCGCCCTGGTTCGCCACCCGCATCCAGTCGGTGATCCAGAACTCGCTCACCGTCGCGCAGATCTATCTCAACGAGCAGGGCGGGCTGATCCGCAGCGAAATCGCCGCGATGGCGTTCGACGTCAGCCGGGCAAAGCCGCTGTTCGACAATGAGCGCGCGCGGTTCAAGGAAATTCTCACCGCCCAGGCCAAGGTGCGCGGCCTGCCGCTGACGCTGATCGTGCACAGCGATCTCACCGTGATCGAGAAGGCGGATGTCGAAGGGGTCGGCGACATCGCGCCGCCGCCGGCGAATGGCGCGCTGTCGGGCGTCGGCGACGAGGTGCCGCAGGTCGCGATGTTCCTCGAATCCAAGACCGTCGCGGCGGTGATCAAGCTGCGCGGCTATGACGACGCCTACCTCTACGTCGCGCGTCCGCTCGATCCGCGGGTGATCGAGCAGCTGCAGGCGACACAGGACAGCATCGCGGAGTTCTCGAACCTCGAAAGCCGCCGTGTCGGCGTGCAGGTCGCCTTCGCGCTGATGTACACCGTCATCGCGCTGATCGTGCTGTTGTCCGCGGTCTGGATCGGGCTGAATTTCGCCAATCGCCTGGTCGCGCCGATCCGCCGCCTGATCAGCGCCGCCAAGCTCGTCTCGACCGGCAATCTCTATGTGCAGGTGCCGGTGCGGCGCGGGGAGGGCGACGTCTCTCAGCTCGGCGAGACCTTCAACAGCATGACGCAGGAGCTGCGCACGCAACGCGACGACCTGATGCGCGCGCACGACCAGATCGACAGCCGGCGCCGCTTCATGGAGGCGGTCCTTGCCGGCGCCAGCGCCGGCATCATCGGCGTGAATGCAGAGGGCAAGATCAGCATTCTCAATCGCTCGGCCGAGAAGCTGATCGGCCAGAACGAGAGCGATGCGGTCGGCCGGGACCTGACCGACGTCATGCCCGAGCTCAAGCCGCTGTTCGATGAGGCGCACACCGGCATGCATCGCCTGGTGCAGGGCCAGATCACCATCAATCGCGACATGCGCGAGCGCAATCTGTCGGTGCGCGTCACCACCGAGCAGTCCGCCGACGAGCACGGCGGCTATGTGGTGACGCTCGACGACATCACCGATCTCGTCACCGCGCAGCGCACCTCGGCCTGGGCCGATATCGCGCGGCGCATCGCGCACGAGATCAAGAATCCTCTAACGCCGATCCAGCTCTCGGCCGAACGGCTCAAGCGCAAATACGGCAAGGTCATCACCGACGACAAGGCCGTTTTCGATCAGTGCACCGACACGATCGTTCGCCAGGTCGACGATATCAAGCGCATGGTCGACGAGTTCTCGCGTTTCGCGCGCATGCCCAAGCCGGTGATGACGGCGGAAGATGTCGCCGATACCGTGCGTCAGGCGGTTTTTCTGCAGCGCGTCGGCAACCCGGATATCGACATCGAATTTACAAGCGAGCAGGAGAAGATGCCGGCCAAGTTCGACCGGCGGCTGATCTCGCAGGCGCTCACCAACATCATCAAGAACGCCACCGAAGCCATTGCGGCTGTGCCGCCGGAAGAGCTCGGCCGCGGTCGCATCCGCGTCGCCGTGACGCGCGAGGGAGCCGAAATCGTGATCGACGTGATCGATAACGGCACCGGGCTCCCTAAGGAGAACCGCAACCGTCTGCTCGAGCCTTATGTGACGACGCGCGAGAAGGGCACGGGCCTTGGTCTTGCCATCGTCGGGCGCATTCTGGAGGAGCACGGCGGGCGGATGGAGCTTTTCGATGCGCCGGAGGTCGCAAGCGGCGGCCGTGGCGCATGGGTGCGCCTGCGCATCGCGGCTGAATCGGGGGGCGATGCAGCCACGCAATCTGAAAGCCCTGGACAAGTTCTCGAAGCGGCGAGCGAACGATAAACATGGCGTCCGACATCCTCATCATCGATGACGAGGCGGATATCCGCGAGCTGGTCGCGGGCATCCTGCAAGACGAAGGCTATGAGACGCGCACGGCACGCGACAGCGACACCGCGATCAACGCGATCGAGATGCGCCGCCCGAGCCTGTTGTTTCTCGACATCTGGCTGCAGGGGTCGAAGCTCGACGGGCTGCAGCTGCTCGACAATGTCAAGGCGCAGCACCCCGAGCTGCCGGTGGTGATGATCTCCGGCCACGGCAACATCGAAACCGCCGTCTCGGCGATCAAGCGTGGCGCGTATGATTTCATCGAGAAGCCGTTCAAGGCCGATCGGCTGGTGCTGGTGGCGAACCGCGCGCTCGAGAACTCGCGCCTCAAGCGCGAGGTGAAGGAGCTCAAGCAGCTCGCGCCGGTGCCGACCACGCTGGTCGGCAAGTCGCCGGCGATCAACCAGCTGCGCCACGTAATCGACAAGGTCGCGCCGACCAACAGCCGCATCCTGATCGTCGGGCCCTCGGGCGCCGGCAAGGAGCTGACCGCGCGCACCATTCACGCGCATTCGGCGCGGCGCGAAGGTCCGTTCGTGGTGATCAACGCGGCGGCGATCACGCCGGAGCGGATGGAGTCCGAGCTGTTCGGCGTCGAGGCCTCGAACGGATCGCAGGAGCGCAAGATCGGCGCGCTCGAGGAGGCGCATCACGGCACGCTGTTCATCGACGAGATCGGCGACATGCCGCGCGAGACGCAGAACAAGATCCTGCGCGTACTGGTCGATCAGACCTTTCAGCGCGTCGGCGGCACCAACAAGATCAATGTCGATGTCCGCATCGTGTCCTCGACCGCACGCAATCTCGAGGCCGAGATCGCGGCCGGGCATTTCCGCGAGGATCTCTTCCACCGCCTCTCGGTGGTGCCGATTCGCGTGCCGCCGCTCGCCGAGCGGCGCGAGGACATCTCCGTGCTGGTCGACTATTTCATGGACCAGATTTCGCAATCGACTGGACTGCCGAAACGCCAGATCGGCGAGGACGCGATGGCGGTGCTGCAGTCGCACGACTGGCCCGGCAACGTCCGCCAGCTGCGCAACAATGTCGAGCGGCTGATGATCCTCGCGGGCGGCGACGCCGAGGCGGTGATCTCGGCCTCGATGCTGCCGCAGGACGTCGGCGCGATGGTGCCGAACTTGCCGAGCGGCAATGGCGGCGAGCATCTGATGGGCCTGCCGCTGCGCGACGCGCGCGAAATGTTCGAGCGCGAGTATCTGCGCGCGCAGATCAATCGCTTCGGCGGCAACATCTCGCGCACCGCCGAGTTCGTCGGCATGGAGCGCTCCGCGCTGCATCGCAAGCTCAAGGCGCTGGGGATCGGGTAGGGGGCACTGTAGCCCGCATGAGCGCAGCGACATGCGGGGCCGGCACCTCGTCTCACGCTCACCCGGATATCGCGCCGAGGCGCTCATCCGGGCTACACACTGCTCGTGGGGCAGAGCTCGTAGCCCGCATGAGCGCAGCGACATGCGGGACCGCCGATCCCGGATTTTCGCTGCGCTCATCCGGGCTACGCACTACACGCGCTTCTTCTTCGATGCCTTCTTCTTCGCCGCCTTCAGCCCCTTCGGATCGAACACCATCGCCTCCATCCGCAGCCCGTCCGGATCGAGGAAATACACTGCGTAATAGCCGCCCTCGTAGTAGTCGTCCGGCGGATCGGGCACCTCGACGTCGTACTTCTTCAACGCCGCGTAGAACGCGTCGACGTCGGCGCGCTTCGACAGCTCAAAGGCGTAGTGGTGAAAGCCGATATTGCCCTTGCGGTGCGGGTGCTTCTTGCCCTCGGCGTCGGCCTCGGCGATCCAGAACAAGGTCTTGCGGTTGCTCCAGCCGGCCATGTCGCTGTACTGGTGTTTCAGCTTGAAGCCGAGCGCGCCCAGCACCTTGGTATAGAAGTCCTTGGAGCGCTCGAAGTCACTGACGCTGATCACCAGGTCGTCGATGCCGACGACGCGTGCCATCTCTGCCTACTTTATTTGTGCATGATCTTGTCCGAAAACCGGTTCCCATCCCCGATCGGGTCGAGGACATGCTTTTCGGGATCATGCACTAAAACGCCCAGGAGCCTGATTTGTCCCGCATCGCCTATGTGAACGGCCGCTATGTTCCGCACCATGCCGCACAGGTGCATGTGGAGGACCGGGGCTACCAGTTCGCCGACGGCGTCTACGAGGTCTGCGAGGTGTTCGGCGGCAAGCTGGTGGACGAGCGGCGCCATATGGACCGGCTCGAGCGTTCGCTGCAGGAATTGCGCATCGCGATGCCGATGACGCGCATGGCGCTCGGCACGGTGCTGCGCGAGACCGTCGCGCGCAACCGCGTGCGCGATGGCATCGTCTATCTGCAGGTCTCGCGCGGCGTCGCGCGGCGCGACCACGCCTTTCCGCCGGGCGGGACCGCGCCCAGCATGGTGGTCACGGCCAAGAACTACGACCTCGCCAAGAACGAGCTGGCCGCCGCCGACGGCATTGCGGTGATTTCAGTGCCCGACAATCGCTGGGACCGCGTTGATATCAAATCGGTCGGGCTTCTGCCCAATGTGCTCGCCAAGCAGGCAGCGCGCGAGGCGGGCGCCAAGGAGGCCTGGTTCGTGGATGCGAAGGGTTTCGTCACGGAAGGGTCCTCGACCAATGCCTGGATCGTGACGCGCGACGGCGCGGTGGTCACACGCCCGGCCGATCACGGCATCCTGCGTGGCATCACCCGGACCGTCGTGCTCGACGTGATCGCGGCGCATGGGCTGAAGCTCGAGGAGAGGGCGTTCACCATGGACGAGGCGTATGCGGCGCGCGAGGCGTTCATCACCTCGGCAACCCAGTTCGTAACGCCGGTTGTTCAAATTGACGGCAAGCCCGTCGGGAACGGGGCGCCGGGACTGATCGCCACGGCACTGCGGCGCGACTACCACGCACACGCCGAAATCAGCTAACCAAACCGGCCGCTTCAAAGAAACCGGCGGTACCGCCCCACCCCGGCCAAGTTTGGCTTGCCTATGACCTTGGGGTGCCATCTAATGGCAGCTGCCACATCCGCGTGCAGACGCCCGTCTGTTCGCGGCCTAAGCAAAGACGATAAACACCGCGAAAAGAAACGAAACCGCGGAGAGGGGTCCGCGAAAAAGAACGGAAATACGGCAATGGCAGCCGACCGCGCACAAAATCTACAAGACACCTTCCTCAATCATGTCCGTAAAAGTAAAACGCCGCTCACGATCTTCCTGGTGAACGGCGTGAAGCTTCAGGGGGTCGTGACCTGGTTCGATAATTTCTGCGTGCTGCTGAGAAGGGACGGGCACTCGCAGCTCGTCTACAAGCACGCGATTTCAACCATCATGCCGGGACACCCGATCCAACTGTTCGAAGGCGCCGAGGAGGCGCCGGCTGAGAAGGCCTGATTTGGAGCCACGACGTCGTCGCGACGCGATTTCCGACCGGCTGACGCCATCCGACGAGGGCGCAACCGGCCGTGCGATGGTGATAGGTCCTTATCTGCGGCGCCGGCCGCAGAAGGGCATTGTTGTGCCCCAAAAGGGCTCCTCCGCGTCCCCGAAGGGCGCCCTTGTGCCCCGGAAGGGCGGCCTTGCGCCCCAGAAGGGGACTGTGACGCGGCCCGAGGAGGGCGCACGCAGCGATGAAGCACGCCTCGAGGAGGCGGTCGGGCTCGCGGCGGCGATCGATCTCGAGGTCCTCGAAGCCGGCATCGCGCCGCTCAGCGAAATCCGTCCCGCGACTTATCTCGGCAAGGGCAAGGTCGACGAGCTCGCCGGCGTGATCAAGGCGCGCGAGATCGGCATCGTGGTGATGGATTGTGCGCTCTCGCCGGTGCAGCAGCGCAACCTCGAAAAGGCGTTCGGCGCCAAGGTGCTCGATCGCACCGGGCTCATCCTCGAGATCTTCGGGCGGCGCGCGCGCACGCGGGAAGGTTCGCTGCAGGTCGAGCACGCGCATCTGACCTACCAGAAGGGCCGGCTGGTGCGCTCCTGGACTCATCTCGAGCGCCAGCGCGGCGGCTTCGGCTTCCTCGGCGGCCCGGGCGAAACGCAGATCGAATCCGACCGCCGCATGCTCGAGGAGCGCATCGCCAAGATCGAGCGCGAGCTCGAAGGCGTGAAGCGGACGCGCAAGCTGCATCGCGACAGCCGCAAGCGCGTGCCCTATCCGGTGGTCGCGCTGGTCGGCTACACCAATGCCGGCAAGTCGACGCTGTTCAATCGGCTGACGCGCGCGCGCGTGCTCGAAGCCGACATGCTGTTCGCGACGCTCGATCCGACCTTGCGCGCGATCACGCTGCCGCACGGCGCCAAGGTGATCCTGTCCGACACCGTCGGCTTCATCTCCGATCTGCCGACCATGCTGGTCGCGGCGTTCCGCGCCACGCTTGAGGAAGTCGTCGAAGCCGACGTGATCCTGCATGTGCGTGACGCCACGCATGAGGATACGGCCGCGCAGGCACATGATGTCGAAGAGGTGCTGCGCGCGCTCGACATCGACCCGCAGGACCATGACCGGTTGATCGAGGTCTGGAACAAGGTCGACCGGCTCGGCGCCGAGGAGCGCGCTCAACTGGAGAACGTTGCCCAGCGCCGTCCCGCGAACGAACGCCCGGCGCTGGTCTCGGCGCTGACCGGGGAGGGGCTTGGCGTCCTGCTCGACACGATCGAGGCGCATCTTGCCGCCAAACGCGTTACCTTCGATCTGGTACTCGATCCGTCCGACGGCGCCGGCGTGAGCTGGCTGCATCGGCACTCCGAGGTGATGGACAAGCACCTGCGCGAGGACGGACGCCTCGCCATGACGGTGCGGGCGGATGCCACGAATGCCGAGCGGATCCGGGGAAGATTTGGTCATTCCGGGGCGCGCGCGTAAGCGCGCGAGCCCGGAATCCATACACACGAAACCGGCCGCATCGAGCTGTCAGGTCGTCAAATCCACGATCGTGGTTATGGATTCCGGGCTCGCTACTTCGTGGCGCCCCGGAATGACCAACGCTAACCTTCCTTCGCCTTCGCCTGATCCCACAACGCGTCCATCTCGGCCAGCGTCGCGTCCTGCGGCTTCTTGCCTTGCGCGGCAAGCGCGTCCTCGATCGCGCCGAAGCGGCGTTCGAATTTCAGATTGGTCTGGCGCAGCGCCGTCTCGGGATCGACATCGAGATGCCGCGCCAAGTTGACCACGGCGAACAACAGGTCGCCGATCTCACCCGCGACCTTGTCGCGCGCGCCGGCGTCGAGCTCAGCACCGATCTCCTGCGTCTCTTCCCGGATCTTTGCCAGCACGGCTTTCGGGTCATTCCAGTCGAAGCCGACTTTGCCGGCCTTCTGCTGCAGCTTGAGCGCGCGCGCGAGCGCCGGCAGCCCGGGCGAGACGCCGGCGAGCGCGCCGTCGCGGGCAGGGGCAGGGGATCGGCCTGCCTTCGCCCGCGTGGCTTTTTCCTCAGCCTTGATCTGATCCCACTGGACGTTGACCTCGCCGGTGCTCATGCCGCCCTTGTCGCCGAACACGTGCGGATGACGGCGGATCAGCTTCTCGGTGATGGCCTGCACGACATCGGGAAATGCGAAGGCGCCTTGCTCCTGCGCCATCCGCGCGTGAAACACGACCTGCAGCAACAGATCGCCGAGCTCGTCCTTGAGGTCATCGAGATCGCCGCGGCCGATCGCATCCGCGACCTCGTAGGCTTCCTCGATGGTGTAGGGCGCGATGCTCGCGAAATCCTGTTCGAGGTCCCATGGACAGCCGGTTCGGGGCGTACGCAGCGCAGCCATGATGGCAATCAGATCAACGATCTCGCGGGACGGTTTCATGAACGATCTCGGGGGGAAGGGCGCCCTGACCGTATCAGAGCGCCCTCGCCCGCGGCACAGTTAACTGAGATCGTTAACGCCGGCGGCCCATAGGAAATCCCGGTCAATGGCCGGTGCCGTCCGCTTTGCGCGAAGCCTCGAACAGGAACCAGGTCCGCTTCTCGGTCGCGTCGATGAAATTCTCCAAAAGACTCGCGGTCGCGACGTCCTCGTGCTCGTCCGCCACCTCGTGCGCCTTGCGCATCGCCGCCGCGACGGCCTTGTTGTCCGCCATCAGCTCGGACAGCATTTCGCTCGGCCCGACGAACTCCTCGTCATTGTCCTCGAGCGACTGGTGCCGCGCGATATCGCCGATCGACCGTAAGGTCGTGCCGCCGATCTTGCGCACGCGCTCGGCCAGCGGATCGGTCGTGGCAAAGATGTCGTCGGCTTGCTCATCGAGCAGCAGATGATAGTCGCGGAAATGCGGTCCGCTGATGTGCCAATGGAAGTTCTTGGTCTTCAGATAAAGCGCGAAGCTGTCGGCCAGCACGCCGTTCAAGGCTTCGGAAATCTCCGCCACGGCCTTGTCGTCGAGGTCAGTCGGGGTGTCGAGATTGGCGGCCGTCCGGCCACGCTTCAACTGGGTCACTTTGCTCACGGAGGGCCTCGCTGGGTTTGGGCAGGTTGGGGGGCGCGCTCACGGAGCGGCGCCTCACCACAATGCCGAAGCCCATGGCCTGGATCCCAGCCGCACCTAGGTATGTCCCAGCCCGACCTAAGTATGGGCGATTCGCATAAGACATATTATGGAATATCCTTACGATCCCGGGGCGATCCCGTAAGCCTCTGAAACCGTTCGAATTTTAGGCAAATCCGTCGAGAATCCGGCTCCTGGATTGCTGCCGCTGCGCCGCTTATGCCGTCCTGCCGTCCGCCACCTCACGGCCACGGCCTCGCCGCACCATATCGATCTCCAGACACCGCATCGGCTTTGACGATGCCGGTCATGGCGCAGCTCACCTGAGGGAGGCCCGCGTGCGGTCAGCGGCAGTCAAAGCGCTCACGACGTCCGAGATCGGGTCCGCCGCTGACACGCTCGTGCTGGCGTTCGCGGCCGATCCGGTCACGCGATGGACCTGGCGGCACGCACGCCAATATCTCGAGATCATGCCGCATTTCGTGCGCGCGTTTGGCGGCCGGGCCTTCGAGCACGGCGGCGCCTTCGGGACCGACGACTACGCCGGTGTCGCACTGTGGCTGCCGCCGGACGTGCATCCTGACGAGGAAACGCTTGGCGAGGTCGTCGGCCGATCGATGGCACCGTCGCTCGCGCCCGACGCCGCCGCGCTGTTCGCGCAGATGGCCACGTACCACCCGAAGGAGCCGCATTGGTATCTGCCGCTGATCGGCGTCGATCCGGCGTATCAAGGCAAAGGCCACGGCGATGCGCTGATGACGCATGCCCTGCAGGCCTGCGATCGCGATCACGTGCCGGCCTATCTGGAGTCGACCAACCGGCGCAACATCTCGCTGTACCGGCGCCATGGCTTCGAGCCGCTCGGCGCCATCCAGGCCGGCTCGTCGCCGACGCTCACACCCATGTTGCGGCCGGCGCGGTGAGGCGCCCGGGACGGGGACTCCAACCGCCCTTCCCGCTGCCAGATGTCAATCGAAACCGGTCAACCGCATCCCGTCATAGGCCGGCTCGACATGCGGCGGCAGCTGCGCCTGCAGCGTCTCGTAGTCGAGATCCGTGTGCATGTTGGTGAGGACCGCGCGCTTCGGCTTGAGGCGCCCGATCCACTTGAGCGCGTCCGCGACACTGAAGTGGCTCTCATGCGGCGTGTAGCGCAGCGCGTCGACGATCCACAGATCGAGCCCGCCGAGTGCGGCTGCGGTTTCGTCCGGCATGCTATGGAGATCGCTCGAATATGCGACGTCGCCGAAGCGGAAGCCGAGCGACGGGATATCGCCGTGCTCCTGGCGGAACGGCAGCGCCTCGATCGGCCCGCCCGGCCCCGCCACCGAGACCGGCACACCGGCTTTGAGCTCGTGCATATTGAGGATCGGCGGATAGAAGCTGCCGGCCGGCTGGGCGAAGCAGTAGCCGAAGCGGGTCATCAGCGTGCGCGAGGTCGCGGCATCCGCATAGACGTCGACACGCCGGCGCTTGTGCAGCACGAGGCCGCGCAGGTCGTCGATGCCGTGGATGTGGTCGGCGTGCTCGTGGGTGTACAGCACGGCGTCGAGCCAGTTGACGTGCGCATCGATCAGCTGCTCGCGCAGATCCGGCCCGGTATCGACGAGGACGCGCGTGACGTCATTGCCACGGCGCCGCTCGATGAGCAGCGCGCAACGCCGCCGGCGGTTCTTCGGATTTTTCGGATCGCACTTGCCCCAGCCGGTCCCGGGTCGCGGCACGCCGCCGGATGACCCGCAGCCCAAAATGGTAAACGCCAGCGTCATGCCGCGGCGGCGGCCTTGCGCGGCACTTTTGAAAACAATTTGAAGAAATTGTCCGTGCTCTGGCGGCTGATCTCGTCGAGCGTCGTGCCGCGCACGTCGGCCAGCACCTTGGCGACTTCGCCGACGTAAGCCGGCTCGTTGCGCTTGCCGCGATATGGCAGCGGCGCGAGGTACGGCGCGTCGGTCTCCACGAGAAAGCGATCCGCCGGCACGTTTTTCGCGATCTCGCGCAACGCGCCGGAGTTCTTGAACGTCACGATTCCGGTGAAGGAGATGTAGTGGCCGAGCGCGAGCGCGCGGCGCGCAAGATCTGGCCCGCCGGTGTAGCAATGCAGCACAGCCGGGAAGGCGCCCTTCCCGCTTTCTTCTTCCAGGATGCGTGCCGTGTCGTCGTCGGCCTCGCGTGCATGAATGACGAGCGGCAGGCCGGTCGCACGCGCCGCCGCGATATGAGTGCGGAAGCCTTGCTCCTGCGCGTCGCGCGGCGAGTTGTCGTAGTGATAATCGAGCCCGGCTTCGCCGATTGCGACGACTTTCGGATGGCTCGTCCGCGCGATCAGCTCGTCGGCCGTGATGTCGAGCTCTTCATGGGCGTGATGCGGATGCGTGCC
>Ga0081539_10006008_pt1 | contig 11927 bp, 13 predicted proteins | sample TabmetS4T2R2_FD_71023 | JGI IMG/M metagenome (GOLD analysis project Ga0081539, IMG submission 71023) | Tabebuia heterophylla rhizosphere microbial communities from the University of Puerto Rico - S4T2R2 | ecosystem: Host-associated > Plants > Roots > Rhizosphere ...
GGTGACGTTCGCGCGGCGAGGGGGACGTTCGCGCCGCGAGGGGGACGTTCGCGCCGCGAGGGGGACGTTCGCGCCGCGAGGGGGACGTTCGCGCCGCGAGGGGGACCTTCGGGTGGCGAGGGGGACCTTCGGGTGGCGAGGGGGACGTTCGCGCCGCGAGGGGGACCTTCGCGCCGCGAGGGGGACGTTCGCGCCGCGAGGGGGACGTTCGCGCTGCGCCGAGGCCATGGTCACAGCATCTTTGTCCCCTTGATCATGCAAAGGTCCCTCTGATCATGGAAATGACGGCTGACCGGCGCCCGGCTGGACACGATCATCTGCGCCCATTTCGCGACAGCCAGCAGCATCCGCTCGATCCTCCGTGATCATCCGCCGGCCGCCTCTCGGTGACCATCAACAGCCCCCTGAACCCTGCTCCGCCCGCCCATGAGCGGCATGCCGTCATTGACGCTGCCGAGCATTCCGGCTAGCGTCCGGCTCACTTGTTGTGACGGTACGAGAAGCCGGTGAGAGTCCGGCACGGTCGCGCCACTGTAACTGGGCACGCACTGCTGCGGTCCGGAGTCAGACCTCTGCCGTCACGGCTTCCGTCGAGCGGGACGCGTGATCCCAAGGAGGTCCACCATGGCCGATCCGGCTGTTGTCCTGCCTGTTCCTGCAGCACCGCCGATGCCGGCTGCGGTCCCGGTTCGTGAGCTGCTGCCCTGGGCCTTTTTTGGTCTTGTGCTGGGGCTGGTTGCGCTGTATTTCGTGGGCGCCGAGCAGGGTATTACGTCGGTCCTGTCTGGTTCTGGTGTGCATGAGTTCCTGCACGACGGGCGTCACCTGCTCGGTTTCCCCTGCCACTGATGGTCAGCCGCTATGAAGGCACGCACGCTCCTCGTGCGCGGCATGCTCGTCGGGGTTGTTGCCGGTCTTCTGACGTACGGGTTCTCATCGCTGTTCGGTGAGCCGCAGATCAACAACGCCATCGGGTACGAGGCGGCGCACACTGCGGCAGGAATGGGCGAACCGGAGTCGGTCAGCCGCTCGGTGCAGTCCACGATCGGGCTGGCCGTCGCCCTCGTCGTGTACGGCGCTGCTCTCGGCGGGATCTTCGCGCTGGCCTTCGCCAGCGTCTACGGCCGCTTCGGCCGGCACGGGATCCGGGCCACGGCTCTCGCGGTCGCCGGCGCGGGATTCACCACCGTCAGCCTCGCACCGTTCGTGAAGTATCCGGCGAACCCGCCCGCGGTCGGCGACCCGCAGACCATCGACGAGCGCACCGCCCTGTACTGGACCATGATCCTCGTCTGCGTGCTGGCCGCGGTCGCCGCCACGCTATGCGCCCGGGCCTTGCTCAACAGACTGTCCGTCCTGGACGTCGTCCTGGTGGGGGTGGGCACGTTCGTGCTGATCGTCGGCATCGCGATGGTCGTGCTTCCCGGCGTCGACGAGGTCCCGGCCGATTTCCCGGCCACCACGCTGTGGCGCTTCCGGCTTGCCTCGCTCGGCTCTCAGGCGGTGCTGTGGGCGACGTTCGGCCTGCTCTTCGGCGCGTTGACCGCGCGCAGTGTGCGTCGTCATGCGGGCGATGGCTCGTCGCTCGCCTCGGCCCGCTGAGCCGGCGAGCCGCCACGACGCTGCCGTGAGCCAGCACCTGGCGCTGGTCTCGCCCGCCGAGGTCCTCGCGGCCATCGAGCGCGCTGGTCGCGCCAATCCGCTACTCGGGATCGGTGCCCGCCCGAGTCCGGCGAGTCGCGGTATGCAGGCACCATTGACGGGTCACCAGGTGGAGGAGGTGACGCTCGCCATCGGCGACTGGCTCGGGATCCAGGAGAAGCGCGTCGCCGCCTCCCTGGTTGTCCTCGGCTACGCCGCGCGCCTGGTGGGACCGGCGGTCGCCGTCCTGCTCCGGGACGGGATCCTGCTCGACCTGCGACCGGCGCAGGTCGAGGTCTCGTTCCGACCCGGCCAGGGGTTCGGCCTCGCCCTGGCCGACCCACGGGCATGGCGCGGCCCGCAGGAAGCCGTTCGGCTGCGCTGGAGCCAGGTGGTGCTGGATGAACACCTGGCGCCACTGATCAGCACCGTCCGGCACGTCGCACCGCTCGCCCACCAGCTCCTGTGGGGCAATGTCGCCTCGGGCCTGGCCGGTGCTCTTCGCGCGCTGGCGTCCGATGGGTCGGTATCGCCGACCGTGGCCCACGGCACCGGCGAGTTCCTCCTGGAGCGGGGGTGGTTGGCGGGAACCGGGCACCTGAGCCTGCGCCGCGATCAGCTGCACTTCATCCGCCGTAGTTGCTGCCTGTACTACCGCATCCCCGGCGGCGGCTACTGCGGCGACTGCCCGCTCTCGTCATCCGGGCGGTCCGCGGAATCCGGCCCGATCTCCTAGTGCCCCGACATGCCCCCTACCGTGGATGGGTGAGTGAACACACCTGGGGCTTCCGCACCCGCGCCGTCCACGCCGGTGGCGTGCCGGACGCTGCGACCGGCGCACGCGCCGTGCCCATCTACCAGACCACCAGCTTCGTCTTCGAGGACACCACCGACGCCGCGACGCTGTTCGCCCTGCAGAAGTACGGGAACATCTACAGCCGCATCGGCAACCCCACCGTGGCCGCCTTCGAGGAGCGGATCGCGAGCCTCGAGGGCGGGCTCGGCGCGGTGGCCACCAGCAGCGGGCAGGCCGCGGAATTCCTGACCTTCGCCGCGCTCGCGGGCGCCGGCGACCACATCGTGGCCGGCGCCAGCCTCTACGGCGGGACGCTGACCCAGCTCGACGTCACGCTGCGCCGCTTCGGCGTGGCGACGACGTTCGTCCGCGGCACCGACCCGGCCGACTACGCCGCCGCCGTCACCGACCGCACCAAGCTCGTATTCGCCGAGGTGGTCGCCAACCCGTCCGGTGAGGTCGCCGACATCGCCGGGCTCGCCGAGGTGGCCAAGACGGCCGGGGTTCCGCTGGTCATCGACTCGACGACGGCGACGCCGTTCCTGTGCCGGCCCATCGAGCACGGCGCGGACATCGTCATCCACTCCGCCACCAAGTTCCTCGGCGGACACGGCACCACGCTGGGCGGCGTCGTCGTGGAAGCCGGCCGCTTCGACTGGGGCAACGGCAAGTTCCCCACGCTGACCGAGCCGGTTCCGTCGTACGGCGGGCTGTCCTGGTGGGGGAACTTCGGCGAATACGGGTTCCTCACCAAACTGCGCGCCGAGCAGTTGCGGGACATCGGGGCGAGCCTGTCGCCGCACAGCGCCTTCCTCCTCCTGCAAGGCGTGGAGACGCTGCCGCAGCGCATGACCGACCACGTGGCCAACGCGAAGGCCGTGGCCGCATGGCTGGACGGCGACGAGCGCGTCGAGTGGGTCGCCTATGCCGGCCTCCCCGGAAACCCGCACCACGAAAGGGCCCGCCGCTACCTGCCGGACGGACCGGGGGCCGTGTTCTCCTTCGGCGTCAAGGAAGGCCGCGACGCCGGACGCCGGTTCATCGAGTCCTTGCAGCTGTGCAGCCACCTGGCGAACATCGGGGACACCCGGACGCTGGTCATCCACCCGGCGTCCACCACCCATCAGCAGCTGACCGACGCACAACTGCGGGACGGCGGCGTCCCGCCCGATCTGGTGCGGATCAGCGTGGGCATCGAGGACCTCGAGGACATCCTGTGGGACCTCGACCGGGGCCTCACCGCGGCGACGAAGGGGCTCTCGTGACGGATCAGTCGTTGTCCTGCGAGCTCCCTGCTCACGTCGAGCGGGCCACCGCGGACTGGTCGCCACCCACCGCCACCGAGCGGCTCGCCATCCTGCGGCGCAGCAAGACCGTCGCCATGGTCGGGGCGTCGGACAACCCGTCCCGCGCCAGCTACTTCGTCGCGACCTACCTGCTGGCCAGCTCTCCGTACGAGGTGTGGTTCGTCAATCCGCGGGTGAACACGATCCTCGGACGGCCGGTCTACCCATCGCTGGCCGAGGTCCCCGGGACACCCGACATCGTCGACGTCTTCCGCCGGCCGGCCGATCTGCCGGGCGTCCTCAAGGAGGCCGTCGCGGTCGGCGCGCCGGTGTTCTGGCTGCAGCTCGGCCTCTACGACGAGGACGTCGCCCGCCAGGGCACCGCGGCTGGGCTCACCGTCGTGATGAACCGCTGCCTGAAGATCGAGCACGCCCGCTTCCACGGCGGCCTGCACCTGGCGGGGTTCAACACCGGGGTGATCAGCTCCAAGCGCGGCGACGTCGCATGACGGCGGCGTCGGGCCGGAGCGGCCGGAGCGGCCGAGGCGGCCGATCCGGCGTAGCGTCGTACCTGCGAATGTGCCGAATACAAGTCCGGATACGAGTAGGGGGCAAGCGATGTTCCGCACTACCGAGGCATTCAGCAGCTTTGCCGTCGACGACATGGCGCGGGCGAGGCAGTTCTACGGCGAAACGCTGGGAATCTCCGTGTCCGAGGAGGAGATGGGCGTGCTGAGCCTTCGCCTTCATGGGGACACGGCTGTGATGATCTACCCGAAGCCCGACTTCGCGCCCGCGACGTACACCGTGCTCAACTTCCCCGTGGACGACATCGAGGCCGCGGTGGACGACCTGACCGGCCGCGGGGTGTCCTTCGAGCGGTACGAGGGCTTCGACGCGGACGAGAAGGGAATCGTGCGCGACGAGCTCGGACCGGCGATCGCCTGGTTCCGGGACCCCGCGGGAAACGTCCTGTCCGTGCTTCAAGAGAAATAGACATCCACGGACTATGGGACTTCCGGTCGATCTCGACCGGAAGTCCCATCGTCACGTCGGCTCACGCGACGTCGCGCCGCGCCGTCGTGACGAGCGCCGCGGCGGCGAAGGCAGCGACGTAGCCGAGCAGGACGACGCCGCCACCCCATTGCGGCAGGAGGTCGTTTCCACCGCCGGGGATCCGCTCCAGTGCGCCGCCGGCGGCGAACGGCAACCAGCGGCTGAGGTCGCCGATCAGTTGTCCGACGACGCCTTCGATCAGCGCGACCCAGGCCAGCGCGACGGCGATCGCCGCGCTGAGGTTGCGGATCAAGGCGCCGATGCCGACGCCGATGGCGCCGAAGGCGGCGTTCCAGCCGACTGCCCCGACCGCTGTCCGCCACAGATCCGTGTCCGACAGATCCAGTGACCCGCCCCGCGCCGCGAGCAGGACGGCCGTTGCCGCGAGGCCGGTGAGCGCGCCGAGGGCCCCGAAGCCGAACCCGGTCACGGTGTAGACGCCGAGCTTGCCCAGCACGACCCGGCTGCGGCGGGGTGTGCTGAGGTAGGTGTCGGTGATGGTCTGGTGCTTGTGCTCGCCGGCCACGGCCATGATGCCGAGAACGAGCGGGAACAGCGCCGCCAGCCCGACGTGGGCGAGCGCCTCCCCGGGGAGTTTCGGATCGTCGATCTCCCCGTTGAGGATGAGTCCTGCCGCGCCGAGGATGACGAGCACCTGGGCAGCGGCCAGCACGAGCCAGGGGGCGCGGGTGGTGCGCAGCTTGAGGAATTCGTTCCGCATCAGTCTCATCGGAGTCCTTCAGCGCTCGGCGGGAGACGGGGTGGCGGGAGACGGGGTGTGGGTGACGCGACCGGGACCGGCATCGGCGGCGTCACCGGTGAGTCGCAGGAACGCCGCCTCCAGCGAGCCGTCGGCGCCGGCCAACTCATCGAGCGGGCCGTCGTAGCGCAACCGTCCGTCGTTGACGATGACGACCCGGTCGACGGTTTGAGCCACCTCGGCGAGTACGTGGCTGGACACCACCACGGCCCTGCCATCGGCGGCCAGATCGCGGAGCAGGCCGCGCAGCCACGCCATGCCGCCCGGATCGAGACCGTTGCCGGGCTCGTCCAGAACGAGGACCTGGGGGTCGCCCAGCAGCGCCGCCGCAAGGCCGAGCCGCTGGCGCATCCCGAGCGAGTATCCACCGACCCGGCGGCGCGACGCCTCCGTCAGCCCAACCTGATCCAGCACCTGGTCCACCCGTTCGACCGGCAGGTCTGCGGCGTCGGCGATGATCCGCAAGTGGTCGCGCCCGCGCCGTCCAGGGTGGAAGCCGGTGGCCTCGAGGACGGCGCCGACCACCCGGCGCGGATCCCGGAGCTCGGCGTAGCGGACGCCGCCGATGCGGGCCTCACCGGCGGTCGGCCGGACCAGGCCCAACACCATCCGCAACGTCGTGGTCTTGCCCGCTCCGTTGGGTCCGAGGAAGCCCGTGACCTGCCCGGCGGGGACGTCGAACGTCAGGTCCTGCACTGCCTGTACCTGGCCGAAATGCTTGGACAGTCCGCGTATCGAGACCGCGGTCATCGGCCCGCCTCCTGTGTGTCCGTGGGATCGTCTGGATCATTGGGCTCAACGATGGGTCCTGGGTGGCCGTCCTGTCGTCCACCAGCCGCGGCAACCGTCGCCTACCGCGGGCATGGTAGATGCCGCGGAGCTACCGCGATCGCGGTACGCCGCGCCTACGGTTCTGGGAGGACGTCCGGCGGCGGGGTGTCGCTCTACCGTGGTGAGCAGGCGACAGGGAGCGGACGTGACGAATGCTGAGGTGGTCCTCGCCGTGCGACGCGGACAGCGCGCGTTGCGGGCGGCCCATGAGGCTGCCCGGCGACGTCCGCACGGCGACATCGCTATGGCCGTGATCGTCTGGTTCGTCACGCTCGTCACCACGGCGGCCGCGATGAGTCCCGACAGCAACGGGCCGGACCTCCTGTCGGTGTCGGTAGCTGGGGTTGCGTGCGGCGTGCTTGTGGCGAGACGTCGTTGGCCGCTCCCGGTGCTGTTGACGTCCACGGTCGCTGCAGAGGTGTATCTGGCGCCTCAGGCGGGGCACGCGGGCCTGCTCGTGGTGTCCGCGCCCCTGATCGCGCTCTACAGCGTCGTCGAGAGCACGGCACGGCGGCGGTCCCTGGTCATCGGCGGGCTCGCGGTGCTGGCGTTGGCCGGCATCCATATCGCGCTGAAGCCGTCGTCACCCATCGGGGTGGAGAACCTCGCGCTGGCGGCCCTCGGTGGCCTGGCGGTGGCCGCGGGGGACGCCGCACGGAACCGGCGCGAATACCTCGCCGAGGTCGAGGAGCGGGTCCGGCGCGCCGAAGAGGGCCGAGAGCGGGAGGCGCGTCGGCGCGTCACCGACGAGCGCCTGCGCATCGCCCGTGACCTGCACGACGTCGTCGGCCACCAGCTCGCCCTCATCAACGTGCAGGCGGCCGTGGCCGCGCACGTGCTCGATGAGCGGCCGGCCCAGGCGAGGGAGTCCCTGGGCCACATCCGCCGGGCCACCCGGGAGGCCCTGGAGGAGCTGCGCGACACGATCGCCCTGCTGCGCGACGCCGACCAGCAGCTTGCGCCGGTGGAGCCCACCGTTGGGCTGGCCGCCCTGCCCGACCTGCTCGCGTCGTTCGAGCGCTCCGGACTGCGGGTCGACTCCCAGGCGACAGGGGAGCGGACAGCGCTTCCCCCGGCGGTGGACCTGACCGCCTATCGCGTCGTCCAGGAGTCCCTGACCAACGTCTGCAAGCACGCGGATGCCGGGAGCGCGCAGCTGTCGCTGCGGTACGAGCCGACAGCGCTGGACATCGTCGTGGACAACGACGGCCCGCCCCCGCCGCCGTCCTTCGAGGGTGCGGGGCACGGGATCGTCGGGATGCGCGAGCGGGTCGTCGCCCTCGGCGGGACCCTGCAGGCCGGGCCGCGCGACGGCGGCTTCCGGGTATTGGCGCGGTTGCCCGTGCACTGGGACGGCGCCGCATGACGGCGACGCGGGTACTGCTCGCCGACGACCAGCCGCTGTTGCGCGCGGGCTTCCGGGTCCTCATCGAGTCGGCGCCCGACCTGTCGGTGGCCGGGGAGGCGTCGACGGGCCGCGAGGCGGTGGAGCTGGCGCGGACGACGCGGGCCGACGTCGTCCTCATGGACATCCGGATGCCGGAGATGGACGGCCTGACCGCGACCCGGCTCATCACCCAGGACGAGAGCCTGTCCGGCGTCCGGGTGCTGATCCTGACGACGTTCGAGATCGACGAGTACGTGTTCCAGGCGCTGCGCAACGGCGCCAGCGGCTTCCTCGGGAAGGGCGCGGAGCCCGAGGAGCTGATCAACGCCATCCGGTTGGTGCACCGGGGAGACGCACTGCTCTCGCCGGCCGCGACGCGACGCCTGATCGCCCATTTCCTCAGCCACCCGGACGCTCCCCAGCCGACGCCGGAGCGACTGCGGATGCTCACCGAGCGGGAGCGAGAGGTGCTCACGATGGTCGCGGGCGGACTGTCCAATGACGAGATCGCGGACCGCTTTGTCCTGAGCCCGGCCACCGTGAAGACCCACGTGAACCGGGCCATGGTCAAGCTGGACGCACGCGACCGCGCCCAGCTGGTCGTGATCGCCTACCAGAGCGGCCTGGTCCAGGTTCCAACCCGTGACCTCAACGGCTAGCGCAGGGCGCTAGATCCAGCTCGCCAGCCACATCCGGTCACTCCACGCCGCCTGGGGGATGACCTCGGCGGTGAAGATCGGGAAGAAGAACCAGAACGCGAGGACGGCGAGCAGCACGACCCCGCCCGCGGTGACGGCGCCCGCCGTCCGGCGTGCCGGGTCCGCATCGCTTCGCCCCAGGACCAGCCCGAGCGCGTAAGTCAGCGCCAGGACCACCCACGGCACGAAAGCCACGGCGTAGAAGTTATAGATCGTCCGCTCCTGGTAGATGAACCAGGGCAGGTACCCCGCCACGAAACCGGCGAGGATGGCGCCGGCCCGCCAGTCCCGGCGCAGCGCCCAGCGGAAGAGCAAGACGCCGACGGCGACCGTGGCGCCCCACCAGATGACCGGATTGCCGAGCGCGGTGATCGCCTTCGAGCAGGTCTCCACGTGGCAGCCGTCCACGCCGAGCTTGCGTGACTCGTAGTAGAAGGCGGTCGGCCGGCCCATGACGATCCAGGACCACGGGTTGGCCTGGTAGGGGTGTTTCGTGTGCAAGCCGATGTTGAAGGCGTACATCTGCTGGTGGTAGTACCACAGGCTGCGCAGGGCATCCGGGACCCAGCCGAAGGAGGCCGACGGATGGTCGCGCCCCCAGGTGCGGTACTGCGCGTCGCTCGCAAGGAACCAGCCGGTCCACGAGACGAGGTACGTCGCCAGGATCAGCGGCATCATGACCAAGCCGCCGCTCACGCCGTCCCGCAGCAGTGCTCCGGAGAACCAGCGCCGGACGCCGACAGCGCGCCGGGCTCCGGCGTCCCACCACGTCATCATCAGCAGGAACACGAGCACGAAGTACAGCCCGGACCACTTCGTCCCGCAGGCCAGCCCGAGCGCAACGGCCGCGGCAATGCGCCACCAGCGCACGCCAAGCCCCGGCCCGAATCCGTCCAGCGACGCCCCGGCGGCCACCCGGTCGGCAAGTCGGCGCCGCCCGTCATCCCGGTCGATCAACAGAAGGCCGAACGCGGCCAGCGCCCAGAACATCAGGAAGATGTCGAGCAGGCCGGTCCGGCTGTGCACGTAGTGATGGCCGTCCACGGTAAGCAGGAGGCCTGCGACGACGCCGAGCAGCGTCGAGCCGAACAGCCGCCGGGCGATGAGGGTCAGCATCAGGATGGACAACGTCCCGACGAGGGCTGCGGAGAACCGCCATCCCCATGAACTGGCCGGGCCGAACAGCCACTCGCCGAATGCGATCATCCACTTACCGACGGGCGGGTGGACCACGAAGTCGGGCTGGTTCTCGAAGATGTCCGGGGTGCCGCGGGTGAACAGCTGGTCGACGGGGGGCTTGGCGTCTGCGTCCCAGCGCAGCTCGTAGCCCACCTTCAGAAAGGAGACGCCCTGCTTGACGTAATAGGTCTCGTCGAAGACCAGTTCGTGCGGCTGGTCCAGTCGCCAGAAGCGGAGGATGCCGCCGACGGCCGTGACGGCGAGGATGGCGGCCCAACCCGCCCGGGTGGAGGACGGGCGCCGGCCGAGCAGCCGGGTTCGCAGCTCGGCCGCGGGCTGGGTCACCGCGTCATGGTAGGGGTAGGGCCTGAGTCCGCAGACACGCCCGAGGCCCGGGTAACGGCCCTGGGAACGCCTGGAGGGGTGGAGGTGAGGTGACGACGACGGCGAGAGAGGAAGTCCCGACGGCTTCCCGGCCGGCGCTGGTCACTCCGCTTGGGGCGGCCACGGCTTTGGTGGTGCTGGTGGTCGCGCTCGGTGTCTCGTGGCGACTGTGGCCTGCACTCGGCGGCCGCATGGTGGGCGGCAACGTGCCCGACGCCATCCACTACACCTGGTGGCTGGGTTGGACACCGCACGCGCTGGCGAACGGTGACAATCCGCTGCTCACCCGCCTGATGAACTGGCCTGAGGGCGTCGGCGCGATGAACAACACGTCGCTGCTGCTGCCCGCTGTCGTTCTCGCACCGGTGACGGCGGTAGCCGGGTCGTTGGTGTCCCTGAATCTACTGATCGTCTTCGCGGTGCCGGCGTCCGCGCTCGCTGCAGCCTGGACCGGCCGCCGACTGGGCTTCAGCTGGCCCGCGGCCGCGGCCGCGGGCGCGGCCTACGGGCTGTCGCCGGCGATCGTGAACTCGCTGGTCGGTCATGTCACCATGGCGTTCGCCCCGGCCCTGCCCATCCTGTTGCTGCTCGGCGTTCGGGCGTGGCAGAGCCAGCGGCCGGTGCGCGCCGGGCTGTGGCTCGGAGTGGTTGCGGCGGCTCAGTTGCTGACCGGTGAGGAAGTGCTGTTCCAGGCCGCGATGGGGTCCGCGATGGTACTGGTCGTCGTGGCATTGTCCCGGCCGTGGTTGGTGCCCGCCGCCGTGCCGCGCTTGGCGGTGGCGTCCGGCATCGCCCTGGGTGTGGTGCTCCTACTGGCCGGCTACCCGCTGTACCAGCAGTTCTTCGGCCCCCTCGCGCAGCACGGCAACCCCTTCCTGGCCGATTACTACGCCGCGGATCTTCACGGTTTCACCACGCCGACGAACCAGCAATGGCTGCACCGGCCGGCCGATGCGGCGGCGTCGGCCAAGTTCCCGGGTGGGCAGGAGGAGCACCTGGCCTACCTGGGCTGGCCCCTGCTGATCACCTGTCTGGTGCTGGCGATCGCGCGATGGCGGGACCTGCGGGTGCGAGCTGCGGCCTGCGGGCTGGCGACGGCGATGATCCTGTCGCTCGGTGGCCGGCTGTGGATCGGCGGCCGCTGGACGGAGATCCGCGGGCCGTACCACTGGGTGGCGAAGGTTCCTGTGATGGAGGCATCGCTGGCATCCCGGTTCAGCCTGCTGGCAGCCGTCTTCGCCGCGGGGATGCTCGGGCTTGCCGTAGATGCGATCCGGGACGGCGCTCGGGAGGGCGCCAGCGTCGGCGCGCACGGCCATCGGCGTAGCCGCGTGCAGGACGCGGGCTGGGCGGCCGGGCACCCGGTGCGTGCGGCGGTGGCCGCGGAGCTGGTCGCGCTGCTCTGTCTGATGCCGCTGCTGCCGAGGCCGTTGCAGACTGTTGAGGCACCCGAGATCCCGGCGTACTTCACCGACGCCGCGCGCCGGCTGCCGGCGGGGTCGGTAGTCGTCGTCCTGCCGTACCCGGTGGGCGGCAACCCGGTCGGCATGTGGTGGCAACGCGCCTCCGGGTATCGGTTCGCCATGCCGGGCGGCTACTTCCTCGGCCCGGCGGGAGACGGGCGGGCCTACGTCGGCGGGCCCGCGGACCCGGCCACCGCGATGCTCCTGGCAAGGGTCGCCCAGACCAGGACGCCGGCCGTTGTGACCGAGGTCGAACGCGAGCAGGCGCGTCGCGACCTGGCGGACTGGCAGGCCGATGCGGTGGTCCTGGGGCCCGATCCGGCACGCGAGGCGCTGCGAACGACGGTGACCGCGCTGCTCGGAAGACCGCCGGAACAGGTGGAGGGCGTCGATCTGTGGATGACCACCCCGGGAGCGGCCTCGTGAGCGAGCAGGGCGGCGCGGCG
>Ga0081539_10006009_pt1 | contig 11927 bp, 10 predicted proteins | sample TabmetS4T2R2_FD_71023 | JGI IMG/M metagenome (GOLD analysis project Ga0081539, IMG submission 71023) | Tabebuia heterophylla rhizosphere microbial communities from the University of Puerto Rico - S4T2R2 | ecosystem: Host-associated > Plants > Roots > Rhizosphere ...
CTTCAAACTCAAGGCAGGACAATAACTCGAAGGGTTTTAAAATATCGGTTGCACACGCTTCTTTGACAAAGGTTTTGGTTCATACTCGTGCACTGTTGACGGTTTTGTTTTTAATTCAGGCGGACAGAACGCGACTTACAATTTCAAAGTTGCCCATTGTTGACACAACGTTTGAAGTGTAATATCGTATGACCTCACACACGAGGAAAAATAAACGTTTGACATTAAACTGAACGACCAATATCAAGGCTTGACAGTTGAAGTCACAGTAGCACTACAGCTAAATCAAGGCGAAAGAAAGAAAAGTGCTGTATATCTTTTCTTTCTTGATTTTTTCTTTGTTACTTTCTTTTGTATCAAGACAAAAGAAAGTAAATAGAGAGTAAGAAGACGTGAGCAAAGACAAAATGGGAGCGACTTTGTCAGACTTTCTTTTTTGGCGACTTCCTCTTGTTCGACGAAAGCCACGACCGCACAACAAAAATATTTGCAATAGCAGGGCTTGACGGAAGAGCAATCGGCAACAAATCTTTAATCGACTTCAGTTCGGGCTTGACGTTATTAATTAAGCGACAAAATGTTATCTTCAATAATAAAACATTAATCAACTTCGGTATCGGTGTGACGGAATGCTAATATCCTGCCATCGCAAATACCGATTCGTTGGGCGTAATTTTAATGGACGATTCATCACGAGAGACAAACAAGAATGACAAATAATTAAACACAAAAACTCTGAAATAATGAAAAACCTATGCTTTCTTGTGACCATACTTATCATAGTTTTTACAACCATTAATTCAGAGGCACAAACCACTTCTGACAGTACAAAGAATATTCAAAAAAAATATCAGGCTAAAGCACCGCCGACACAACCGTTCGGTGCTGAAGCATTTGCACCTTCAAATAATACAGTTATCCGATGGTTAGGTATGGCAGGATTTCTTGTAAACAGCAGGGGAACAACATTTATGATTGACCCGTTGCTGGAAGGTTATGATATGAAGTTGCTAATGGATTTTCCGATTAAGCCAAAGAGTGTTCCGCGTCTTGATGCAGTGCTTGCGACACACAGCGATAACGACCATTACAGTGTTGAAACGTTTCATGACGTTGCAGCCGTAACAAAAGAATTCCATTCAACTATCTACGTTGATTCCTTGATGAAAAATGAAGGTTTCAATTCTTTCGGTCATTTTATAGGTGACACTTTTCATTTTGGAAAAGTAACATGTAGATTAACGCTTGCAGACCATGATTGGCAGAATGATTTTCCAAAGCCCGGTCAACGTTATTATTCACCGGGAGATGCGTGTGGATTTTGGTTTAACACACCAGACGGTTCTATCTGGGCACCAGGCGATTCAAAATTTATGCAAGAACAACTGCACATGCCAAAGCCTGATGCCATACTGCTTGATTATTCTGAAGATGCAGTCTATCATTCAGGTTTGGAAGGGGCTGTAAAGATTGCCAATGCCTATCCAAACACACCCATACTTTTAGGTCATTGGGGGTTTGTTGATGCGCCAGATTTTTCGCCATTTAATGGAGACCCCAAACATTTGCAAGACAAAGTAATAAATCCTGAAAGAATTAAAGTAATAGCCCCCGGGGAGCCATTTGTTCTTAAACGCTTGAGAAAATAGTTCATTCACAAAATTTCAAGTACCATGAAATATCTGTTAGCATTTTTAATTTTTACATTTAACAACGTTTCTGCTCAAACAAAAGACATGATGATTCGTATTTCGGAAATTGAGATAGATTCAAATTATCTTAAAGAATACAATGCTATTCTTAAAGAAGAATCCAGGACTTCCGTCCAATTGGAAACTGGTGTTATCGCAATTTATCCAATGTATCAAAAAGAAAACCCCACGCAAATTCGGATTTTAGAAATATATGCAAATCGGGAGGCTTATGAGGCACACTTAAAAACACCACATTTCCAAAAGTATAAAACAAGTACTCTAAAAATGGTTAAGTCTTTAAAACTGGTAGACATGAACAGTATAGATTCGCCGACAATGGCTGAAATATTTCGTAAGATGCACAAGTGACGACGAAGAAAAACTACGCCCAACAAAAGTATTTGCAATAGCAGGGCTTGACGGAAGAACAATCGGCAGCAAATCTTTAATCAGCTTCAGTCCAGGCTGGACGTTAATAATTAAGCGACAAATGTTATCTTCAACAATAAAACTTTAATCAACTTCCCGATAAATCGGGACAGGTCGGTATCGGCATGACGGAACACAGAATATCCTGCCATCGCAAATACCGATTCGTTGGTTGCAATTGTATTATGACAGTTCATAAGGTAATAAATGGACTTGACAATTTTTTAAATAGAGCCACTAAACCAAATCTAATTAATGATTCGTGTTTTCCTTTTAGCATGCATTTCAATTTTTAGCTCGACATTTTTAGAAGCGCAAAAAATGGACACTATAAATATTGTCGGCAAGTGGACAAACGTTGACACTGCAAGTAAAAAGACAATGACATTTTATTTTGACGACAAATCAAATGCTTCTATACACTTTGGTAATGAAAGCATTTCGGTTAAATATTCCTTAGACACTGAAGACTCTAAACAGGTCTTGAACTTTATAACGCCGGACAATAGGACGATTAAAAATGTAATCCGTTTTAAATCCAATGACGAACTTGAATTATTTATATCAAAAATTGTTGACTTTAATATTAATATACGAGTTTGGGGTGTTAATGAATTTATACTTCTGAAAAGAGAATAATGCGAGACAACAACTGCAACCAACAAAAGTATTTGCAATAGCAGGGCTGGACGGAAGAACAATTAGCAGCAAAACTTTAATCGGCTTTAGTTCGGGCTGGACGTTATTAATTAAGCGACAAATGTTATCTTCAACAATAAAACATTAATCAATTTCGGTATCGGCGTGACGGAACACAGAATATCCTGCCATCGCAAATACCGGTTCGTTGTGCGTCACTTTTAAGCTTCGTAAAGATTCAACCCCGACAAAACATGAATAAGAAAAGAGGGACATTTATATTTACAGCACTTCTCGTTATTTTTTTCGGTTCTATCTTTTACCGCAATATCACGACCTATAATTCAATGAAAAGACATCCCGGTTATGCTGCTGGAGTAATTATCAAAGTGTGGGACGACGGAGGTAGTTGGTACTCTCGTTATCAATATACAGTTGATGGAAAAATTTTTCAAGGAAGGCAAGGAAAAAAATATAGACTTGACGACACTGTTTTAATTGTTTATGACACGACAAAACCAAGATTTAGTATGATTGCCAATTATTCGTCGCAAATCATTTTCGACAGTAGTTATAAAACCGTAAGTCTTGACACTTCACTCGTTAGATATAGTTGGTGGGACTATTTGCCGGGAGACGAAATTCATTCTATTAAAGATTTATGGAGTTTAGATTAAGTAACGATTGAATTTACGGCAGGACTAAAGCGAACGCACAACAAAAGTATTTGCAATAGCAGGGCTGGACGGAAGAACAATCGGCAGCAAAACTTTAATCGGCTTTAGTCCGGGCTTGACATTAATAATTAAGCAACAAATGTTATCTTCAACAATAAAACTTTAATCAACTTCCCGATAAATCGGGACAGGTCGGTATCGGCGTGACGGAACAAAGAATATCCTGCCATCGCAAATACCGATTCGTTGGCAGCAACACCGCTGTGGGCACAGAGCTAAGCAGCAGTTTCAGATGATGATAATCGTTGCTGAAGTGGCGATACCATTTTTCTAATGCCTGCTTGTTCACGTAAATTAACAGAAATAAAGCCGCAATTAATGCGAGCCGTTCGAGCGTTAAAAGTTCAAGAAGATTTGTGTCTAACATGGAATGCCTTTATAATTTAGTTCTTTAAAAAGGCAAAGAGCAGTCTGTTTAACAACTGCCCTTTGCCAAAATGCTGCGCCTCAGTTTTTAGCACTTGCTATTGCTTCTTTTGAATCTGTACTCGCTGGCTTTTCAGCATGTTGATTAGTTGCGGTTGAAACTGTCGCTTGTTTTGAGTGCATTATTTTTCCAAGAGGGCAAACTCCGTCGGCAGGAGGTTCATGTCCGGTGTGTAATGCAGCACCAACGGTAACCAAAGAAGCAGCGCTTAACATTATTATTTTCCCTTTCATTTTTTCGCGTCAGTGATTATAGTGCTGACTCTGCACTTTCAATTGTTATTTGATGAGGTAAAAATCAAAACTTCACATCACAAACGCTTTTCAAAACGTGCGAAACACTTTGCAAATCTTGCGATTGATTTGCTGGTGTAAACAACCACAACTAACGCTGTCTAAATATTCTGTTTATACGCTCAAAATCACTTTCAACCGTTGAGATTAAAAATTCAAAGCATTTTTAAATTTGCCGTTACATTGCTTATTATATATTTGCGGCTGCTGATGAAAAAATTTCTTGCATTCATATTGCTTTTATGTCACATGAACACGTCCATGTTTCTTCCGCAAACGGATGAACAGGATCAGTATGATGCAAACGGAAATCAAATAGACGATATTAACAGCGTGGTTGAATATATTGAAGTAGCATTAGGATACGACCATCACCCTGATGATGAAGACGACGATAGCGGGCAGCATTTTGTTCTTGTTAAAGCCACCGATTCATTTTATGAGCAATATTCTTTCATAATTGATAAAAAAGTATTGTTTTCTTCAGACAAGAAAAAGTTTCCTGATTACATCGAAAGTAAACTGCTAACTCCCAGTTTTGACATCTTAACACCTCCACCCAAAGCCTGATCATTTTCTCCATTTACATCTTCATTTTTCATCTGTAATAACAGACATTTAAACGTTTTGCATTGCCATAATCAAAACAGTTTATTTATTACTATTAATTAATACAATCATGAAACGCAGTTTATGCAACCTGCATGCGGCTTATGTACTGCTATGCACAAGTGCGGCAATATATCTTTCTGCATGCACAACCGACGCAGGAAAATCAACCAATACCGCAGAAACTTTTCAGGTCATTCATCCCGAAACAATTGATACCGTTTACACAAAAGATTATGTTGCCGAAATTCAATCAGTTCAAAATGTAGAAATACGGGCAAGGGTGAAAGGCTTCATTGAAAAAATTTATGTAGATGAAGGTAAGCCGGTTCGTGAAGGTCAAGTGTTGTTTACTTTAAGCAACAAGGAGTTCAAAGAAGAATTATTAAAAGCCACAGCAGAATTGAAAAGTGCAGAAGCAGATTTAAAAGCCGCTGATGTGGATATGAAAAACACAAAACTGTTGGTAGATAAAAAGATTGTTTCAAATTCCGAACTTGAAATGGCTGATGCGAAGAAAGAAGCTATTCAGGCAAGGATTGATGAAGCGGAATCTTCCATCGCTGTTGCAAAGCTCAATCTTTCTTTTACCGAAGTAAGAGCGCCTTTCAGTGGTGTTATTAACCGCATTCCAAATAAAACCGGCAGTCTCGTTGATGAAGGAACACTGCTCACCACTTTATCAGACAACAAAGAAATGTTTGCTTACTTCAATGTGTCAGAAAAAGAATATCTCGATTTTGTAAAGCAGAAAGAATTGGGCAAACCTCAACAGGTATCTTTATTAATGGCGGACGGCAATTTATTTCCATATAAAGGCACGGTGGAAACCATCGAAAATGAAATTGACAAGAGCACAGGTAATCTTGCATTTAGAGCAAGATTCGTTAACCCTGATCAAATATTAAAACATGGTGCAACTGCTAAGGTCTTGATGAATACCGAACTAAAAAATGCAATGCTTATTCCGCAAAAATCAACTTTTGAAATTCAGGAAAATGTGTATGTCTATGTAGTGGATAATAACAATACGGTACAGATGCGCAAAATCATCCCCTCGCTTCGTCTACCAAATTTATATGTGGTCAGTTCTGGTTTATCGCTAAACGACAATATCATTTACGAAGGCATACAGCGCGTAAAAGAAGGCGATAAAATTATTCCTGAAAAAGCATTACTCACTCAAACCAACAATTTGTGATTTATGACCGGAAGAATAATATATCGTCCAATTTTAGCAATCGTTATATCTCTTATTCTGCTTTTTCTTGGAATACTTACACTGCTTCGTTTACCAATGACGCTCTTTCCTGATGTAGCGCCGCCCGAAGTAAATGTGGAAGTAGAATACCAGGGAGCTAATGCCGAAACTGTAACCAAAGCTGCTATTGAACCTTTGGAGCGAGCCATCAATGGCGTTCCCGGTATGAAATACATGGCATCGGATGTTGGCAATGATGGCGTGGGAGTTGTGCAAATCATTTTCGAGACCGGAACAGACGCAAACATCGCTGCTATAAATGTGCAGAACAGAATTACCGACGTAATGGGACAATTGCCTCCCGAAGTAATAAAAAAGGGAGTGTTGATCGGTAAAGAAGAAAATGCAATATTGATGTACTTGAATATTTATAGTAATGATACTTCATTGCAGGAAAAATTCATGTACAACTTTGCAGATCTTAATATTCTTTCTGAACTGAAAAGGGTAAAGGGAGTTGGTTATGCAAACATTTTAGGAGCCAAGGAATATGCTATGCGAATTTGGCTGAAGCCCGATAAAATGCTTGCTTACAACATCTCAACCGATGATGTTTTAAAAGTACTTGAAGAACAAAATTTAGAAGCCGCTCCGGGAAAGATTGGTGAAAGTTCCGATAAAAAAGCACAGTCGTTGCAATATGTTTTGCTTTATACCGGAAGATTTAACACGAAAGAAGAATATGAGAATATTCCAATCAAAGCCACATCAAATGGAGAAATTTTGAGAGTAAAAGATATTGCTGATGTAGAATTTGGCACCGAATATTTTGATGTTAAAGCAAAATTCAACGGCAAGCCCTGCGCGGCAATTGTGCTTAAACAATTACCCGGTTCTAATGCAAGAGAGGTAATAAACAATGTAAAGAAACGAATGGATGAATTGAAGCAAACAATGTTTCTGAAAGGAATGGATTATGAAGTGAGCTATGATATTTCCCGTTTTATGGATGCTTCCATTAACGAAGTAGTGAAAACTTTTGTTGAGGCTTTATTGCTTGTTGCTTTAGTGGTATTTCTTTTTTTGCAAAACTGGCGTGCAACAATTATTACAGTACTTGCCGTTCCGGTATCGCTCGTCGGAACATTTTTCTTTATGCCGTTTTTGGGATTCTCGCTAAACCTTATCACTCTTTTTGCTTTGGTACTTGCCATCGGTATTGTGGTAGATAATGCAATTGTAGTAGTAGAAGCTGTTCATGCAAAAATGGAATATTCTAAAATGAATGCAAAAGATGCTACCCGTGCTGCTATGAAAGAAATCAGTGGTGCAATCATCGCAATTACGCTGGTAATGTCAGCCGTATTTGTGCCGGTTGCTTTTATGAGCGGGCCTTCAGGAATTTTTTACCGGCAATTTTCTTTAACTATGGCAATTTCAATTGTGCTTTCTGGTGTTGTGGCTCTCACATTAACTCCTGCTTTGTGTGCAATGCTTTTGAAACATCAGCACAAACAAAAGAAATCACGTTTTGAAAAACTTTTCAATGGCTTCAACAGATGGTATTCCGGTTTGGAATACAAATACAAAAACCTGCTGGAGAAAATTGCAAGTCGCAGAGTGATTACATACGGCAGTTTAATTGTTTTCGTGCTCGCTACAGGTCTTCTTGGAAAAATTCTGCGCTCCGGTTTTATCCCCAATGAAGATCAGGGCACTTTCTATGCAAGTGTTACTGCGCCATCAGGAGCAACACTGGAAAGAACAGAGAAGGTAGTCAATGCAATTGAGAAAGAAGCTCAAAACCTTACAGGAGTAGAAAGCGTGTCAACCCTTTCCGGAACAAATATTCTTTCTGACGGTACGGGCGCAACTTACGGAACTGCTCTTATCAATCTAAAATCATGGGAAGACAGAAACGTCTCTGTGGATGATGTGATTGAAAACTTAAAACAAAAAACCGATTACCTCAAAGATGCTACAATAGAATTCTTTCCTCCTCCGGCAGTTCCAGGTTATGGTAATGCAAGCGGATTTGAATTAAAGCTTTTGGATAAAACAGGAAACGATGATTTGAAGGCAATGGAAACTGTAACAAAACAATTCGTTGAAGACTTAAAAAAGCGACCCGAAATTGGAAGTGCATTTACAATTTATGATGCGAGTTTCCCTCAATATACTTTGCATATTGATTATGATAAAGCTGCACAAAAAGGAGTTACAGCGGAGAATGCAATGGGTGTTTTATCAACACTAATCGGAAGTGAATATGCATCAAGCTTTATAAAGTTTGGACGAACATACAAAGTGATGGTGCAGGCTTTACCTGAATACCGGGCAAAACCGGAGGACGTTTTAAAACTTACAGTAAAAAATGATGATGGTGAAATGGTTCCTTTATCCGCTTTTATGACGCTTGAAAAATCTTATGGTGTTGATCAGATTACACGTTACAACATGTACAATTCCGCAGAACTAAATGGTGAAGAAGCGCCGGGATATAGCAGTGGCGAAGCAATTAAAGCCATTCAGGAAGTTGCCAAAGAAAAATTGCCAAAAGGATATGACATCGCGTGGTCAGGGATTTCTTATGATGAAGTAAACGCCGGTAATGAAGGTGTTTATATTTTCTTAATCTGCCTTTTGTTTATCTATTTAATTCTGTCGGCACAATATGAAAGTTTTCTTTTGCCCCTACCCGTTATACTGTCCCTGCCCGCAGGAATTTTTGGAGCGTTTTTATTACTCACCGTATTGGGCTTGGAAAATAATATCTATGCGCAAATCGCTATGATTATGCTCATCGGTTTGCTTGGTAAAAATGCAATTCTTATCGTAGAATTTGCAACACTCCGCCACCGCGAAGGAAATACACCATTGCAGGCAGCGATTGAAGGTGCAAAGGTTCGGTTGCGACCCATTCTTATGACATCATTCGCATTCATAGCGGGATTGCTTCCACTCGTCTTAGCCACAGGTGCGGGAGCAGTTGGTAATCGCACTATAGGTACGGCGGCATTAGGCGGAATGTTATTCGGTACGGTGTTCGGCGTGATCATCATTCCGGGTCTCTATGTGATCTTCGCTACCATCGGAGAAAAATTTATAAAATCAGGAAGAAAAGAAGAATTGGCATTAACAGAAGTAATCTAAAAAAACATGAAGCAATTACAATATATCATTCTATTTTTTTCAATAATAATTGCAACGGTTTTCAGTTGCAGCCCTGTACAAAATGTTCAACAGGTTTATATAAAACCGGCACCCGCATCTTTTGATGGAAATACTGATACTATCAGCAGTGCATCGCTTAACTGGAAACAGTTTTTTACTGATAAATATCTTTTAGCTCTTATTGATACAACCCTTGCGAATAATTGGGAATTACAAATTGCTCTGCAACGACTAAAGCAGGCACAGTCCGATGTGTTGTTTGCAAAGGGTGCAATGTTGCCATCAGTTAATGGCGGTGCAGCAGCAAGTATAAATAAATTCGGAGTTTACACTATGGATGGCGCAGGCAACAAAGGCACCGAAATTTATAACGGCAAAGAAATTCCAAAAGTGCTTCCCGATTATTTTGTTGGTTTGCAAACAGCATGGGAAGCAGATATTTGGGGCAAATTAAACAATCAGAAAAAAGCAGCTGCTGCAAGATTGCTCTCAACTGAAGAAGGAAAGAATTTAGTTATTACAAGTCTTGTTTCAGAAGTTGCGACTTATTATTATCAGTTAAACGGACTTGACCAGACGCTCAAAATAATTGATACAACAATTGGACTCCAGGAGAATGCACTTGAGATTGTAAAAGTGCAAAAAGAAGCTGCTGCTGCCAACGAACTTGCAGTAAAACAATTCGAAGCGCAGTTACTCAATTTAAGAAGTCAGCGATTGGCTGTGTTGCAGCAGATAGCAGAAACGGAAAATAACATCAACTATCTCGCAGGCAGGTATCCTCAACCCATACAACGCGATACTTCTTTTTTTGCAAATAACATTCCTTCGCAGGTAAAGCTTGGTATTCCTGCTGCGTTGCTGCAAAACAGACCCGATATAAGACAGGCAGAATTTGATTTGGCAGCAGCAAAAGCCGATGTACAATCTGCAAGAGCCGCCTTTTATCCATCACTGAATATTGGCGGAACTCTCGGCTTTCAGGCATTTAAAACAGGACTGTTGTTTAGAACACCTGAATCAGTTGCTTATAGTTTATTAGGAAGTTTATCTGCTCCGCTTATAAACAGAAGTGCAATAAAAGCACAATTTAACCGCGCCAATGCCGTACAGTTAGAGGCATTGTATAACTACCAGAAAACGGTTGTGAACGGGTATATTGAAGTGTATAACGAAATGCTGAAAATAAAAAATCTGCAGCAGGTGATGGAAGTGAAAACAAATGAGGTTAATGTATTAACGCAATCTGTTGAAACATCTGAAGTGTTGTTTAGAACAGGCAGAGCAACTTATCTCGAAGTTCTTATTGCACAACAAAATGCTGTGCAGGCAAAGCTGGAGCTTGCAGAAACAAAGACAAATCAATTTCTTTCAACGGTAAATATTTATAAAGCGCTTGGAGGTGGTTGGAGATAATTTAAAAGAATTGTTGGTTGTGTTTTCTAATGAGCCGAATTAATTATACACATGCACATTCCAAATTCCTGCCTGCTCTGTTAACCGGAGAGGCAGGGTTTGGAAAATTATATTTACTGTTATAGTTCGCAAGGAATAAAATTCTGAGCAGTTGAATAAGGTAATAAGGTTTGTTTATCGGCAATGCAGGTGCTACTAAGGTAATAAGGTTTAAATCAGTCAAGAGCAAATGACCTTATTACCTTAGTAGAAACAACATCAAAAACAATCACAACCTTATTACCTTATGTGCCGGTGGATATAACAATTTCAAATTGTAAGAGAATGGCTTTTATAAATCGCATTTATCCCTTGTATAGTGTAAAACTTCTAAAAGTTGTTGTGAAGAAAATACGCTACATACCCATCAACATTTGCATTTCTGTTTTAATTCTTGGAACAAGTTGCGAAGCGCAGGAGAAGAAATCGTCTCCTGCACATTACAATTTAAATGCTCCTGAAATAATTAAGCTGCCGAATAAAATCAATCAGATTTCGGGCATGGCGTATTATAAACCAGACAGCTCTGTATTTGCTATTGATGATGACCATGGCAATCTGTATAAAATTTCTCTCGAAAAGAATCCGAAAGTGGAGATGTGGGAGTTTGGTAAAGACAAAGATTATGAAGACATCGTTTTATTAAACAACAATTTTTACATATTGAACAGTCATGGAAAAATTGTTTTCTTTCCTTTCTCATTCCCTATACAAAAAACACAAAAAGCAGAACTGAAAATAAACGGGAGTAATGAATTCGAATCATTGTATGCAGACATGAAAAACAACAGACTTATCATGATGTGTAAAAATTGTGTTGATGATAAGAAAGATGAAGTGTCATCTTATGCGTTTGATTTATCAGCTAATTCATTTATCAGCAAACCTGTATTGGTTTTAAACAAAAAGGAAATAGAAAAGAAACTTGGAAAAAGTATTCCACGGTTTAAACCTTCTGCTGCAAACATCAATCCTGTTACCAATGAGGTGTATATTATTTCATCAATTAATAAGCTATTGGTTGTTGCGGATAAAAACATGACGGTAAAAGAAGTGTATCCATTAGACCCCCAACTTTTCAAGCAGCCGGAAGGTTTATGTTTTACATCTTCAGGCGACTTGTTAATTTCAAATGAATATGCTAAAGAAGGAAAAGCAACCATTTTATTTTATAAGTATCATTAGTGTAACTGTTCAAAGAAAATGTTATGCCCGCAATCACTGTTGAAAATCTTACAAAAAAATACGGCGAACAAAACGCTGTTGACA
>Ga0081539_10006010_pt1 | contig 11926 bp, 10 predicted proteins | sample TabmetS4T2R2_FD_71023 | JGI IMG/M metagenome (GOLD analysis project Ga0081539, IMG submission 71023) | Tabebuia heterophylla rhizosphere microbial communities from the University of Puerto Rico - S4T2R2 | ecosystem: Host-associated > Plants > Roots > Rhizosphere ...
GAGGAATCCGACGAGACAGACGAGCAATCTCAGCGTTCGTATCATCCATTTCTCCTGGGCAACGCGCTGCGTCGTGGTCGGCATGATACGCCCGATTGCTCGCGATTCGAGCGCGCTGCCGCTCACGTGCGTCGAGAAGCGGCGCGGACCTTTACGGTCCGCGCTGGCGAGCCATGAAGGCCCGCCCCGCATCCCAAACGCACTGGAAGCTCGGGGGACTATTGAAGCGCCGCGGCGGACCCGGTCCACGGTCCGCTCGCTCCGAAATTCAGTGATAACGCGTGGGCGAGCCCGATGAGGATGAGATCCGGCTGGAGCGCATCGAACAGGCGTTCCTCTTCGAACAAACGCGAGAATCCGCCCGTGCCGACGACGAGGGCTGGCTCCTGCCGGAAGACCTCGCGGTGAAGGTCTCGGGTCAACCCCTGAATCGCCGCGCGCGTGCCGAAGTACAGCCCCGACTGGATGCACTCGATCGTCGACCGGCCCACGAGCTGGGTGGCCGGCAGGATCTCGACGCTGGGCAATCGCGCCGTGTTCCTCTCGAGCGCCTCCATCGAGATCCTGACGCCAGGCAGGATCATGCCGCCGAGAAACTCGCGACCGGCGCGCACGGCATCGATGATCGTGGCCGTTCCGCAGTCGACGATGATCAGGTTGCGGTCAGGATAGATGTGGGTGGCCGCTATGGCGTTCGCGATGCGATCGGGGCCGACGTCGAGCGGGTTACGGTAGCCGATCTTCAAGCCGGTCTTGACGCCGGCCTGCAGGATGAACGGATCGAGGCGGAAATACTTCCGGCAGCAGCTGCGCAGTGCGTACACGATCTCGGGCACGACCGAGCAGAACGCGATCTGCGAGATGTCGGACGCGTCCGCTCCGTTCTCGCGCAGCACGCCGCGCAGGAACAGCCCCAGTTCGTCGGACGACGTGAGTGGGCGGGACGCAGTACGGAAGCGAAGGACCAGTTCCTCGCCGTGAAAGACACCACCGAAGATCTGGCTGTTGCCGACGTCGAGCGTGAGGATCATTCCCGCGCTCCGACCGCGACGTTGTCGATCAGCCGGACGTCGCCGAGGCGAACCGCACCGAGCCGCCGGCCGTCGCGATCTTCGACGTAGTCGACAACGAACCCGGCGGACGCCAGCGTCTCTGCCGCTGCATCTGCGGACGCGGACATCCTCAGAGTGCGGGCAAACTGCGGCGCCGTGTCGCGCTCCGATCCAGTCAGCCGACGATTTCGTGAGCTGAGAGCGAGGCCATCCGGCTCCCGCACGGTAGGACAGCCGACGATGATGGTGGGCACAAAGAAGGCGTCGGCCATTCCCCTCACGAGCTCGAGCTGTTGCCAGTCCTTCTCCCCGAAATACGCTCGATCAGCAGCGGCGAGGAGCAGGAGTTTGAGGACGACGGTGAGTACTCCGTCGAAATGTCCCGGCCGGTGGGCGCCCTCGAGCACGTGTGAGAACGTCGTTTCGGTCACGCGATAGCGGAAATCGTCTTGATAGAGATCCCGTGCGCCCGGCACGAGGACGAAGTCCGCGCCGGCGGACCGCAGGAGCGCCAGATCCTCCTCGAGGACGCGAGGATAGCGGGCCAGATCCGACGGGTCGTCGAACTGCGTCGGATTGACGAAGATGCTGACCAGCGTCCTGTCGTTTTCCGCCCGACTGCGGTGAACGAGCGACAGGTGACCTTCGTGCAAGGCGCCCATGGTCGGTACGAACCCGAGCGTCGATCCGTCCCGAACCTGCTCGGCACGCTCTCGACGCCATTCACGCGGCTGGTGAAAGACGCGCGTCACGAATAGCTCTCCTGTGCGGTGGGAAATCGCGTCCCCTTCACGTCGTCGTCGTACTCGTTCAACGCATCCATCAGGAGGCGTTCGCCGTCCACGTAGCGACGTACGAATCGCGGCGTGTGACGCGTATCGACGCCCCACAGATCCTGCAGCACGAGGATTTGTCCGTCGGTGCCGGCGCCGGCGCCGATGCCTATCGTGGGGACCGTGAGCTCTGATGTGACGCGAGCGCCGAGTGACGCCGGCACGCACTCGAGCACGATCGCGAAGCATCCCAACTCCTGCAGCGCGTGCGCCTGTCGCAGGATCGCCGCCGCCTGTCCACACCCTCGTCCCTGTACCTTGTACCCGCCGATCTGGTTCACCGCTTGCGGCGTGAGTCCGATGTGCCCCATGACCGGCACGCCCGATCCCACGAGGCGCTCGATCACGTCCTCGTGGCCATCGACCCCTTCGAGCTTGACGGCCTGCGCGCCGCTCGTGATGAGCGCACCGGCGGCGTCGATTGCGGCCGGTATGCCTTTGCGGTACGAGAGAAACGGCAAGTCGGCAATCACCAGCTTGTCCGCGGCAGCAGCGGCAACGGCCCGCGTGTGGATCGCCATCAGCTCGACGGTCGCCGTGACCGTCGTCGAATGCCCATGCACGACCATGGCTGCCGAATCGCCGACGAGGATCGCGTCGACGTTCGAATGGGCGACCAGCCGCGCAGACCACGCATCGTACGCCGTGACCAGGGAGATCTTGCGGCCCTCGGACTTGAAGCGCGCGAAGTCATGAACCGTGTTCATACAGCCTCGCGTGCGACTGCCGACGTGACGCGGGTCGTTGATGGAGGAAGAGGGGTGACTGCGGCGGTGGTGCGTGCCGCGAATACGGCCCGTCCGCCGGAGCCTCGGCGAAGGCGGAAAGGAGCGCGATCGATCACAGGTACCTGTCGCATGATCAGGTCCTCGCCACGAGTAACGAGCCCAGGTTTACGAGGTCGCCGTTCCCGCGGGAATCGACGCCGTCCGGTATTTTAGCAGAGCAACCAGCCCTGACGATTACCGGCGCCACCTGCGGTTGAGGAAAAGACCTGTGGTGACCGCCGCGACGATCGAGCCGATGATCACCGCCATCGCCCCATGGTGCTCGGCCGGCCAGACCTCATAGCTCGTCGATCGCGCAACCGGATCGAAGCGGCCGTGGGCGCCGAAGTCTTCGTCACGATCGACCGGTTCCCACAGGTTATGGGCGCGTTGTGGATCCTCGGCTTCACCGGTCTGCTGCGCCTCGTAGCCGTTGGCGGCGAGATAGCGATCCGCCACCCCCGACGCGATCTTGTCGCCGATGATCGCGGCCGCCGTCGGCATCGCGACGTAGAGCTCGCGTCGACCGTGATGCGCCGCCCAGACGATGGCGTCGGCGCCAATCTCCGGCTGGAACACCGGAGGAACCGGCTGCGCCTTGCGTGGCAGGCGACTCTTGACCCAGTCGAACTGCGGCGTGTTCATCGCCGGCAGCTGCACCATGGTCAGACGAACCTGACTGCTGTCGTGCAGCAGCTCCGCGTGCAGTGAATCACAGAATCCCTGAACCGCGTGCTTGGCCGCGCAGTAGGCCGCCTGCAGGGGAATGCCGCGATAGGCGAGCGCGGATCCAACCTGCACGATCGACCCGTGATCGCGCGGCAGCATCCGTCGCAGCGCGGCGAGTGTGCCGTGGACGACGCCGAGATAGGTGACCTCGGTCACGCGCTTGAAGTCGTCTGCGGTCATCTCCTTCACCGGAGAGAAGACGCTGGCCATGGCGTTGTTCACCCAGATGTCGATCGGGCCGAAGGCATCTTCGAGCGATGCGGCGGCCCGTTCGACGGCGTCGGCGTCGGCGACGTCGGCTTCGAAGATGACCGCTTCGCCACCCGCGACTTCGACGTCGCGCCATGCGCCCTCGAGTCCGGCACGTCCGCGCGCGAGCAACCCGATGCGCGCGCCGGTCCGGGCAAAAGCGATTGCCGTTGCGCGCCCGACGCCGGCCGAGGCGCCGGTGATCATGACCACTTCAGACACGCTCATGCTGCGCGCCTCTGCAAGTCGCCGTCCACGAACCTCGTGAAGGCCGTCAGGCCTTCCTGGTTGATGTGCTTGGCGACGTCGCGCCGGGCGTAAGTGGAAGCTCGAGGATGCGGCCGATCGTCACCGCTTCGGCGTCGAGGTAGCCGGGGATCCCGATCTCGACGTCGGCAGCGGCTGCATCGAGGCGAAGCGTGCGGTGGAGGCGATCCCAGACGGCCAGACCGCTGGAGAAGTTGCGATTACGCTGTGCGTCCCGGACAGAGTGATGGATGGCGTGCATTCGTGGCGTGACGACGAACCACCCGAGCGCGCGCTCGACGCGGGACGGGAGCGCCGTGTTGGAGTGGTGGAACAGCACCGACGCCAGCGTCAGTCCTTGCCAGATCGCCAGGGTTACGGGTGTCACACCGATGACGGCGATCTGTGCGAGTCGCCACGGCACCGACAGCGTCAGCTCGCCGGCGTGAAACCGGATGCCGGTCGAGGCGTCGAGGTCGAGGTCGACGTGGTGGACGAGGTGAAAGCGCCACAGGAAGGGCAGGTGGTGCGTGGCAATGTGCCAGAGGTAGAGCGTGTAGTCGAGCAGGACGACCGCCACGATCGAACGCAACCACGATGGCCCACCCAGTAGCGCCGTTACGCCCCAGCCGCGGCTGCTCACGGCGAGTGCCGCCGGCATCGTGAACGGCGTTTCCAGGAGACTGACGGTGACGGCGGCAACCGCGCCGACGGCGAGATTGCGCGTCGTGTGCCGCAGCCACGGCTCCTTGTACCGGCGCGCGCGGCGTTTGCGCTCGAGGATCACCACGATGGTGGCGACGCCGAGCACGACACTACCGCGAACCAGCGTTACGCGCGTCATAACTCCAACTCCCAACGTCTGCCGCGCCCACCAACTTCCAGAGTATCGGGCATCTGTGGAGGTTGGGAGCTGGTCCAGCGTCGGAGGGTTCGGAGTTTATAATCAACGACCCCGATGTCCAGGTGGCTCCTCGCGTCGCTCTGCGTCCTGGTCGGCGGCGCGATGGTCGCCGCTCGACAGGACGGCGTCATCTTTCGCGCCGAAACGAATTTCGTCGAGGTGCACGCGATCGTCACCGATCGCACTGGCGCGTTCGTCCGCGATCTCACGGCAGACGACTTCCAGATCTATGAAGACGGCCGTCCACAGAAGCCGGCAGCTTTCTCGCTGGTCGATCTTCCGATCGAGCGGCCGGTGACGCTCGCCAGCGGCGGCGAGGTCGTCGAGCCGGATATCCGCGTCGCCTCGCGCACGTTCGCAGGGCGCATCTACATCTTTCTCCTCGACGACCTGCACACGGCGGTCACGCGCGGCCGACTCGTCAAGGACACCGCCCGGCGGTTCGTCGAGCGCTATCTCGGCCCGGACGATCTGGCGGCCGTCGTCTATACGAGCGGGCGTACCAACGCCGGGCAGGAGCTGACGTCGAGTCGGACGCTGCTGCTGGCGGCCATCGATCGGTTCGTCGGCCGGAAGCTGCCGTCGGTCGGCGCGGAGAAGCTGGCGGTCCATCTGCGGCAGGCGTGGGCGAACGCGGACGAGAATCAGAGCCAGGCGCAGATCCGCACCCAGGAGAATCGCGCCCGCGCCGAAAGCACGGCCGATCCGGATGAACCGGAGCGCGCGCTCAACGCGCGGCGCACGCTGCAGGCGGTGGAGAATGTGTCGCGCTGGATGGCGGAGGTCCAGGGACGCCGCAAGGCCTTGCTGCTCTTCAGCGAGGGGATCGACTACGACGTCTACGATCCCTTCAATCGCGAAGCGACCTCCTCGCTGGCCACCGACGCGCAGCGGGCGATCGGCGCGGCCCAGCGCGCCAACGTCAACGTCTACGGGATCGACCCCCGCGGCCTCGATGGCTTCGGCGACATGATCGAGATCAGCGGCCGCTCCGATTATCCGCAGCTCGATTTCGGCACCTTCCGCGGCTTCCTCCACGAGCTGCGGTTGTCGCAGGAAAGCCTGTTCGCGCTCTCCGATCAGACGGGCGGTCTCGCCGTGGTCAACACCGGCGACGTGGCCGGCGGTCTTGGCCGCGTCGTGCTCGACAACAGCCGTTACTACTTGCTTGGCTACTACAGCGATTCGAAACGGTGGTCGCGCAAGTTCATGAAGATCGACGTTCGCGTCAAGCGTCCCGGTCTCGAGGTGCGCGCGCGACGCGGGTTCCTACCTCCCGACAGCAAGGCGGCCACGAAAGCGGTCGACGCCAAAGCGGGAACGTCACCGGCGCTGGCGGCGGCGCTCGCCCGTCCGGTGCCCATCGGCGGAGTGCCGTTGCGTGTGTTTGCGACGGCGCTGAAGGGATCGGGCCCGAAGGCCACCGTCCTGGTCGCGTCGGAAATTGATGGTTCGGCGCTGAAGTTCACCCAGCGTGACGGCCGCTTTGTCGAGCGCGTGGAGCTGTCGATTGTCGCGACCGACGAGAATGCGAAGGTGCAGGGCGGCGATCGGCAGCAGTTCGACATGAACCTCCTGCCGGACACGCACGCACGCGTGAGCCGCTCGGGCGTCCGGCTGATCTCACATCTCGATCTTCCGCCCGGCCGGTATCAGATTCGCGTCGGTGCGTACGAGACGACGGGCGGTGCCGTCGCGACCGTGCCGTATGACATCGAAGTCCCGGACTACGGCAAGAGGCCGTTCGTGATGAGCGGCATCGTCTTGAGCTCGTCGGATGCCGATGCCCTCGTCAATGCGAACCCCGATCCGCAGCTGAAAGACGTGGTGCCTGCTACCCCGGTGGTCACGCGCAGCTTCAGCCGCGCACAGACGCTGACCGCGTTCGCCGAGATTTACGACAACGCCTCGACGCTGGCGCACGATCTGATGCTCGTGGCGACGGTTCGCGACGCCACCGGTCGCGTGGCGTTTCGCGCGCAGGATCGCCGGACCGGCGTCGCCGGGGCGCGATCGCAGGGATTCACGACAGAAATTCCGCTGACGGAATTTGCGCCCGGCACGTACGTCCTGCGAGTCGATGCGACGTCGGCCGCCGGCGGTTACGGCGATCACCGCAGCGTCCCGTTCGAGGTGAAGTAGCCGCACCGTCCGCCTTCAGGCGACGTTTCTCCAGAGGAGACGAAGATGCCCGCCTACTGGGTAGCCCGCGCCAGAGTGAACGATCCCGTCGAATACAAGAAGTACACGGAGCTCGTGCCAGCGATCGTCGAAAAGCACGGCGGCCGGGTGCTGGCGCGCGGCGGCAAGTTTCACATCAACGAAGGCCCCGACACCTTCAACCGCTTCGTCGTGATTGAGTTCCCGACGCTCGAAGCCGGCGTCGCGTGCTTCCAGTCGCCGGAGTATCAGGAAGCCGCGAAGTTCCGTCGCGCCGACGGCGTCGGCATCGTCGAGAACGTGATCGTCGAGGGCGGCGACTTCCCACCGCAGCGCGCGACATCGTAGTTCACTGTCTGTCGCAGACACGCGAATCGCTCGAGGCCAGCGCGAGTCCGACAGAACAAGGTCCGCGGCGCTGGCGGCTACGGCATTGCATTCTTCTTGGTGAGGAGGCGCATATGTCGACTAGGCTTCTGAGCTCGTGTGCTTTCGTCCTCATCTGTTTCGCCGGTTCGAGCTGGGCAGCGGCACAGGCTCGAGCGGACAAGCCGGGCGATGCGCAAGAGCGTATGGTCATGGCGGCGGGCTGCCTGATCCGGCAAACGACGGCTGCCGTAGCGCCAACCGCTGGACATGAGAGCGAGAGCGCAGACGGGCTCGCACTGACGAGGGCGACACTGGTCGACGCAGCTCCCGCCGGTGACCGGCGCGGTGCGCCTTCTGCCGTGCCAGGTTCGCGGCCTGCGGGTGCGGGATCGGAGACGGTGGGGCGGCAGCAGCCGTCGTCCAGCGCACCGAGCAGCGTTGAAGAACGCGCTTTCTGGATTGTGGGATCACACCGCGCCGAGCTGACGCGCTACATCGGCAAGCACGTTCAGGTGACCGGTACCTTGCAGCAGCCGCCTGCCGCCGAAAGTTCCGAGCGAACTCCAGCTGGCGTGGGCACCACCGGCACTCGCGCAGGTGACACAGGCGCTGGAAGCGCGCGGCCTGGAACGCGAGTGGAGACCGCGGAGAGCCGCGTGGCCCATCCATCGGCACCGACGCAATCGATCAATGTCGAGACATTCCGGGTCGACGAAGCCCTGTGTCCGTAGCGGTTACTCGAAGCCTTCGCGCAGCAAACGACGGCGAATCAGGTCTTTGTGCTGTTCGTCGTCGTGGCTCGCGATGATGACGATCTGTGGGTCGCTCGTCGAGAGCTGATTGAGCCAGCGAAGTTGATCGAGCACGGCAGGCTCGTCCTCGGTGATCCAGGGCGCGGCCTTGCCGGTGATCTGTCGAACACCATCCATATGCCACGTCACGTCGCCGACAAGCAGGTACTCGCGTCCTGACTCGAGCACCACAAACACCATTTGCGATCCCGGGGTGTGTCCGGCTGCCTTGATCAGCACCATGCCGGGCGCAACGGGGTAATAGTCGTTGTAGTCGACGACGATGAAGCGGCGCGCGAGATCGGGTGACAGCTTGATCTCCGGCATCTGCGGCATCGACGTCAACGTGTCGACCTGAGTGCGCGTGAGGACGGTCTTCCGCGCCAGCTCCGTCGCGTCAGGCGCGCGAATCACTCCGGCGACGTGATCGCCGTGCTCGTGCGTCACCACGATCAGGCGGGCTCGGTCGACGGCGCGCTGCACCCGCTCGGCGGCAGCCGGATCGAATGGCTCCTCCACGCCGCGACCGAAGAACGCGTGGACTTGTCGATCCATCCCTGCGTCCACCATCACCGCGCCGTCTGCGTACACGACCCGAATTGCCGTGCGTGCCTGCACGCTCGGTTCATTCGGTGCGCCCTTGACGGAGAAGTTCTTGGTGCGACGGCTCTCGGCGAATTTCTGGATGTTGACGCGGAGTGGACGACGACCGGGAATCAGCGTGGCGGCGTGGCGAATGTCGGTGATGCTCGCGGTCCAGGAGGCGGACGTGGCGGAGTCGCCGATGAGAAGAAGAAGAGCGGCGAGCGTGAGGGCCGCCTGAAGGCGGCCCCTACGACTCGAGACGCGGTGATTGGGAATTGCGAAGTCCTCGTCTAGGTCAACGCGGCGCTCGACGTGAGCACGCGATCGGCGATTGCCTTGAACTCGTCGGCGGTCAGCAGATCCTTCTTCTCGAACGACAGCGCCTTTACTTCCTTCAGCATCGCCATCTTCTGTTCGTCAGTGGCGGTGATGCCCAGCTTCTCGCACCACTCTTCCATCGACGGCGGACCGCTGTTCTTGCCGAGCACGATCGAAACCGGCCTCTGGCCGACGAGCTCCGGCGTGAACGGAATCGACTCGAGCGGATGTCCCTTGCGTCCGAGGCGCACCCAGCCGGCGATGATCCCCGACTCCACTTCGTACAGCTTGTCGCCGACGATCGGCCGGTTTGGCGGCTGCTTCACCTTCGCGAGATCCATCACGAAGCGTGACGTCTCGACGAACTTCTCGGTCTTGATCCCGAGGTCGATGCCATAGAGGCACAGCAGCGCGAGGATGACGTCTTCGCCAGGCACGTTTCCGGCACGTTCGCCGAGTCCGGTGATGGTCGTCTGTGCCACCGACGCACCCGCCTGCAGCGCGGCGATCGTGTTGGCGACGCCGAGGCCGAAATCCTGGTGGCAGTGAATTTCCACCGGCTTGTTGATGCGCTTGATCACCTGAGGGACCACGGCGCGAATCGCGTCAGGCGTGCAGCCGCCCGTCGTGTCGGCGATCGTCAGCGAGTCCATGTGACCTTCGGTCGCCACCTGCTGGACGATGTCGAGGAAGCGGCTCAGCTCGGTTCGCGTGGCATCGATGGTGAAGAAGACGGTGTGCAGCCCCGCTTCTTTCGCCGCGAGCGTCGTTTCGATCGACGCCTTCATCGCGCGCTCGATCGGCCAGCCGTAGCCGTACTGGATCATGTGGTCGCTGGCGGGAATCTCGATGACAATGCCCTTGCAGCCGGCGTCCTTGATGACCTTCACCTCGGTCGGAATGCAGCGCGCGAAGCCGTAGATGTCGGCCTTCAGCCCGGCGGCGGCGATGTCGCTGACCGCGCCGCGATCCTGATCGGACACGGCGGGCATGCCGGCTTCGATGCGGTGGATGCCGAGCGCGTCGAGCTTCTTGGCAATCGCCACCTTTTCTTCGCGCCGGAACACCACCGCGGTTTGCTGCTCGCCGTCGCGCAGCGTCACGTCGTGAATCTTGATGTCATTGCGGAACGCGTACTTGCCGGTCACCTCGGGGAGGTGATTCCACAGGCTTGTAAACCATTTCTCGGTCTTCCAGGGCTGCTGCATGTTGATGAATCCTCTTGGCAGAAAAGCGCGAAGGCGCGACCAAAAAGCTTATGACATTTTTGATTCGCGATCCTTGATTTTTGATTCTCGGCCCTTGGCGGTTGAAACGCCGTGAACCACGAATCACAATCAAAAATCGACAATCAAAGATCAAAAATGATCGCCGTTTCCGTTGCCGATTGGGCCCTCAATCTCTCGTTTTCAGACCTGCCAGACGATGTGGTGCGCGCCACGCGCCTGCGGATTCTGGACGTGGTCGGCCTGGCACTGGCGGGTGGCCAGACGGGATTTGGACGAGCCACACGCCAGACGTCGGTGGCGATGGCGCCTGGTGGGCCGTCGCGGGTCTGGGGAAGCGTCGATCGCGTCGGAATCGGCGCCGCGGCGATGGCCAACGCGAGCTGCGCGCAGGCGCTCGAGTTCGACGACACGCACAACGAATCGATCGTCCACATGAGCAGCCCAGCCGTCGCGGCTGGACTGGCGCTGGCCGACACGCGTCGCGTCAGCGGACGTGAGCTGGTCACGGCGGTCGCCGTCGCCAACGAGATCTCCTGTCGCGCCGGCAGCGTTGCATCGGGACAGTTCCACAAGCGCGGACTTCACCCGACGGGACTGTTTGCGCCGTTCGGAGTGACGGCGCTTGGGGCGCGTCTGCTCGGTCTCGACCCGCCAACGCTCGCGCAGGCGTTCGGCATCTGCGGCAGCTTCGCGTCGGGCGTGCTCGAGTGCTGGGTGGATGGGACGCAGTCGAAGTTCCTCCACTCGGGGTGGGCGGCGCAGAGCGGCATCGCGGCAGCGCTGCTCGCGCACGCGGGGATCAGCGGTCCGCCGCGAATTTTCGAAGGGCGCTTCGGATTGTTCGCTTCGCATCTTCAAGACATGACCGTGCCGAGAGATTTCGGACGCTTGAGCGACGGTCTCGGCAGTCACTGGGAGAGCCGCAACTCGTCGTTCAAGCCCTATCCCGCTGCGCACGTGCTGCATCCGTACGTCGACGCCGTCCTGCGAGCTCGGCACGAACACGGGATCGCTCCTCCGGCGGTCGACCGCATCGACTGTCCCGTTGCGGCGTTCATCGTGCCGATCGTCTGCGAACCGGTGGAGGAAAAGGTGGCGCCCGCGACCCAGGCGCACGGGCGTGTGTGTCTTCAGTACACGATTGCTGAGGCCTTGTCGCGAGGAGCCCTCGGGCGCACGGCGTACGAGTCCTATCGCGATCCGGAGATCCTCGCCCTCGCGCGCCGCGTGCACTACTACGTGGATCCGGAGTATCCGGGTCCAGGCCGGTTCAAGGGGGCGGTGCACATCACGCTGAACGACGGTCGCACGATCAGCGTGACCCAGGAGCACAATCTCGGGTCGCCCGAGAACCCGATGAGCGAAGCGGAGCTCCGAGCCAAATTCGATGACAACGCGGCCGGCGTGCTCGATGCGGTATGCCGTGAGCGTTTGGCGCAGACGATCGCTGAAGTCGAGGCGTTGGACGATGTGAGTGTGATATCGCGGTTAACCGTTGCTGGCGACCACGAAGATCACGAGGACGGGTTTAGCCACGAAGGACACTAGGAGTCATGTCTGAAACCAGAACCCTCGCGTCCTACATCATCGACACACGTTCAACGGACATCCCGGACGACGTCCGGCATGAGGGCAGACGGGCGCTGCTGAACATCCTTGGCTGTGCGCTCGGCGGCGCTACCCATCCTGCGGTC
>Ga0081539_10006011_pt1 | contig 11926 bp, 8 predicted proteins | sample TabmetS4T2R2_FD_71023 | JGI IMG/M metagenome (GOLD analysis project Ga0081539, IMG submission 71023) | Tabebuia heterophylla rhizosphere microbial communities from the University of Puerto Rico - S4T2R2 | ecosystem: Host-associated > Plants > Roots > Rhizosphere ...
CTATGGACAATATGGTGCGAACTACGCGGGTGATCTGGCGAATCCGTGCGGCGACCCACCCGGTGCGGCCGGCACCGCGCTGACCGCACCCACCGCTGAGGGCGGTGCGCTGCGCAGCCAGAGCGTCCGGCGTACCGACGGCCCGGCCACGCTCGACGGCGCGGTACTGCGGGTCGATCCCGCCACCGGTGCCGGGGTGCCGGGCAACCCGTTCTTCTCCTCGGCGAACGCCAACGCCCGCCGGATCGTCGCGTACGGGCTGCGCAATCCGTTCCGCATGACGCAGCGTCCGGGCACCGACGAGCTGTGGGTCGGCGATGTCGGCTGGAACACCTGGGAAGAGATCAACCGTGTGGTGGCGCCGGCGAGCGCGACGGCGTCCAACTTCGGCTGGCCCTGCTACGAGGGAACGCCCACCCAGGGTGGATACCAGGGTGCCGGGCTCAACCAGTGCGCGTCGCTCTACGCCACGCCCGGTTCGGTCATCGCGCCCTACTACGCGTACAACCACAGCGCTTGCGTGGTGAACTACGCCGGCTGCCACACCGGCGGCTCGTCCATCACGGGCATCGCCTTCTACACCGGCGGGTCGTACCCGGCCACGTACAACGGCGCGCTGTTCTTCGGCGACCACACCCGCAACGAGATCTGGGCGATGCTCCCGGGCACGAACGGTCTGCCCGATCCAGCGAAGTTGCAGTCGTTCGTCGGCGTCGATGCGTCCGGCGGCGCGGCGGGACACCCGGTCGACCTGAAGATCGGTCCCGGTGGCGATCTGTTCTACGTCGACATGGACAACGGCACCGTCCACCGCATCACCTACACGGCCGCGAACCAGCCGCCGGACGCCGTCATGACGGCCAACCCCACCAGCGGTCCGATACCGCTGACGGTCAGCTTCGACGGCACCGGCTCGACCGACCCGGAGGGTGGGCCGCTGACCTACTCGTGGGATCTCAACGGCGACGGGGTGTTCGGCGACGCCACCGGCCCGACGGCCTCGTTCACGTACACCGTGGCGGGTGTGTACCACCCGAGCCTGCGGGTCACCGACGGCCAGGGCGCGACCGACTCCGCGTCGGTCACCATCACGGCGGGCAACACCGCCCCGGTCCCGGTCATCGACACGCCGTCCCCGAGCCTGACCTGGAAGGTCGGCGACACGATCAGCTTCTCCGGCCACGCCACCGACGCGCAGGACGGCACGCTGCCGGCATCGGCGCTGCGCTGGTCGTTCATCATGCACCACTGCTTCACCCCGTCCGACTGCCACGCCCACGCGGTCCAGGCCTTCGACGGCGTCTCCAGCGGAACGTTCACCGCGCCGGACCACCAGTACCCGTGCTGGCTCGAGGTGCAGCTGACGGCTATCGACTCGGGCGGGCTGACCGCGACCACCAGCGTCCGGCTGGACCCGAAGACGGTGGTGCTCACGTTCCGCACCAACCCGGGTGGTCTCGTCCTCACCGGCGGGCTGGGGGTGAACGAAACGCAGGCCGCGACGCCGTTCTCGGTGACCGTGGTGGTCGGCTCGGCGAACTCGGTCAGCGCCCCGGCATCGCAAACGGTCAACAAGTTCACCTACTACTTCAGCTCATGGTCGGACGGCGGCGCGATGAGCCACACGATCACCGCCCCCGCGGTGAACACCACCTACACCGCCACCTACCGCAAACGCTGAGATACGCCGTCTTCGGATGATCGGCGGTAGCAGGTAACCGGGACCACGCCGGTGCCTGCTACCGCCGTTCGTTCGCACCCCAGTCACGCCGCTCCAGCAACCGGCCGGCAACCGAGCCGCCGCACCGTGGGCATGGTCGGAAACCACCCACCCATGGAGCGATCATGCATCTGCGGTACCTGGCCGTCCTTCCGCTGGCGGCAACCCTGACGCTGAGTTCGGTGACGGCCGCGCCGGCCTTCGCCGCCCGCCACTCGCCCACCCGGCCGGCCGTCGCGACGGCGAAGAAGGCCGCCGCGGGCAAGTCGGCGAGCAAGGCACATGCGGTCAAGCCGGTGAAGGCGCACACGCGTTTCGCCGTCACCGGCGTCCTCACCGGCGTGGACCCGGCCGCGTCCACGGTGACCGTGCTTGTCAAGGGCGGCAACACCGCGCGCGGCACGAGCCTGGCGGTGACCGTTGCGGCCACCGCCAGGATCACGCTGGACGACACGGTCAGCACCCTCGGCGCTCTCCCCGTCGGCGCACACGTTGCCGTCATCGGCACGGTCACCGGCACGGTGCGTACCGCCACCAAGATCAACGCCGACGACACGACCCTGCCCACGCCCACCCCGTCGCCCACCCCGGCCGCCTGACCGCGCCCAGGGCGACGCCTCGGGCCGCTCGGTGCGTTCCTTGCCACCGCGGTGGTAGGCGCCGGGCGGCCCGAGGACGATCCCGCAGTCCTCGGGTGACGTAACCGGGTTACTGATCAGCCGTCTCGGCAGGCCCCCGTCTGACGTGCCGGGACGAGTGCGCACAGCGGGCCGGAGCGGGGTGACCGGAGAGGTCGATCCGCCTCGCCTCAGGTGGTGCCGTCGAGGACCTGACGCAGTCGTGCGGCGAACGCCTCCGGCTGGCCGGCGTAGCCGGAGTCGCCGCCGACGAAGCCCCCGTGATGGCTCGGGAACTCGGTCAACGGCAGGTTCAGCGCCGTGGCCGTGGCTGCCGCGGCGCGCCCCGTCATCGTGGCCCGTGACTCGACACCCGCCGCGATGACCACCCGCGTCGGCGCGGCCGTCAGAGCCCGCACGTCGGGACGGTAGCCGGTGATCGCGTTCGCCGTCCCGGACAGCAGCGGGTCGTCACGGCCGCCGTCGTCCTCGGTGGGCAGGCCGAACTGGGCCGGGTCGGGAGCGGGCCGGGCGGCGTACGCGTCGGTGAACTCACCCTGCCACGACGTCATGGCGATGAACCGCGCCATTCCCGCGCCGAAACCCTTCTGGTGGTACGCCGTCTGGACCTCGCGTTCCGCCGCCACCGCACGGTCCGCGTCGGGCAACAGCGTCAGCAGGGGCGGCTCGTGGGCGACGAGCGTACGGACATCCTCGGGATGTGCTGCCACCAGGGCGAGCGCGTTGACCGCCCCGCCGCTGCTGGCGAACACGTCCACGGCTCCGGCGCCCAAGGCGGTAATGAGAGCGTGCAGGTCGGCGGCGTGCATCTCGGGTGTGCGCTCGGCACGACCGTCCTTGCGCACGCTGCGGCCGATGCCGCGGGGATCGTAGGTGACGACCGTACGGTCGCCGAAGTACGAGGCGAGCGTGACGAAGCCCGTGCCGTCCATGGGATGACCCGCCATCACCAGCGGTGGCTGCCTACCGGCGGTGGGCGACGGACCGCGCAGGTCGTAGACCAGGTCGACATCGGGGGTTTCCAGCGTGTGGGTTTGCGGGTGCATGGTCGTGACGTCCTCTCTCGGCAGCTCTCTTGCCGGCACCGTACGACGTCGTGCCGTCATGTCTACAGACCGCGCCCGAGCCACGAAGTCATCGGTGACGCCGGGTCAACGCTCCAGATCCGGACTACCGACCGGCAGCGGCTTCCGCCTCGGCCCGGCGAGCGGCCACGGCTGCGCGCACAGCCGTCACCTCGGCGTGCACCACGGCCAGATCCGCGGGCTGGGCCACGTCCCGTTCGGCGTCCGCGACGACGATGCCCGCCTGTTCTTCGATCGCGGCGAGCCGTTCCGGGTCCGGCTCGCCGATGGCGGCGCAGTTGGCCAGCAGTCGCAGCAGAGCGGCGTCGACCGTCGGCTCGCCCGCGCCGTATCGGCGGATCAACCCGCACATGGTGGCGAGATAGTCGGCGAACTGCCGTGCCGGGACGATCACGGTGGCGCCGGTGGCATCGCGCGCCACGTGGAACCCGAGCCGGCGGGTGGCGAGCGCGCAGAACAGCACCGACATCCGGTCGATGGCCTGCACGGCGGTGTACGGGTCGTTGACCGCCTTCGACATCGCCTTGCAGGCGATGTCGACCAGTTGCCGGATGCCGAACGCCGCGTCCTGCTCGAAGGTTCTCTCCCGACCGATCCGGATCATCGCGTCCAACACCGGGTCGAAGGTCCGCGGGTCCGGAACCGCGGGCCCGGGCCGGACCGGCCAGACCTGTACCAGCGTCGTACCGGCGACCACGTGTTCGCCGATCCGCCGGTACAGCCGGATGTGGACCTGGTGGCGGGCGGCGTGGGCGAGTAGCTGTTCGACGCGCACCGCCTGGATATAGCCGGACCGGAGGGCGGGGACCGGCACCGCATCGGCCGGCGCGGGCGGCGGAGTCGTCCCGCCCTCCAGCAGTCCGTCCTGGATCACCGGGAGCGCGTTGCGCTCCACCACGCTCATGATTCCCTCGATCTGGATCGAGTGTGCGAGGTGGTCGGCGAAGTACACGAGCAGCGCGAGGCTGAGGAAGAGCAGCAGGATGGCACCGGTCACCGCGAGCCGCGGGTACTCGGTGGTGCGGTTGCCGCCGGATACGCCCACCGTGTAGAGGCCCGCCGCGCTGTAGGCGAAGGTGGCGACGAACACGCTGAGCACCACCTGGTTGGGGCGGTCGCGGAGGAAGTTGCGCAGCAGGCGTGGCGAGAACTGGGTGGACGAGAGTTGCAGCGCGACCACGGTGAGACCCAGCAACAGCGCGATGACCGTGACCATCGTCCCGGTGATACCGATCAGCAAGGCCCGGGCGTCGTCCGCCGTGCCCTGGAACGCCAGCGGCGAGTCCGTCCCGAGGTTGATCAGCGACAGCAGCGACCCGGCCGCCAGAGCGGCCGCCACCGACGCCGTTGGCAGCACCCACAGCGAGCCGCGCACGTACTCCCGCAGCATATCGCGACGGATCATCACAGTCTCCTGCCGGTCCGGCCGGGGGCCTGGCCCGGCTCATGTCCAGCCTGCCAGGGTGCGCGTCGTGCCGCTGCCGCACGGACGGCGGGATTTGGGGCGGACGGGTCAACGGGCGTGGACATCTCCGGCCGCGTACCCTGACGCCGATCTTGTCGGGACCCGGCCGACGTGGAACGCGTGGCCAGGTGTCGGCGAGTTGATCGGAAGGAGGCTCTCCGATCTTCGGGCGCTGTTACCTTGGGTAACAGGCCGTTACTCACAGTTACAGCCGGACGAGCGGAGGGGGCGCGTGCGGTACAGGGATCTCGCAACTCGCTACGGGCCGCCCTCCGGCGGCCTGGACCGGGTGCGGTGGTTCTTCCTGTGCTTCACCGTGTTCTTCTGCGTCACGGCACCCCTGCAGGTACCGTTCACCAGCCCGGTGCCACCGGCGTTCCGGTTGGCGGGCCTACCGGCGATCGGCTATCTCCTGTGGCGCCGGCTGCGGGAATACCGCAACGGCGAACTTCAGCCGCCCGTCTGGGACGCCCTGGAATTCGTCGCCTTGGTTGCCGCACTCGTAGTCATCGGGCCGCTCAGTGGCGGTCTTGGAATCCTCTACAGCGGCACCTTCTTCCGCCTCGTCTTCGGGTCCACCAGCCGGACAATCATCGGTTGCTGCGGCGGCGTGCTGGCGTTGTGGGTGTCCTGCTGGTGGGTCAACGAGCTGTCCGCCACACCGGACGGTTCCTGGCAGCAGCAGTTCTTCCCGCACATCCTGGGTATCGGCGTCCCCACCGTGCTGATGCGGTTGATGCTGACCACGATGCTCGCACACCAGAATGCCCTCGCCACCGAGCGGCAACTGCTCACCGCCGTGCTGGACAATGTGGACAGTGCGGTCATCGCGGCCCATCCGGACGGCATGCCGATACTGCGCAACCGGGCGGCGCTCGACGTGTACCGGGAGCTCGGGCTGGCGGAGTCGCTGGGGCGGTGGCACGAGTCGGTCACGCTGTACCGCGGCGACGTCCTGACCCCGTTCCGGGCGGAGGACCTTCCGATGGTGCAGGTTCTGCGGGGCGAGCGGGTCCGGGACGCCGAGGTCACCATGGGCCTCCCGGACGGTACGTACCGGTCGTATCTCTTCAATGGGCAACCCCTGACCGGCAGCACGGCCGACCGTACCGGTGCCGTCCTCACCATCACCGACGTGACGGCACGCAAGGAGGCCGAGCGGCGATTGTCGCACCTCGCCCTCCATGATCCGTTGACCGGATTGAGCAACCGGACGCTCCTGCTCGACCGGCTCCAGCATGCGTTGCAGCGGCGATCCGCACCCGAGAAGCGGGTGCACCTGCTCTTCGTCGACCTCGACGGCTTCAAGACCGTCAACGACTCACTGGGTCACCATGTCGGCGACGAGGTCCTCGTCGTGGTCGCCAACCGGATCCGGGCGACGGTGCGCGCCCAGGACACCGTTGCGCGGCTCGGCGGGGACGAGTTCGCGATTCTGATCGAGGACGAACCGGAGCACACCGCCATCGCTACCGCCGACCGCATCCTGACCTCGCTGCGCGACCCGGTGGTCGTACGGGAGCGCGCTCTCGTTGTCACGGCCAGTATCGGCATCGCGTCGGGCGAGGACGCGGGCGAAGCCGACGAGCTCGTGCGCAATGCGGATCTCGCCATGTACGCGGCCAAGGAGAGGAGAGACCGCGTCGAGCGGTTCACCGCGGAGATGCACCACTCCGCCGTGCAGCGGCTGGTTCTCCACGCCGACCTGCGGGCAGCGCTGGAGCGCCAGGAGCTGTTCCTGCTGTACCAACCGGTGTTCTCCCTCGCCACCGGCCGGATGACCGGCGTGGAGGCGCTACTGCGCTGGCGGCATCCCCGCCTCGGCCTGATCCCACCGCTCGAGTTCATCGGCACGGCGGAGACCAGCGGCCTGATCGTCCCGATCGGGGCGTGGGTCCTCGACGAAGCCTGCCGGCAGCTGAGCCGCTGGCGCCACGACCACCCCGCGGTCGCCGACAACCTGACCATGGCGGTCAACGTGGCGGTGCCACAGCTGGAGACGCCCAGCCTCGTGGGCACCGTGGAGAGCGCACTGGCCAATGCCGGACTAACCCCGGCCGACCTGCTCCTGGAGATCACCGAGAGCGCGATGAGCGAGCACGTCCAGGTGTTGCCGATCCTGCGCGAACTGCGGCGGATCGGCGTCACCTTGGCACTGGACGACTTCGGTACCGGCTATTCCTCGTTGAGCCGCCTGCGCCTGTTCCCGGTACAGAAGGTGAAGATCGATCGCTCCTTCGTGGAGGAGATCGACCGCTCCGTGGACACCGCGGTTCTGGTGACCAGCACGCTCGCTCTCGCACACGGGCTCGGCCTGGAAGCGATAGCCGAGGGCGTGGAAACGCCCGCGCAGCTCGGATTTCTGCGCAAGCACGGCTGCGGCGAAGTGCAGGGATACCTACTGAGCCGGCCGCTGGACCCGGCGGGCGTCGCATCGATACTCGGAGCGGAAATCACATCCGACAACCAGCTTCACAAACCCGCGCACGTATGACGGGCGGCGAACGCAGGCCCGGGGGTAGGTTGCTCCGATGTCGTCTGCGTATCCCCCGCTGAACCTGGCCATTCGTACACCGCGGCTGACGCTTGCCGCAGCTACCGATGATCTCCTGGAACGGCTCGTGCCGGTCGTCCGCGCCGGCCTGGTCACGGAAAGCGAACCGGCGCCGTTCGACGATCCGATTTCCTTCTACGAAGACAGCCCGGCCCGGGAGTGGCAATGGATGCGCAGGGTCTGGGCCGGCCGGTCGCGGGTCGATGCCGCGTTCTGGCGGCTGTACTTCGTGATCTGCGACGGCGGCGAGCCAGTCGGTATGCAGGACCTGATCGGCACCGACTTCGCCGCGGTCGGCACGGTGGAATCGTTCTCCTGGCTGGCTCCCGTAAGCCGCGGCCGCGGGCTGGGCAAGGAGGCCCGAGCGGCGATCCTCCATCTCGCGTTCGAGGGCTTCCACGCGCGCGAGGCGTCCAGCGAGGCGTTCCGTGACAACCGTGCGTCCAACGGGGTGTCCAAGGCCCTCGGATACACCCGTAACGGCACGTCCTGGGCCACCCGCCGGGGCGAGGCCGCCGAGCTGCTGCGCTGGCGGCTGACCCGGGACGACTGGGCACCGCGCAGGCGCAGCGACATCGAGTTGTCCGGCGTCGACGATTGCAAGCCGGTACTGGGCTTGTGACGCTCCAGCGGTCGGGCGTGACCGCGGCGTCATCCCCGCGACGCGCTGTCGGCTTGTCGCTCCTCTCGGATCAGTACGGCACGCGAGTACAGCAGCTGGAATCCGGCGCGCTGGACGTTGTGTTGCGATCGGGAACCCGGCCGGGTCGTGACCACGGCGAGTTCGCATCCGGCCGCGCGGGCGTCGTCGAGCCGGGCCGTCAGCAGTGCGGTCTGCACCCCCCGTCGCCGGTGGGTCGGCAGCGTCGCCGCGCCGATGAACTGCGCGATGCCGTCGCCCGCGGCGCGGAACGCGGCACCGCCCACCGGCATCCCGTCGCGCCAGGCGAGGTAGCGGACGCAACCGGTCGTGGTGACCTGGTCGCGTTCGGCTGCCTCCAGAGCCGCGCGGGAGAACTGTTCGTGTTCCACGATGCCCTCGGCGTCTGCGTGCAGGAAGGCCTCCACGACCACGTCAAGCCATGTCTCGAGTTCGTCGTCCGGGCTGGGCCGCACATCGGACGGACGGGTAGGCACGTCGACCAGCCGCCGCCCGAGTACGTTCTCGAAGGACACCAGCCGGTAGCCCCGCTCGGTGAGGCGCACGCCGAGCGCGGCATCGCCCAAGATGGACACCTCGACCTGCACCCGGCAGCCCACCGCGGCGAACGCCTGCTCGATCTCGTCGAGCGCGGCGGCGTCCGGCACGTCGCCGAAGCCGAGCCCGGCCACCTTGTTGAACGGTGAACCGTCCTCGACGAAGGTCGCCACTCCCCCGCCGACCCGGATGGTGAACCCGCGCGGATCGGCGCCGCGCGCGGTCGCGGCGACGGCGCACGCCGCCATGAATTCGGCCTCGGCCCGCTCGATGCGCGAGGCCAACCCGGTGTCGCAGAAGAGGGGCTCCATAGCCGCCGACCGTAGGTAGGCGACGCAAGCTTCACATTACGCACGAGCGGTCCACGGCATAGCCTCAAAGGCGTGACCGACGGGTCCCCGCAGGCTGCGCACGGCGTCCGCGCCGCCGAGGTGGTTGCCGCACTGGCCCTGGCTACGGACCTGGGCATGGGTTTTCCGCTCGAGCACCGCCTCTACAGCACCGTCGTCGCGATGAGGCTCGCCGACAGCCTGGGCGTGGACGCCCGCACGGCGACGCAGACGTACTACGGCTCTCTTCTGTCGTACATCGGCTGCACGGCCGACGCGGAGATCACCGCGGAGCTGTTCGACGAGGGTGCCCTGCTGAGGCATTTCACACCGGTGATGTTCGGGTCGCCGGCACAGACCATGGCCGGTGTGGTGCGCGCGCTGGGGGGTCCGCACGGGCCGGCGCCGGTACGGGCGGTCCGCGGGGTGGTCCGCCTGCCGGGCGCCGCACGCGGCCACCGCGACCATCAGACTGCCATCTGTGAAGTCGGCCAGATGCTGACCGACCAGCTCGGTCTGCCCGGCTCGGTGAGCACCATGTTCGCGCACCTGACCGAGCGTTGGGACGGCAAGGGCGAGCCGCGGGGGCTACGCGGCGCGGAGATCCCGCTCGCCCTGCGCATCGTGCACGTGGCCATCGACGCCGCCTTCCAGCGTCTTCTCGGCGGAACCCGGCACGCTGCCCGGGTGATCCGCCAGCGGGCGGGCCACGCGTTCGACCCGGCGATCGCGACGCTGTTGGCCGACAACGCCGAGGAGGTGCTGACCCTCGGCGAGGAGGACTCGGCGTGGGACGCGGCGCTCGAGCTGGAGCCGCGGCCACCGCTGTGTCTGGTGGGAGACCAGATCGACCGCGCGCTGGCGGCGATGGGCGAGTTCACCGATCTGCTGTGCCCGTCCCTGCTCGGGCACTCCGCGGGCGTGGCCGACCTGGCGTCCGCCGCGGCGGTCCGCTGCCGGCTACCGGACACCGAGGTGACCGCGGTGCGGCGGGCGGGCTTCGTGCACGACGTGGGACGAGTGGCGATCTCGGCCCACATCTGGCAGAAGCCGGCGGCGCTGACGCCGGACGAGCGGGAGCGGGTCCGGCTCCACGCGTACTACACGGAGCGGGTGCTGGCCCGATCGCCGTTCCTGGCCGGCCTCGCGCCGATCGCGGTCTCGCACCACGAGCGGCTCGACGGCAGCGGCTACCACCGCGGGCTGACCGGCGCCGCCATGCCGCGGGCGGCGCGGATCCTCGCCGCAGCCGACGCGTACCAGGCCATGACGCAGCCCCGGCCGCACCGGCCGGCGTTTGCGCCACGACAGGCCGCGGACACGCTCAGCACGCAGGCACGCACTGGCCGGCTCGCACCGGACGCGGTGTCCGCGGTGCTCGCGGCGGCGGGACACCCGTCGCCGCGGCTCGCCCGGCCCGCCGGCTTGACCGAGCGCGAGGTCGAGGTCGTCGCCCTGCTGGCCCGCGGTCTGCAGACCAAGCAGATCGCGCACGCGCTCGGCATCTCCGTCAAGACCGCGGACCGGCACGTGCAGAACGCGTACGCCAAGATGGGCATCTCCACCCGGGCGGCGGCCGCCCTCTTCGCCATGCGACACGGGCTCACCGCATGGGGAGAACTCCCGATCGTGTCGACCGACCGCGGCTCCTAGCGTCGCAGGCGAGGCACCAGGTAGGTGCACCGTCGAGAGGAGACGGCGATGAGCATCGCGATCGACACCAGACAACGCCGAACACCACGGACGTCCATGGGGCGCATCCCGCCGCTGACCATCGCCGGCTGGGCGGGGATCCTCGGTCCGGTCCTGTTCGCCGTGGTCTTCCTGGCCCAGGACGTGGCACGACCCGGCGGGTACGACCCGGTCGCCGAACCCGTGAGCGCGCTGGCGGCCGGGCCCACCTGGTGGATCCAGCAACTGAACTTCGTCGTGTTCGGCGTGCTGACCCTGGTGTTCGCCGTCGGGCTGCACGTCGGCATCGACCGGACGCGGACCGGGTGGCTGGCGCCGGCGCTGCTGTTCGTCAGCGGCGTCGGGTTGCTGCTGGCCGCGGCGTTCCCGCTGGCGAGGGACGCGGGCGGCGCCGTCTACGATCCCGGCGGGCACTCCATCGCCGGGCTGCTGTTCTTCCCGACCAGCGCGCTCGCCCTGATGGTGCTGGCGCCCCGGCTGCGGCGGGACCCGCGGTGGCGCGGCCTGGTGCGGTACACCCTCGGCGCCGGCGCGCTGGCCCTCGCCGGCGTGGTGTTCATGGGCGCGTTCCTCCTGCCCGACGGCGCCGTGCTGCACGGCTGGGCCGGTCTGGCGCAGCGCGCGCTGGTCCTGGCGGTGCTGTTCCCCTGCCGGATCGGCCTCAGCGCGCGCCTGCTCCGGGAGGCGGAACAACCGGCCGGCTGACGGCGGGCCACGCGGTGGACTCTTCCGCGATCATCAAAGTGCCGGGACATTCATGATGCGTAACTTCGTTCAATTCCTTCAGAAACGAGATGGCCTCGAGGTTTTCACGTCCACCAAACTCATTTGGAACCCATTCGCCTTCTTCGCGGCTGTAGTCGAGGTAGAGCATCGACGCGACGGCATCGACGCGCAGCCCATCGAGGTGAAACTCGCGCAGCCAGTAAAGCGCGTTCGCAATCAAAAAATTACGTACTTCGTTGCGACCGTAATTGAAGATGTAAGTGCCCCAATCGGGATGCTCGCCCTTGCGCGGATCGAGATGTTCGTATAGAGCACTGCCGTCGAACCGGCCGAGTGCAAATGCGTCTTTGGGAAAATGCGCCGGCACCCAGTCCATGATCACCCCGATGCCGGATTTGTGAAGGTGGTCGACGAGGAAACGAAAGTCGTCGGGTGTGCCGTATCGAGCCGATGGCGCATAGTACGCGCTGACCTGATACCCCCATGACGGGCCGTACGGATGTTCTTTCAACGGCAGAA
>Ga0081539_10006012_pt1 | contig 11921 bp, 12 predicted proteins | sample TabmetS4T2R2_FD_71023 | JGI IMG/M metagenome (GOLD analysis project Ga0081539, IMG submission 71023) | Tabebuia heterophylla rhizosphere microbial communities from the University of Puerto Rico - S4T2R2 | ecosystem: Host-associated > Plants > Roots > Rhizosphere ...
GGCGGTTTGCCCACAGACTGGGGCGATCATGCACATCGTGTAGATCGCGGCGCGGGCTGTGAACGACTCCCTCGTGATCATGCACTTCGTGTAGGTCCCGGGCGGGTCAGGCCCGCGTCGCGCCCTCCCAGGTGCGGAGGTACTGCTCCGCGCCGCGGAGCATGTCGTTCGCCAGTTCCTGGCCGCCGAGGATCTTCAGGTCCTGGATCCAGTCCGGGACCAGGCCGTAGTGCGAGACGCCGTCCACGTTCACGTCCCAGGTCCGCTGGCCGGTGGTGAGCCGGTTCAGCGTGACCGAGCCGTCGAGCGAGGTGAACGGGTACCGCACCGGGTTGCCGGAGTTGTTCGGCCGCGCGCCCGGGAGCTTGCCGAAGCCGTTCGAGTCGAGCCCGTAGCCGTAGCCGGTGATCCCGTACTGCTGGCGGATCGGCTTCGTCCGCCGCCACTCGTCGACGAACTGCTGCGACGGGTTGCCGTACTGGGTGACCATCCCGCCCAGCGCGTAGATGCGCGGGAGGTACGTCGTGTCCTCCCAGCTGTGCGCCGAGATCACGCCCGGGTAGTGCGCGGACTCGAGGATCTTGAGCGTCTGGTCGGCCGCCTTCACGCTCATGTGGTCGATCTCGACGATCATGTGCCGCCGCATCATGCCGCGGACCATGTAGTCGCCGAGCGACGTCAGCCCCTTCTTGTTGCAGTGCGGCGTCGGCACCGTGCTGCCCTGGACCGTGTTGTCGTGCGCCGGCCCGGTGCAGGTCTCGACGTCCCACGTCGTCAGGCTGCCGAGCAGGTTGCCGACCTGCACGATCGAGCCCTGCGTCTCGGAGTCGAAGCGGACGCCGCAGAGCGCGTTGTCGAACTTGTGGCAGACGAACATGCTGCGCACGCCCAGGTTGTAGACCTCGGTGAGGCCCTTGTCGATGTCCGACTGCGAGCACAGCGGGATGCCGATGAGCTGCCGGCAGCCGAACGGCTCCGAGATCTCGATGCCGAGGACGACGGCGAGCTTGCCCGCCGCGATCACCGACCGCGCCTCGGCCGGCGAGTAGACGATGCGGAACCAGCCCTTGCCGGGCCCGCCGCTCTGGTCGTCGATGAACGCCTGCAGTTCGCGCGTGCGCTGCGCCTCGAGCCGGATGGTGTCCATCTCGTTGCAGGAGTTCTGCTTCAGCCAGTACAGCTCGCAGAGCTGCCGGTTCGCTACGAGGTGGTTGACCATGATCCGCAGGCCGCCGCGCCAGGCCCGCTCGATCCACGGGTAGTAGTCCTGCTGGTGGGTCAGGGAGTCGTGGGCCGGCCAGTCCTTGAACGTCGGCCAGCCGACCGGGTCGTGGGTGCCCAGCGGCGACCCGGTGCGCAGCAGGTTCTCGACCACCGCGCCGGAGCCGTCCGGGTAGTGGTCCGGGCAGTCCTTGAGCGCGACCTGCGGACCGGCGACGTCGTAGACCTTGCCGCAGATCATCCGCCCGCCGAACGCCTCCTGGGCGAAGATGTGGTTGTGCGCGTCGACGAACCCGCGCACGGTCCCGTCAGCGGCGACACCCGAGGCGGGCGTGCCGACCGTTCCAGTGTCCGATCCCGGGAGCGGGGTGGCGGCGCCGGCGGCACCCGGAAGGGTGAGGACGACGGCGGCGGCGAGGGTGCCGACGAGCAGGACGGCTCTGCCGGCCATGGTGCGACGTTGCACAGGCCACATGTCCTGACGTTAGGTAGTGGGTCAAGCGTCCAACAATGCGGCCGGACACAACCGCGGCCGCCTGCGTTGTCCGTTTTGTGAGCCGGGTCACCAGCCCACCCCTCTCTCTCCTTGAGCACGCTGTGACGTTGTGCCCGCTCAGCGGGCACAACGTCACAGCGTGCCCGGAGAAAGGAGTGCGCGCGCGAGTCAGCCGCCGGGACGACGTGCCTCCGCCTCCGGGTGGACGTGGACGGCGGCAGGACCGGTCTCGCGGGCGTCGCGGGCGGCCGGTCGACGTTCCTAGCGTCGTGGGCATGATCGAGGTACAGGAGCTCACCAAGCGGTACGGCGACACGCTCGCCGTCGACGCGCTGTCGTTCACCGTCCGGCCCGGGCAGGTCACCGGCTTCCTGGGGCCCAACGGCGCCGGCAAGTCCACCACCATGCGGATGGTCGTGGGGCTCGACCGGCCCACCGCCGGCGCCGTCACCGTCAACGGCCGGCCGTACCGGGACCACCCGGACCCGCTCCGGCAGGTCGGCGCCCTGCTGGAGGCCGGGTCCGCGCACCGCGGACGCCGGGCCCGGACCCACCTGCTCGCGCTCGCGCAGACGCACGGCATCCCGCGCTCGCGCGTCGACGACGTGCTCGCCGCCGTCGGCCTGGCCGCGGCCGCGCGCCGTCGCGCCGGCGGCTACTCGCTCGGCATGCGGCAACGCCTCGGGATCGCCGCCGCCCTGCTCGGCGACCCGGACGTCGTCGTCCTCGACGAGCCCGTGAACGGCCTCGACCCGGACGGCGTCCTCTGGATCCGCGAGCTGCTCAAGGGCCTGGCGGCGGAGGGTCGCACGGTCCTCGTCTCCAGCCACCTGATGAGCGAGATGGCGCTGACCGCGGAGCACCTCGTCGTCATCGGCCGCGGCCGGCTGCTCGCCGACACCACGGTCGACGAGCTCATCGCCCGCGCCGGCGTCGGCGGCGTCCTGGTCCGGACCCCGGACGCGACGGCGCTGCGCGCCGCTCTGCTGGCCACCGGCGCGGCGGTCACCAGCGAGGAGCGCGGCACGCTGCTCGTCACCGGCGCGGGCGCCGAGCGCATCGGCGACCTCGCCCGCGACAACGGTCTCGCGCTCCACGAGCTGACGCCGCGGCGCGCGTCGCTCGAGGAGGCGTACATGGACCTCACCCGGGAGGCGGTGGAGTACCGATGAGCGAGCGCGTGACGTTCCCCCGCGTGCTGCGGTCGGAGCTGACCAAGCTGGTGTCGCTGCGGTCGACGTGGTTCTCGCTGGGCGGCGTCGTCCTGCTGACCGTCTCGCTGGCCGGCGTCGTCGGCTACGGCATCGACCACGACGGCGAGCCGCCGGCCGACACCACGCACGCGGTGGCCGCGTCGTTCCTGCCGCTCGACTTCCTGGTCCTCGTCGTCGCCGTCCTCGGCGTCCTGCAGATGACCGGTGAGTACAACGGCGGCGCCGCCCGGGCCACGTTCGCGGCGGTCCCGCGCCGCTGGCCGGTGGTCCTCGCGAAGGCGGGCGCGTTCGTGGCGGTGACGGCGCCGGTGATGGCCGTGACGGCGGTCGCGTCGTTCTTGGTCTGCCAGGCGTTCCTCGGCGACGACGGCGTCTCGCTCGGCGACCCGGGCGTCCCCGGCCAGGTCGCCGGCGCGGCGGCCAGCACGGTGCTGCTCGGCCTGCTCGGGCTGGCGGTGGGCACGTCGCTGCGGCACTCGGCCGCCGCCATCTCCACACTGGTGGCCGTGCTGTTCATCGTGCCGGTGCTGCTCGGTCCGGTGCTGCCCGGCGACCGGGAGGACGACGTGCTCAAGTTCCTGCCGACGGTGGCCGGTCAGGCGATGTACGGCAGCCTCGGCGGTGCGGACAGTCCGTTCCCGACGCTGTCCGCGGGCGCCTCGGCACTGGTCCTCGTCGCCTGGGTCGCGGCCGCGCTGGCCGCCGGGACGGCGGTGCTCGTGCGGCGGGACGTCTGACGATCCATGGAGGGGCCGGTGGAGAGGCTGCGCGAGGCCGCCGCGCGCCACCCGACATGGGTGGACGCCGGCCTCGCCGCGGTCGTCGCCGGCGTGACGGCGCGCGGCGCGCTGCGCGACACCGGCGCCGGCGCCGCGGTGTGGTTCGTGCTCGTGCACGTCGCGCTCGTCTGGCGGCGGCGGGCGCCGGTCACCGTGTTCTGGGTGGCCTACGCGTTCTCCGTCGCCGCCAGCCTGGACGGCGGCGTCCGCGTGCAGGGCGCGTACCCGGAACTGGAGCTGACGGTCGCCGTCTACACGGTGGCGCGCTACTCCAGCCGGCGCCGGCTCGCCGTCGTCGTGGCGGCGATCGCGGTGCCCAGCGTGATCGCGTTCCTCGCGATGGGGCCGCGGTGGCTGCCGCTGGCGTTCGTCGTCTCGGTCCTCGCCGCCAGCACGCTGCTCGGCATCACGGTCAGCACCCGCCAGGCCTACCTCGCAGAGCTGGAGGAGCGGGCGCGGCGGCTGGAGCGCGAGCGCGACCAGCAGGCGACGATCGCGGCCGCGGCCGAGCGGGCCCGGATCGCCCGCGACATGCACGACGTCGTCGCCCACAGCCTGGCGGTGATGATCGCCCTGGCCGACGGCGCGGCGCGCAGCGCGACCGCCGCGCCCGAGCGCGCGGCGGACGCGATGGGCAAGGTGTCGGCCACCGGGCGCGAGGCGCTCGGCGAGATGCGCCGCCTGCTCGGCGTCCTGCAGGACGCCGGCGACAGCGGCGGCCGGTCGCCGCAACCCGGCCTGGACGACGTCGAGGCGCTGGTGGCGCAGGTACGCTCCGCCGGTCCGCGGGTCACGCTGGCGGTGGAGGGCGTGCCGGGCGCCTGGGGCCCCGGCGCGGGCCTCGCCGTCTACCGCATCGTGCAGGAGGCTCTGACGAACACGCTGAAGCACGCCGGGCCGGACGCCGTCGCCCGGGTGCGCCTGCGGTACGCGGCGGACGCCGTCGACATCGAGGTGACCGACGACGGCGGCCGCCGCGCGAGCCGCGGGCCGGGTGGGCCGGGCGATCCGCGCGAGCCCGGCGAGCCCGGCGAGCCGGCGGGGCACGGCCACGGGCTGGCCGGCATGGCCGAGCGGGCCGCGGCGTTCGGCGGCGCCGTGACCGCGGCACCGTGCGCCGACGGCCCCGGCTGGCGCGTGCACGCCCACCTGAGCCCCGGGGAGCCGGCATGACGGTGCGCGTCCTGCTCGTCGACGACCAGCCGCTGCTGCGCCTGGGGTTCCGCATGGTGCTGGAGAGCGAGGCGGACCTCGAGGTCGTCGGCGAGGCCTCGGACGGCGCGCAGGCGGCGGCGATGACGGCGGCGCTGGTCCCCGACGTCGTCCTCATGGACGTGCGGATGCCGGTCGTCGACGGCATCGAGGCGACCCGGCGGATCGTCGCGGCCGGTGCGGCGTCCCGCGTGCTGGTGCTGACGACCTTCGACCTCGACGAGTACGTCTACGCCGCGCTGCGCGCCGGGGCGAGCGGGTTCCTGCTGAAGGACGTGCCGCCGGCCGAGCTGGTCAGCGGGATCCGGGCCGTCGCGGCCGGCGACGCCGTCGTCGCGCCGGCCGTGACGCGGCGGCTGATCGACGCGTTCGCCGAGCACCTGCCCGACCCGGCGACCGGCCGGTCGCCGGCCGACCAGCGCCTGGACCGGCTGACGGCGCGCGAGCGCGAGGTGCTGGTCGAGGTCGCCCGCGGGCTGTCGAACAGCGAGATCGCCCAGGCGCTGGTGCTCTCCGAGGCCACGGTGAAGTCGCACGTCGCGAAGATCCTCACGAAGCTCGGGCTCCGGGACCGGGTGCAGGTCGTGGTGTTCGCCTACGAGACCGGCGTCGTGCGCCCCGGCACCGGCTGACGCCCGCCGGAGCGACCCCGCGAGTGTGGGGCGAATCGAGGTTTTGAAGCGCTCAAAAACTCGATTTGCCCCACACTCGGCGGCGCTCTCCCGTCAGGCGGTGCGGCGGTGTGGCTGGGCGCCGCCCTCCAGCAGCACGCCCAGGCGTGTCGTGAGGTTCAGGCCCGCGGCCAGCACGCTCGCCGCCAGCCGCTGGGTGCCGGCCAGCACCGGGTCGCGGCTGGTGCCCTCGAACATCACGTAGGTGTGGGTCGGCGGGATGCCGTAGAGCCGGATCAGCGACGACACGGTCTCGACGTCGGTCTCGTCGACGACGACGAAGTTGAACACCGCCTGGCCGTGGTGCGCGACGTCCGCCCACCGGTCCAGCGCCTCCGGCTTCAGCCGCACCCAGGCCGGGGCGCCGGAGTTGGCGAGCTTCGGCGACACCACGAACCGCGTGACGCCGCGCAGGCTCTCGTCGCTGGGCAGGTAGGTGCCGTTGGTCTCGACCTCGACCTCGACGTCGGCCAGCAGGTCCAGCAGCGCCGGCCACCCCGCCTGCGCCTGCTGCCGCAGCGGTTCGCCGCCGGTGACGACGACCAGGCCGTCGTCGCCCGCGAGCGCGTCCGCCGCGACGTTCTTGACCAGCCGGTGGCTGAGCTCGGCGCTGAGGTCGTAGCGCGACCCGTCCCAGTCCTGCGGGCTGTCGCACCAGGAGCAGGCGAGGTTGCAGCCGCCGAGGCGGATCACCGTGCAGCGCCGGCCGAGGGAGGGGCCCTCGCCGCGCAGCACCGGCCCGACGATGTCCGAAACGATCAGTGCCGGCGGGGGAGCCGTGAGCGTCATCAACCGTCCCGTCGTGGGGTGGACTGCCCCCACGGTGCTCGTCCCGGGTGAACTGCGGGCGACCGTCAGGTGTCGCCCGGATGACCTCTGACACCGGTGTTAGCGCATCGAGCCCGCCGACGGCGTCCCCACCCGCTCGGCGAGGAACTCCTCCCACGTCCGCCGGCCCAGCGTGGCGTCGGGCCCCAGGAGCGCGCCGTCGCGGACCGCGCGCGCCGCGCCGCCCGGCAGCCGCACCGGGACGAGCAGCCGCCGCCGGTCCACCGCGCGCAGGTAGCCGCGGACGAGCTCGGCCAGGTCGTGGACGCGCGGCCCGGCGAGGTCGCGAACCAGGCCGCACGGCGGGCCGAACGCGAGCTCTGCGAGCCGGGCCGCCACCTCGCCGGTGTCCACCGGCTGCGACCGCATCCCGCTCGGGACCGGCACGACCGGCAGCTTCGTCAGCGCGCGCACCGTGGTGAGCACGAGGTCGTGGAACTGCGTCGCGCGCAGCGTCGTCCACGGCAGGCCGGACTCGGCGACGACGCGCTCGGTGGCCAGCTTCGACTCGAAGTAGCCGAACATCGCGCGGTCGACGCGACCGGCGACCGGCACCCGGTCCGCGCCGACGACCGAGATGTGGACGAGGTGGCGCACCCCGGCGCCGCGCGCGGCCTCGACCAGCGTCCGCGCCTTCGCGTCGTCGCCGGTCGTCGTGCCCGCACAGTTCACGACGACGTCCATGCCCGCCACCGCGGCCGCGACGCCGTCGCCGGGGGTGAGGTCGCCGGTGGCGAGCTCGACGCCGTCCGCCGGCGCCCGGGTGCCGCGGCTGAGGACGCGGACCCGCGCCCCGCCGGCCACGAGGAGCGGCGTCAGCCGGGTGCCGAGCGTCCCGGTGCCGCCGGTGAGCAGGATCGACGTGGCCATGGGGTGCCTCCCGGAGGGATGGGTGCCGACACCCTCCCTGACGCCCCGGGCGGCCGGAGTGTGACGGCGCCCCGGGTCGGCGCCTCAGGCGGTCGGCCGGCCGGCGCCGTGCGCGATGCGGCCGAGGATCGCGGCCACCGCGACCAGGCGGTCCCAGCGGACGTCGTCGTCCGCCCACGTCGCGTCGGGCAGGTCGGCCAGGCCCGGGTCGGTCACCCAGAGCACGCCGCCGGCCACCTCCTCGCGGTGCGTCCCGGCCAGCGCGGCCTCGAGCGCCGGCAGCTCCGCACCGGCCCAGTCGCGCGACACCCACGGGTTCGCCAGGACGCCGGTCATCGGCAGGCTCGGGTCCATGCCGGGGACGGCGAGGCCGCCGGTCGGCTGGACGGCGGCCCACGACGGCCGGACGGCGTCGACGGCGTCGCGCAGCAGGCGCAGTCCCTCGGCGGCGCGGCCGAGCCCGAGCTGCGTGATCACCGCCTGCCAGCCGGGCTCGCCGGACGGGTCGACCCAGGACTCCACGCCGTCCGGCAGCGCGGCCGTCACGCGCGCGTGGACGTCGTGCGGGTCCTCGGCCTGCGACCACCACCAGAGCTGCGGGATCGCCGCGGCCGGGTCGTCCTCGGGCCGCGGCGGCGGCCCGGGCTGGGGCAGCTCGGCCTCGCGGCCGGTCCAGGCCTCGTACGCGGCGGCCGCGAGCGCCCACGGCGGTGCGTCGGCGGTGCGCGACGGCCCGCCCGGCCGGACGGCGTCGTCCAGCCCCCAGGCCAGGCCGTCGGCGTAGGGCAGGGCGACGCCCGACTCCGCCAGGCGGTCGAACCGCAGGCGGCGCGCGGCGCCGGCCCGGGCCGGGTCGACCCAGCCGGCGACGAGCAGCGACGACGCCTCGGGCCAGCGGGGGTCGGCCAGGCCGTCCGGCGGCTCCTCCACGGCCACGCTGGCCAGCACCGGGCGGACGCCGGTCACCAGGTCGAGCGCGGCGACCAGCAGGTCACGGCGGGCCTCGGGCGGCTCGAGCACCAGGTCGCCGAGCTCGACGACGACGTCGAGGAGCCCGGCGTCGTCCGCCGGCAGCACGTCGAGCCAGGCGCGGCGCCCGCCGGCGGCGAGCGGCGTCCCGGAGCGGACCTCCCAGCCGCCGTCGGCGCGCTCGACGTCCGCGCCGGCGAGCATCAGGTGCACGCGCGCGGCCTCGCGCAGCGCCTCGCCGTCGCGGTCCGGGTCGTACAGCCCGACGTGCAGGTAGGGCGCGCTCACTCGCTCCTCATCCCAGGGCGTTCTGCCGCAGCATCGCGTTGAGCTGCGCCGGCGTGGGCTCGAACGCCGTCGCGAACTCGCCGGCGTACTGGCCCTCGGTGTGGAACTGGACGGCGATCCAGCGCTTGGTGTCCGGGTCGCGGTAGATGATCGCGTTGGTCGGCGAGTCGCCGGTTCTCCACCGGAACACCTTGCCCGAGTTCTCGCCCGCGGCGCGCACCAGCCGGGTGAAGTCGTCCTTCATCCACTGGGGCACCTCGGCGTTCCGGGGCAGGTGGTACCACTCCCGGACGTGGACGTCGATGTGGCCGGGGCGCCAGCCGTGCGAGCTGGTCACGGCCTCCATGAACTCGTCGGCGTCGCGCACGCCGCGGGCGGCGCGGCCGGCGCGGAGGACCCAGCGGAAGATCGCGCCTCCGCCGCCGCCCTCCTGGTACGGGTAGTACTCGTCCGGGTAGGCGGCCTGGTACGCCGGGACGAGGTTGCCGTCCTCGTCGTACCCGTACGGGTCGCCCTGGCCGTGCCACGGGTCGCCGTCCTTGGTGACCCAGGTCGGCTCGGGCCCCGGCCCGAACAGCAGGCTCTCCCACCAGGCCTGCTTCGCCGGCGGCGGCAGGGGCGGGACCGGCAGCTTGCCCGGCGCCGTCGCGCCCCAGGAGAAGAACGCCTGCTTGAGCGTGGTCTCGGAGTCGTGGAAGACCTTGGCGATGCCCTCGAGAACGTTCGCGATCGCGACGTCGGTGCCCAGGTACGGGTGCTCCGGCGGGCCCTTGCGGAGCGTCGGCAGCACCGGCTTGGTGTCCTCGACGAGCTTCGCGTGGTCGCGCAGGTGGCGGCCGAGGAAGCCGAGCGTGTAGCCGACGTCGCCGAGCCCGCGCAGCACCTGCTCCGAGTGCGTGCCGAACGAGCGGCCGGCTGTGCTGTCCCACAGCTGGTGGGTGTCGGAGATGACGCCGAGCATGCGGCCGCGCACGGTCGCGAACTGCTCCGCCGCGGCGTCGAACGCCTTCGCCGACGCGCGCAGCGTCTCCGGGTCGGTGCGCTCGATGCGGAGGATGATCTGCTCCACCGGCAGGCCGCTCACGCCGCCTCCTCGCCGGCGCTCGGCGGCCCCGCGAGCACGCGCTGCGCCTGATCGTTCGCTCGCGCGGCGGTGCCCCGGCAGCTCCGGCTCGCAGCCTCGGTGATCTCGTGGGCCGGGGCGCCGCTGTATTCGCTCACTCGCCCAGCCTCCGGTCCGTGTGCCGGTAGCCGGCGGCGGCGTCGCGTGCCACCCGGCCGCAGGCGTCGACGGCCACGGCCGCGCTGTCGAGCACGTTGCTCCAGCGCCCCCAGCAGAACGCGTACGCCGAGTACAGGTCGCTCGCCGGGATGGCGGCCAGGACGTCGATCGCGGCCGGGATCACGGCGTCGGTCGCGGTTTTCAGACGCTGGGCCAGGTCGGCCAGGACCTCGGCCGCCTCGGCCAGCGAGTCGACGTCGACGTCGATGTAACCGGCGGGCGGGCCGTCCTGGCCGCCGTCGGGTTCGGGTCTACCCATGCGCGGCCTCCCCAAGGTCCGCCCCCACGCCGGTCCCCACCCCGCCCGGCGTCCCGATCCGCCACGATAGCCAGGCCGCGCCGCGCTTGACCAGATGGCCTGGTGTGGCCGGGTTTGGCGCGGATCAGCGCCTCGGCGCCTCCGTGCCGGCCGCCGGGGACCACGGAGCGGCCGGGGCGCCGCGCGTCAGCCCAGCGGCCGGGCGCCCGTCGCCGGGAACGGGACGCGACCGGTCCGCACGTGGGAGTAGTCCCGCGCCTCCGTCACCAGGCCGTCGGCGTCGAAGCGCAGCACGGTGCAGCCGCAGATCGTCGCGGGGCCGTCGGCGAGGTGCATCGTCGTCCAGTACTCGACGGCCGCCGTGTCGCCGTCCACCCACGGCTCGGCGAACCAGGTCTCCGCCGGCGCCACCTCCTCCGCGAAGCACTCCGTGAGGTACCTGCGCAGCCCGTCGCGCCCGTCGTAGCGCCGGAACAGCGACGCCCAGTGGACGCCGTCGACCGCCTGCAGGTCGACGATCGCGTCCGTGTCCTGCCGCGGCCAGGCCTCGGCCCACGTCCGCGCCCACCGCCGGGCCGCCGCGCGCGTGTCCATGCGGCCGGCGTGCCCGTCTCCGGTGGTCGTCACGACTTCCCACCGCTGACGACGACCGGATCGATGACTTCGCAGTCGGGACAGTCGTCGACGACGAGAAACTCTCGACTCTCCAGCGGCTGCTTCTGTTGATCCTTCAGTTTCCGCTCGACCGCCGCCGGGGCGGCCCAGATCACGGCCTTGCGGGCGACGTCGGGTTCCGCGCTGGCGGGGAACTGCAGGGCGATGCGCTGCGCCTGCGGCGGTGGCGCGGTGACGGCACCCTGGCCGTAGTACTCGACGTCGCTCGACGAGTACGCCACGCGCAGCAGCAGCCAGTAGTGGCGCCCGCTCTCGGCCGCCCTGTTCACCGTCACGGTGACCGACCGCGGCAACGGCTCGTCGGACTTGTTGACCCGCAGACTGACCGGGAGAAGAGGCGCACGTGGCGTCGTCCCGGGCGGCGACGACGGGGTGGTCTTCGGAGTCGTGTCGGATCCGGTGCGCTCGGGTGACGACCCGCTCGTGCCCCCGGTCGGTGAGCCACCGCTGGTGGGCAGCGGCGTCCCGGACGACGTGGGGGCGGCGGTCGCGGACGGCGTCGGGCCGGGTGGCGTGGTGGGAGCCGGCCGGTGGTCCGACGACGTCTCGGCCCGGTCCCGATGCGTCGCCCGGGCCGTCAGCCACCCGCCGGCGGGTGTGAGCAGGGTGACCGTGAGGGCCGCCGCCGCGAGGGTCGCGATCCCCAGCGAGACACCCGTCCGGCCGCGTGGGACCAACCCTGGAGCCAGCCGGCGCCGACGGGAGGCCGGTCCGGCGGTACTGCCGGGTCCGGAGTGGACGCCGTGGTCGGCTTCCCCGCCGGCGACCGGATTCGGCCTCGAGCCGGATCCGGCCGGGCGCCGACGGCGGAAGCTGTCGAGGAAGGCCCGCGCGTCCGCCGGACGGTCCGCCGGGTCGGCGGAGGTGGCCCGGGTGACCAGTGAGTCCAGCCAGGGCGGAAGGTCGGCTCCGAAGGCGGCCTCGATGGTGCGGCCCGCCGAGTAGACGTCGGTCCGGAAGTCGGGGACGGCGTCGTGCAGCAACTCCGGCGCCACGTACGAACCGGTCCCCGCGGCACGGTCGATCGTCACGTCGTCCAGCGCCATCGAGAGCCCGAGATCGCCCAATGCGGCCCGGCCGCCCTTGAGCAGCACGTTGGCCGGCTTGACGTCGCGGGGGGGGGGGGTGCTCTCGTGGGTGGCGGGCAGTCCGGCGAG
>Ga0081539_10006013_pt1 | contig 11921 bp, 4 predicted proteins | sample TabmetS4T2R2_FD_71023 | JGI IMG/M metagenome (GOLD analysis project Ga0081539, IMG submission 71023) | Tabebuia heterophylla rhizosphere microbial communities from the University of Puerto Rico - S4T2R2 | ecosystem: Host-associated > Plants > Roots > Rhizosphere ...
AATTCTTTTTAATGCGAACATTTTGAATGCGCAGCAGATTGATATTTTATTGAAAGGCGGACATGTGATTGATCCCAAAAATAAAATTGATGAGCAGATGGATGTGGCCATTGCGAATGGTAAAATATCCCAAGTAGCAAAAGATATTCCTGCAAAAAATGCAAAGCAGGTGATTGATGTGAGTGAATTATATGTTACGCCCGGCATTATTGATATGCATGTGCATGCTTTCAATGGAACAGATGTTGATGCTTATATCTCAAACGCTCTAACAAGCTTGCCACCAGATGGATTTACATTCAGAGCAGGCGTTACAACGGTGGTAGATGCAGGTTCTTCGGGATGGAAAAATTTTCGGCAATTTAAAAAACAAACGATTGATAAAGCACAAACCAGAGTGCTTGCATTTCTCAACATTGTTGGCAATGGTATGGTTGGTCGTTTTGAAGAACAGGATGTAACTGATATGAATCCGCAACAGACTGCGTACATGATAAAAAAACTTTTTCCTGATATTATTGTTGGAATAAAAGCCGCGCATTTCTGGGGTGATTTTACGCAGGTAGATCGTGCAGTAGAAGCAGGGAATCTTGCAAATGTTCCTGTGATGGTTGATTTTGGTGAACATCAGCCACCCAATTCTATTGAAGCGCTGTTTATGCAACACATGAGACCGGGTGATATTTTTACACATACATTTTCATACGGGCCAACGGTAAGAGAAACAATCGTTGATGATAGTGTCAAAGTGAAACCGTTTGTATTTGCTGCGCAGAAAAGAGGAATCATTTTCGATGTTGGTCATGGTGGCGGAGCGTTCTCGTGGCGACAAGCTGTACCTGCAATGCAGCAAGGATTTCAGCCGAATACAATCAGTACAGATTTACATGCTGAAAGTATGAATGGTGGTATGAAAGACATGAGTAATTTAATGTCAAAGTTTCTCGCCATGGGTATGAGCTTGCAGGATGTTATTCTTCGCTCTACATGGAATCCTGCGAATGTAATTAAGAGACCTGATCTTGGAAATTTAAGTGTAGGCGCTGATGCAGATGTTGCAGTATTCAGTTTGCAAAAAGGAGATTTCGGATTTCTTGATGTGCGCAAAACAAAACTAAAAGGCACACAAAAATTGCAGGCGGAATTAACGATTCGCGCAGGAAAAATTGTTTGGGATTTAAATGGCATCAGTGCACCATTATGGGAAGAAGAATTGAAAAAAAAGTAAGTGATGTTACACAAATATTATTTGATGAAAATAAAATTAAATGACTATCCGCACATATCCACTTTGCGAACTTTGTGTTGTCTTTTTCTTTGTGTGCTTTGTGTTACTGCTGTTTTTGTACCACAAAGTTCACCAAGCTATGCCACAAAGAACACGAAGTTTAAAGTAAGGTTGATTTACAAGACAAGTCATTTAAAATTATTTTCTATTGTTCAAGCGATTGCTGCAAACACTCTCCTTATTTTTCTATTTTCTTTCCCGCTTTTGCTGCATGCACAACAATATGATCTCTTGATAAAGAACGGTCATGTTATTGATCCGAAGAATCACATCAACGTAGTAAAAGATGTTGCTGTTGAAAATGGAAAGATTGCAAAAGTAGATAATGACATTCCTGCAACACAATCAAAGAAAACAATTGATGCCACTGGTTTGTATGTTGTGCCCGGACTACTCGATATTCATACACATGTTTTCGTTGGTAGCACGCCCGACAAGTTTGCGAATGGCATTTACAGTGTATCCCCTGATGATTTTTCTTTTAAGTCGGGTGTTACAGCTGTTGTGGATGCGGGCACTTCGGGATGGCGCAATTTTCCTTTGTTTAAAGAACAGGTGATTGATAAATCACAAACACGTGTGCTTGCATTTTTGAATATTGCTGCAAACGGCATGAGCGGCAAACCAACAGAAGAAGACCTCAACGACATGAATGCAGATTCTGCCGCGCTTGTTGCAGAAAAATATAAAGACATTATTGTCGGCATCAAGATTGGTCATTACACCGGCACTGATTGGTCGCCGTTTAACAAAGCATTGGATGCAGCACGCAAATCAAACACGCCGATGTTTGTGGAGTGTCACTTACCGCAATTCAGCTTGCAGAATCAATTGCAGAAGATGCGTCCCGGTGATATCATTACGCATTCTTATGAACAAATCGCAGAACGAATGCCGGTGGTTGACAGCGAAGGCAAGGTCCGTTCTTTTGTTTTGGATGCGCAGAAGAAAGGTGTGTTATTCGATGTAGGTCATGGTGGCGCAGGTTTTTGGTTTAGCCAGGCTGTGCCTGCGTTTCAGCAGGGTCTTGCGCCCAATTCGTTTGGCAGCGATCTGCATCGTTTCAGCATGAATGCAGGCATGAAGAGCATAGTGAACATTATGTCTAAATACATGGCAATAGGTATGAGTCTTGAAGATGTTGTTACTCGTGCTACATGGAATCCTGCAAAATCTATCAAACGTGAGGATCTTGGAAACCTTGATGAGGGTGCTGATGCAGATATTGCTGTGTTGAGTATGCAAAATGGAAAATTTGGTTTTGTTGATGCAGGCGGAAATAAAATCGAAGGCAATAAAAAATTAGAAGCAGAGCTAACGATTCGTGCCGGAAAAATTGTTTGGGATCTTAATGGTCTTTCAGCGCAAGAGTGGAAGCAATAGTTATTTGAATTTTTTTATGAGCCAAGCTAATGATTAAGCATTAAGCATCGTTGCGTCGCACTCTTCAACTGAAGTAATTGTATTGAGCAACGCGAAGATGGATGTCTCATTCTTGCTCCATCGCTTAAGCTAAGGCGGCACATAACAAGCAAAAGTTTTTTAATTAAGCTGAAATTAAATCTATAGCTTTTCATCTTTCTTAAGCTTGTCATCCTAACGCAGGAAGAATCTATATAACTCAATTATACTGGGCAAGGGATAAAATTGTAAGCGGATGAATAAGGTAATAAGGTTTGTGTTGTTTAGCAATTGTAGGTTACTAAGGTAATAAGGTTAAAATCAGCTTCGAGCAAGAACCTTATTACCTTAATAAAAATGGCACTAAGACTGTCCCGACCTTATTACCTTATTGCCGGATAAAGAGAAATAACAAATCCAATTATTGGCAGGTATTTTTTTACAGTCACAATTTATCCCTTGCAAAACTATAATGAGTCGGATACTTTAAAATTCATTGCAAAGAATAATCATTATAAAAATCAACATTAGCTCTACATTCAGTATGAATACCAAAAACAAACTGATATTATTCAAACAAAAAATTTTTTTCTTCTTCACGATTGTCTTATTCATTCAATGCAACACAAAGCCACAGTTACCTAAAGGCGATCCCGATAACGGCGGTCTTTTTCTTCCCGGCAATTTCGAAGCTGTTGTAGTTGCAGATAGTATTGGGCCTGCAAGACATTTGGCAGTTAATGACAATGGAGATATTTATGTAAAGTTGAGCCGTTCAAAAAGAGGCGAAGGCAATGTTGCATTGCGAGATGTTGATGGTGATGGCAAAGCAGATTCTATTGTGCGGTTTGGAGATTATGACAATGATGGAAGTCTATCCAATTGCATGCGCATACACGATGGCTATTTATATTACGGTTCCGAACTTGTTATTTATAGAAACAAACTCACCCAAGGCAAACTCATTCCTGAAAGCAAGGCAGAAGCAGTGCTTACAGAAGAGGATACATCCAGAGGCTCGCATTGGCATATTACCAAACCAATTTCGTTTGATGATAAAGGACACATGTATGTACCATTCGGAGCGCCTTCCAACGCATGTCAGGATTTAATAAGAACTCCGGGTGGCACTCCGGGTTTTGCAGGGCTTGATCCTTGTCCTGAGCTTGAACATTATGGAGGCATCTGGCAGTTTGATGCAAACAAAATTGGTCTCACACAAAAAGATGGAAAAAAATTTGCCACTGGAATAAGAAGTGTTGTAGCAATGGATTGGAATAAAGACGATAAAAATTTATACGTGGTAATGCATGGAAGAGACGATCTTCATTTGCTGTGGCCCGATAAATTTACATCGTGGCAAAGTGCCGTGTTACCATCAGAAGAATTTTTGAGAGTAAAAGAAGGAAACAATTTTGGATGGCCTTACAGTTATTACGATCAGATACAAAAGAAGAATGTACTTGCACCTGAATACGGTGGTGATGGAAAAATGCCTGCAAGAGATAGCTCGGTGCAATTACCCATCATGGGCTTTCCCGGTCATTGGGCGCCAAATGATTTACTCTTTTATGAAGGCGATCAATTTCCTGAACATTATAAGCATGGTGCATTCATTGCATTTCACGGTTCTACCAACAGATCGCCTTATCCGCAGGCAGGTTATTTTGTTTGTTTTGTTCCTTTTAAAAATGGAGAACCCGCCGGTGAATGGGAAGTTTTTGCAGACGGATTTGCAGGTGTTGATCCCATTGTAAATACGAGTGATGCAGTTTACAGACCAATGGGATTAGCAGTCGGCCCCGATGGATCTTTATATGTTGCAGACTCAAGAAAAGGAAAGATATGGCGAATCATGTATAAGGGTGATAAGAATAACTTTGGTAAAGAGCAACTTGCCGCAATGGAGAAAAGAAAATTGAATTCTAACATTCGTACACCAGATGAAGTCGCGGATAACTTATACAAAGACAAACCAATACCGGGAGCACAGGTATATAACAGCTATTGTGTTTTTTGTCATCAGCGAAATGGACAAGGAGATGGCGATCGCTTTCCGCCTTTGGATAGTTCTGAATGGGTGAATGGTGATAAGAAAAAATTAATTGATGTGGTATTAAATGGCTTGAATGAACGGATAACAGTAAAAGGAAAACCATACAACAGCATAATGCCGCAGCATAGTTTTTTAAGAGATGAAGATATAGCACAGGTACTAACATACATAAGACAACAGTTCAATAATAATTCAAATGAAATAACGGCGGCAGATGTTTCAAAAGCACGGAAAGAATTTGCAAAATAGTTTCGCTATGAGCTGATGTTTCACTAATAAAACTTTGCGCACTTCGCGTCTTCTTTGCGTTCTCTGCGTCCTAAATTAACCGACGCAAAGTAAGCAGAGTACCGCAAAGAACGCAGGGAGAATTTCAACCGCTTTAAAATTGAATTTATTTTATAGTTCACAAGGGATAAAAGAGTTTCACGCAGAGACGCAGAGAACGCTGAGTTTATCTCTGCGCACCCTGTGATCCCAGCGCGAAAAAAGAAAATCATGTTAAATCCCAACTCACTTTTTTATCCCTTACGCAGTATAAAACACCAAACAACTGTAAATCTTAAGATCATGCCGAAAAAACTTTTTCTTGCTTTCGCATTAGTTATGCAAGCAACATTTTTATTCAGTCAATCATATACCATCGTTATCAAAGATGGTCATGTTATTGACCCGAAAAACAATATCAATGATGTGATGGATGTTGCCATTGCTGATGGAAAAATTGTAGCAGTTTCAAAAAATATTGATGCTTCAAAAGCAACACAGGTTGTACATGCAAAAGGGTTGTATGTAACACCGGGACTTGTAGATATTCACACACACAATTTTGCAGGAACGAATGCAGATCAATATTTGATGAATGGTACTGCCGCACTTCCGCCCGATGGTTTTACTTTCCGCAACGGCGTTACAACAGTTGCAGATGCCGGAAGCTCCGGATGGAAAACTTTTCCTTTGTTCAAACAAAATATTATTGATCGTTCAACAACAAGAGTTCTTGTCTTTTTAAATATTGTTGGCGAAGGAATGCGTGGCGGAAGCTGGGAACAGAATACAAATGATATGGATGCAAAGCTGACGGCGAATGTTGCAAAGGCAAACAAAAAAGATATCATTGGAATTAAACTCGCACATTTTGAAGGTCATGATTGGACTGCAGCCGATCGTGCAGCAGAAGCCGGTCGTCTTGCAAATATTCCTGTAATGGTTGATTTTGGCGGAGCTCAACCGCCTTTGTCTATCGAAGAATTATTTTTTAAACATCTTCGTAAAGGCGACATCTTCACACATTGCTTTGCACAGCTTGCAACACGTGAGAGCATCGTAGATACAATCACTAAAAAAGTAAAACCATTTGTAATAGAAGCACAGAAAAACGGAATTGTTTTCGATGTAGGTTATGGCGGAATAAGTTTTAGATTTTCACAGACAATTCCTGCAATTCAAAGTGGCTTTTATCCAAACTCTATCAGCACTGATTTGCATACAGGAAGTATGAATGCTGCAATGAAAGATTTGCCAAATGTGATGTCGAAATTTTTGAACATGGGAATGGATCTGCAATCGGTGATAAAAGCAACAACATGGAATCCTGCACAGGAAATACAAAGACCAGAGCTTGGAAATTTATCTGTTGGCACTGAAGCCGATATCGCAGTATTTGATTTACGCGAAGGCGATTTTGGTTTCTTTGATTATGTTGGTGATAAAATAAAAGGAAACAAAAAATTGGAATGCCAGCTCACTATCCGTGCAGGAAAAATTGTGTATGATTTGAATGGTATTGCTGACCCGGTTGTTGTGAAATAAATATATCTCTTCAAAATTCTGAAGAATAATTTAGACACCTGCAAATGCAACTGATACTTTTTGCTTAAAAAATCGCTTCCGCTTCAGCGATGAAAATTGCCTTTTCAGCGGTAAGAAATCCTGTATCCTGCTTTGAATAACTTAACTTCATAAACTATCGCTAACTTAAAAACACTATCTATGAAAAAAATTTTACTCCACACACATATTCCTGTTTTTACTTCTCACAAACCAGAAAGCAAAACAATTACAGCCAAAATATTTCCTGGAATCATAATTCTGTTGATATCATTATCATCATTTTCTCAATGGCAACAAACATTGGGTCCCGGTGGTGGTTGGTCAACAGGTTTGTTTGCAAAAGGTGATACGCTTTATACCGGAAATTATTCAGAAGATGCTTGGTTTCATATCGGTCCTCCACATGGCACAATTTATCGAAGTACAAATCACGGACAATTGTGGTTGCGCGACAGCACTGGCTTTTATGGAAAGGCAATCACTTTTACGGGAATGGGTAACAAAGTTTTCGTTGGCACACTAACGGATGGAATATTCAGAAGCGATGATAATGGCAACACATGGAAAAATCTTGCTGGCTCAAACAATACATCACCTAATAAAATTTTAGCAGTGAATGGAATTTTATTTGTCGGTTCTTCGACAGATGGTGTTTACCGCTCAACAGATAATGGTAATACTTTCACGCATGCAGCATCAGGTCTGCCACGATTTTCACGTGTTGAAGCAATCGGTGCTTTTGGTAATGCAATCTTTGTCGGTGTAACAAGTATCAATGGCAACGGTGTATATCGCTCAACAAATAATGGTGCAAGCTGGAAGCCTGTAAACAACGGATTCTCCACAGGTATTTTCGAATATGAATTTAAGATAGGCGGCTTTGCATCGCTGGGCAATAAATTATTTGCAACTATACAAGATACTGTTCGTGTAACATCAGACTTAGGCGAGCATTGGACTGTATCAAACACAGGCATACAAGGCGCAGCAAATAAAATTGTTGTTGCTGGCACTTCAATATATGTAAGTGCTCTTGCAACGGGATGGAGTATTTATAAAAGTACCAACAATGGTGTAACATGGTCAATAACAGGTCCCGGCATTCCTGGTACTGAAGCGCCTTTCGAACTTGTATCAATCGGCAACGAAGTATATGCCGGTCTTGGTTATTATGGCAGTGTCTTTAGAACGATGAATCAAGGTGCATCATGGGAGCCTGCGAACATCGGCTTACCCAATCTTGATACATACAATATTTTTTCTTCAGGCAATAATTTGTTTGCGGCAAGTTTAAGCAATCCGGGTGTTCATAAATCAACCGATGGTGGCAATACATGGATGCCCTCCGGCAAAGGACTGCCTGCTGATTTTAAGATTACAAAAGCCATAACACAAAATGCAAATTATCTTTTTGCAGGCATGGAGTTGTATGGCGTTTATCGAAGCAGCGATGGCGGTGCAAACTGGCAATCCGCAACAAATGGCCTTACAACTTTTGGAATGTTCATTAATTCATTAACAATAAACGGCAATGTTGTTTTCGCAGGAACGTACGATGGTGTTTTTCGCTCGGCAAACAATGGTAACAGTTGGGTTGCTGCAAGCCCTGTTGTAATGGGCAGCAGACCGGAGATAAAAGCTGTGGCAAGTTTAAATGGTTATGTGTTTGCTGCAACTCCAACGAATGGAATTTTCCGCTCATCAGATAATGGCACAACTTGGACGGGTGTAAACAATGGTTTGCATACTTCTGAAATTTATGCATTAACTATAAGAGGCAACGATATTATTGCCGGAACAATGAAAGGTATTTATATCAGCACTAACAATGGCGCTTCATGGACAGAAAAAAATAATGGGTTACCAAAAAATTTCAATGGTGATAGCTGGGCACGCACTGTTGCGGCAAAAGGTGATACACTTTTTACTGCGCTCTATGATTTAGGCAATACAGCTTCAATGGGAATATTCATCAGTACGAACAACGGAAACAGTTGGACAAAATATCAAGACTTTCCTGATCTTTTCGCAGTGCGATATTTAGCTGTAACCGGGAACTATGTTTATGCAGCAACGGAAACCGAATCTGTTTGGAAAAATACTATTTCAACACAGGTATGTGCGAATACCGTTTCTAACACTTTCACATCAAACATAACATCAACATCAGCGGTGTTACATTGGGATGCTGTGGCAGGGGCAACTTCTTATCAAATTCAATATGGAATAAACAGAACAAATGTTACAACAGCTAATACAGCAAATTCTTCCTACACACTTACGGGTTTAATACCCAACACGCAATATGGTTGGCGTGTAAGAGCAAAATGCAATGGAACATACTCTGATTATTCTGTGATAAATACTTTTAAAACAGCCACTGCTTTTATGAAGGACAATTCTGTTGAAGATGCAATTGCTAAAAACGGAGTTGACATTTATCCGAATCCGGCAACGAATTATGTAGTATTATCCTTCAATTCAACAAGGCAAAATTTATGTAGAATTATAATTACAGATTTGCAGGGAAAAATATCATTAAGAAAAAATGTAACAACCACTATTGGTAAAAATAATATCAACATTGATGTTAGTAACCTTGCAAAAGGAGCATACATTTTGCAAATACGTCATAAAAATGAGATACAGATTGTGAAGCTGGTAAAGCAATGAGGAAATGCGCAACAGTTAAAACGGTTGATTGCTTGTCTCATTCCATCGCCAGCAACTGTTGCACAACCCTGTAATCAACATTTGTTCTTGTGCCTTCAGGTAATTCGAAAGGTTTTTCCTGATACATATTCAATGCCCATTTCGCCATATTGTTATTTGGATTTTTATCAACTTGTTGCTTCAAAAATTTTTCAGCTTCTTCTTCACTTTTTGTTTTTTGCAGCGCCCATGCCGAGACAAGATCATTCGCTGATGGGTTGAGGCTTTTATTATTGTTGGTGAATGAAATTATTTTATCAAGCATTTGTTGTGCTGCTTTTTCATTTTTTAGTTTAATGTAGTTTTGATAAGCGAGCCAATCTTCCAATCTTTCATCAATATCACTTTCATAAGGTTTTCCTACGCCAAGATTTTCGGGCCACACTCTTGCAGCAGTAATGTAATTCAATGACTGCTTATAATTTTTATTTTTTATTTCATTCAGTGCAAGCAGGAGTTGTGTTTCTTTGTACAAATCTCTTCCTTCAGTTGCACCTTCGTTTGGTAATATTTTTATTGTTGTAAGAACTTTATTGGCTTCGCTGTATTTTTTATCGAGCAATAATGCTTTTGCATAGAGCATACCGATTAAATAATTATCGGGGAGTTGTTTGTTGTACTGTGTTGCTGTTATAAGGGCTTCATCAAATCTTTTTTGCTTGAAATAATAATTCACGAGGTCTCTTCCGTATCTCCATTCTTTTGCATCAAGTTTTGCTGCCTGTTGTAAATCGTTTAATGTTTTTGCACTATCAGCAATCATGTAAAATTTTGCTCTTGCGGCATAAAAAGGAGCATAGTTTGGTTTATTGCCGCACTGATCGAACAAGGTTTTTGCCGTATCGTTATTGTTATAACTCCATTGCAATAAAGCAAGATGATATTTCAATAACCAGTTATCGTTTTTTTGAATTAAATCTTTCAACACTTCCGCAGTTTCCTGTCGAAAAGGAACCATCAAATCAGGTTTGAGATCGACTGCATTTAAAGATTTATTTTCAAGAAAAGCAAGCCAGTAAAAAACTTCTGCATCTTGTAGTGAAAGTTGTAAAACTTTTATCGCTTCTTCTTTTCTTCCGATGTTGTAATACCAAATCGCAAGTTCAAGAAAAGTTTGTGGCGGCATTTCATTTTTTATCAAACCAATAAACTCTTGTTTATTTTCTTCGGAGTTTGTGTGCATATATTTTTCAAACCGTGCAAAATGATTCAACGGATCATACAAAAGAATTGTGTCTAAAATTTTGTTGGCATGTTGCTGATCGTTCTGTAAACGATAGTCAACAGCAAGCAATTGATAAGCGTCCATTGCATGCTTGTTGAAGTCAATACTCTTGTATGCATAATCAATTGCTTTATCTAAATCATTTTCTTTGAAATAAATTTTAGCAAGTTCAGTGTAAGCAGCGCTGCGATATTCCATTCCCATTGAAGCGATATCAAAACCGTCTTTTGCATCTGCAATATTTCCGAGTTTGCCATTGATAAGTCCGTAATAGTAATTTGCAGCGGGATCATACGTATCAACAGAAAGCGCTCTCTTTGCGGCTTCTAGTGCTTCTGCATATTTCATGTTTCTGTACATGAGCATTGCGTAATCTGTTAGAGCAGGCAAATAGTTTGGATCTTTTTGCAAACATGATTTTAGTTTTTCTTCTGCTTCAACATAAAATCTTTGGCGAATATTTTCCTTGCCTTGTAAATACAAACCTTGCACACTGTTCCAGTCAAAATTTGAAGGTGTTTCCACGGGACGGCTTAAAACATTTGCTTCAGGAGATGATTCATATTTCAACTTGTCTTTTCCAAGAGTGGCAATTAAATTATTGCTTGAATTTGATTTGAATGAATCAGCAAATACTTCAAGCGTTTTTAAGTTGATTGTTTTTGAATAAACAACTTTATCTCCATCGGTTATTTTAAGTTCATCGTTGATTGATTGAAGCGGACAAAAATAAATTTTTACAAAACCATTTTCATTTTTCACATTCAATGCGCCATAATTGTTGGCTGAAACAAAACCTTTCGTTTTTAAAACAGGGAACCAATATTCCGTCCATGTATCTGTTGTGTGTGGCAAAAAGCCTTTGTGCTTAAATGGCGTGAAAGTGCTGCCTTCTGCAGACTGATTAAATAATCTTCCGCTTTGCACTTCTACATATTGACCGTCAGTATCGGTTAGCAATTTTTCCCAAATCATTCCTTGTTGAGATAATCCCCAAATCCAAATTTTTTTTCCGGCTTTATCATCATGTGTTGAATATCGCCCCATACCAAAATCATCATCGTGCCAGTAACCACCAAAGAAATCTGTGTATTTACCAAACACATGATATGATTTGTATTCGCCGAAATTGTTGTTCTCGTAAAACGAAATATTTTTCCCGTTCTCCTTGTTGATGGGCCAATCTGCATATTCACCTTCGTGTCCTAAATATTTTGTTCCCGGATAAATGAACTCGAGATTTCCTTTTGCTTTTATTCCAGTATTCATCCATGTGTAGTAAGGTTGTTCAAAAGGAGAAGCATTATACCAAAATGAACTTGTAGTAAAATATGCTTTGTCTTTTTGCAGATTAATATCCATTCGCCATGTTGTTCTTGTGAGCAAATCCAACACACCGATAATAC
>Ga0081539_10006014_pt1 | contig 11917 bp, 6 predicted proteins | sample TabmetS4T2R2_FD_71023 | JGI IMG/M metagenome (GOLD analysis project Ga0081539, IMG submission 71023) | Tabebuia heterophylla rhizosphere microbial communities from the University of Puerto Rico - S4T2R2 | ecosystem: Host-associated > Plants > Roots > Rhizosphere ...
GGTGGGTTCAAGGCTCAGCGGCGCGCCGGACATGAAGGCGAGCGCGACGATGGCAACCGACGCTCCGATGATGCCGCCCAGCCCGGCGAGCGTGCCGAGAAAGCCGTATTCGCTGAGCATCACGCGCAGGACGTGCCCGCTGGTATAGCCCACCGCTTTGAACACGCCGATTTCGCGGCGGCGCTCGACGACGGTTAGCCCGGCGGTGTTGGCGATCAGCACCGCGCCCGCGACGAAGGCTAATCCTGCGACGGCGGCAGCGAACATGAATAGCGCCTGGAAACCTGCGACGCCAGCCTCATTCAGGTCGGCGCGGCTGAGCAACATTGCATTCGGGAGCGCCCGTCCCAGCGTAGTGGCAGCATCGTTGAGCGCGCTGACCGGGAATTTGCCGATCACGCGCGCCTGAAGCTGGTCCCCATCGAAACTTTCGACCACGCGCCGTGAGACGATCAGCGGAGAGACTTGCAGCGTCATGCTTGCCTCACCCGCCGTGTAAAAGCCCACCAGCATCACCGTCTGCTCCTGCCCATTCACGGCAACCGTAAGCATATCGCCCTCTTCATACTGGCTTGTATAAAATTCCGGCAGCAGGGCAGCATTGTCGCCTGACCAATCGCCGCTGGTGCTGATTTCCTTGTTCAGGTCAGCCGCGTCGCGCCCTTCGATCATCATGCGTTCACCGTTCATCGTTCCGCGTATGCGCTCGGTAATATAGCTCTCCTGCGCCCCCTGTGCGACCATGTGTGTCAGCGCCTCGTCAACGCCGTCAGTGGTGGTGTAGATCAACAGGTTATAGCCTTCATCCGAGGCGCGCAGTCGGCTGACCACCGACTGTGCGTTGTAGATTGCCAGGGCGGCAAACGTCACGGAGAAGGTTCCGGCAAAAAGCGCCAGCAAAACCAGACTCCCCTGAGTTTTGCGCTGCCGCAGGTTGGATTTCGCCAGCCGCAGCAGCGGGAAGCGGGGCAGGGGCACGCGCAGCACGACCCAGAGCACCGTCCAGAAAACAGCGCGCAGCACCACGATCACGATGCCGCCGCCGAACACGTAGAGGATGCCTTCCAGCGGCGAACCCAGCACGATGCCCACTAGCACGCCGAACAGGAGCAGCATCAGTGCGTACAACGCCAGCCGTCCGACCTGCGTATTCTGGGAGGTTTTGAGCGGCAGGTCGCGCAGAAGCTGCACCGGGCGCGTGGCGCTGCTGGCGAGAATCGCCTGCATTCCGAAGACCACAGCGGTGAGGATACCCGCGATGACGCCGCCAACCACGATCACCGGGTCAGGCTGCCACGCGATCAGGACGGAGATGGAACCCGCGCCGGTGAGTGTGTCGATCAGCATCCGGGCGATCACCGTGCCGAGCGCCGCGCCTGCCACGCCGCCCGCTAGCCCGATGATCCCGGTTTCCAGGCTGATCAGCGCCAGCAGGTCGGAGCGGTGATAGCCGACGGTTTTGAGCATGGCGATTTCCATCCTGCGCCGCGCCAGGATGACCTGAAGCGTGTTGGAGACGCTGAGTCCGCCGATCAGCAAGCCGAGTACGCCAGAGCCTTTCAGCGACACGTCGAAAATGGCGGTAATGCTGGACGACTGCACCAAGCCTTCACGGTCAACGGCGGCGAAGACGGTATAGGCGCTGTCGATGATGGTCTGGTCGGCGTTGGGCGCGCTGCCCCAGTTCACCGCAGCCATGTTAATAACATCGTCGCGCTTTTCGACCAGCCGCGCGGTTTCGAGCGAGTAGTAGACCAACGCACCCTGTTGGGTCGGCGTCGCCCCGACAATTCCGGCGACGGTCAACTGAATCGGGGTGCTGTCGCCGCTGATGGTAACCGTATCGCCGAGATGGATCTCGCGGTTGTCGGCAATGTCGCGCGTAACCAGCACATCGGTTGGGTTTTTCAGCACGTCGGCGGCAGTTGCGCCTGCGGGTTCGCGCAGCACCAGTTCGCCTACCAGCGGGTAGGTTGCCGGGTCGATGCCCAGCGCGTTGAAGAGAATGCTGACGTGCCCGTTGGTTGCTGTCCGTAAATAGATAGGCGAGCCGTTGGAGACAAGCGTGTAGTCGGCGATCAGTCCCTGCTGCTGCCAGGTTTCGATTTGCTCAAGGTCGCCCGCAGTGAATGGCTGTCCCATATCCTGCGCGTGAATTTGCGCGTCGCCGCCGTACTGAATACGTTGGTCGAACATTGCGCCGCGCAGTAATGCGTTGGCGAGAAGCTGCATCGCCACCAGGGAGAGCACGCCGAACGCGACGCTGATGCCAGCCAGAAAAGTGCGCGTGCCGTCCCGTTTCAGAGAACGAAGGGAGTAACCAAAGTAGAAATTCAGGCGGCTCATCGCGCGTGCTCCACTAACTGTCCGTCGACCATCTGCAAAATGCCGTCAACGCGCTGCGCGACGGCTGCATCGTGTGTGGCGATCACAATCGTAAGCCCCAGTTCGCGGCGCAGTTCATCAAACAGGTTGAGGATGGCTTCGCCAGTGGTGCTGTCGAGGTTGCCGGTGGGCTCGTCGGCAATCAGCAGGTTGGGTTCGTTGACCAGTGCGCGGGCGATGGCGACGCGCTGCTGCTGCCCGCCGGAAAGCTGGTTCGGGCGGTGATTCAGGCGGTCGCTCAGCCCGACCAGTTCGAGCATCCGCTTGGCGCGGGCGGTGCTGCGTGCCGTGCTGCGGCTGGCGAACAGCGGCACTTCGACGTTTTCCAGCGCGGTCAGCGTCGGAATCAAGTTGAAGGACTGGAAGACCATGCCGATTTTTTCGTTGCGGAAGCGCGCCAGCTTGCTTTCATCCATATGCGTGATGTCCACGCCGTCGATGCTGACCTGACCGCTGTCAGGCGTGTCCAGCCCGGCGAGGATGCCGAGCAGGGTCGATTTACCGGAGCCGGAGGGACCCATAATCGCAACCCAGGCGCGGCGCGGAATGGCGAACGAGACGCCTCGCAGGATTTGGATTTGCTCGCTGCCGAGCGGCAGGGTGCGCGTCACGTCGCGCAGGGTGATGATGTCGTTTGCGGCGGCTGGCGCGCTGGTACGCTGCTGGTGAACCGAAACTGTCTGTACTGCCTGCATTGTGCTGTTACTCCTTAGGTGTTTTCTTGTGAAGCCAGTTCCAGCATAGCGGCGGCATGTCGCAGGAAAATCGCAAAACTGTCGCAGAATTGTCGCAAAAAAAGAAGTAACCAGTAATGAGTGCTGAGAGCGTGTTTATAAAATCAAGGATTATGAATACTCACTGAAGTTGCGGCACAGTATAGGCTCATTAGCCGCAAAAGCGTCGAGCAGCGGGGAGTAGAGGCAACCCCTTTAGTGGGGCGCTCAATTGAGTAGCCGCAGGTTTAAACCTGCGGCGGTAGTAACAGTCTTTCTGCTGTTGGTGAAAGCACTCACTTCACGCCGAAAATTATTCCCTCCGCGTTTTCACGCTCAAATGTGGGATAACTTCGCGCCTCTACGCTCAGCGTCAAGATTACTAAACCTTACAACACAAAAATATCCCACTTTGGGCGTTTTTATCCCACACTTGTGGCATTTTTCACATACAGATGAGAATCTTCCCTCAAAAAGTGGACAAATGTACACACATTTGTGACTAGACAAAACTGAAAGTGGGTTTATGATGTCCGCAAATCAAAAAACGCGGTGCTCTGAGGCGGTTCAACTCCGATTTCATGGCACTGCGTTTTTTGTTGCCGTCACTCGACAGAGTGATGTGCCTGCCCTTTAACAAACGAATATCACTTCATGCCGACTGTCGGTAGCAGCAGCCGCGTTCACCACGACGTTGATGCCGCGCTCGATGAGGCAGCGGGTTCAGGACGAGCCATTCCGCACATTTCCAGGCGTTTCGCTTGGAAAACCGTACTGGCTACACTGATCTCACGTAGTGAGACGTGTACAGTCCGGCGTCCTCGCCCCTTGCCAAACTTGCGCGACTAGCTAGTAGTAACGGTACATCCTTGTCACGGGATAGCTGAGCGCTCGCAGGAACGCCGCGCCTGAAGTGCAATGTTCTATGACCCGACGCTAACGGGCAATTTTATGAACTAATGGCAGTCGTTCTGGGGCTGTTGGTCGTAGCACGGGTTGGGGATTCGGCAGCGGTGGAGTGTTTTCCGCCGATGGACTGGTAAGCGGCAGCGTGAGGGTGAAGCACGCGCCTTCGCCGGGCGTGCTGGTCACGGCGACCTGTCCGTGCATGGCTTCGACAAAAGACTTGACCAGCGCCAGCCCTAAGCCAGTGCCGCCGTTTTCCTCGTCGCGGTAGTAACGTTCCCAGATGTGCGGCAGCCGATCCGGCGCGATGCCTTCGCCCGTATCCTGCACCTGTATTTCGGCGTGCCCGTCCTGTTCGCGTGCGCTGACGATCACTAACCCGCCGGGTGGTGTGTGGCGCAGGCTGTTGTGGATGAGGTTTCGGAGCACCTGCTCCAGCCTTGATTCATCGGCGATGACGTTGGGCAGCCACGCGGGGAGGTTGGCGACGATTTCGACGCGGTTGATGCGCCATGCCAGCGGCGCGACGGTTTCGATCACGCGCTGGATCAAGGCGATGGCATCCATCGGCACAGCTTTCAACGCCAGTTGATCGACTTCGGCACGCGAGAGCGCGAACAGGTCGTCGATCAGCGTTTGCAGGCGCAGGGTTTCGCGCTGAATGATGGCGAGATCGTTCTGCGAAAGGGCGACATCGCCCGTGTCTTCACCCTGACGCCGCGCCGAGTCCAGATAGGCGCGGACGGTGGCAATCGGGGTGCGGAGTTCGTGCGAGACGTTCGCCATCAATTCCCGTCGCGTGTCCAGCAGTGCGGCGACTTTTTCGCGCTCGCCGCGCAGTGCATCGACGTTGATTTTGAGGTTCGCCGTCATCACGTTGAAGTCGGCTTGCAGCCGGGCGATCTCGTCCTGCCCGGTGACGAGCACCTGCGTCTCGTAGTTGCCATCGCGGGCGGCGTGGGCAGCGACTAGCAGCGCGTCGAGGCGGTGGCGGATGCCCCGCGCGAAGAAGTACGAGACGGCAATCGAGACGGGCAGCAGGGCGATCAGGACAGTGGTTGCCACGAGGATGACTGCTCCGACGACCGGCAGCACGGTCTGAAGCCGATACAACCCCTGTGCCAGTGGGGTTTCGGGGATACTCTCCAGCATTGCACCGCCGAAGCTGGAAAAGAAGAACAAAACCGCCAGCGGCAGCATCACGATTGCCTGAAGCGCTGCAACCGCGACCAGGTTGCTGGTCACCAGCGACCAGATCATGCGGCGCTGGCGCAGTTCGTTCCACCAGGCGACGAACCGAATGCCGACGCGGAAAAACACGTAGGGAAATGCCAGCAGCGCGACGAAGAGAAAATCAATCGCCTGCATATTGCCGCCGTAGCCAAACATTTCGAGCAGTAGGGAGCGGGTGGCGACCCATGCCAGCGGGTTGAACAGGAGCGTCGGCACTGCCATCCACAGCGCATCCAGTGCCATGCGCCGCAGCCAGCGCCCACGCGGAACCCGTAGGCGGAGGCTGTAATAGAGCGCGCTGCACGGGTTCACGAAAAACATGAGTGCGGTGATGGTCATTTGCCCCGCGACTGCCTGATAGACGAGGATGGTGAACAGTGTGAGTAGGAAGAAGAGCAGGAACGTTTCCGCGTAGGCGCGCAGCGGCGACGCGCGCAGGAAAAAGCGGCGCGCGAAAGCGTTCCAGAAATTAGCTAATCGTGACACGATCGTTTCCACCGATAGCCCACGCCCCAGACCGCTTCGATACAATCGCCCGCCGCTTTGAGTTTTTTACGCAGGCGCAGCACCGCATTATCCACCGAACGGTCACCATCGACGTAATCCGCGCCCCAGATGGTGTCGATCAGGTAGGCGCGGCTGAAGACGCGCCCGGCGTTGCTGACCAGCAGATGGAGCAGAGCGAACTCGGTTTTGGTGAGGTCGATGGGATCGCCGTTGATGCTGGCGGTATGGGCGTCTGGTTCGATGCGAAGTCCGCCTGCGTTCATGACCGTGCCTGCCGAGGACTGGTCGGCGAAGATGGTTTGCTGGATCAGTTCGCGGCGGCGGAGCATGGCACGGACGCGGGCGATCAGCTCACGCATACTGAAGGGTTTGGTCAGGTAATCGTCCGCGCCGACTTCCAGCCCCAGCACGCGGTCAATTTCGGCATCGCGCGCGGTGAGCATCAACACCGAAATCGGCGAGTGAGCGCGGAGTTCGCGCAGCACGTCCAGCCCGTTGATGCCGGGGAGCATCCAGTCGAGGATGACCAACTGAAAATCGCCGCTTTTTTCGAGCTGAAGGGCGGTTTCGCCGCTTTCGGCATGGGTGACCGTGTAGCCCGCCGCCTCTAGTTCGCGGATGACGACCTGCGCGAGGTCGGGCGCGTCTTCGACGAGCAGAATGTGGGGGTGCTCACTGGCGTGGTGCTGGTTGAGCGACATGATTTGAATCCAACAGCCGTAAACAGACTCAGTATAGTCGCACAGGCGCGGGGATTAAAGATGTTTTGGGATTTTGTAGCGCCAGTAGGAGGCAAATAACCTCCTACTGGACTTTTTAAGCAGGTACGTACCATGCGCCGCTTCGGGCGCCAAGGGTGACGCGGAGCAAGCCGTCTTTCAGTGCCGCGTCGGGGTTGAGGGCGAGGGCATCGCACCAGTGAGCAACGGTACTCTCAAAGACTGGGATAGCAAGCTCGGCGGGCGTATCACCAGCGTTGAAGACGGCGTAGACCAGTTCCTCTCCGGCGCGGCGCATGAAAGCGTAGCTGCGGCTGGCTTCATCCAGGAAGACGCGGGCGTATTCGCCGAGGCGCAAGGCGGTGCTGTCCCGGCGGAAGACGAGCGCGCGGCGGAAAAAATCCTGCATGGAAGTGTCGCCGTTGCCATCCCAGGGGAAGGGGCGGCGTCCATCTTCGGCGAACGCACCTTCCAAGCTCATTTCTTCGCCGTAATAGAGCATAGGCGAGCCGGGATAGGCGAGCAGGAACGCCATCATCTGCCAGACTTTGCGCGTGTCGCCGCTGCACACGGTGAGCAGGCGGGCGGTATCGTGAGAACTGACCAGGTTGACCTGTGCCAGCAGCGCGGGCGGCGGCGTATCGCGGCGCAGCCCTTCGAGACGATCATCAAATTCCTCGACGGTGAGCACGTCGAGCGCGAAAAAGCCGCGCAGCGCCCAGGTGAAGCGGTAGTTCATGGTGGCGTCGTAGCTGTCGCCGACGAGGTAATGCGAGGCGTCGTTCCACTCTTCGGCGATGAGCATGGCGTTGGAGTTGAATGCCAGCACCGCGCGACGGACGCGCCGCCAGAATTCGTCGGACATCCAGGGGGTGACATCAGTGCGCCAGCCGTCGATGCCGGTGCGGAACCAGTAGTCGATGACGCCATCTTTGCCGAGAAAATATTCCTCGTGTTCGGGGCATTCGACGAATTCCGGCATGGACCTGACATTGACCCAACCCTTATATTCGTGGGGGTAGTGGATGAAGCTGAACATGCGGTAGTACGGTGAATGTTTGGAACGGTACGCGCCCTCGTTTTCGCCGTACCAGCCCGCCTGATTGAAATATTTACTGTCGTTGGAGCAGTGGTTGAACACGGCATCGAGGATGATCTTCATGCCGTGCTCGTGGGTGGCATCGACCAATTCCTGCAAGTCTTCTTCGCTGCCGAGTAGGGGATCAATCGAAAAGTAGTCCATCGCGTCGTAGCGGTGGTTGCTAGGCGATTCAAAGATCGGGGTGAGGTAGATACAATCAACGCCGAGATCGCGCAGATAACCCAGCTTTTCGGTGATGCCGCGCAGGTTGCCGCCGTAGAAATCCCGCCCTTTGGGCGGATTTTCGGGCAGTTGATCCCACTTGAGATTTAGACGCGCACGCCCGTTGACGTGTTTGGCGCGCAGCTTGCGCGGCTTGACGCTTTCACTTTTGGCGAAGCGGTCCGGGAAAATCTGGTAGATGACCTGCCCGTGCGTCCATTCGGCGGGCATACGGGACGCATCATATACCGCGATTTGGAAGGGGCGGCGCGTCCAGTAGCCGAAGGTGGGATTGGGCGATTCGGGGATGAGCGATTCGACCTGGCGGAGCGCATAAAAAGTGGTGCCGTCGGCAAACTCGAAGTGATAGGTGATCACGGTGGGCACGCTGGGCATCCGCAGAGTCGCCGTCCAGATTTGCGGCTCATCGGCGGGCGTCATCATGATACGCCACGCGAAGCTGTGCTTCTGGTCGCTGACGACGACTTCCGGCTGCTCGACGTTGCCGCGCAGGAGCAGTGTCACTTCAGCACGGAGCGGCTGGGCGATAGGCGGCTCGTGGATAGGGTCGTTCTGGCGGGCAAGCAGTGCCGCGCGCGTATCCAGCGTGATCGGTTTTTCGTTCTTCATCCCTTGACAGCACCCTGAGCAAGACCGCCAATAAACTGTGTTTGCAGGAGCAGAAACATGATCGTGATGGGAACCGCACCGATGAGCGCGCCCGCCGCAAAAATGCCCCAGTTGACGGCGAAGTTGTTGCCGATGTATGTGGACAGCCCAACCGCCAGCGTGTAGACATTGGCATCGCGCAGGAAGACGCGCGGGAGCAGAAAGTCGTTGAAGGTGCCAATGAAGCTGAGGATGCCGATCACGGCGAGGATAGGGCGAATGAGCGGCAGAATAATCTGCGTAAAAGTTGTCCATTCGTCTGCGCCATCAACTTTTGCGGACTCGTCCAGTTCGCGCGGGATGGTGTCAAAGTAGCCTTTCATCAGGAAGGCATTCGCGCCGAGCGCCCCGCCGCAGTAGAGCAAAATCAGCCCGCCGAGCGTGTTCAGCCCCAACAGGGGGATGATATTGCCAAGCTGGTCGAGGAGCAGGTAAAACGCCACCATTGCCGCGACGGTTGGAAATACCTGAATAATCAGGGTTGCCAGCAGGGTCGTGCGCCGACCGCGAAAACGAAAGCGGGAGAGTGAATAAGCGGCGAGGGTGGTGAGGATGAGGATGATCACCGTGCTAATGCTGGAGACGACGACGGAATTGAGCAGCCAGCGCAATATGGGGGTTTGTGACCCGCTAAAGAGCATCTGATAGTTTGCGAGCGATGGATTCGCCGGGATGATGCGCCCGCCGACAAGCGTGTTGCGCGGGTCGAAGGAAGCACCGATGACGATCAGCACTGGGTAAAGGGCAAAAGCACTCGCCAGAATCAAGATGATGAGCTTGATGGCAGTGGTGCGTCCCCGATTGGCGACGACCATACCTTCGCGGGTGGTACGAATGGCGGTGGTTGCAGGGCGAGACTGAGTGGTCATGATCCGGCTCCAAGCTCCTCAAATCGGTTGGTGAGGCGGAAGTTAAAGAAGGTGAGCGTGCCGACGATGATAAAAATGAAGATGCCGAGGGCAGCCGCGAAGCCATAGTCGGTTCCAGAAGCTCCGGCAAAGGCGAGCCGATAGGTGTAGGAAAGAAGCAGATCGGTATGCCCGGCAACGGTCGCCGCGCCCATCGATGGACCTCCGCCGTTGAATAACTCGATGACGGTGAAGTTGTTGAAATTGAAGGCGAAGGAGGCGACGAGGAGCGGAGCCATCGCCACTAAGAGCAGCGGAAGTGTAATCTGCCGGAACTGATCCCACCAGGACGCCCCATCAATGGTCGCGGCTTCGTACATATCGGTCGGGATGCTCTGCAAAACGCCGAGCGAAATCAGCATCATGTAGGGGAAGCCGAGGTACATATTCACGAAGAGGACGCCGATTTTCGCCAGTGCTGGGTCGGAAAACCACTGCGGCGAGACGCCGAAGATACTGGCGATGCCGATATTGACCGGACCATAGATGGGATTCAGCAAGCCGTGCCAGGTGGTCACGAGGAGCCAGCCGGGAACGGCGTAGGGGATGATGAGGATAGAGCGGAATACAGGCTTGAGCGGCACGTCGCGCGAGTTGAGCACAAGCGCCAGCGCCAAACCGAGGGCAAGGGTCAGAAGCACCGAACCGCCCGCGAAGCCAACCGACCAGAAAAAGACGCGCGCAAAGGGGTCGCGCACATTGCGGTCAGTGATGACACGGGTGACGTTCTCCAAGCCGATGAAGGCAGGGAAACCCGGTTGCAGAACTTTGCGCGTCGCGCCTTCGCCCATGACAAAATTGCCCCGTTCGGCATGATAGACCTCACCAGTTTCGTTTTCGGTCAGGGTGTCGGTGGCGGGGTCATACGTCCAGCGGTAGAGGAGTGCGCTCGCCCGCTGCGCTTCGGCTATGCCGAGGCGAGTGAAGCGGATTTGGTAGGGGGGCGCGTCGATGACGACGTTTTGAAGTGTTTGTGAGTAACCGAGTGCGCCGCCCGCTGGTACACGGTTATAGCCGTCGTTGAGGCTGCGAGGGACACCATTCTCATCGCGTGCGCCGTAAGTAGTGTCGTCCGGCGCGACTTCGACCATGCCGCCAACGGCGGGATCGTGAAGGTAGCTGCGCCCTTCAGGGTCGATGAGCCAGTAACGAAAGGCATTCGCACTGTCGTTGCGATAGAGATAGACAGTGAACTCCGGCGCGTCGGCAGGGGCGAAGGTTTCGCTCGAACGTTGAGCAATAACCTGCTCTTTGGAGAGCAGATGCCCATCGCCATAGTTGGTGAAAGCAACGGCGAACGAATAGCCAATCGGGTAAATGATGAGCAGCACCATTCCGGCGAGGGCTGGCAGAATCCAGCGCCAGGGGAAAAATTCGCTTCGCAAAAAGACAATATTGACAATAACCACATAAATGGCGATGCCCACACCCAGTAGTACGCCAAGCTCCCGACCCAGCGACAACGCCAGTTGTAGCGCCAACGCATCAAAGATGGCTAAAAAAATTAAACGGAGGATCAAGTTTCGGATGTTCATGGGCTGCCCCGCACCGTGAATATTTTTTACGATAATTTGGAGGGTACGACGCCCCTGTCCGAAGCGTCGTACCGGGCAAATAAATTTGATGGCAAATTAGTCTGATGTGCGCGCGATTTCCTCGCGGATGGCGGTCGCTGCTTCGGTGATGGCGGCATCCGGGTCAGCCTGCTGCTGGTAGATGAGCGAAATCGCGTTGCCCCATGCCGTCCAGACGGCGTTCATTTCGGGAATCGCCGGGAGCGGATCGCCATTGGCGATTGCGCCGGAGAAAGCGGCAAGGTCGGCATCCTCAATCGTGCCCGCCAGCGGCGTCCAGGCGGGAATGAACGGAACTGCGTCGTAGAGCAACTGCATCCCGTTATCGGTTGCCACGAATTCGGTGAGGAATGCCTGCGCCAGAAGCGCGTTGACACTGAAGGCGTTGATCATGAAGCCCTGCGAACCGACGAAGGGGCGCGGCTCTTCGGTCATCATGGGGATGGCGGCGACAGCGTAAGGAACACCACTTTCACGGATGCCGTTGAGCGCCCAGGGACCAGTGATCCACATCGCCAGATCGCCATCATGGAAGAGGCTTTCCGCGACGCCGTAATCAACCGCCGCGTTGAGAACATCCGCCTTCACCAACCGGTCAAGTTCTTCGACAGCAGCCAACCCACCTTCATTGTCCAAGCCCACGTCGTCGGGGTTGTAGTTGCCTTCATCATCGACGCCAAACACGTAGCTGCCGAAGCCGGTGAAGAGCGGATAGTGATGGTATGGGTCGCCGCCGCCATTGGGAATAGCGAGACCACGCTCGGCTTCGCCATCCGCGACAAGCTGTTCCGCCAGCGCGGTCAGGTCTGCCCAGGTCGCGGGGACTTCGGGAACCAGGTCGGTGTTGTAGTACAGCCCAACGCCTTCGAGCGAGTAGGGCAAACCAACGAGCTGTCCGTCATAGGTGAAGGCGCGAATAGCGACCGGGTCGAAGTTCGCCAGCAGCGACTCGTCGAGTTCGAGTGGGGCGATCAGCCCATTGGTGTACAACTGACCGATC
>Ga0081539_10006015_pt1 | contig 11916 bp, 8 predicted proteins | sample TabmetS4T2R2_FD_71023 | JGI IMG/M metagenome (GOLD analysis project Ga0081539, IMG submission 71023) | Tabebuia heterophylla rhizosphere microbial communities from the University of Puerto Rico - S4T2R2 | ecosystem: Host-associated > Plants > Roots > Rhizosphere ...
CCTCAACCACCCCACGAGCAGGCCGACAACCCGTGGTCGGCGAGTCACCCCTGCCGCCAAGATCAGCAGATCGCGAAGCCGCATGACAACGGCCACCATGAATCAAACCCGTGGATCGAGGCTGAGCCTCTACAGGCGCCATCCCGCCATCGCGGCCGGATAGACACTGCTAACGCAAAACAGCCCCGGGCCTGAGGCCCGGGGCCACCCTTGGCTCAGCCTGCGTCGCGCCTACCCGTTGCTGCCCCGCGCGCCATAGGCGGGCTTCGGAAGATCCATGGTCGCCTCGATGACCAGCATTCCAGCCACCGGAGATCTTGACCCGTCCCGGTCAGTCACCGGAGCGACGGTCCGGACCACGACGGACATCGCGGTAGCCCAAATCTCCTTGTTCGGAATGGTTTCGACGCCACGAAGACGTAGGTCACCCCGACTCCGAAAGGTGTCTAGTCTTTCGCGCGCTGGTTGATGCGGACCTGGTTGCCCGCGGGGTCGCGGAAGGCGCAGTCGCGGGTGCCGTATGGCTGGTCCATCGGCTCCTGGAGCACCTCGGCACCGCTCGCCCGCACCGCCTCGAAGGTGGCATCGACGTCGTCGGTCTCCAGGACCAGGCCGGACAGTGACCCCTTGGCCAGCAGCTCGCGCAGCATCTGCGCGTCTTCCGGCGGGCGGGCCACGCCCGCGGTCTGCAGCACGATGCCGAGCTCGGGCTGGGAGGCGGGACCGACCGTCAGCCAGCGCGCGCCCTCCATGGCGACGTCTTGGCGGATCTCGAGGCCCAGCGTGTCACGGTAGAAGGCCAGCGCGGCCTCGTGGTCGTCGACTTCCAAGAACGTGTACTTGACTGAAATCTCCATGAGCCGAACGCTACGACGCGGGGCTGACCTGCGCTTCTCGAAATCTGCTCGGCCTCGTGACGAGTTTCGCCCAGCAGCCCGGGATGGACGCCAGGTCGGCGTGGCTGCGCGCGCGGTAGGCGCTCGGGCTCTCCCCGACCAGCTCGGTGAAGCGGGTGCTGAACGACCCGAGCGAGGTACAGCCGACGGCGATGCACACGTCGGTGACGCTGAGATCGCCCCGGCGTAGGAGGGTCTTGGCGCGCTCGATCCGCCGGGTCATCAGGTAGCTGTAGGGCGTCTCGCCGAAGGCGGCGCGGAACTGCCGGGAGAAATGCGCCGGAGACATGTAGGCGGCGCGGGCCAGCGCCGGCACGTCGAGCGGCCGCGCGTACTCCCTGTCGATCAGGTCGCGGGCGCGCCGCAGGTGCTTGAGCTCCTCAACCCTCACCAGGTCAGGATAGCCCCGCCCGGCGTGCCGAGCCGGCACTGCCGCCGCGCGGCAGCCACCGCCCCCCGCCGTCGAGGGGGTCGTTGATCTGACAGGGGCACCCGCGAAATCACGCCCCGACCGCGCCGCGGCGGGCTAACCTGAGCTGAATAGCGCTATTCGCCGGTTGACAACGCGATCGAATTCGAAGCACGACCATCGAAGGTGATTGAAATGGCAGATCGGCGCGTCGTCGTCGAGGCGGTCCGGAGCGTATTTGGCGATCGATTGTCCGATCTCGAAGGTCGGCTGTCCGCGGCCGATCAAAATGAGCTGCCCCAGCCGGCAGACCCGCAGGAGCCCGATATCGAGTCCGCCGCGCCGGGCGAGCTGCCAGACCGCGCGGTCGTGCCCGGCGTCGCCCGGGCGGCGGAGGCGGAGCGGCAGGAGATCCTCCGCGAGGGCGCCGCTGGCCTGCGCAAAGTGATCGACGGGCGGGAAGACGAGCTGAGCCCGCGTGAGCAGGTCGGCCTTGAGGCGATCATCGTCCTGGAGGGCCGACCCCCACTGTTCATCCAAGGTGGAGATTTCGTTCGCACCCCGGCCGAATGGCAGTTTCTCGACGGCCACCGCGAAGAGATCAAAGCCTCGATCGCCCGAGTGGGTCGGGTCGAGGTGGCCGGCCATCCCGATTACGAGTGGATTGGCACGGGATTTCTCGCCGGGCCTGACGCGATCATTACGAATCGCCACGTGGCTCGGGAGTTCGCGCGGGCGGATGGTGACGAGTGGCGGTTTGAGGCGGGTATGTCCGCGTCACTCGACTTCAACGAAGAGCACGGTGCGATCGAGCCGCTCGAATTCGATATCACCGGCATCGTCGGCATCCACGAGCACTTCGACCTGGCGGTCCTGCGGATCGCACCGACAGGTGGCGGGGCGCGGCCGCTGCCGGATCCGTTGCTCGTCGCCGCGCGGCAGCCGGGCGAGGTCACGGACCGCCAGGTGTACGTGATCGGCTACCCGGCCTGGGACGGGCGGCGCAACGACCCGACCTACATGCGCCAGATCTTCAGCAACATCTACGACGTCAAGCGGCTGCAGCCGGGCCTGATCACCGCCTGGACCGACGGCAGCGACAGGTTCACCCACGACTGCTCGACGCTCGGCGGCAATTCCGGCTCGCCCGTCTTCGACCTGGCGACGCACCAGGTGGTGGGGCTGCACTTCGGCGGCCGATACCTGTCGGGCAACAATGCCGTCCCGCTGTGGCGGCTGACCGACGACCGGCTCCTGCGCGCCGCGGGCGTCAACTTCGTCGGCCCGGCGCTCGTCTGACGACCTCACAAGTGGGAGGCATCATGACAACCCAGGATCTCGCGGCGGCGATCGCTTCCGCCCGCGCACACCGCGCCGATCTGATGCGGCTGCCCGGCGTGATCGCGGTGCGCGGCGGCTACAAGTTCGTGGGCGGCCGCATCACCCAGACACCCGCCGTCGTCGTGGCGGTCGACCGCAAGCGTGACGACGTCACCGGGGCCGACGCCGTGCCGGCCGTACTGCCGGACGGGATGCCGACCGACGTGACCGTCGCGGACCCGGTCGAGCGCATCGAGGCGGCCGGGTTGGAGACGCCGAGGGTCGCGACACCGCCGCTACTGATCGAGGAGCTCCAGGCACCGGGAGGCCCCGCCGGCGGCGACGAGGCGGAGGCCGAGGCGATCGTGCCGATCACCTACAAGCCGCCGCCTGGCGTGTCCCTCGCGCCGGTCACCGGGCCGATGGTGTTGACCTGCCACGTCTCGCCCGACGCCGGGTGGCGGGTGCTGCGCCGCTTCCTGCGCGAGACCGAGGGCGACATCACCCTCGGCATGTACGACTTCACCGCGCCCCACATCTACCGGGCCGTCCGGCGCCTCCTGCAGGACAAGCCCGTCACGTGGCGGCAGACCCTCGGCGAGCGCGAGTCGCTCCCGGGGCCGGACGACATCGACTCCACCAAGGCTGACGACAAGACCGAGGCGTCGATCATCAAGGGCCTGGGACGGGTCGCGCCGGACCGGTTCGAAAACGCGTTCGCGAAGACGGGCCGGGGCCGCACCTTCGCCTCGGCGTACCACATCAAGGTGGCCGTCCGCGACGGGCAGGCCTTCTGGTTGTCGAGCGGAAACTGGCAGTCGTCCAACCAGCCGGTCACCGACTTCCTCAGCGACGACGCCGACCGCCGCCTGATCCGCGACTACAACCGCGAGTGGCACATCGTCGTCGAGCACCCGGGGCTGGCCGCGACGTTCAGCCAGTTTCTGCAGCACGACTTCCGCACCGCGCAGTCCGAGGAGGAGGCGCCGGAGCGGCCCGAGCCGGACATGCCGGAGCTGCTCGTGCCGCTCGACGGCGACCTCGAAGCCGCGGCCCGGCGGCCACCGGACGTATTCGCGCCGGCGGAGTTCTCGTTCGACGAGGCCGACCCGCTGACGATCGAGCCGATCCTGACCCCGGACAACTACGCCGAGGTCGTGCTCGGCCTGCTGCGCGAGCGGCCACAGCGCCAGCTGTACTTCCAGAACCAGTCGCTCAACCCGGTGCTCCAGCCGTCGCCGGCGTGGGCCGAGCTGCTGCGCCTTCTGGTGGAGTACTCGCAGGACGCGTCACTCGACGTCCGGATCATCCTGCGCGACATCGGGCCCATCCGGAAGAAGCTCGAGTCCCTGCAGGCCGCGGGCTTCGACATGACGAAGGTCCGCGTCCAGGAGGGCTGCCACACCAAGGGGATCGTCATCGACTCGGAGACCGTCCTGCTGGGCAGCCACAACTGGACCGACCAGGGCGTGCAGGTCAACCGCGACGCGAGCCTGCTGATCCGCCGGCCCGAGATCGCGCAGTACTACGAGAAGGTCTTCCTCCACGACTGGGAGCACATGGCCCGGCCCACGATCCGCGAGGAGGCGATGCCGATACCGGTCGCCCCCGGAGACGGAGACGAGGCGATCGACCAGGGCTTCCGGCGCATTCCCTGGTCGGCCTGGGAAGAGGAGTAGCCGCTACCCGACCATCTCCGCGACGACGTTGGCGATCGCCACGCGCATGGGGTCGGGGTTGGCCCAGCTCCAGTTGGGATGCGCGCGGTTTGTCAGCAACACGAGCACGAGCCGCCGCTTCGGCTCGACCAGCAGGGACGTCCCCGTAAAGCCGGTGTGCCCGAATGTCGCGGGCGTCGAGAGCCGCCCCATAAACCACGGCTGCCGCAGCACCACGCCCAGCCCGTGGTCCGAGGGGCGTCCCGGCCGCTCGGGGTCGATGGCGGGCAGCCCGCGGTTGGCGTTGGTCAGCATCGCCTTCACGGTCGCTTCGGACAGGACGCGGCCGCCGCCCTCCAGCAGCATCTGCCCGACCGCGGCAACGTCTCGGGCGGTGGCGAAGATGCCGGCGCTGCCGGCCACGCCGCCCAACTGGTTGGCCACGTCGTCGTGTACGACGCCGCGGAGCAGGCCGCGCGACGAGCGGGCGTCGGTCGCGACGAGGCGCTCCTTCGAGGAGACCCAGCCCAGCGGCTTGAACCCCGTGTCGCGCAAGCCGAGCGGACCGGTCAGCTCCGCCTTCAGCGCGCGGTCGAGCGTCGTGCCCGTGACCTTCTCGACCAGCTGCTGGGCGACGAGCAGGCCGGTGCTGGAGTAGCGGAAGACCTTGCCGGGCACGGCTCCCTTGACGAGCGGTGTGGCCAGCACCGCCTTGCGCTTGGCCGCCAGGTCGGGCAGGCCGGCCACGGTCGCCCCGACCGGCAGGCCACTCGTGTGGGTCAGCAGCATCCGCACGGTCACCGCGTCTTTGCCGGTGAAGTCGGGCAGGTAGCTCACGACCGGCGCGGAGAGGTCGAGCTTGCCCTTGTCGACCTGCCGCAGCAGCAGGACCGCGGTGTACACCTTGGTCAGCGAGGCGAGGTCGAAGACGGAGTTTGCCCGCATGGGCACGCGCTTGGCGGCGGGCAGCTCGACCGGCCCGGCGGTGTACCGGAGCGCGTGACCGACCGCGACCTCGGCCTTCACCTTGCCGTCGACCATGACCAGGGCGACCGCGCCGGCGTAGGTGGGGTGCTTCGGGTTCTCCTTGGTCGGCTTGAGGAAGCGCTCGAGAGCCGCGGTAAGCGGCGCAGGCGAGGACGAGGGCGAGGGCGTGGACGAAGGCGAGGATGAAGGCGAGCGCGACGGCGACGGCGAAAGCGTGGGGGCGTCATCCACACCAGGCTGGGCCCACGAGGCCGAAGACTCCTGCGGCCCGCAGCCGGCCAGCCCGGCGGCGACAGCCGCCAGGCCGGTGCCGAGGACGGCTCGCCGAGTCACAGACACGGCGAGGATCATCGCACGCTAAGACGAAGACCCGCGGAACGCCCGGATGATCGTCTGTTCGAACCCGCTGCCCGCGCTGGCGCCCACCGAGACCCGCAGGGAGACGGCCGAGCCCGCCGGGAGGGTCGCACGCCACCGGTCGCCGCCGACCGGGTGCACCTGCACCGGCCGCCAGGTGGCACCGTCGTCCAGCGAGGCCCACAGCCGGAAGGACGTGATCTGCTGCCGGGCCACCCCGTGGGCCTGGTGCACGGCAAACTCCGCCGGCCCGTTGCGCGGGTGGTTGAACGCGTCGAGCGGCAGCGCGTAGTCCACCGACAGCAGCGGCAGCGGCGCGCTCGCGGTGCCGGCCGGTGCCGCCGACCGGAAGGTCCACGCCGTGCTCACCCGCGTCGAGACGGGCAGGATCGCGCTCGTGTCCAGGTCGTAGGTGAGGCGATAGGTGGCCACGGGCGCGGGCACGGCGAAGTCGGCGACGGTGCTCGCCGCGGAGCCGAGCAGCGTGCCGTTGCGGTAGAGGGCCAGCCGCCGCTCCACGTCGCCGCCCCAGTCGAAGCAGGCGAAGCGCTGGTGCTGGTCAGTCAGCTCGACGAGCTGGATGTGCAGGTTGCCGCGGGTGCGGCTGGGCGGCGTGGGCGCGCAGTCACTGGGCGAGGGTTCGACGGCGTCGTACCAGTCGGGGCGCAGCGGCTGCCGCACCCACACCTTCTCGTGGCGGCTGCCCGGCGCGTACGTGCGGGTCGACTCCTGGGTCACCACCCCGTCCGCGTAGAACGCCTCGTCGATCCAGGCGTACCCGGGTGACAGGTAGTCGACCCGGTCTCCGCTGACGTCGGTGTCGAAGTCTTCCAGCACGATGAGGCCGGAGGGCGCGAGGCCGTAGCGCTTGTGGCCGGTCACGGAGTCCGGCGTGTCGAGCCGGTGGAAGCGCTGGTCGATCCGGATGAACGAGGCCGTACCGACCACCGGCGACAGGTCGGACAGGCCGGACGGGTGCGCGTGGATCACGTTGTACAGGACGGGCCCGGCGGCGTGGAGCCCCGCCGCCGTGTACGCGCGAAACTCGCCGACCCCGGGCTGCTCCATCGGCACCGCGAATACGCTCTCGCGGCGGGCGCCCTCGCCCCAGGAGTACGCGAAGTCGTCCCAGCTCGGGCCGCGGCGCCCGCGCTGCTCGTAGAGGATGCCCAGCGAGCTGGCCTCGGTCCGCACCCCCTCGATCGCCATGCCGACCGGGCGGGCCGAGGCGGCGTCGAGCACCACCGCGGTGTCCCGGTCGACCGTGACGTCGGGGTCGCCGGTGAGCGCCATCCGCTCCCGCTCGCCAAACTCCCACACCGAGCCGACCACGCTGTACCGCCCGTCCGGTACCCGGATCCGGATGGTGTCTCCGGGCGAGAGGTCGAACCTGACCGCGTAGGCCGCGGGGTCGTCGAGGTTGACGATGTTGCCGAATGCGGATATGTCCGAAGGATCCGGTGCGCCGGGCAGCGTGGTCATCGTCAGCGTGAGCTCGTGACTCGGCGGCTCGACGTAGAAGGTGACGAGCGTGCCGCCGACCCTCGCCGCGTAGAAGCCGGGCGCGAGCTTCGACCGGTCGAGGCGCAGCGAGGCGGAGCCGGTGGCGTCGGGCTGGAGGGCCAGCAGCCGCGGCGAGACGGTCACTGCCTGGTGAGACCCGCCCTGCCGGTCGACCACGCGCCCGAAGAGCGGGACCGTGACCAGCGCCTTGCCGGTGTTGGTCCAGGTCAGCGTCGTGGACGAGAGCGACGTGCCGAGGTTGACCACGGCCTGGCCCGGGACCAGGTCGTCGAGCGCCCCGACCGCGTCGAGGCGGCCGGCGCCCACCGAGTACGGATCGGTGCCGGGCAGCGCGGCGGCCGCGCCGACGAGGGCCGCCTTGAGCCGCACGGGATCCCAGTCGGGGTGCCGTTGCACGAGCAGCGCGGCCGCGCCGGCGACGTGGGGTGCGGCCATCGAGGTGCCGGAGGCGGCGGTGTACCGGTCGTCGACCACGCGTCCCATCGCCGTGCCGGCCGCGCGGGCGGCGACGATGTCGACGCCGGGCGCGACGATCTCCGGCTTGGCGGCGTTCGTGTTGATCACCGGGCCGCGGCTGGAGAAGTCGGCGAGGCGGTCGCTCCCGTCGACCGCGCCTACGGTGAGCGCGCTGGCCGCCGCGGCCGGGGCCGCGATGAGGCGGTCGGCGTACCCGTCGTTGCCCACGGCCACCACGAAGAGCGTCCCGTGCTGCTTGGTCAGCGCGTCTACGGCCTGCGACAACGGGTCGGTGCCGTCGCTCGGCTCCCAGCCGCCGAGGCTCATGTTGACCACGTCGGCGCGAGCCGCTGCCCATTCCATGCCGGCGATGACCTGCGAGTCGAGGCCGCCGCCGTCGTCGCCGAGCACCTTGCCGACGACAAGGGTGGCGCCCGGCGCGATGCCGCTCCGCTCGCCGCGCGCGCCCGCGCCCGAGCCGGCGGCGATGGACGCCACGTGGGTGCCGTGGCCGTGCCGGTCGACCGCGTCGCCGCCGTCGACCGTGAAGTCGGCCTTCTCCGCGATCCGCCCGGCCAGGTCGGGGTGGGTGGGATCCACGCCGGTGTCGAGCACCGCGATCTTCGCGCCCGCCCCGGTGTATCCGGCGGCCCATGCGCGCGGCGCACCAACCTGCGTGATGTTGCGGTCGAGGGTGGCGGTGTTGGTGGCCGTGGCCCGCACCCGGCGGTCGAGCCATACGCGCGCGCCTGACGCCGGCAGCGCGCCCACCAGCGCGGTGCCCGACTCCTTCGGCTGGCGTCCGGCCACCGCGGCCACGCTGGGCAGGTCGCGCTTGGCGCGCAGGCTTGTCGCGAGCGGGGCGCGGGAGGCGGCCGCCGTCGTGCCGGGTCGCACGATCAAGGGCAGTTCCTTGGTACGGGCGTCGTCGTACCCCTCGAGGATTAGTGTGGTCACGTCGAAAAGCGCCTCGTCGAGCACGCCGCCGACGAGCGAGGCGACCCGGCCGGGGACGACCCGCACGTGCCCGTCGGGGCCGCACGAGCGCTGGAGCACGCCGTCCGGCGTCGCCGGCCGCACGCTCACCACGGGGCAACCGGTCTCGCGGGTGTGCACGGTCACGACATCGCCGCTCAGCAACGTCACCGTGTAGGTCTGTCCGGCCGGCAGCGGCCCGGGCTCCACAGTGGACGCGGAGGCGGGTCGCGGGAGGACGAGGACTAGCAGCGCCACGATCGCGGTGCGTGATTTGTACCCGAACACGCCATGCCTCCTTCGCCGCGCCCGAACAACCCGTAGACGCATGGACATCCGTTCCCGGTTGCATGACATTTCGCCATCTCGGTGTGTCACGGCATAGTGGTGCGATGGCCCACCGCTCGCGGGTCCAGCTCGCAGTGTTGCTGGCGGTCACCGTGCTCGTCACTGTCGGTATCGCTCGTTGGCAGACCCGGCCGGGCGCCGCCCCCCAGCCCACCGCCGTGAGCAGCACCTGCGGCGGCTACCCGCTCACCGCCACCCGCCAGCTGCGGGGCATGTGGCTGACCACGGTCAGCAACACCGACTGGCCGAGCCGCCCCGGCCTACCCGAAGATCAGGTGAAGGCGGAGTACCGGGAGTGGCTCGATTTGGCACAGCGGCGCGGCCACAACGCGGTCTTCGTGCACGTACGACCGGCCGGCGACGCGTTCTGGCAGTCCGACTACGCGCCGTGGTCCTACTACCTGACCGGGCGGAGCGACGGGCAGGGTCCGGGGTGGGACCCGATGGCCTTCATGATCGCCGAGGCGCACGCCCGCAACCTCGAGTTTCACGCCTGGTTCAACCCCTACAAGGCGAGCCGGTCCGGCGTCTTCGCCGAGCTGCCGCCCAACCACCCGCTCCGCGCGCACCCCGACTGGGCGGTGGCCTACCCGGCGAAGGGCAAGGGCAGCCGCCTGCACTACAACCCGGGCATCCCGGAGGCGCGAAAGTTTGTGGAGGACTCGATCCTCGACGCGGTCAACCGGTACGACATCGACGGTGTGCACTTCGACGACTTCTTCTACCCGTACCCGAAGGGGCGCGAGGACTTCGACGACGAGGCCGCGTTCAAGGCACAAAGCCGTGGCATCGGCAACAAGGCCGACTGGCGCCGTGACAACGTCAACCTGCTGGTCCGCGAGACAAACGAGCGGATCAAGGCGGCCAAGCCGTGGGTGAAGTTCGGCATCAGCCCGTTCGGCATCTGGCGCAACGCGTCGACCGACCCGCTCGGCTCGCCCACCAGCGGGCTGCAGAGCTACGACGCGATCTACGCGGACACCCGGCGCTGGGTGCAGGAGCGGTGGGTCGACTACATCGTGCCGCAGCTGTACTGGCACATCGGCTTCGCGATCGCCGACTATGCCAAGCTGCTGCCGTGGTGGTCTGACCTCGTCGCCAACAGCCCCGTGCAGCTATACGTCGGCCAAGCCGACTACCGCATCGGGCAGCAGGGCGCGTGGCGCGACCCGGGCGAGCTCGACAAGCAGCTCGCGCTCAACCGCAAGTACCGGGTCACCGGCAGCGTGCACTTCAGCGCGCGCCAGGTGAAGGCCGACAAGCTCGGGGCGGTGTCGCGGTACGCGGCCGCCCACTACGCCGAGCCGGCGCTCGTGCCGGCCATGGCACACCTGCCGGGCAAGCGACCGCCGGCGCCGGAGCTTGAGGTCGACGGCGCCCGCCTCACCTGGGATGGCGACGCGACGAGCTACGCGGTCTACCGGGTCGACGGCGACGCGGCCCGGCTCTTGGGCACGACCCGCGACACGACCTGGGTGGACACCACGGAGAGCGAGGCGCCGCGCACCTACTGTGTGACCGCCCTCGATCGACTGTGGAACGAAGGAAACGCGAGCGAACCACGCGTCATCGACTAACCACTCGTGGCTACCAAAGCTTTTCCCTGGTCAGAGCGGTCCCTGAGTCCACTGTCGATCGGGTAAGCTCTTGCGCGGTCTGCCGCGCGGCGGCGCCCCCACGGCGTCGGCGGCACACCGCCGCCTAATCGCCTGCCCAGGCGAGTCGGGGAACCAGGTTACTTGGGGTGAGTCCGCGGTCCGCGGTAGGGATCCTTCCGTCCCGAACCCGTCAGCTAACCCGGCCGGCGGCCGATGGGAGGACTCGCGTATGACGGCACCCGTTCGTCGGCGGCGATGGTCGCTGGCCGTAGCCCTGGTCGCCGCGGCGGCCGCTTTGCTTTCCGGGGTGACTTTCGGGCCGGGCGGCGCGGCGGCCGCGCCGAAGCCCAACCCCGGCGACGAGGGAAGCTCGCCGCTGCTGCGTGACGTGCTGTCGGAGACGAGCAAGGGATTCATCGAGGCCCGCGAGGCCGTCAACAAGTCGCGCGGCCGGCAGCTCCAGCTCCAGCTCGAACTGCAGCAGGCCCAAGAGAAGATCAAGGCGATGGAGCCCGAGATCCGACTCCTGGTCGCCACCTCCTACCGCAACGGCCGCATCGGCCCGATGAGCATGCTGCTCAACAGCTCGTCGCCCGACGACTTCCTGCAGCGAGCGGCCACCCTCGACCTGTTCGCCGCCCGCGACAACGCGCGCCTCGCCAACCTCAACGCCGCCCTCGTCCAGGCCGACCGCGCCAAGGCGGCGATCGACGCCGAGCTCAAGGAAGAGCAGAAGCAGCTCACCATCATGGCCAAGCAGAAGTCCGAGGCGGAGAAGGCACTCCAGCTCGTCGGCGGCAAGGCGACCGGTGGCTTCGTCAGCGCGACCTCGCCGGTGGCCAGGCCCGCGCCACGCAACAGCGACGGCGGCTTCTCCCCACAGGGCTGCACCGCCGACGACCCCACGACCGGCCGCTGCATCACGCCACGCACGCTGCACATGCTCAAGGAGACCCAGCGGCTCGGCTTCAACCGCTTCGTCGGCTGCTACCGCCCCGGCGGGCCGTACGAGCATCCGAAGGGCCGCGCCTGCGACTGGTCCTCCGAGAAGAACGGCTTCGGCGGCGACGCCACCGGCGCCGCCAAGCTCTACGGCAACAACCTCGCCGCCTACTTCGTCCGCAACGCCGACCGCCTCGGCGTCATGTACGTGATCTGGTACCGCCAGTTCTGGTCACCGGCGACCGGCTGGAAGTCGTACAGCGGCTCCGGCGGCGACCCATCCAGCGACCACACCAACCACGTACACGTCTCAATGCTCTAGAAACCCGGGTCCGCGTCAGCCGCTGACCGCCGCTCCCGCCGGAGACCGCGGCGGCCGGCGGCTCGCCAGGGCTCGCCGAAACCCCCGGCCCCCGCTGCCAGGTCCGCGCCCCAAGCCCCACCAC
>Ga0081539_10006016_pt1 | contig 11913 bp, 11 predicted proteins | sample TabmetS4T2R2_FD_71023 | JGI IMG/M metagenome (GOLD analysis project Ga0081539, IMG submission 71023) | Tabebuia heterophylla rhizosphere microbial communities from the University of Puerto Rico - S4T2R2 | ecosystem: Host-associated > Plants > Roots > Rhizosphere ...
CTGCCGCCGTGGGATTTTCTTTGGTTGCCAAATCTCCGGACAGATTACCGGGATCACCTACGACGGAGGATATGCCGATTATATGATCGCTCCCGCGACGGCGCTGGCGCTGGTCCCCGACAACCTGTCCGATGTGGAAGCTGCGCCATTGATGTGCGCGGGGTTGACCACATTCAATGCGCTTCGAAACAGCGGTGCGCGGCCGGGCGATCTGGTCGCGGTCCTCGGGCTGGGCGGACTCGGCCACCTGGGCGTGCAGTTCTCGGCGAAGATGGGATTCAAAACTGTTGCCATCGCACGGGGCATGGACAAAGGGAAATTGGCCGGGGAACTCGGGGCGCATCACTACATTGACAGCCAAACGCAGGATCCGGCGGTCGAACTGGCCAAGATGGGCGGCGCCAGGATTATTCTCGCGACCGTGACCAATGGTGAGGCGATGAGCGCGACGATCGGCGGATTGGGGAATTTGGGAAAGTTGATGGTCATTGGCGCTCCCGAATCGCTGCAAGTCTCTCCATTCTTACTGATCGCGGGAAACCGGTCGGTGGCGGGCTGGTATTCAGGCACCTCCATTGATGCACAGGATACGCTGGCCTTCAGTGTGTTCAGCGGTGTGCGGTCGATGAATGAGGTCTTCCCACTGGAAAAGGTTAACGATGCTTACGAGCGCATGATCAGCGGCAAGGCCCGGTTTCGAGTCGTGCTGACGATGGATCGCTAACGAGCTGAGGTCGTCAGCCTGTGAACAATGATGATCCGAAAGGGGCAATGTGGCTTGATCTCGCGCTCCGTATCGATAGACAATATCTCAAATTGAATTGAAAAGATTATCGTCACAACATATTGGAATCGTCGCTTGTTCTGCCGAGGGGGCTGCGCTCTGTTATCGCACGATCTGCGCTGAGGGAGCGCGTCTTCTCGGTCCGCATGCGCACCCCGAGATCTCAATGCACACGCATCCGCTGGCCGACTATGTGGATTGCCTCGACCGCGGAGACCTGCGGGGTGTCGGACAGCTCATGCTCTCATCGGCGGGGAAACTCGCCGGTATCGGAGCCGACTTCCTGATCTGTCCCGACAATACCATTCATCAGGCGTTCGGTTATGTCGAACCGCAGTCGCCCAGGCCCTGGCTACATATCGCCGAGGTTGTTGCCGCCCATGCCGCAGAGCACGGATACAAGCGCCTGGGTCTCACCGGCACGCGCTGGCTGGTCAACAGCGAGGTCTATCCCGAGAAGCTTTCAGCGCTCAACCTGGAGTGCGTTCGTCCAAGCGCTGCTGAACGAGATGAGACCAGCCGGATCATCATGGAAGAGCTGGTCTACGGCGTCTTCAAACCGGAGAGCATTGCCTACTATCAACAGGTCTATGAACGCATGAAGACTGAAGGTTGTGATGCTGTCATCCTGGGTTGCACTGAGATTCCGTTGATCATAAACGACTCAAACTCACCGTTGCCGACGCTCGATTCCACGCGCCTGCTCGCCCGCGCCGCGCTGAAGCGAGCTATTGATGGAGGAGGGAATGAGAAGTGATTTTTGATCTTTCCAGGCAGGTCTCTCAGCCACATTTCAATTAATCAGGGTTGGCTTTTCCGCCATCGGCTTATATCATTCCAAGCAATCGCGAAAAAACGAAATATTAGAAGAAGCGATGCTGCGCACCGGGTCTGTGCGGCATCACCATTGGAGGTTTAGATGGGAATCAGAGCCGGTGTGTTTGGATGGGGGATTGTTGCGCCCAAGTCCCCTCATATCGAGTCTTTCGCCAATAATCTGGATTCGTCAGAGAGTTGGCTCACACCGTTCAACGGCTTCGGACCGGATAACTTCCTGGTCGGTACGCCTGAATTTCGCTTTGACGATTATCGCAGCTGGATCAATGAGCGGTTCCCTCCGAGGCGCTTCATTCAATTGGAAGAGAAGATGGATTTGCCATCGCTTTATGCAATCGGCGCTTTCATTCAATCACTCGGGCAGAATCAAGGGATAGAGGCCGAACTCCAGCGGCTTGGCAGCCAGGCGCACGTCTACGTCGGAATGGGAGTAGGTAACATCAGCGCTGTTCATGATGCCGGCCTGGCATTGGATCGCGCACAGCGCGCCTGGGATCGGTTCTGGGCCGACCCTGCCCGTAATTCGGAACTGCGCGGATACTTGACTGGCGAGTCGTTGGCGGATGCCGAAGTTCCAGTCGATCCGGCTCGAGTTCCTGACAACGATCGCGATGCGGCGGAGCGTGAGTGGTATCGTTACTGGGCCGGGCGCTCGCCGGAGTTGGCGAGTTACCTGGATGAGTTGGCCAAGATCGAAGACCTCAGAGTCGAGGGAGAGATTGAGAGCGGCAAGTTGCGGGTGATGCGCGAGAAAGATAGATTGCGAGCCCGGTTGCAACAGAAATGGGGGGCTCCTGATCCTCCTTGGCTTGTCTCCGCGAATGTCGTGTGGAACCTCCACAATACTCCGGCTTCACAGATCTCCATGATGGGCCGGATCACCGGATTTACATTCGCGCCCGTGGCGGCATGTTCGACCTTTGGCGTGGCGCTGCGGCTGGCTTTGAAAGCGATCCAATCAGGAGAGGCAAAGGCGGTTGTGGTCGGAGCCACGGACCCGGCGCCACATCCACTGATCGTCGGCGCTTTCTATTCCGCCCGGGTGATCTCGGCGAACCGCCGGGTTTCGTTACCCTTGACTTATTTACAGGGCACGCATATTTCGGGCGGGTCCGTGGTCTGGATTGTCGCCGATTATGATCACATGACCTCGCTCGGTTTTAAGCCTCTTGGCATGCAACCGCTGGCTGTCGGCGTCAGCTCCGACGCTCATCACATTATCACACCCAGTGTCGATGGTCCCATCGCGGCGATCCGACAAGCCCTGGCGGAAGCACATGCTCAGACCGGCAACATTCAGACATGGGATCTTCATGCGACGGCGACGCCCGGCGATTACAGCGAGATGAAAACAATCTCCACGATGTTTTCGCGAACGGTTCTCGCCACCGCACGGAAAGGGACATTTGGCCACGGCATGAGCGCCGGCGGCGGCTGGGAACTGACGGCTCAGTACCTCGGATATGAAAGAGGCCGCTTGTTCCCGACGCCGATTCGCTCCCACGAGATCAATCCATCGATTGCAGAGCTTCACGAATCGTTCGTTCTCGAATCGAGTTGTGAGGCGCCCGACGGCCTGGCGGGGAAGATGTCGATGGGGATCGGTGGCGTCAATGCCTGCGTGATCTCACAACCCTGGAAATCTTGACCACTGATCACGACCATGAACGAACTCGACTATTTAAGGCCGCCACAGGTTCTCGCGCTAATCGAGGCCGACACCAGATCGATTGGGTTTGGAATGGGATCGGAGAACCTGACTGGGGGAATGTTGCGAGTGCTCGCTGCATCAAAACCCAGAGCCGAGATTCTAGAGCTTGGAACCGGAACGGGGATCTCTGCGGCATGGTTGCTGGATGGAATGGACGCTGATTCTCATCTCACGACAGTTGATAACGATGAAAAGTGTCTGGAGATCGCGAAACGACATCTTGAAAAAGATGAGCGAATCACCTTTCATTTTGGGGATGGGGAAGAATTTTTGGCCGGCGCAACAGGTAAGCAGTTCGATCTGATTTTTGCGGATGCCTGGCCGGGCAAATATCATCATCTTGATTCAGCTCTGAGGTTGCTGAAGATCGGCGGTTTCTATGTCATCGATGATCTGCTTCCGCAGCCCAATTGGCCGGAAGATCATGCTCCAAGAGTACCAAGGCTGATCGCATCGTTGTCTCAGCGACGTGAGTTGACCATTTGTCCGATGTCATGGAGTTCAGGGTTATTGATTGCGGTCAGAACTATCTGACCTTTGATCCGCGGGAATCATCACCAGAACCGTGATCAGTCGCTTCCTTGGAACCGGTGATGTATGCTTTTACTTGCTCAATCATTGTCGGTTCTGAAGGATGGTGGAATTCGATTCCGAAATTTGGAGTGGTCAAGACCCACCACAAATGCTTCCTCACTGAATCTTGAAAGACCGTTTGTTTATCAAGGGAGACATCCGATTCGATCACGCCCATGCCTTCCATCTGGGTGTGTTCAATGTAAGCCCGGACGATAGCAAGATACATGGCAAATCGAGCCACGTAGATTCGCGGCGGCGGGTTCTTGCCGACGGCATTGGCCTGGGTCACGATTTGGATGGAGCGTTCCTTGGTACTGTTAAGCACCGATGGGCCATTTAAATATTGGGCAAGGATGAGAGGGACTTTGATATCCTGGAGGTCTTGCCCGCCCGGTGCTCGATCAACATTGCGAGCGTTATTGAGCCAGTGGGCCAGCATCCCGGCGGTGTGTTTTCTCAGTTGAAGGTTATCGATATTATCCAATTTATCAAAGCAGTCATTATACAATCGTTGCCATGAGTTAGTGGGTTGGTCGAACTTTTCCTGGGTTCCACTCGGGGGTTTTGGATTGACCAGTTGCCAGAGCCCGCTGGCCGAACTCAGCGAGCTGTTGGCATTTCCGAAAGAAGTCTCTACTGCAGCCAGGGCGACGGCGGCATCAGTCGGAAGCATTCGCGCAGCTCCTCCCCAAGATGTTGTGATAGCATCCCACGTGCCTTTGAAGTCTTCCAATCCCGGTTTTGTGTGTAGCGTATCACTCTGTAGCAGGGTAAGTCCTCTTAAGATGATTTGAATCTTTCCCGCCAGCTGGTTCATTCCTCCCAGCTCATGTCTAATCGAGTCCAACAACGGGCCTGTCCGCTCGAGGGCCTCCAGTTCTCCTGAGCTCATATTAATTGGAAGTCGCAATTCCTCCGCCTGGCGTAAGACATCGGCATGCTCGAGCCGAAGAGAGCCTGTTCCAGGAGTACAGCAGATTCCCGCAGTGCTTGCGAGAATGAGCGCGAACAGCCATACCTTCACCGCGGCGGACCTTGGAGAAGACTGTTTTCTAATTCGAGACTGATTATTAATAAAGGATTTAGCCATGAAAGTGCGAGAACCATATCGAATCGAGATAGGAAATGTCAACAATTCAACAACGGGTATTTTCTAGATGATGGTTGTCGCGGCGCTGGCAAGTTATTTACCTGCCAGACGGGCGTCACGGGTGGATCTGATGGTCGCGCTGCGGCGCGAGTGAACGCGAATGGGCACGGAGGCCGCCGATGATTCTATCTGACCACAGGTTCGAGCCTGGAATGTGCGGCTGAATCAGGCTCCGGCGTTCCCCACAGCCAGGCGACAAAAGCTCCGAACACGAAGTTGGAACTGACGACTTCGCAGAAGTGCGCCCATCGAACATAGTCGGGAAATGCTCCGGTCGGAATCAACAATTGTACTATTCCATTGACGGTGACAAAGGCCAGACCAACTGCCAGTGCGCCCTTTTTTCCGGGCAGACCCAGCATGCGCACCAACAACAGACAGACCGCCACATATGCCGGTCCGCGCACAAATAATTGCAGAGCGAAAAGCGGGCCAGTCGGCGGCAAGGTCTGTGTTGCGTAAAAGTCCCGGATGAAGGGAAAGACCATCGTCCCCGCCAGAAAATAGAGGCAGGCATATGCAAAAGCGGAGAGGACAAATCGCCATAGTCGCTGTCCCGGCGATCTGAATTGGAAGGGACGATAGTTGAGATCAGCGTATTCCTGCTGTCGGCCGAAGATCAGCATCCATAGTGGTGTGGTCAACACTGCGGTTATCAACGGAAATCCGACAACCCAGGCCCAGCTGATCTCTAAAGAAGTAAGAAAGAGCTTGGCTTCGATGTTGTTCACAACGTTGACGACCAATGGCACCGCGGAGAGCGCGAGAGCTAATTGCCATCCGCGCCAATCAGAGCGCATCGCCGCAAAGACGAGAATAGCTGCCACCAAAACATTACTGATCAGAAACCAGGGCAACGCGTGGTCAGCCACCTGGATTCTGACTGGAATCAAGATGCCGGCAATCATTTGGGCTATCACCAGTACAACTACTGTCAGCAAGAGCTTCAACGCAATTTTGGGCATCTCGGTTATGAGCCTCCATGCTCTTCACTTTCATAGGTCGTTAGTGCGTCTCGGACCCACCGGAGCTGAGTCTCATATCCCCGGATGCCATTCTCCAGAGCGAGTCTGCCTGACATCTGCATCCTCGACCCCTCTGATTGCAGGTATTCGCGAAGCGTGGGAACATAGGACTTCAACTCTTGCTCCAGCGTTCTCAAAAATTCAATGACGGCTAGCCTCTCGATCACCGAATCCATAAACGCGAATCGGAGGAGGAGTTCATCCATGCCCCCGATCACTTCTTCACTCGTCACCGGCTTGCCCACCCACTTCTTGAGCGCAACTACTCCGTCCGCGGTCAAGCGATAGATCTTTCTTCTTCTCAGTCCCGAGCCATCCTGGACTTTGCCGCGAATCAATCCACTCTCTTCCAATCGTTGCAGCGCTGGATAGATCGCTCCAGGACTGTCACTGAATGTTCTCATCGGGGTGAGCGCGAAAGTCTTGCGCAGATCGTACCCAGATGAGGGCCGAGAAGAAAGTAATCCCAGCAAAGCATAACCGAGCACGGAGATCTTTCTTTCTGACATAGTACGTCCCGTATTATTATTGAGCGTATCTCTGATTGTCAAGCCAACTGTTTGAGATGATGACGCCCTCTGTTCTGCTCCTTTTAAGGTTGAGAGTCGGGTTCATCATCCCTTAATGGTCGTTATGATTGGTCTCATCTCTTGAGTCGGAGACCTTCTGATAGACTTCTTCAGTGAATCGAATGGAGAGCGCCAGAATCGACATTAATGAAAGCCGTTGCGAAGATTTTTTATCGATTCCGGGCGATGAAACGTGAAGGGATCAATTTATTGATATCAGATGGCGAGATTGTGGGGCAGGAGGTTTTTCATGCTCAATTGCAGATTCTACCGCGCTCCGAAGTGGACCACTCTCTATTGTTTTCGCCTCAAATCAGGGGATTCAACTTCCGGTTTGACTTGACCTCTGTGACAGGTATGGCAGGTCACGACCGGGTTGGCGCTCTTCAAGTTTCCAATTTTTTTCAGGTTGTCGTCGATCGAGAGCATCAGTGCATACATCTCACGAGCGATCTGTTTCGTGGGTTTATCATCCTTCTCCCATTGATCCACGACATGACAATGCCGGCAATCGACTCCGAGCGATTTGCTGAAGAGAAATTCCATCGCTCCCAGTAACAACCTTGATGGCAGTTTCTGAAAAAGAGGAATTTGAATGTTCTTGAAGACCTCTCCTGAAGGCTTACTCTCCTGACCGGCGATCTTCTTTCTTAATTCGCTCAACGCTTGCTTTTGATCGAATGGTTTCTCTTCTTGAGCTGCCGGGTTCTGACCATTGTTAGATTGTACAGCGGCGGCGGAGCGCTCACCTCTCCAGGATGTTTCTATCCAACCAAGTGCTACGGCAAGAATAACGGCGGCTTTGATACTTGTAGTGTATCGTCCTCTCATATCTTTTCTCCAGTTCTTACCGTCAACTAAGCCAAGCTTCCAAGGTACAGAAAGGTAACAGGGAAAGGAATGCTTCTTATTTTCTGGCTGTAGATCAAATTGAGCAATTCAGAAAGTTAAATATATGATCAAACCCAGAAGATCTCAAGAGACGCTATCACTCAAAGCTGTCCAACCTCCTATTGATAGCTTTTTGATAGCTTTCTGTTTGGCATGAGCTTTGCGTCCAATTGCAAGAGTCGTCCGTGCTCTTCTAAACCTTGTATGGCTAGATGCTGAAGATGTACGAGAGACCTACAATTTTCAGGATTGTCGTACGTTTCAACTCCATCAGGACATTGATTACCCAGGTACGCTGGCGTACTGATTACTCCAATTTGTTACGGCCATTGGTCACAAGTGTCTCTGGCTGGTCACTATTGCCGGTGACCGTCACCTTGGTGTGCGAATGGTAATGGCGAAATGGTAATTGCGAAATGATGTGAGACTTACCGTGAAAATTGAGGTGGAGTGAATTATGGATCGGAAAATGAAACGCGATGAGAATATTGGCGCAGAAGACATCGTTGATGACGGATTGTCATTCGCACCTGGTTCTGACGGCGACGAATGGAGTCTTCTTTTATCCGAAGATGGTGAAGCGCGCCGGAGGTTCCTCAAGCAAGCATTGCTGGTCAGTGGAGGGTTGGTAATCAAGATCTCGCCGAATATCACGTGCCGGTCAACGCGGACATCCCGGCAATCGACGTTCAATTGCTGGAGAATTTCGACTCGCATGCCAGCCCGATCGGCGCCAAGGGCGGGGGCGAGATTGGCATCGTTGGCGCGGCGGCGGCGGTGGCCAACGCCGTCTATCATGCGACAGGGATCCGCGTCCGTGACCTGCCGATCACTCCTGATAAATTGCTTGGAATTGGAGGCGCAGATGTACGAGATACAGGCCGTCGTTGACGCATATTCCAGCGCCTGCGCGCGAGGCGAGCGGGCTGCCATGGCCACGGTCGTCAACGTTTGCGGCTCTGCCTATCGCCGTCCCGGTGCACGAATGCTCATCACCGAGAGCGGCCGGACGACCGGGTCGATCAGCGGCGGATGTTTGGAACGTGACGTCGTGGAGCGTGCCGCGGAAGTGATGAGGTCAGGCCGGCCGCGCATCGTCGAGTATGACACGCGAGGCGGCGAAGACATTGTGTGGGGCCTCGGCCTCGGGTGCAACGGCGTGGTTCACGTCCTACTCGAAAGCCTACATGAATCCAGCGATGGAGCGCGGGCCATGCGGTTCATCGGCGAGTGCCTGAGCGCGCGGCGAGCCGGAGTAATCGCCGTCGTGACTGGCCCGGAGGACGATGGATGTGGAACACGCCATCTCGGCGGACGCTTCATGCTCGATCGTGACCTGAGGTTCTGTCTCCAATCTAATCCGGATCCCGAACTCATGCTGTTTGTCAGGGAAGGAGCGCGGCAAGTCCTGATCGATGAATGCGCGATGACGAGCTCTTATCGAAGCGGCACGAGGCAAATAGAGGTCTTTTTTGATCTGATTGTGCCCCCGCCTTCGCTCGTGATCTTCGGCGCAGGTCCCGATGCCATCCCTCTCGTACATCTGGCGCGAACTCTTGGCTGGCATGTCACCGTTGTGGATCCACGGGCGCGAGAAGCGATGAGAGAACGTTTCAGAGAAGCTGACGAAGTAATTTTATGCCGCGCTGAAGATCTTGCCGGATGCGTCTCGTTGGATCTCAACACGTCAGCCGTGATGATGACGCATCATTACCTCGATGATATGGTCTTGTTACAGGCTCTGTTGCCGTCGCCGGTCAATTATCTCGGCCTCCTCGGACCCAAACAAGGCACCCGGGAATTGCTCAGAGACGTTAAATCAAATGGCCTTGAGATCCTTCCGTCATGGCTGGGTCGCCTGCATAGTCCGATCGGCCTCGACATCGGCGCAGAGACGGCTGAAGAGATCGCGCTGTCAATTATTGCCGAGATCAAGGCCGTCGGGGCCGGGCGAGGCGGTCGTTTCCTGCGAGATCGTCGGTCCGCGATTCACCAGAATGATGCGGCCGATCTGACCGCGATGAGAGCTCCGATTGAGCGGTCCTCTTTCGAGCGAGAAAGCGCGGATCTCCTGACATGTCATTCGTCATGAGGATGCCACAGATCGGAATCATCGTCCTGGCAGCGGGCGCTTCGATCCGGATGGGCGAACCGAAGCAACTGCTGCGGTTCGAAGGCAAGACGCTGCTCAGACGCGCTGTGAACGCTGCTCGTGACTCGCGGTGTCATCCGGTCGTTGTCGTGCTCGGATCGGAGGCGGATGCTTTACAGAATGAGATCAGCGAGACCGCGGCGCACATCGTGGTCAATCAGGCGTGGGCGGAAGGGATGGGGGCTTCAATTCGCTGCGGCATCGCCGCGCTCGAAGCGAGATCGATGGTAGAGGCGGTTGTTCTGACGCTCTGCGATCAACCATTTATTACTGCCGACGTGATCAATCGATTGCTTGATGCTTATCAAACTGGGCGTCCGCCGCTCGTCGCTGCCGAGTATGAAGTCGGTGGCGAAAGAACGATTGGCGTCCCTGCGCTCTTCAGCCGTGCGCTCTTCGGCGAGCTCCTGAATTTGCGCGGTACTGAAGGCGCCAAACGCGTTATTGCACGGCACAGGAACGAGGCGGCTGTGATCCAGATACCCGAAGCGGCGTTCGATGTTGACACGCCCCATGATTATCGGGTCTTGCAGAATACTCACTCTTTATCTGGTGATTGAGCCGTTATCACAGTTGGCGGCAGATTTTCTTCCGATCCCGGTCTCAACTCCCGATTTCGTTTCTTGCTCATCGCGGTCTCTGGTAAAGTACCGGGCATGCTCATCATGCTGCGTGACATGATTCATCATAAAGGATTCGCCAATGCCTCTCTGGTGAAGGCGATTGGGCAGCATGAAATAGCTGCTCAAGACCTCGAACTACGGCAGCTCCTGCATCACGTCATCCTCGCCAATCGATACTGGTTATTCTTAATTCTCGAGCAGCCCTTTGTGGTTGAAGAGGAGTCGCGGATGCCGGAGTCGCTCGACGCGATCGCGGTCCTGTATCGAGACACGCAGGCGCAGGAGTCGGCGTGGATCTCTCAGGTTCAGGAATCTGAGCTGGCGCGTACCCTGGAAACGCCATTCATCCCCGGCCTCGGTTGTTCGGTTGCCCAGGCACTGATGCAGGTCTGTCTGCACAGCCAGGGCCATCGTGCCCAATGCGCAACGAGGCTTCGGTCATTGGGCGGTACTCCTCCGAGCATGGATTTCATTCTTTGGATGAAAGAGCGTCCTGCTCCAGACTGGGAATAGATGATCTTTGTTGTTAATTGTTAACCAATGATGCCATGCCTGACTGTGTGCTGCTTCAACTCCTGAGCAATCAGCGCACGGGCACATCGAATACCACCACCCAATATTGCACTGATTGTAAGAGCATGCCGATCAAGATCAGCCCTAATCCCAGCACGCCGAGCCGTCGTTCGGGGAGGTGGTCGATCCACCATTCGACCGCCGGACTGAAGAGGCCAACCAGCGCACTGACCGTGCCGGCGGCCAACCCAAGCCTCAGTCCCAGGATCATCCAATGACCGGCAGGTGATGTGAGAAAGGCGGTAATAACCCCGGCCAGGCTGATGGCGAGAGCACGGAATAACGATGCCAGGATTTTGTGCGTAGAGATGCGCGGCTTTGAGTGGGTTTCGTAGTCACGCATGGGCGCGAACCCGAGAGCATAGACCGTTGTCAGGCCAATTCCCGAGAGCAATCCGAAGAGAACGCCGAAGGTCGGTCCCGTCATGGTCATGCCGGCGAGACCGAGCACCACACCACGCAGAAACCCAAAGAGGAATACCGAACTCCGGCGAACTTGATTCGGTGAGTCATCGGCCAACGCACGCCGGAACTCGATCGCCAACAAGACACCCATCCCGGTCGAGGCCACGAGACCGTACCGCAGTCCGAGGACGATCCCGTATCCAATGAAAAACAGCGCGACATACCCGGTTGCGCGCGCAATGGTGCGGAGCGGTCCTCGCTTTCCACCGAGGAGGTCGTACGCCAGGTAACATCCCCCAAGAACATCGAATCCCATTCCCAGCAAACTTAGTTCAGCAACAAGTTGGCGGGTAAGTAGCGTTTCAACCCAGTTCAGCATCTTAAACCGGAATCTCCCCGAAGACCTTCACAGCAGAGCCCGCCGGTGAGCTTGCGGCACGTCGCCGCTCACGACCACCACGACTCTTTCACCCTTGCGCGTCGGAAATTGCAGCAGCGATCCTCCGAGGGTTTCGGACTTTCGACCGTCCCGATAGAGCATCACCTCGCTCTCGCCCCACGGATTTCGCAACCTGCATTCGGCTCCAGCCTGTGATTCCAGTTCAACGAAACCAATC
>Ga0081539_10006017_pt1 | contig 11913 bp, 5 predicted proteins | sample TabmetS4T2R2_FD_71023 | JGI IMG/M metagenome (GOLD analysis project Ga0081539, IMG submission 71023) | Tabebuia heterophylla rhizosphere microbial communities from the University of Puerto Rico - S4T2R2 | ecosystem: Host-associated > Plants > Roots > Rhizosphere ...
CGGAACGGAATGGGATCCTGCGGGTAATGTTTCGACCCACAGCTCCTTGCCCGTTTTCGCATCGAAGGCGCGGAAGCGGTTGTCATCGGTGGCGCCGATGAACACGAGCCCGCTGGCGGTCACGATCGGTCCTCCGGAATTCGGCCGGCCGGTCTTCTGTTTGTCCGCCGGCAGGCTCTCGGTGATGCCGAGCGGCACACGCCAGGCGAACTCACCGGTGTGCACGTTCACCGCAGTGAGGCTTCCCCACGGTGGCTCCTGGCACATCATGTTCAAGTCCGGGTGCTTGAACCGCCCGTTCACGCCGACCATGTCGTAAGGAATCTTCGGGTTGTTTCCCGAGCCGACGCCGGTGACGCCGATGGTCAGCGTCCGCGGCTCGCCGCGCGGGCCGATCTGCGTCAGCTGGCCGAGGTCCTGGCTGTTGACGATCAAGTAGCCCAGCTCGGGGTGATACGCCGCGCCGCCCCAGTTCGTCGTCGCGTTGGGCCCTGGAAAGTTGACCGACGGGTGATTGAACCCCGGCGGCATGTACGGTCCGCCCATCGTCACCTTGTAGTTGTCGATCAGATTCGCGCAGAACTCGGTGAGCTCGGGAGTGACGCGCGCGATTTCGGTCTTCGCAAACGTCTGTCGTCCAAGCGGTGGCGGCTTGACCGGGAACGGCTGCGTGCGCGCGGTCCGTTCTTCAGGGATTTCGCTTTGCGGGACCGGCCGCTCCTCGACGCCGTAGATCGGCTCGCCCGTGACGCGGTCGAAGATGAAGAGCAGCCCCGATTTGGCGGCGACCGACACCGCGGGAATCGTCCGTCCGCCTTGCCGCACGTCGAACAGGTTCGGCGGCGCGGTGCCGTCGAGATCCCAGATGTCGTGGTGAATCAGCTGGAAGTGCCACCGGAGCTTGCCGGTTGCCGCATCCAGCGCGAGGAGCGTCGCGCTATAGAGATTGTCGCCGTGACGATCGCCGCCGTAACGGTTCCAGTCGGGATCGTTGGTTGCGCCGTAGATGATGCCGCGCTCGACGTCCGCGGTCATCATTCCCCAGATGTGGACGCCGCGCTGATTCGCGGTGGATCCCGGGGCCCAGGTGTCGAACCCTGGCTGGCCCGGTTCGGGAATGGTCGCGAATCGCCAGAGTTGCCTGCCGGTGATGACGTCGAACGCGCGGATGTCTCCGTCGCGGCCGTCACGATACGGGTTCGCCGACTGGGAGACGATCGTGTTGCGGTAGATCAGCGGCGGAGACGCCGCGCCGCCCGTCGTCCCCGCGAGCAGTCCATTCGTGCCGAAATCGGCGATTGGCGCACCGGTCCTGGGATCGAGCTCACGAATGCCACCGTCGGCATGGAACACGAGTCGGGGTGGGTGAGCGGCATCACCCGGCCAGTACTCCAGTCCACGAGTGGAGGCCCGGCTCTCGAACGTCCACATTTCCTGTCCGGACGTTGGATCGAGCGCAACGACCCGGCCGTAAGGCGTCGAGATGTACATGACGCCGTCAACCACAATCGGTGTGACTTCCGACTGTGAGAAGCCGGTCGCGTTGCGGCCGCCGCGGCCACCGCGACCTCCCTCGACCGGTGCAGCACCGGGCGGTCGCATGTGATAGACCCATGCGACCTTCAGTTGTGTCACGTTGGCCGGAGTAATCTGCGTCAGCGGAGAGAAGCGCGTCCCTCCTGGATCGTGGAGGTGACCAGGCCACTCTGTTGAAGCCGCCGGCAACGACGTCCGTGCTGCGGTCGCCTGGCTGCTGGCTGGCTGTTGCGTGATGGCCACGAGGGCGACGGCCGCTGAAATGACAAGAATGGACCGTTGCTTGAGCATGACGCGCGAACGATACTGCCGCGCGTGGCGCCGGTCGATGCTGTAACCGTAGCGAAACGGTTAACGTCCCGTCACTCGAGGCCGACCTCGCGGACGAGCGCCGCAAAGCGGCGGTCGCGCCTGAGGACATCCATCCTCGGATCCACGTTCAACGAGACGACTTCGAAGCAGCGATCCTGGCACGCCTGACTGAGCCACTGGAGCGTCCCGTCGACGTCTGCAAAGGCGAGGGACAGCAACGCGAATTCGAATGGCGAGACGTATCGCTGCTTCGAGTGCGCCTCGAGCTCGTGGACGATCTTCCGCGCCGCGTCGCGCTTGCCCGATTTGGCCAGGACCCTCGCCAGGGCAGCGTGCATGCGGGGCGTGTTCGGGGAGAGATGTACCGCTCGCTGGACTGCCGCGAGCGCCTCGTCGAGATCGTTCAGTTGTTCCTGGACCAGCGCCAGCGTGAGATATGCAGGGGAGAAGTGCGGGTTCAACTCGATGGCGTGGTCACACTGTTCGAGGGCAGGATCCAGATCGCGGCGGTAGAGGTCGGTCACCGCAAGATCGCGCGCGATGATGGACGATACCGGATCGAGTGACTGCGCCAGGACCATCTCGTCACGCGCCTGGTCGAGGCGTCCCAGCGGAACGAGGCACGACATCGCGTACCAGTGGTGCGCGGTGGGGTACCGCGGGTCCAGGCTGATGGCGCGTTGAAATTCCCGTTCGGACGCAACCCAGTCCCAATCCTGTGTCGCTTTCATGTGCGCGAGCGACGTGTGCGCCTCCGCCGAATGCGGGTCGAGCATGACGGCGGATGCGGCGCTCGATGCCGCTTTGCTCCACACCTCGGTCGGCGACAGGACACCGTAGTGCGCGAGCAGTGCGTACGCATCGGAGAGCCCGCTGTGCGCGAGCGCGTACTGCGCGTCTTCGACGATCGCCTTCTGAAAGAAGTCGACCGCTTTGTGCAGCCCTTCTTCGGTTCGCTGATTCAGGTGATAGCGGCCCTGGAGATACAGGTTGTGAGCGGCGAGGTTGCGCGTCGGCCGCCGGCCCGCTCGTGGTTCGCCCGCTGCCAGCAGCTCCGGCTCGAGCGTCTTGAGAATCTTCTGGGCGATCGTCTCAGGTGCGGTGATCGCATCGTCCACGGGTGTATCGAACGCATCGGACCACAGGTAGGTGCCGCTCGCGCTGTCGATCAGTTGCGAGCCGACCCGAATGCGTTCACCCGACCGCCGTACGGCGCCGTGAATGATCGTCGCGGCACCGAGACGTGAGGCGACTTCTCTCGGCTGGCTGTTGCCGTGATCGCCAAGGTCGGTCGCGATGATGCGAAGTCCACGGAATTTGGTCAGACCGTGGACAATCTCCTGACTCAGCGCATCGCAGAAGAAGCGCAGGTCCTGTGCCGGCGTTTGATCGACGAACGGCAGCACGGCCACCGTGTTGCGGCTGGCGAACGTCGCGCCGACCGACATCCGCGCCGAGCTGCGGCCGCCGCGGCGCCGAAACGACGGCGTGTAGCCGCCTTTCGGCAATTCGATGATCACATCGTCCTGTCGTCCTTCCCCCTGGTAGTAGCGCTCCAGCCGGGCGCGCAGCCGGCGCGCCTGAACGCGAACCAGGGGATCCGTCCGCGGATCGAACGACGATTCCTTGCCGAATACCTGCACGCCCACGACGTACTCTTTCAGCTCGTCGCCGCGATGTTCGAGCGTTTCCAGCACGATGAACTGAAGGAACCGCTTCAGACGATCGACCTGCTGGAAAGTGGGACTGGAGAGGAGGCGATCCAACTGCTGGCGAACCGCGCGTTCGGCCACCTTGGTCGGGACCGGCACGATGTGGCTTGGTGCCATGGGTCGCGATTATATGGCGCGATGTCCGAGGCGCACCGGCGGCCGAGGAGATTCGGAGGGTGTTGATCTTTGTTTTCGTACTCCTCGTGCGTGCGTTTTACGGTATCGGAACCGTTACATCGTTGCCGGCCGATATCGCGGGTGGTACGGTCCGCGAGCGCGGGTGCTCCGCGTTTCCCGGAACTCTTACCGCCCGCTGGAGGTATCGGTGGACAGATTGAAGCCGCTCGTCGTGATGACGGCGCTGCTGTGGCTGTCGAGCGGCGTGCCGAGGGTCGCGTGGGCGCAGGCGGTATCGGGCTCGCAGGTCTCTGGTCGCGTGACCGATGTGAGCGGCGGCGCGCTGCCGGGCGCAGAAGTCACGATCACCAAGGTCGACACGCGTCAGGCCCGGACCGTGTTCACGGGTTCCGACGGCGCCTACGTCATTCCAAATCTGGCCGCGGGTCCGTATCAGTTGCGGGCCGCCCTCGATGGCTTCACCACCTATGTACAGGACGGCATCGTCCTCACGGTGGGAGCCAATCCACAGATCAACGTCGAGCTCAAAGTCGGCTCGATCAGCGAGCAAATTACCGTCACGGCCAACGCCGCGATGGTGGAGACGCGCAGCACGGGCGTCGGGCAGCTGATCGACAACCAGCGCGTCGTCGAGTTGCCGCTCAACGGACGACAGGCGACGGAGCTGGTGCTGCTCTCCGGCCTGGCGACTCCGGCGCCCGCCGCCGACCTGCAGACGAACAAGAACTATCCGACGACGACGATCTCCGTGGCGGGTGGTGCAGCCAACGGCATCACCTACATCATGGACGGCGGCTCGCACAACGATCCCTTCAACAACCTGAACCTGCCGACGCCGTTTCCCGACGCGCTGCAGGAGTTCAAGGTCGAAACGAGCTCGCTCCCGGCCCGCTATGGCCATCATGCGGCGGCCGCGGTCAACGTCATCACGAAATCCGGCACGAATCGCTTTCAGGGCGCGGCCTTCGACTTCATCCGTCATTACGCGTTCAACGCCAAGAGCTATTTCGCGCTCGAGAAGGACAGCCTGCGGCGGCAGCAGTTCGGCGGCACGCTCGGCGGGCCGGTGGTCAAGGATCGTGTCTTCTTCTTCGGCGCCTATCAGGGGAAGGTCGAGAAGACCAATCCGACGACCGCGCTGCGGTTCGTGCCGACCGCGGCGATGCGGGCGGGCGACTTCACGGCGTTTGCCTCGCCGGCGTGCAACAGCGGTCGGCAGGTCGCCTTGCGGCCGCCGTTCGTCAACAACCGGGTCGACCCGTCGCAGTTCAGTCCTGCGGCGACGAAGCTTCTGAGCTTCGTGCCCGTCAGCCCGGATCCCTGCGGCCAGTATCAGTTCGGCATCCCCAACGACAACACGGAGAACCAGATCCTCAGCAAGGGCGATCTGAAGATCACCGACGCGCACTCCGTGTTCGGCCGCTACCTGTTCGCCGTCTACGACAGTCCCGCCTTCTTCGACGGGCAGAACGCGCTGACCTTGAGCCGCATTGGCCAGCGCAACGTCGTGCACTCCGCGGTGCTGGGACACAACTGGGTGATGGCGTCGAATCGTCTCAACGCGCTGCATGTCAGCGTCAGCCGTACGTTCAACGATCGGCTGCTCGAGGACTATTTCTCGCCGAAGGATCTCGGCGTGAACATCTACACCGCGCTGCCTGGTTATACGAATGTGTCGGTCACCGGCAGCGGGTTCAGCGTCGGCACCGGCGCCACCAACCCGGGCTTCTTCGATTCGACCAGCGTGCAGGTGGCCGACGACTACGACCTGATTACCGGCGGCCACGAACTGGCGTTCGGCGGGAACTGGATCCACACGACTGACCTGACCGAGTTCTACCGGTTCGTCAACGGCGAGAACACCTTCAACGGAACGATCCTCGGTCTTCCGCTCGCTGACTTCATGCTCGGACGCAGCAGCGGCTTCAACCAGAGCCCGCCGTCACGGACGAACCAGTTGCTGAACTACGTCGCGTTGTACGCGCAGGACGCGTGGCGCGTGCGGCCGACGCTCACCGTGAACTACGGGCTGCGCTGGGAACCATTCCTGCCGATGAGCAACCGCGACGAGCGCGTGTTCCTGTTCGACATGGCGCGGTTCAATGCCGGCACCAAGAGCCGTGTGTTCCCGAATGCGCCGGCTGGTTTGTATTTCCCGGGCGACGCGGGTTATCCCGATCGATCGGTGACGTCGCGCAAGCTGGCGCAGTTCGCCCCGCGAGTGGGCGCGATCTGGCAGCCGACGGACAAGACGAGCGTCCGGAGCGCGTGGGGGCTGTTCTACGACACGTCGCACCTGTTCTACAACATCGGCTATCAGGGGTTCGGTCAAGGCGTCAACATCCTGAATCCGGTTGGCGGCTTCGATGATCCATACCGCGACTATCCCGGTGGCAATCCCTATCCGAACGTGCTGGACCTCACGCCGGCGTCGACGTTCAATCAGTTCGCCGGCTACGCCACCTATCCGCTGCACACGGATCCGACGGCGCTGCAGCAGTGGAACGTCAGCCTGCAGCGTCAGGCCGGTGCGTGGCTGTTCGGCGCCAGTTATCTGGGCAGCCACACCGCCCACGTGTGGGGTGGACAGGCACTCAACCCGGCCGTCTACATTCCGGGCCAGTCGACGACCGGCAACGTGAACGAGCGTCGCGTCCTGTTCCTGCGCAACCCGGTTGAAGGGCGTCTCCTTGGTGGGCTGTCGGTCCTGACTGACACCGGCACCGCCGAGTATGCGGGCATGCTGCTGTCGGCCGAGCGGCGCCTCAGTGGCAACTTCAGCGTGCTGTCGAACTGGACGCTGTCCAAGTGCGAAACCGACGAAACGGACACGCAGTTCAGTGCCGGCACGACGACGGTCGATCCCGCACATCCGGAGTACGACCGCGGCCCGTGCGTGTCGGATCGGCGGCACGTCGTGAACATGTCGGGTGTGATTCGCACGCCTGCTGTTCCGAAGTGGGGACTGCTCGGTCAGGTCCTGAGCGACTGGCAGTTCTCGCCGCTCGTGCGGTGGCAGAGCGGAGGCCGATCGACAATCGTGACCGGCGTGGATACGGCGCTCACCGGTCAACCGAACCAGCGCGCGATACAGATCCTGTCCGATCCGTACAGCGACCAGCGCATCGAACGACGCCCCGACGGATCGCCCTCGGCCATCGTCTATCTGAATCGCGACGCGTTCACCGCCCCGGCACCGGGAACGTACAGCACCGATCATCCGGGATCGATCGTCAATCCGCCGGCGCTGACCAACGACCTGGCGATCACCAGACGTGTGCGTTTCGGGGAGGGTAAGGCACTGCAGCTGCGATGGGAGATCTTCAACGTGTTGAATCGCGTGAACTATGGCGCCCCCGTCGCTTCGCTCAACAGCTCGAACTTCGGCCGCATCACGACGACCGGTGATCCGCGCATCATGCAGTTCGCCGTGAAGTACGAGTTCTGACCGGCACCGCCGAACGACAGGAGACGCAGCCATGAAGCTTCAGGCCTCGCTGGCCACGATCGCCATGACCCTCGCGGCGGCCTTCCTCCAGGCAGGCGGGCAGCAGGGCGCGCCGAACGAAGGCCGGGTGCAGCCCGGACCGCGGCTCGCGATCGATCGCGACCTCGAATACGCGCGCGTCGACGGGACAGCGCTGACGCTCGACGTGTATCGACCCGATCCCGTGAACACGCCGCTCCCCGTGGTCGTGTGGATTCACGGGAGAAATGCGACGAAGGCCACGACGCCGGCGGCAGCGCTCGCGACGCCGGGGTATGCGGTGGCGAGTATCGAGTACCGGAGTACCGCGCCGATGCGTGCGCGCCTGGCCGACGCCAGGGCCGCCATCCGCTGGCTCCGCGCCAACGCCACGCGTTTCAATCTCGACCCGGCGAAGGTCGGCGTCTTCGGACACGATGCCGGCGCGACGGTGGCCGCGATCCTCGGCACGGCTGCAGACGTGCCCGCGCTCGAAGATGCCACTACGCCGCGCGATCAGAGCAGTCGGGTGCAGGCCGTGGTGGCGGTGAGCGGTCCCGTCGATCGCAACGAGTCGGTGAACCCACTGGCGTACGTGACCAAAGACGACGCGCCGACGTTGCTGTTGCACGGAACGGCAGACACGGTGGTCCCGACCCTGCACAGTCAGGCCCTTGTAGCGGCGTTGAAAGTGGCTGGTGTGGACGCCACCCTGGAGTTGCAGATCGGCGCGACGCACGATCTCAATCGGCTGCTCTCACCCGTCGCGATGCAGCAGGTCTCGGCGTTCTTCGATCGGACGCTGCGCGGCGTCCGTCGGGCCGGGAGTCTCACGAACTATCTGTCCACGCCGTACACCGAATATGTCGATCCGGTGGCGCTGGATCTCGGCGGCACTCTCTACAAGACGTATCCGACGCCGGCGCGTGGGCCGGGCACCATCGCCAGCTATCGGATCTACCTCCCGCCTGACTACGAGACGAGCGGGACACGCCGTTATCCGGTGATCTATTTCCTGCACGGGTCACTGGTCGATTCCAAGCGGCCCATCGTCGCCGGCTACGTCGCACGCATCGATGCGGCGATTCGATCGGGTGTCATCCCTCCGCTCATCGTCGTCATGCCGCAGGGACTCAATCAGAATCGCTGGATCGACTCGCGCGACGGGACCAAACCGATGGAGTCGGTGATCGTCAAGAACCTGATCCCTCACATCGATGCCACGTATCGGACGATCGCCTCACGTCAGGGACGCGCGATCGAGGGGCACTCGATGGGCGGCTTCGGCGCGCTGCACGTCGGCTTCAACAATCCAGAGCTGTTCACCGCCGTGACGGGGAACGCTCCCGGCGGCGCGACGCTGGACATTCCACAAGGCGATCCCCGCTCGGGCCGGATCGACTCCTTCTCCATCGTTTACGGGAATGACCGCGACTACTACGTGGCGATGGCGCCGACGACCCTTGCCGCGAAGAACGTGACCAAAGTTCGGGAGCAGTCGATTCGGATCATCTGCGGGACCGAAGACGATTTGTTCCCCGGAGCGCAGTTCGTTCACAACGAGCTGACCAAGCTCGGGATCGCACATGAGTGGCTGCCGGTGCCCGGCTCGCCGCACAACCACGATCAGCTGCTCCAGTATCAGACGTTCGACACGATGGCCTTCTACGGCAAGGTGTTCGGGAGATTCGCGTCATGAAGCATCAAGGACCGCTGGCCGTGATCGGAACCGTCATCGTTGCGGCGACATCGTTGATGGCCGGCGGGCAGCAGGGAGCGCCCAACGAAGGACGCCCGCAGCCGGGCCCACGCCTCACGATCGAGCGCGATCTCGAGTACGCGCGTGTTGACAATCGCCCGCTGACGCTCGACGTCTATCGGCCGGATCCGGTGAACGCGCCCACACCGGTGATTGTCTGGATTCATGGCGTCAAAGGAGGGGATTCCACCAAGGCGACGACGCCGGCGGTGGCGCTCACAACACCGGGATACGCGGTCGCGAGCATCGGATACCGCAGTGGCGCGAATGCCGCGGCACGCGTCGCCGACGCGAAGGCGGCCGTTCGCTGGCTCCGCGCCAACGCCCCGCGCTTCAACATCGATCCCGCGAAAGTCGGCGTGTTCGGCTACGACTCGGGTGCGGCCATCGCCGCAATCCTCGGGACCGGCGGCGATGTGCAAGCACTCGAAGGAAATGAGGGCACTCCCGGTCAGAGCAGTCGCGTACAGGCTGTCGTCGCGGTCGCCGGACCGGTCGATCGATCGGACCCGGTGAACGCCCTCGCCTACGTGAGCAAAGACGATGCGCCGACGCTGCTCGTGCACGGGACGGCCGACTCCGTGGTACCGACGCTGCAGAGTCAGGCGTTGGTGGCGTCGCTGAAGGTCGCGGGCGTGAACGCGACGCTCGACCTGCAGGTTGGCGTGCCGCACGAGTTGAACCGATTGCTGTCGCCGTCGACGCTGCAGCAGGTCACGACATTCTTCGATCAGACACTGCGCGGTGCCCGCGGCGCCGGCGGCCTCACCAACTACCTCGCCACACCGATGACGGAGTACGTGGATCCCGTCGCGTTGGATCTCGGAGGCACGCTTTACAAGACGTACCCCACTCCAGTCCGAGGCCCCGGCACGATCGCCAGCTATCGTCTTTACCTCCCGCCGGACTACGAGACGAGCGGCAGCCGGCGCTATCCGGTCATCTACTTCATGCATGGCGCCTCGGTCGATTCGAAGCGACCAATCGTGTCCGGCTACGTCGCGCGGATCGACGCGGCCATCCGCTCGGGCGTGATGCCGCCGGTCATCGTCGTCATCCCGCAGGGCTTGAATCAGAACCTGTGGATGGATTCGCGTGACGGCACCCGGCCGATGGAGTCGGTCGTCATCAAGAACCTCATCCCGCACATCGACGCGACGTACCGCACGATCGCCATCCGGGAGGGGCGGGCCATCGAGGGTCATTCGATGGGCGGCTTCGGCGCGGTGAGCTGGACCGCCATCCTGCCTTCGCTGCTGGTGCTGGCTGTCGCGGTCCCGACGCTGTTGCCGGTCGCCCATCTCCTCGACGCCTTGGCGCTGGGCGAGCGCGAGGCGGGCCATGTCGGCGTCGATGTCGAGCGGCTGAAGCGACGCCTGGTGGCACAGGTCGCGCTCGCAGTCGGCGCAAGCGTGGCGATCTCGGGCACGGTCGGCTTCGTCGGACTGATCGCGCCGCACATCGTGCGCCTCCTGCTTGGCCCTTCGCATCGCACCTTGCTGCCGGCAGCCGCCTTGTTCGGCGGGACCTTCGTAGTCCTGGCAGATGCGCTCGCCCGCACCGTGGTCGCACCCGCGGAGTTGCCGATTGGCGTGCTGACGGCGCTGGTCGGCGGGCCGTTCTTCCTGTGGCTGCTCTCCGGTCGTCCCCTTCGCCCGGGTTCGTGACGTGATCCGCGCACAGAAAATTGCCGTCTGCGCCGGCGGCAAGACCTTGATCGAAGATGTGTCACTCGACCTTGCCGGCGGCGAGTTCGTCGCGGTGATTGGCCCGAATGGCGCCGGCAAGAGCACGTTGCTGGCGGCCTTGGCCGGAGACCGCCATCCTGCCCGGGGTCAGGTCCTCCTCGACGGGCGGCCGCTGCCGCAATGGTCAAGGCTGACATTGGCGCGACGCCGTGCGGTGCTGCCGCAAAGCTCGGCCGTGGCGTTCGACTTCACGGCTCGGCAGGTCGCCGCGCTGGGCCTGTTGGCCTTCCGGGGCCGGCTATCGGAGCGGCAGATGCGTGACCTGGCCGAGCAGGCGCTCGACGAGACCGAGGCAGTCGCCTTCGCCGATCAGCCCTATTCAGTGCTGTCGGGCGGGGAACGCCAGCGGGTCCAGCTGGCAAGGGTGCTCGCTCAATGCGACGCACAACCTTTCGGCGGCAGATTCCTGCTGCTCGACGAGCCGATTGCCGGCCTCGACCTTGCGCACCAGCATGCGGCCTTGGCCAGCGCCCGCCGCCGGACCGATCGTGGGGTCGGGGTGTTGGCCGTCTTGCACGATCTGAACATGGCATCGCGCTACGCAGACCGCATCGGCATCCTGGAGCGGGGCGAGCTGAAGGCGGTCGGACCGACCTCTGCGACGCTCGATCCCGACCTCCTATCGGCCGTGTTCGCTACACCCATCGTGCGTTTGACGACTGATGGTCGTGCCGTCTTCGTGAGCCCGGGTCAAAACATCGCGAAAGAAAGTCCAACCGAACATAAACCCGCCGGATTCGCTGGATGATATGATGCCAGAGGAGAGAATCTGCATCATATGGGCGAAGGCCCTACCCTGATCCTGACGACCCGACTTGGCGTGCGGCCACTCGGCGTGCGCGGCGATCCGTTGCACGCGTTTGCCGGCCAATTGTTGGCCGTGATCCGCCGCCGGTTGGGCGCGGGCACGGCAAATCTGCTGGCCGAACCACAGCTGCGCGAATCGGGTGACGGCATCGATTGGTACGCAGCGCAAACAGGCGACGTGCGACGCCTCGGCGATCTGGACGAGGTTGAGCGGGCGCGCATCCTCGGAATCGTCGAGAGCCGTCTCGACGCCATTCGTTCGCTCGGTGCGCAGCTACAGGCTTCGAGTGGTGAGGAGGCTCGCCTTGTCGGACGTTCGCTAGAGTTGGCGACGCGTCGGCCGTCGGACGATTTCATTTATGTCGTCGATGGCGAGCCTGTCATCGCCGCTTGGGGCTACGAAGCGGATGCGGCGGCGAGCCTCACCGGCTTCGC
>Ga0081539_10006018_pt1 | contig 11910 bp, 10 predicted proteins | sample TabmetS4T2R2_FD_71023 | JGI IMG/M metagenome (GOLD analysis project Ga0081539, IMG submission 71023) | Tabebuia heterophylla rhizosphere microbial communities from the University of Puerto Rico - S4T2R2 | ecosystem: Host-associated > Plants > Roots > Rhizosphere ...
GCGGTCGTCGGCAGCTGGGAGCTGACCGACCTCGGCCAGGGGCGCACCCGCGCCACCTACAAGCTCGAGGTCGACCCCGGCCGGATCCTCGGCATGGCCCTGCGCGGCCCGGTGGTCGGCGTCCTCCGCGGCAAGATGGTCGACTCGATGCCGGGCAAGCTGAAGAGCTTCGTCGAGGCTTCCTAGCTCCCGATCCGGCCGATTCCCTCGCCGGGCTCGACCGGCCAGCGTTCGCCGACGACCGCGCGGGCGAGCTGGTGGCTGCGGCGGTGGCCGGTCACGGCGAGCAGGAACTGGTCCCGTCCCAGGGCCAGCAGGCGCGTGTCCACGGCCGTGCGCACGGTCGCGGTGCGCGGCACGTCGTGCAGCAGGGCGATCTCCCCGAACGATTCGCCCGCGCCCTCGCGGCGGCGGAAGACGCCGTTTTCGATCACCTCGACCTGGCCGGATTCGATCAGGAAGAACTGGTCGCCGATCTCGCCCTGGACGATCACCTCGGTGTCGGCCGGCACCTCGAGCCCGACCAGATCGTGGCTGAGCCGCTCCAGGGTCGCGAGCGGCAGCGGCGCGAAGATCGCGTTGTCGCGGAGCAGCCGGTAGTGCTCCTCGGCGACCGGAGCGCCGACCTCGTAGGCGCGAAGCCGCCGCCAGGCGAAGAGCGCGAACAGCGGCACGATGCCCGCCGCGACTAGCAGCGCCGCCCGGATGCCGAGCAGCTCGTCGAGCGCGATCGCGGCGATCGAGCCCAGCGCCAGGGCCGAGAGCCGCATCGCCTCCAGCGAGGAGACCACGCGCCCGAACGTCTCGTCGGACCCGAGCCGCTGCATCAGCGTCTTCGCGGCGACTTCGACGAAGACGAAGCCGATGCCGACGCCGAGCCAACCGAGATAGGCGGGGACCGGCTCCGGACTGATCCCGGGAAGCGCCGCGGCGGCACCGATCAGGGCGCTGCCGCCGACGATCGCGACCACCAGCCGGCCGCGGTCGAGCAGCAGCGCCAGGGCGACCGCGCCGACCAAAGCGCCGACCCCCCAGGTCGCGTTGAGGAAGCCGACGCTGCCCTGGCCAAGGCCGAGCAGGTCGAGCGCGAGCACGACCACCAGCACGTCGGCCAGTCCCTCGAAGAAGAAGAGCAGGGCGACCGCGAACGAGGAGAGGAGCAGGGTCGGGTGCTCGGTTAGCGTGCGCAGGCCGAGCGTCACTTCGCGGAAGGCCCCGGCGACGCCCTCCCCTTCCTCCTCCCCGTAGCGCGGGCGGCGGTCCTGCTTGACCTGGGTGAGGAAGAGAATGACGAGGACCGCGGCGGCGGCGGCGACCGCGATCACGAAGGCGGGCGAGGTCGGGCCGAGCAGGAAGCCGGCGACGAGCGCCGCCAGCAGAGCGCCGACGTTGTCCATCGCGCTGTGGGTGACGTTGCTGGCCGAGAGCGCCTGCGGCGTCTTCACCAGGGTCGGGGTCAGCGCCGCGTGGGCCGGGCCGTAGCCGCAGGAGGCGACGGCGTAGAGCGCCGGGAAGACGAAGACGAGCGCGGTCGGCGCCCCGAGCGCCGTGACCGCCGCCGCGGCGATCAGCACCGTCGCGCTCGCGGCGCCGCTGGCGAGCATGATCGAGCGCCGCGGGTAGCGGTCGATCAGCGGCCCGATCAGCGGCGAGGCGAGCGCCGCCGGCAGGTAGCGGACCAGGGCGACGATCCCGACCCCGACCGCCCCGTGCGCCTCGAACCCGTAGATCCCGAGCGCGATCGTGAAGCACCAGGCCGAGAACGCCCCGGCCAGCGCGGCAACCCCCATGAACCCCATGTCGCGGTTTGTGAAGTCGATGACGAGGGCGTTGAAGCCGACCTTCAGCGTCCTCCCGATCCGCTCGCCCACCGTCGGAACATATGCCGCGCCACGCCGCGGGACGAAACCTAGTTGTGAACAGATGTTGCCGAGAGCCGCACGACGCGGCTCCCCTCAGCCGTCGACGATCTTCAGCCCGCGCTCGATCCGGATCGGGTCCTGGCCGTTGGCGTAGCGGACGACTAGGATCAGCTCGGCGCCGACCGAGCCGCCGAGGCGGTTCAGGGCGCGGCGGCCCGAGCGCGACGGGTGCAAAGCCAGACGCCCCTCGCCCGCGCCGATCTCGCCGTTCAGCACCTTGGTCAGGTCGAGGCGGCGCGGCGGCTGGGTCTTCGTCCGCGGCAGCTTACCCTTCAGCACCGCCCGCACCCGGGCCGGCGCCGGCGCCTCGATCCCGATCGAGAGGCCGTCCTCCAGGAACGCCTTCTCGCTGCGGCGTTTGGGCACGAGCAGCTGCGGCCGTCCGTAGACAGTGGGCTCGCCACCACCGGGGCCCTCGCCGGGCCCCTCGCCCTGCCCGGGCGGCGCGTCCTCGCCGGCGCCGGGGCTGACCAGGAGGTCGGCGGGGTCGTAGTCGATGATCACCGCGGTGGTCAGCGGGACCCACTCGATGGTCAGCTTCGGGTCCGGGTAGACGACTTCGGAGGCGGGCGGCATGAACCCGATCTGCTCGCCGCGGTCCCAATCGACGGTCAGCTTGCTCATCGGAAGTTTTCCTCGCTGATCAGCGGATCGGAGGAGAGCGAGAGATCCTCGGTCTCGAGCGCCAGCGACTGTTTCCGCGACAGTTTCATGCTCGCTTTTTCCTCGTAGTCGGGCGGCCGCGCCGTGTGGTGCTCGGGATGGCGCGCCTGGTAGTCGACCATCGCCTGGACCAGCTGCGGCTCGGAGAAGCGCGGGCCCTTGAACTGGGCGCAGATCGGCATCCCCTCCGGGTCGTAGCCAATCGGGAAGCTGACCATCGGGAAGCTCATGCTGTTGGCGAGCTGGTTGTTGCGCCGGCAGGGGTAGCGGCTGTCGGCCCGCAGCGCCGGCTTGTCGCCGAGCGTCATCACGACCATGAAGTCGACCCCGGCCTCGTCGAAGGCGGCTTTGTAGTTGGCCGCCCATTTGCGCCGCCGCCGCTCGCCCTCGCGGCGGACGGCGGTCGTGATCGCCGACTGCTGGAGGATCGCTTTGTCCCAGTCTTCCTGCCGCCCGTACTGTTTGAGCAGTTCAGTGGCCTGGGCCGAGGGCCGCGTTTCGGCGAATTCGCGGACCGCCTCGGTGTACCGAATGTCGTAGCGGTTGGGGTTGACGACGGCGTTGGCCGGGGTCACGTTGACCCCTTCGATCGTCATCAGCGCGTCGGGGTTGTTGTAGTAGGGGTTTGCCTCCTCGCTGAATTCGAGGAAGTCGACGCCGTTGAACTCGACGACTTTCGCCCCCATCGAGGTCAGCTCGCCGCGCAGCCGTTCGAAAGCCGCGAGGTGGGGCGCCCCGTACAGCGACTGGGGGTCGACGTTGCGTTTGGTTTCCGTCGTTTCGCCGACCGCGACGGTCAGCCAGTCGGTCTTGTTGATCCCGATCGTCGTCCCGGCCAGCGGCTTGGAGCCGAGCCGCGGGGTCAGCGAGAGGCTGGGGAAGCCCGCCGGGACGGCCAGCGTCTGGGGGTCGCCGAACGGGTCCTCGCCGATCAGCGCGTTCATGATCAGCGCCGCGTCACGGCCGGAGCGGGTGATCGGCCCGATCGTGTCGTAGCCGGGCGAGAGCGGCATCACCCCGGCAGTCGAGACCAGACCCTGCGAGGGCTTGATCGCGGAGGCGCCGTTGCAGGCCGCCGGGAAGATGATCGAGCCGCCGGTCTCCTCGCCGAGGGTGGCGGCGGCGAGGCGGGCGATTGGGGCGACCCCGGAGCCCTGGCTGGAGCCGCCGGGCACATAGTCGAGGTCCCAGGCGTTGCCGGAGAAGGTGCCGGCGATCGTCCCCGAGTAGGCGGAGCAGACCGTGATCCCCAGCGGCACCACCCCCTTGGCGCGTAGGTGCGCGACCGGGGTGCTGTCCTCGATTGCGAGGTTGCCGAGAAAGGCGACGGTGCCGTTCTGCTGGGCGTAGCCGTTGGTCCCGATCGAGTCCTTGAAGCCCATCGGGATCCCGCAGAGAAAGGGCACCGCGGTGCCGTCGCGCCGGCCGGCGGCAAGCAGTTCGTCCGCGGTGCGGGCCGCCGCCAGGGCCGCGTCCGCGTCGATCCTGACGAAGGCGTTGTAATGGTTGTTGTCAGCGTAGGTCTCGAACGGCCCGTTGAGGGCGTTGATCCGGTCGAGGTAGGCCTGCGTCAGCTCGGCCGAGGAGACCTCGCCGGCCTGCAGCAGCGCCGCCAGCTCGACGACTTCGTGGTCGACGAGGTCGCGGCCGTCGGCCAGCACCGCCTGGGCGCTGGGCAGCGGGCTGGCGGAGCTGGAGCTCGAGGGCGCCTTCGGCGCAGCCAGCACGCTCGCCGCCGGACCGAGGGCGGTGGCCGTCCCCGCCACCGCGGCGGCGCCGCCGGTGCGCACCAGGAACGAGCGGCGGTTCATCGGTCCGGGCAGGAAGCCGTCCTCCCGATCCTTCTCCGCTACCGCCGCCTCGACCTCGGCCATGAACCTGCCCCTTCCGCTCGGTTTCAGGAAGGGAGGAACGCTAGGAACGAAATCCCGCAGCGTCTTTGGACTCCGGTCCAAACCGAGTCGAGCCAACTTTGGCCGCACGGCCTGCAGGTCCCCTTGAAACCTCCACGCCCCCTGACCGGCGGTCCAGGCCGCGGCGGCGAGGCCGGACCGGCGGTCCACCGACCGCCGTCCCGCTGGCCAAGCGGCATCCGACCCTCCGCCGCGCGCGACCATATTGTTCCGCGCCCTTGTACGACGCCCCTCACCAAGTTGGCGGCGGGGCGCGCGCCCGTTCGCTCCCCGACTGGCCCGATTCGCGGCCGCTGCGCTCCTGGCAGCAGGAGGCGACCGCGGCCGTGCGAGCACACGCCGACGCCAGCTTCCTCGCCTCGGCCACGCCGGCGGCGGGCAAGACCACCTTCGGGCTCCACATCGCCCACCGGATGCTGGCCGCACGGTTCGTCTCGCGGGTGGTCGTCGCCGGCCCGACCACCCACATCTGCCGCCAGTGGGCCGCCGACGCCGCCCGCTACGGGATCGACCTGGAGCCGAACCGGCCGAACTCCGACGGGCCGGAGTCGGCCGACTTCCACGGCGTCGCCGTCACCTACCAGACGATCGCCGCCGGGCCGGAGGTGCACCGCCTGGCCGCCGAGCGCCGGCCGACCCTGCTGATCGCCGACGAGCCCCACCACATGGGCGACCAGGCCGCCTGGGGCCTGCAGGCGCGCAAGGCCTTCGACGGCGCCCGTTTCCGGCTGCTGCTCTCGGGCACGCCCTTCCGCTCGGACAACTCGGCGATCCCCTGGGTCGCCTACGACGAGGACGGGGTCAGCCGGGCCGACTACGTCTACGGCTACCCGCAGGCGCTGGTCGACCGGGTCTGCCGCCCGATCACCTTCCTGCCCTACGACGGCGAGATGGAGTGGCTCTCGGACGGGCGGCTGCGCAGCGCCGATTTCGACCTCGTGCTGCCGGCGGCGGAGGCGGCCCGGCGCCTGCGCACGGCGCTGCTCCCGGAGGGCGAGTGGATGGGCGAGGTGCTGCGCGACGGCGACGCCAGGCTGAGCGAGGTGCGGGCCGCAGGGCATCCCGACGCGGGCGGCCTGGTGATCGCCTCCGACCAGGAGCACGCCCGGGAGATCGCCGCCCGGCTGGGGTCGATCTCGGGCGAGCAGCCGGAGCTGGTGATGAGCGACGAGCCCGGCGCCAGCCGCCGCATCGCCGAGTTTTCCTCCTCGGACCGGCGCTGGATGGTCTCGGTCCTGATGGTCTCCGAGGGCGTCGACATCCCGCGCCTGCGGGTCGGCGTCTACGCGACGGCGGCCCGGACCGAGCTCTTCTTCCGCCAGGTGGTCGGCCGCTTCATCCGCACCACCCCGGGTGGGCCCCGCCGCCAGATGAGCTACCTGCTGATGCCCGCCGACTCGCGGCTGAAGGCCCTGGCCCACGAGATCGAGCTGGAGCGCCGCCACGCTCTCGACCTCAGCCCGGAGGCCGAGGAGGACGAGATCGAGTTCGACCAGCCGGAGCCGGAGCGGAAGGAGGGCGAAGGCTTCGCCGCCCTCAGCTCCGGCGACGCCGAGCTGGACGAGGCGATCATGAGCGGCACCGCCCTGCAGCTCTTCCCGACCGAAGACCCGCCGGCAGCGAAAACCGCCGTCGCCAAACCCAAGCCCCCTCCCCAGGAGGCGGAGCCCGAGCGCGAGTCCGCCTACGCGGCCCGCGAGCGCCTGCGCCGCGAGCGCAGCCGCCTGGTCGGCGACCTCGCCCGCCGCGCCAAGCAGTCCCACCGCGAGATCCAGGCCCGGATCAACCGCGCCACCCAGGCGAAGTCGGTCTCCGGCGCGACGATCGAACAGCTCGAACGCGGCAACGAGCTGCTGCGCCGCGAGCTCTGGCGCTGACGACCCCCAAGGGGTCGGGACGGGAAAACTTAGGGGTCGGGTTTTGGGTCTGCCGCGATGGCAGGCGCCCCGGTGTCGATGACGCTGTCCTCCGTAAGCAACCCACTCAGGAGGACCCACCATGAAACGCATTGTCACCGCAATTGCCCTGATCGCCCTGCTGCTCGCCGCCGCGCCCGCGACGGCGAAGCCGAAGGCCTACCACTACGAGGGCGAGACCGAAGCCGGGCAGTCGATCGAGTTCACGCTCACCGGCAAGCGGATCTCCGCGATCAACGGCCTGATCAGCACCACCTGCGTCCCCACCCACGGCGCGCCGCTGACCTTCTCCTACGACTTCGCGCCCCCGGGCTCCTTCGCCCTCGGCAAGACCCGCAAGGCCAGCGACACCGAATACATGGCCTTCAAAGGCGACGTCACCAAGTACTACACGGTGAAGCTGAAGCGGATCAAGGGCAAGAACCACTGGCAGGCCGACCTCAGCGTCAACTTCTCCTACGAGGAAGTCAATTTCGGCTCCGGCAGCGAACTCGTCCAGCGCTTCTTCATCTGCCAGGGCGACGACTCCTTCACCTTCGTCACCCCCTAGAACGATGCCGAGTGGCGGAGGACTACAAGCGGCGCGGGGGCGTATCGGGAATCACGTCCTTCTCCTCCCGCGAGAGCTTGCCGAAGCCGCGCAGTACCCGCAGCATCAGCAGCAGACCCTTCGGCGACTTCACGTCGATCGCCCCGAGCAGCTGACGCAGAAAGGAGAGCTGGTCGAAGTACACGCGCTCGCAGACCAGCTCCTCTTTCTCGTCGAAGACGAAGAAGGCGGTCATCCGCACCTTGAAGCTGCCGCCGGTCGGCGGCACCGGCCCGAGCGGCCCTTCGTGCGTACCGAGCAGATAGAACTCGGCGATCACGGCGTCGTCGGCGTGCCGCAGCGCGATCATCTCGTGCCGCTGGTCCGGGAACGCCTCCCGGGTTTCGTGGTAGTACCCGCGCACCGCCGAGTCGCCATCGTGAACCGTCGAAGTCGGCACGATCTCGTAACGCGGATGCGGAAAGGTCGAGAGCACCGCGTCCCAGTCCTGCTCGACCTCGTCGTGGAAATGATCGAGGACGACCTTCTCCCGCCGCGCCCGCATCTCGTCGCTGCTCACCGCTCTCCCCTTCCTCGCCACACCCCGCGATCATCGCGGCCCAGCCGCCTCGGCGCAAGAACAGAAAAGCCCCGCCGGGGCGCCTCCGGTTTGGATCGCGCCGAGTTACTCAGACTTCTCTGAGAGAATAGACAGGGGATATGGTCTAACTGAAGCGCGGACCCTGGACCAACTTGCGGTGATGACCGACGAGATGCCCCCAAACGAGCGAGCGCGCCGGCTGATCGACACAGGTCGGCATATGACGATTGCCACCGCGGACGACGCTGGCCGACCGTGGGTTTCGCCCGTCTTCTATTCCGTTGACGATGATCGAGCGCTGTACTGGGTCTCTGACAAGGACGCGCTGCACTCCGCGAATATCCGTTATCGACCTGATGTCGCAATCGTTATCTACGCCGACGAGGGAAATGTCGACGCCGTATATATCCACGCTAGAGCTACCGAGCTAGACGCCGAAGCGGAGGTCCTTTTCGGCATTAACGTGATGGCAAGCAGGGACCAGGGAGACAAGTGGAAGATCGACGACGTTACCGAGGTCACTGGAGACGGTCCCTGGCGGATCTATAAGGCGATTCGCAAGCGAACGCAGGTTCGCGTCGAGCGGACAAAGCAAGGCAAGCCGGTGGTAGAGCGCGAAGACGCGGACTTCTAGGGGACTCACAGGTAGGGCGAGAGACAAATGGCCAGAGATTCAGCAGCTGCGTCGCAACCTGATGCGCGGCGGGGAGGATCCATCGACCATCTGGGATTCGGGTAGCTCACGCAGTGCAGCACCCACGAAGGCGCTCCTGTGGCCGACCGAATCGACCGAGATCTCGATTTCCCCATCGGTTTCAAGGCGATCGAGCGCGTCCTGAATCCATCTCACCGGAATGGGCTGGCCGCCGGGGGAGCGATCGGTAGCCACCAATGCCTGGTCGCCCTCAAGACGGAGCACCCGGTTCGGGTGGCCGGTTACCGTTTGAAGCTCACGACCTACTCGCGATTTAAGAAATCGCTGTGCGTCTGTCATGCGCGCAATCTATGGGTCGTTGTGCCTCCACGACGCTCGAAACGCGAAGCCGGTGCCTTGGTGGAGTTCGCATCGAGGAGCAGCCTCACGCTGCCGGAGCTGCAATGCCAGCTCGCGCTCCTGCGCAGCGGCTGCGGCGTATTCGAGCGCGGCAAGGACATCCTCGCGTTCCAGGTAGGGGTAGTCGGCCAGCAGCTCGTCGATACTGGTGCCAGCGGCAAGTTGACCGAGCACGGCGCTGACGGTCACGCGGGTGTCGCGGATGCTCGGCAAGCCGCGCATCCGGTTTGGATCGACGGTGATTCGCTCCTGGGCCATAGGCCTAGGTACCTCGCCGTCCGCCCATTACCGATGCTGCCGAATCGGAGGCGGCATCGCCGTCAATCGCCGCGCATCCGGGCGGTTCCAGGCACTTATTTCGCATTAGTGCCCAAAATGACGGCGATGTGCAGGGATGGTTCCATTTGGTTCCGGCGACCCGCGCCGAAACCAACCCGCCCACATGCGGGGCATTCGCGAAAAGCGGCTGAAGGGATTCGAACCCTCGACCTTCTGCATGGCAAGCAGACGCTCTAGCCAGCTGAGCTACAGCCGCACAGGGGCGATTCTAGCCTGGCGGGACGCGAGGCGGTGCTGAGCCAGGGCGGCGAGCAGGCTGAGAACCAGGGCGGCGGCCGCGTAGACGATCGCGGTCGGGCGCAGGCCGGCCTCGGTGCTGGCCAGGCCGGCGGCCAAAGCGGGCAGGCTGAAGGCGAGGTAGCAGATCACGTAGAAGACGGCGAAGAGGCCGCCGCGCTCCTCGGGCAGGGCGATGCTGGCGATCGTGCCGAAGGTGCCGCGGGCGGAGGCGCCGAAGCCGATCCCGGCAATCAGGGTGCCGAGCGCGGCCAGGACCACCGTCTCGGCGACGAGGCCGGCGAGGGTGACGGTGAGGCCGGCGGCGAGGAAGACCGCCGAGAGCATCAGCGCCCGCGGCAGCTCCCAGGCGCGGAGGCGGTAGATCACCACCGCGCCGGTCCCGCAGAGCAGGGTGACGACCAGGCCGCCGACGACGTGGTTCCGCAGATCGAAGATCTCGGCCGCAACCGAGGGTCCCAGCGAGAGGTAGAGCCCGCCCAACCCCCAGCTGGCGATCAGGATCGGGACCAGGGCGAAGAGCTCCGGCCGCAGGCGCGGCGGCACGCCGAGCTGCGGGCGCAGCGAGCCCAGCGCCCCGGGCCGGGGCGAGCCGGTCTCCGGCATCCGCCAGGCGACCAGGGCCGCGGCGGCCAGGCCGACGAGGATCAGCAGGTAGATCAGGCTGGTCGACCAAGGGCCGTACTCGACCAGCGCCCCGGCGGCCAGCGCCCCGATCGCGAGGCCCCCGATCGGGGCCATGCCGCTGACGATCCCGGCCAGGCTCGGGTTCTCGGGTGGGTTGAGGTCGACCAGGGCCGCCCCCATCGCGGTCATCGCCAGGCCGGTGGCGACCCCCTGGACGACCCGGGCGCCCCCCAGGACAGGCACCCCGTCGGCGACGACGAAAAACAGCATCGCGACCACCTCCAGGGCGATCGCGGCGGCGATCACCGGCCGCCGGCCGACGTGGTCGGAGAGCCGCCCGAAGACGAGCAGCGTCGCCAGCAGGCCGAACACGTAGAGGGCGAAGACCAGGGTCAGGGTGGTCGCCGAGAAGCCCCACTCGTCCTGGTAGACGACGTAGAGCGGGGTCGGCGCCGCCGAGGCCGCCAGGTAGAGGGCGAGGATCGCGCCGAGCGCCCAGAAGGTCCGCGAGCGGGAGAGAGTTTCCAAGCAGCGGACGATAGCCCGGCGTACTCTTCGGCCATGCTCTTCCGACAGATCATCCACGAGGACCTCGGCTGCGCTTCCTATTTCGTCGCCGACCGCGAATCCGGCGTCGCCGTCGTCGTCGACCCGCAGTGGGACGTCGATCCCTACCGCCGCCTGGCGCGGCTGCACGGGGTGCGGATCGGCCACGTCCTGGAGACCCACAACCACGCCGACCACGTCTCCGGCCACGGCCGCCTGGCGCGGGCGACCGGGGCGAGCATCCACATCCACGAGCTGGCCGGCGCCGAGTACGAGCACGAGCACACCCGCGTCTGGTCATCGACGATCGCCGCGTACGACGGCTACGTGCTGGTCACCCCGGAGTACAACAACGCGGCGCCGCCGGTGCTGGTGAACGCGCTGAACTTCCTGTTCCACGAGTGGGCCAACAAGGCGGTGGGCCTGGTCTCCTACGGCGTGGACGGGGGTGCCCGCGCGGCCGCGCAGCTGCGCATGATCAGCGGCCCGCTGCAGATGGCCGACGTGGCCTACTCGGTCACGCTCTCGCTGTTCACGCACTTCGAGAACTTCTCGGTGCTCAAGCCCGACGCCCGGGCGACGGCCAGCCTCACCACCACCCTCGACCAGGTGGTCGCCTGGAGCGCGGCCCTGGCCCCACTGCGGGCCGCCTCGGTCAGATAAACGACGACGGAGTTGACAGCCCCTCGCACGGGTACGAGCTGCGGGCGCGGCTGCACGACGCGCTCGGCCCGCTCGGCGAGGGGCTGAATGCCGGCCACGTCTACGTCACGCTGACCCGGCTGGAGAAGGCGGGGCTGCTGGCCGTCGAGGGCGAGCAGACCGACCCCTACGGGTGCGGGCGGGCCGGGCCGCCCGCGCCGATGCAGACGAAACCGGCGGCGATCGCCATCACCCGCTCGTCGTCGACGGTCTCCCGCTGCGCCGCGGCGAGCGCCTCGGCGGCCGGTTCGCCGGCGGCCATCCGGCGGTGCAGGGCCGACATCAGCGGGGCGGTCTGCGTGTCGAGCACCGGGAGGACCGAGGCCACCACCTGTGCCGAGCCGAGCGAGAGGAACGTCGCGCTCAGGCCGAGCAGCTCGTTGCCGGCCGTCACGACGCTGCGACCGCTGTCGCAGGCCGCGAGCACGACGGTGTGCGGGACCCGGTCCAGCCGCTCCACGTCGTAGATCATCAGCGGACCGTCGGCGAACCGCAGCGACGAGAACAGGGGGTTGTGCGGGTGGGCCGTGCCGTGCGCGGCCAGGTGGGCCAGCGCGGCACCGTCCAGCGCTCCGGTGACGGCGGACACCGTCGCGGCCGATCCGATCAGGGGTTTCTCGCCGTAGAGCTCGGCGACGGCCAGCGCCTCGGCCTCCGCGCCGGGCAGGTCCGGCCCCGCGCTCACCGCGACATGGCCGCCCGGTGTGGGGTCCTGCACCGCGGCACGGGTCCACAGCATGGCGGACGGAGCGATGACCACCGGCCGCCCCGCGCACGACGGCAGCAGCGCCCAGGGCAGCGACTGGAGTGGCCCGGTCGGCAGCAGGACCAGCGGCCGGTCGGCCGTCTCGGCCAGCGGAC
>Ga0081539_10006019_pt1 | contig 11909 bp, 11 predicted proteins | sample TabmetS4T2R2_FD_71023 | JGI IMG/M metagenome (GOLD analysis project Ga0081539, IMG submission 71023) | Tabebuia heterophylla rhizosphere microbial communities from the University of Puerto Rico - S4T2R2 | ecosystem: Host-associated > Plants > Roots > Rhizosphere ...
GTTGCGGGGGACGGTCGGCGTACCGCTGCTGATCTGGAGCGTTTCGAGACGGTGATCATCGGTGGCGGCCAGGCCGGGCTCTCGGTCGGCTACCATCTGAAGGGGCAGGGTCGTCCGTTCGTGATCCTGGAGGCGAACGAACGGATCGGCGACTCCTGGCGAAAACGCTGGGACTCGCTCAGCCTGTTCACTCCTGCCCGCTACGACGGGCTGTCGGGCTGGCCATTCCCGGCGGCTGGCTGGACTTTCCCGACGAAGGACGAGATGGCCGACTACCTGGAGGCGTACGCCGAGCGCTTCGAGCTGCCGGTGCGAACAGGTGTCAGGGTAGAAGGTCTCTCGAAGAACGGGGGACAGTTCGTGGTGTCGGCGGGCGGAAAGCTCTTCGAGGCTGACAACGTGGTGGTGGCGATGGCGGACTTCCAGCGTCCCCAGGTGCCAGCGTTCGGCTCTGGGTTGGATCCGGGTATCGTCCAGCTCCACTCCTACGACTACCGGAATCCCTCGCAGTTGCAAGACGGGGACGTCCTGATCGTGGGGGCTGGCAACTCGGGCGCCGAGATCTCCCTCGAAGTGTCCCGTACCCACTCTACGTGGTTGTCCGGAAGGGATACAGGCCACATACCGTTTCGCATCGAGGGTGCCGCCTCGCGGCTTCTCCTCGCGCCCCTTGCGCTCCGGTTCGTCTTCCACCACGTGCTGACCGTGAACACGCCGGTAGGCCGCAGGGCGCGCCCGAAGATCCTGGCCAACGGCGCTCCACTCATCCGCGTAAAGCCCGGCGACCTGACCGCCGCCGGGGTCGAACGCGTTCCCAGGGTCGTAGGCGCGCGGGACGGATCGCCGTTGCTGGAAGACGGCCGGGTCCTTGAGGTGGCGAACATCATATGGTGCACAGGATTCCATCCCGGTTTCTCGTGGATCAACCTCCCTATCTTCGAGGCAGGAAAACCAGTACACGAACGCGGGGTGGTGGCCGGCGAACCGGGGCTGTACTTCGTGGGGCTGGATTTCCTCTATGCGATGTCGTCGGTGATGGTCCACGGCGTCGGCAGAGACGCCGAGTACATCGCCAGGCACATTTCGAGACGCGTTCCGGCGGGGAGTGCGGCACCTTGAGACGTGAAAGTCCGGCCCCTGGAAAGAGAACACGCCACGCCGAGACCGTGCTTGGGCAACGCCGCAACGCCGAGCGCCACGAACGCGCAATCTCGATGTGGTGGTAGAGAGTTCCAATTCAGAGTACCGTGGCGAGCAACCGCTCCGCCGCCACTCGCTCCATAACCACAGAGACTACCGGCCCGGAGCACGAACAGGCTAGACTGCCAGCCGCTCCATCTTCGCGGCTGCGTCCTCGATCCGCATCAAGCTGCGCTCCCTTCCGAGAAGGTGCGCCGTCTCGAAGAGGCCCGCGCTCACAGTGCGGCCCGTGATGGCGAACCGCAGTGGATGGATGAGGTGCCGCGCGCCCTTCTCCCGCTCGGCGGCGAGGCCGCGCACCGTCTCCTCGATGTGCTCCTCGGTCCACTCTGGCAGGGCGGCCAGTCTCCGTGCAAGCTCCGGGAAGTTGTCCCGGACGAACTCTTTGCCGAACTGCTTCTCGAACTCGGCCTCGTCGTAGTCCAACGTGCCGCCGTAGAAGTAGCCGACGGCGTCAGGGATGTCGGTGGTGCGCCCGATCCTCTCTTTCAACAGGTCCATGATCCGTGTGAGGCGCGGCATGTCCCACTCAAGCTCCTCCGCGGTCGCCGCGCCGCTCTCGGCGAGCATCGGGGCGGCGAGCATCGCCAACTCCTCCGGGCTCTTGCGCCGGATGTAGACCTGGTTGATGGCGACCAGCTTCTGCTCGTCGAAGACGGCCGGGTTGCCGCTGACGCGCTCGATGCGGAACCGCTCTGCCAGTTCGTCCGGTGAGAATATCTCTTCGTCCGCCGCGTAGCCCGCGCCGAGCAAAGCTAGGTAGTTGAAGAGAGCTTCCGGCAGGATGCCCTGCGCCGCGAACTCTTCGGCGTGGGCCGAGCCGTGGCGCTTGGAGAGCTTCTTCCTGTCAGGGCCGAGCACCATCGGGACGTGGGCGAAAGCCGGGAGATCGTTGCCGAGTGCCTCGTGTATGAGGATCTGTCGCGGCGTGTTGGAGAGGTGGTCGTCGCCCCGGATGACGTGGCTGATCTCCATCTCCGCGTCGTCCACCGCCGCCGCGAAGTTGTACGTCGGCGTGTCCGTGGACTTCATCAGCACGAAGTCCTCCAGGTTGGCGTTCTCGAACGTCACCGGACCCCGGATCATGTCCTCAACGACCGTCTGTCCCTCTCGCGGCGTTTTGAAGCGGACGGTGTGCGGCTCCCCGGCCTCCAGCTTCTTGCGCACGTCTTCCCAGGCCATATCCCTGTACTCGCCGCCGGTATAGATGGGCTGGCGCTTCTCGGCCCGCGCCCGCTCCCTGAACTCGGCCAGCTCCTCGCTGGTGGCGAAGTCGAAGTACGCCGCACCGGAGTCGAGCAGCCGCCTCGCCGCCTTGCGGTAGTTTTTCAGCCGTTCGGTCTGCCGGTAGGGAGGGTGTGGGCCTCCTACCTCGGGGCCTTCATCCCATTCGAGCCCGATCCAACGCAGGGAACTCTTCAGTTGCTCGACGGATTCCTCGGTGGAGCGTTCGAGATCGGTGTCCTCGATGCGCAGCACGAAGGTGCCGCCGTTCTTGCGGGCGAAGAGCCAGTTGAAGAGGGCCGTTCTGACGCCGCCGACGTGCAGCATCCCCGTCGGGCTCGGCGCGTAACGCACTCGTATGGGAGCGTCGTCCATGGACTAAAGCTAGCACACGGCCCGGCGTCGGAAAAGCCAGGAATCGCCGTCCCCGCTCTTGGAGTGTCTTCTGTTCGTCTACGCCGCGATGCGTTCCAGGGTCCTCATGTCTTTGACGTGGATCTGCCTGCGACGCAATTCCAAGGCACCGCTTTCCCGCAGCCCGGTCAAAGCCCGGGTCACGGCTACGCGCTTCGTGCCGATCATGCTGCCCAGCTGCTCGTGGGTGTAGCGGGTGGGGATCTTGTATCCCTCGTCAGTGACAATTCCTTCGCTGTGGATGAGATCCAGGATAAGGTCCGCCAGGCGGGGGATGACCTGCTTGACGCTGAGGGCCGCGATCCTGTCTTCATATAGACCCAGGCGCTCGCTCAAAATCTCCATGGCTTTCAAGCCCACCCGAGGCTCCTTGATCAGCAGCCGATCAAAGGTCTTGCGGCCTACCAGGGCAACCTCCGAGGGTTCCAAAGCGCTGGCCCATGCGCCTTTGCGCCGCCGGTCCGTGAATGCCGCCTCCCCGAACATCTCACCGGCATTGACCACGGCGAGGATGATCTCGTGCCGTCCCTCCGTTCTGTACACCCGCACCCGCCCCCGGAGGAGCAGAAAGAATATTCCCGCTCGATAAGCCGGGGTGTATATGTGCTGACCCGGTTCGTAACTCCTCGCCGGGGTTGCCCCGGTGAACCTTTCGATCTCTTCGCGCGAAAGCGGCTCAAAGAGGTCCATCCCAAGGAAGAGTTTTGGGTCCCTGTCCATCTTGCCCTCCAAACTACGGAATGTGAATACTTTCACCAGGGTTATAGTTTGGGCCACCCTGAAATCCAATTTTTGTATCGAAGTATACATAAATACTCCCGATTGCGAAGTACTATGCCGACCTGCACTTCGAGATCCAATCTCAAGTGCGTTGGGGAAAGGGAAAGGAGGACGACCTTCTAACCGCCCAGGACGAATGCGTCGATATAGACGACGTTTAGTATACGAGTATACATATCGGATGGACATTGACCCGGCGAGGGTCGCCCTCCCGGGGCTCCCAGGAGGTTTTCGGGCATGATCACGGTAACCCAAGAAGCAAAGAGGCGTTTTCTGCATGTCAGGGAGGAGGCCGAGTTCCCCGAGGGGATGGCCTTGCGCCTGGACACAACCGGGGTAAACCGCAAGGGTGGCGGTTCGGGGGTCGCCATGTACATAGACGCGCCCCGGCGGGGCGACCAGCGAATCGAGGATTGGGGGGAGGAGTTGTTGTATGTCTCAGGCATTGTCTGCGCGGCTTACGACGGATGCATCCTGGACCTGATCAAAACACCGGAAGGCACGGGTCTCAGCCTCGGGCCACCCGAGGCCGGGCGAGACGCGCGCTCGTAGGAGGAGCGGTGAAATCTGAAGAGACCTGGATCGGCATGAGGGTGAAGGTAAGTCCGGAGCACAGAAGGACCGACCTGCGGGGGATGGAGGGTACGATTGTACAGAGCTACGGTGATCTTAGTTACCTGGCTCTGGATGTACAGTTGGACAACGGAAGGTCGGAGCTATTCTGGCACCACGAACTAGGCGAGACGGAGAGCGTGCAGAAGAGGCGGTGGGAGTAGGATCTTGCAGGCGGACATTAAGCGCATTTCCGCCATACGCCGGCCGGGGATGCCCCGACTCTGATCCGGCTCTTTGTCCGCCGTGGCCGACGGCCCGGTTTTGGGAAAGCCGGACACCATCCGGCGGCGACGATTGATCCCGGATCTCCCACCGCCGCGATAAACCGTCACACAACGCGCTCTTACTAGTTGTTGGGGGCGCGTTCTATGGTGGCCTTATACGCCTGATGAGTGAAGTCAGAGAGGGTGAGGATGGAGAGGATGCTCGCCAGGAAGCGCGTGGTGCGCGGGGCGAGCACGAGCCCGTAGGAGAACAGCGCGGCGGTCCACATCCCGAGGCAGAAGTGGCACGTGAGCAGGCTCCCCAGGGCCTTCTGGAGACCCTCGCCACGGGGCTCTTCCTCCAGGTTGGCGGGGCTCTTCGCCTCTTCGAGGTGGGTTACGGGGGCCCGCACGAAGCTGGTGACGGATGAGTTGGCCAGGAGCCAACTCAGCTTGTGCGTCGCCACCCCGAGGAGCGCCAGGTCTGCACCGCCCACGCGCTCCGGCACGGAACGCCCGGTCCACCGCACCAGAACGAGGAACAGCGCGAAGAGCCCGCTGAAGACGCCGGCCAGCCCCGCGTACGCCCCGAGCGGTTGTCCCTCGCTCTCGTCGTAACCCGTGAACAGCTCCTTCGCGTGCGCCCTTGGCGACGCTTTCGGGCGGGGAGTCTGGGTCCTCGGATTATCCCTGTGCCGCCGTGCATTCGACATGTCGCGCCTCCCTGCTTCCGTCTCTGGCGTGTGTGTGCTACTTCAGGCTATGCTCTCAATATTCCCCGTCCCGGGCGGGTTTGATCCTGGCGGATTTCCCGGCTCCTCTGTAGGCGGTGCGGATCGGGGAGAAAACCCGCTGAGTATCAGGAAAGAAACGCCGACCCGCACCAACCGTCACAAACCCAGTATGATCCATGGACGGCGCGCCTCACACCCACCTGCATACATATTTCGGGCCATTTTCATCCCCGTTCGTCCGTGATCGCGCCCCGCGTGGGACAGAATTCACACCAACACCTATATGCACGTAGTAAATAGTCGAGGCTCTCTTCGAAGCGTCGGCGCGGTACTTCGCGGAAGAGGCGCAAGGTGACACAGCATTTGGAGGATGAAGGAGTAGCCGGATGACCTACGCTTCGACACGCGAAACATTTGGAGAGATGTTCGAGGAGCCCGAGAAGTACGCCGGGTACAGCGTCTACGACCCGCTGGGGCAGAAGATCGGGTGCATCCAGAAGCTCTTCGTGAACGCGGACGGCGAGCCCGAGTACGTGCGGGTCAGGCTGGGGTTGTTGGGGATGAGATCCGTCCTGATTCCGGTAGAGAGCGCGCTGGCCGACGAAGATAGCAAGCGCCTGACGTTGCAGTAAGGCAACTTCGGCTGGCGGCCCGGAGGGCCTAGAAGCCGCCGTCCGGGACCGATAGACCGGGGGGCATCTTCTTTAGCAGGAGAATGCCGTGCTCTTGAAGAACTCTCGGCGGTTCGAAGGCTCTCGGGCCGCCCCACGACCCTTACTTGCCGCGCTGGCCCGGAACTGGGATTCCTCGGAGTTACCCCCCTAGCGAGAGGCCACAATCGCGGCCACCACGAGCACGCCGAGCAAGATTATTGCGACCGCGATCTCGATCAGAAACGTAATCGTGAGTTCCATCGTTACCCCTAACGTCACGCGGAACCAAGACCCGTTTATTTTATGACGTATGACCACATGGATAGCGTGCCCACCGTCACACCACGGCTTTTGCACATTTCTGTGCAGACGGCTACATGATCCGGGCCATCCTCAAGCGGTGACGTTCTGGCACGCTGGCGTCCGATTTCGGGAAGAACGCCCCGGGGAGACTCTTCCCCTGGCTCGACGGCCAGGGATTGTCCTAAAAGGGCGTTTCAACCGCCTTCGCAAGAACCGCTGGCAGCGCGGGTAGTCGTAGGCTTTGTCGGCGTGGAGCTTTTCGGGCCTGCTGCGTGGCCTCCCACTCTTGCCCTTTACGGATGGGATCGCTTGGCGTGCTGGGGTGATGGCATCACGCCCAACTGCTGCATCAAGCTCATCATGTTAAACAGGCCCCGGAACTCCACGATCTTGCCGTCGACGATCCCGTAGAAGACGCTACCCGGCACCTCTACACGCTTGCCGGTGGGAGGGATGCCCATAAGCTCGCCCCGGTGCGTGCCACGGCCGGTCCACCGCTCGGCCACCTTGTCCCCTTCCGCGATCATCTCCTCAAGGGTGGAATGCCAATCGGGGAAGGACTCGCGTAGCGTACCGGCGAAACTCTTGAGTCCATCAAGGTCGACCAATTCTCCGGTAGGCATGTGGATCACAGCTTCGGGCGTCATTAGCTCGTCCGCAGCACTCAGGTTCCCCTCGTTCCAGAACTCCTCCACGAAACGCTCCACCAACGCTTTGTTTTTTTTCGCCGACATCGCTGGGTCTCCTTTATGTTCGCCTCTACCGACTGCCCTGACGGTAGGGCAAGCTAGGGTCGAAAGATATCCCACATTTGTGGGATTTTTTGGAACGAAAGATACTTGTATAATGCTCGCACCATGAACGGTAGGGTGACGGAGCGCGTCAGGCAGGAGATCGTCCGCCTCTCCCATGCCGGGCTGGACTCGAGGACGTTTGGTATCGAGGCCGTGAAGCGGCTTCGGAAGGCGATCCCCACGGACGTTTCGTTCTTCGCCACCGCCGACCCCGCGACACTCCTCTTCACCAGCGCCGTACGCGACGAGGTCTTGGCGCGCGCCACCAGCCGATTCCTCGAGCGCGAGTTCCTGAAGGATGATCCGGTAAAGTTCGCCCAACTGGCGAGGGGACACTCGCCGGTCGACAGCCTGGGCATGGCCACCAAGGGCGAGCTGGCCTGCAGCGCGCGCTACCGCGAGATGCTCGCCCCTATGGACCTGGGGGACGAGCTGAGGGCTGCCCTCGTCGTAGGCTCGAAGTGCTGGGGCTTCATGTGCCTGCACCGCGAGAGATCCAGCCCCAACTTCACGCCAGCCGAGGCGGCCTTCCTGGCGAGGCTAGTCCCGCATCTGGCCGAGGGCCTGCGCAAAGCCCTCCTGCTCGGCGGTTCTCGAGCCACGACCCCGCAGCCGGACGGACCGGGGTTGATCTTGCTCGCGGACGACCTCTCGCTCGTGGCAATCACGCCAACAGCGGAAGGGTGGCTCGCCGAGGTGCCGAAGAGCTCTTGGCCAAGCTCACTCGAGCTACCCGACGCGGTCTACGCCGTCGCCGCCCGCTTGCTCACGCTCGAGCGTGGTGGTCACACGCCGCACGACCTTACGCCCAGGATAAGGCTCAGGACCGCCTCGGATCGGTGGCTGGTGCTCCACGCCTCGAGGCTACGCGCCACGGAGGCCGAGGGCCAGATAGCCGTCATCTTCGAGGAGGCCCGTCCCTCGGAGATCGCACCGCTGATCGTAGACGCTTATGGCCTGACCAAGCGCGAAGGCGAGATAACGCAGCTGGTTTTGCGCGGGCTTTCAACGGCCGAGGTTTCCGAGGAACTGCACATCACGCCGAACACCGTGCGCGATCACTTCAAGGCCATCTTCGACAAGGTCGGCGTGCGCAGCAGGAGAGAGCTCGTCGGCCAGGTCTTCGCCCAGCACTACGGGCCACGCATGGCGAGCGGCCAAGAACCAAACGCCGATGGATGGTTCGCCTGAGCTAGAGTTACAGTGCGAACTTAACCGACTTTCATTGTCCTTCGCCTCCGGTTTCAGTTACCCTCGACGTTTTGAAATGTGCTCTAAGGAAGGCTATACACATTCGGGTCGTACACGAGAGAGGCTCGCCGGGATTGTGGGGAGCTAGAGCCTGTGCAACCCCGGCGGAGCGATTTCTATCCGGATCAGGGGATCACGAACGGAATTACGTAGGCTTGGATCGTGACCAGGATAGCCATGACAGCCACGAGGCCGATGGACCATTTCAGGACCAGGCGCAGGAGATCGCCCTCCTTGCCCTGGAGGCCCGTGGCGCTGGTGCCCACGGCCAGGTTCTGCGGTGAGATCATCTTCCCCAGCACGCCGCCCGAGGAGTTGGCGCCCACGGTCAGGTTTGGGCTCACCCCGATCTGCTGCGCCGTCACCTTCTGCAAATTGGCGAAGAGCGCGTTCGATGAGGTATCCGACCCGGTCAGGGCGACCCCCAGCCATCCGATGAACGAGGCGAAGAATGGGAACAGCACGCCCGTGGCGGCGAAAGCCAGGCCGAGGGTGAAGGTGATGCCCGCGTAGTTCAGGAGGTAGGCGATACCCAGGATCGAGGCTATGGTGAGGATGGCCGCCCAGAGCTGCTTCAGGGACTGGCCGTAGATCCGCAAGGCCCGTCCCGGCCCGACGCGCAGGACGGCGAGGGAGATAAGGTCGGCGATCAGGATGATAGTGCCCGCCGCCGAGAGCCAGTTGGTCGCGAACACGGCGGAGTAGGGTGTGGGCTCCGGTACCACGGGCGGCTGCTGCTCTATCTTCTCGTTGAGGCCAGGCCAGGGAACCTCCGGCGCCCCGGTCGTCGGGTTTACCTCGGCGGACGGGAAGTTCACCGCGGTTTGGATGGTGCCGACGGTATCTCCAACCGGTGGGATCTTGACTATCAAGAACAGCGCCACGATGATGATAAAAGGCGACCAGGCATAGAGCGTACGCCCGAGTGGCGGCGTATCGTAGTCCTCGCGCTCGGAGGCCGGGGGCTCGTGCTCGAAGTGCCACTCGGTCGAGGGACGCCAGAACGCGAGCAAGGCGACAACCGCGACGACGGCCAGCAGGGCGGCGAGGAGGTCGGCGAGTTCCGGGCCGAGCGTGTTGGCGACCACGAACTGCGTCCCGCCGAAGGCTATGCCGGCCGCCGCGACCACGGGCAGCACCTCCATCATCTTCCTGAACCCGGCCATCACCGTCACCAGCATTCCGGGGATGATGAGGGCGAGCACCGGCGTCTGCCGTCCGACCATCTGCGAGAGTTCCATCGGATCGAGTCCGGCGACGGAGGCGGCGGTCAGGATCGGAATTCCGAACCCGCCGAATGCAACGGGCGCGGTATTAGCGAGCAGCGCCAGCGCGGCGGCGTAGATCGGCTCGAACCCGAGCCCCGCCATGAGGGAACCCGTGATCGCAACCGGGGTGCCGAAGCCCGCCGTCGCCTCCAGCAAGGCTCCAAACACGAACGCTATGAGGACCACCTGGATCCGGCGGTCGTTGCTCAGGCCAGCGAGCGAGTCGCGGATGGTGTCGAAGTGGCCGGTATCCACCACGACGTTGTAGATGAAGATGGCGTTTATCACGATCCAGACGATGGGGAACAGCCCGAAACAGGCGCCGAGCAGCGTGCTATCCAGCGCGAGCCCGATGGGCAGCTTCCACACGGCCACCGAGACAACGAGCGACACCGCCAGCGAGATCAGGGCCGCCCACTGCGCCGCGACCCTGAGAACGGCCAACAGCACGAACAACACGACTATCGGTATGAGGGCCACGATGGTCGAAAGCCAAATGTTGCCGCCTACCGGCTGATACACCTGCTCGAACATTACCCCATGCCTCCTACGAGAACGACGGTCTTTCCTATCACACATCCCCCCTTTGAATCGTTCGCGACCGGCCCGTGACAGCCTGGTCCCCAGCTTCTAAACTCGGCAGTCTACTCCCTTTTGCAAATGGATGCTCGCCACGCTATACGGGACCTCGTCAATCTCCGAAACACGCATTACCGCGCCCCGAATCCATCGGTTTCGCCCCATGAGGTCAGCGCCTGCGCAGGCCGCTGACGTTTGTGACGCCCACATGCTTCTTGCGCCCGGATGCGGATGCTGTTCTGGCCGCGCAATCCCGCTGAGGTCACAACCCTGGCGACCGCTACCGGTGGGTTGCGAGGTGTGATCCCGCACCTCAGACGCCGTTCTTGCTCGTTCCGCCGCCCGGCACCAGCGCCACCCGCAGGTCGTTTACGTTGGTACCGGTCGGACCGGTGATGAGCAACGCATCGCCAGCTTTCAGCGCCGCGTGGGTGTCGTTCTTTTCCAGGGCTTCACCGGGATTCACGCCGCTTTTGCGGATCTCACCGGCCGTACCCCCGTCTACCAGGGCGCCTGCGGCATCGGTGGGGCCATCGTTGCCGTCTGTGTCCACGGAGAATGCGGCCCAGCCGTCCACGCCGTCCAGGGAGAGGGAGAGCGCCAGGCAGAACTCCTGGTTGGGGCCTCCGATCCCTTCGCCCCGCACGGTGACGGTAAGCTCACCGGCCCCGACGATGGCGCATGGTGGGGCGACGGGGTTACCGCTCGCCAGGGTCTCCCGGATCACAGCCGAGTACATGGACGCTGCCGCCCTCGCATCCCCCGTGAAAGAGGTCGAGAGCAGAAGCGGCGTGTAGCCGAGGTCCCTGGCCTTCTCGACCGCGGCCTCCGCCGCATGCCACCCGCCGCCGCAGATCACGTTGGTCACCTTCTCGAAGAGACCGTCGCCGGGTTTGGGTGTTTCGTCCACCGCATCCAGATGCCGGCTCACGCTCTCGGGCGGCGTTATGCCGTAGCGGCGCAGCACGTCCTTCGCGTCCGCGAGGGTGGTGGGGTCGGCGGCGGTGAGGCCGCTGGCGATGGATGAGGGCTCGTCGCCGACCACGTCGGAGAGCAGGAGCGCGAGCGTACCGGCGGGGGCCGCTATCTCGGCCAGGCCGCCGCCTTTCAGTGTGGAGACGTGCTTGCGGACGGTGTTTATCTCCGAGATGTCAGCGCCGCTTCGGAGGAGGTCTCCGGTAAGTTGCTGTAACTCGTCCAGGCTGATATCCGAGGCCGGGTCCGCGAGGAGGGCGGATGCGCCCCCGCTGATCAGGGCAAGCAGGAGATCCCCCTCCACCAGCGACTCCGCCATCTCCTGCACCCTGCGTGCCGCCTCCACCCCGCGCTCGTCCGGCTCGGGATGCGCGGAGAAGGCCGTCTCGAACTCCTTCGGTCCGCCATCGTGCCCTTCTTTGGTTACGACCAGGCCGCCGGAGACGCGCTGCCCGAGTAGATCGTGCACCGCCCGCGCCATCGCACCCGCCGCCTTGCCCACCGCCAGCACGAACAGGCGCCGGGGCTCGTAGCGGCGTTCACCGGCCACGATAGCCCCTTCCTCGACCTTGAGCGCCCGCCGTATGGCCCTCTCCGGTTCGGCGGCGGCGAGGCCCGCGTCCAGTATCTCTCGCAGATCATTCTCCACGAGTGGCATTCTAATGCTTCTTGTCGACGCCGCGCACGGACCGCCGGTTTTCATTGCGGTATGCTGATGGTGGTCGTCCGGCTGGGAAGTGGGGGTTAATGAAGTTCAGCGCGAACGTCTCGATCCTGTTCACAGAAGCTCCGCTACTCGAACGTTTCGGGATGGCTAGAGAAGCCGGCTTCTCCGCCGTCGAGTTCTGGTGGCCCGGCCACGAGGCGGACGTCGGCGACGTGGAGCGCGCCGTAAAAGACGCTGGCCTCGACGTTG
>Ga0081539_10006020_pt1 | contig 11907 bp, 14 predicted proteins | sample TabmetS4T2R2_FD_71023 | JGI IMG/M metagenome (GOLD analysis project Ga0081539, IMG submission 71023) | Tabebuia heterophylla rhizosphere microbial communities from the University of Puerto Rico - S4T2R2 | ecosystem: Host-associated > Plants > Roots > Rhizosphere ...
GACCAACTTCACACCAAACCTAACTGCCGAACAGCGCGATGCATGGACAGCTATGTGGGCGGAGGTGAAAGCCGCTCCGTGACAGCCCCCTCCCGTCCTTCGGACCCCCTCCCCCAAATTCGCAGAATTTGGGGGAGGGCAGGGTGGGGGTGGGGTTTGGATCGCCGCGCCACATTCTGGATGCTTTACCTCCCGCCATTGTTCTGGTTGGGGGCATTTTTTTTGATTCCCCTGTTATTGATGTTGGCATACAGTTTTCGCCCGGATATGAATGGGGAGTTTTTCCGGCTTTGGCAACCTTCTTTCACTCAGTATGCAAAGCTATTTGCGACAGGTAGTTACTGGCGTTTGTTAGGGGTATCTGTCTGGATGGCATTGGTGATTTCCATTGCTGCGGTTGTACTTTCCTATCCAATCGCTTATTTCCTTGCCTTTCATGGACGGCAACGAGTAGGGTTCTATCTTGTCTTGTTACTTGTCCCCTTTTGGACGAGCTATCTCCTGCGTGTGATGGCATGGAAGATTATGCTAGGGACGGAAGGGGTGATTAATTCATTCCTTATTTATATCAACGTGATTCAAGAACCACTAACAGCCCTGCTCTACAATCGCAGTGCGGTCATACTCACCCTCATTTATGTCTGGATTCCGTTCGCGACTCTTCCGATTCTCGCGGCATTACAACGCATCGACGTATCTCTCTTTGAGGCTGCGGCTGATCTGGGAGCACGGCCCATCCATCAATTCTTGCGGGTTGCTTTGCCGTTGAGCCTTCCTGGTGTGTTTGCAGCTTTCTTCATGGTGTTCATTCCCACTGTTGGAGAATATGTGACTCCGCTGTTGGTAGGTGGAAGCCGCGGTTCGATGTATGGAAACATTATTCAGGACTTTTTCACCAAAGCGGCGAACTGGCCTTTTGGTTCTGCCATGTCCATGGTGATGCTGTTCGGGACACTGGTTCTTGTCGCGATGGCGACGCGTTTAATTAACTTGAAAGATTTGCTCGAATGACGACGTTCCGCAATTCGATTCCTTTAAAGTCTTATTATTTTGGTTTGATCGCGCTCCTTTATCTGCCAATTGCAATTCTCTTTTTGTTTTCGCTTAACTCCAGTACATTTCTTTCCTTCCCGCTTCAAGGGCTGACGTTGAATTGGTATCAACAGCTATTCGCCTCGGATGCACTTTTACGTTCCGCGCGTAATAGCCTTGTTGTTGCCTTAGGCAGCAGCCTGACGGCCACTTTAATGGGGACAATGGTAGGCTTGTTGATGATGCGCTACCAGTTTCGCAGCAAAGGTTTGCTCGTCGCGTTGGCTGTCCTGCCGTTGATTGTTCCATATATCGTTCTGGCTGTAGCGTTGCTTCTGCTTTTTTCTGTTCTTAACATTGACCGTTCACTTTGGACAGTTGGAGTCGCACATACGGTTGTTGCTCTGCCTTACGTTCTGCTGATCGTAGGCGCGCGTCTTGCAGGCTTCGATGCCAGCGTCGAAGAGGCAGCCATGGATCTCGGAGCGAACTATCCCACTACACTGCGGCGTGTGGTCATTCCAATGATTGCGCCTGCAATGATCTCCGCCTGGCTTACCGCATTCACAGTCTCCTTCGATGAATTTGCATTGGCATTATTTTTGGCCGGCACACAACCGACATTCCCAGTGTACCTTTATGGTCAGTTGCGTTTTGCCAGTCGCTTGCCAATTATGATCGCCCTGGCTGTCTTGATGATGATCGGCACGTTGACTTTGGTTTTAATTGCGGAGAGAATAAGGAGGACAGAGTAATCATGTCGGTCGAGCAAAATAAAATGCTTGCTAAGCGTTTCTACAATGATATTTTGAATGGCAGGAAGATGGATGTAGCAGATGAAATTCTGTCTTCGCAATATATTGATCATAGCGCACTCGCGCCGGGGTTAGAAAATTTCAAGATCTATCTCATGATGATTACAAGTGTATTCCCTGATATCCACGTAACTGTCGAGGATATGTTTGCAGATGATCACAAAGTCGCTGCTCGTCTTACCATTCGCGGCACACAATCCGATTCGTTTCGCGGCTTTCCAGCAAGGGGCGGACAAGCGACCTGGTCGGGCATGGATATCATTCACATTTCGAATGGCAAAATCGTAGAGCGCTGGAGTGAGAGGGATTTTCTACACATGCTGATCCAGCTTGGACATGTGCAATATCCGCATTAAACCAAAATGACTCAACAGCTTACACTTCTGACCTGGCCTGATTACATCAGTCCTCGCACCCTGGAGCAATTTGAAGCTGAATATCAAACAAAAGTAAATGTAGAGATTGTTCCGAGCGCAGTTGAACTGATGGAGCGGATGAAAAGTGGTGCGAAGCCTGACGTGTTATGTCCGCCTGATTATGCTGTGCGCGAGTTGGGCGCGGAAGGTCTCCTTGCCAAGCTTGATCACGCGCAATTGCCAAACATGGAGCATCTCGAAAAGCGGTTTCAGCTTGATCGGCCGCATGACGCGGAGAGTCGTATTAGCATCATCAAGGATTGGGGGACGACAGGTTTCATGTATCGCACCGATATGATTTATGAAGCACCGAAATCCTGGGCGGATTTTTGGAGGCTTGCTGAGAAGTTTTCTGGGCGTGTAACAGTATTGGATTCGCCTGGCGAAGTGATCGGCGCGGCCTTGAAAATGCGCGGACATTCTTACAACGCTTCATCACCCGACCTTTTAGCTGGCGCGCGCGACGATCTGCTTAATCTCAGGTCTCATCTGCTTGCATTTGAGACCAACTACAAGCCGTTGTTGATTTCAGGGGAAGCTTGTATGTCCTTAGGTTGGAATGGTGATGCAGCCGCCTTGATCGAGCGGGAAATGCCAATAGAGTATGTCATTCCGAGTGAAGGTTCCCAAATCTGGGAGGATGATTGGGCCATTGCAGCCGGCGCGCCAAATCTGGACCTTGCCCATATATTTTTAAATTTTGTTTTACGTCCTGAAATCGCCGCACAGGAAGCCATGTATACGCGTTATGCAACGGGCAATCAGTCTGCTCTCAAATTGCTCGATAAGGAGATGCGCAACAACCCCTCGACATATCCGCCTGATGAAATACTTGAAAAATTGGAAGCAGGAGTGCCCTTAAATGAAGATGGACGAAGAATACGGGAAGAAGTGTGGAATGAAATTAGAAATTACAAGTAAGAGAGATAAGTTGTTGGTCGAACTACTATGAAAATGAGTCTGGGTGCGAAATCTTTAACGTTGTTCGCGTCGTCTATCTTATTTCTTGTACTTCTAACCATTTTTGAATCTTTGCTTTCTGGAATATCTTTGACGGCAGAAAGAATAATAAGCGCGCTTCTACTGGTTTTGCCAGGTGTGATTGGCGTCGTGTTTGGAGTTCTGAGCCTGATTCGCAAAGAACCCCGAGTTTGGGTTGCGATTCTTGGAGTGATATTAAATGCCTTGCTTGTATCATTCCAAACTGCGATTCTATTTTTTGCAGGCTAAAAGAAATTAGTTTTTCGTCAGGAGAGTTTTGTCTTCAAATATTCCAGAATTTCTTCCGGCTTTTGTGAAATATCAATTGGAAAAACTTTGCCTGTTAGTGTAATCTCATCTGCAAGTCGGCCCGTGCCACGCATGATAAATACCGGACGATTTTCCAACAGGCTGTATTCTACATCGGTCCTTGATATATTCCCGCCGTTGACCAGTATGGTGATGGATTTTTCATTGCCCGCAATGGCTGTTGCAATCTTTGCGATCCAAGCGGATTCATCTCCCCAATCGTCACCGGGGATCAAAAAGAAATGAGAGTGATTTGGGTCCAAAATGGATTTTGGCTCTTCCTTCATGATCAGGTTGTCAAAAACGACACCCACCAACGGGAAAGAAAATTTCCCCTTTTTTCTTTGGACCCCGATCTCTTTCATGATTCCCGCCTGCGTGCCACCATCCAGGACAACCGACCGGGTTTCCTCTGCTAATTTTGTAATGATGCCAATTGCTTTACGCATCGGAAATTTATCCAACCATCCTATTCCACTGGCGCCGCCAACTAGAACGATCACTGGTTTTGGATGGGGTATCTCTAATTGATTTAACGCCTCAGGAATTTCGCTGTTTTCAGAAATATTGATCGCTTCAATATTCCTGTCACGCTTGAGTGGAATTTGCCTGGTGAGCATGTTTTCTCCGAGATAGTATTTGGGTTAACGATGCACGTTATCGCACATCGTTAACCCAATCGATCTAAAGTATAAATTATTGAGGCAATACGTATTGAAGTGCTACATTGCCTTTTTTGTTGAGATCACATGTGGTCACGTTCGACGAACAAGGCTGGCCAGGAAAAGCAAAACCACAGCGCCTAGGATCGCAACGAGCATGCTTGGAAGATTGAAGCCGGTGACTCCCGGTGCACCAAAGACGTTCGTCATGAGGAAGCCTCCAATTATGGCACCGACAATACCTACCACGATATTGGCAAGAGCACCCATTTGAGCGTCTTTGCCCATAATCATGCTTGCAATCCAACCAGCGATCGCGCCAAATATGATCCATAGTATGATGTTCATTTCTACCTCCATGAGGGTTAGGTTGCAGAGAGACAGGAAAACTTGTAAATTATCATCCTGCTTTGCCTCTACAGTTGAAGCCAATATGATTGGCAACGATAATAGCATTATGTAGATTGATTGGAATAACGTCAATAAGGGCTTCCCCTACCATTTGCTGGCTTTCCCCTCTTCATAGAATAAAAACGGTGCCTAAGTATGTTGTTTTTGGGAGAATTAATCCTTAATCCCCCTATGGCAAGATTTAGATTTGTGATGAATAAGGAGTATAGGCAAAAGAAAAAGACCTGACAAGTCCAACGCCCATCAGGCCTTCAAATAGTGAATATTTCGTTATTCGATGATATTGATTGGCACCTCGTTCTTCCCACTCAAGGCAGCTACACTCACTTTCGCTGCCAGCGATTCTGCAATTTCATGCAGCGATTTCGCAACCGCCGAATCAGGATGGGATACAACGATCGGTTTTCCACTATCACCCCCAATGCGGACGTTTTGGTCAATCGGCACTTTGCCAAGGAAGGAAGTATCGGTAGCCTGTGCTAATTGTTCACCACCGCCTGAGCCGAAGATATCCATACGCGTGCCATCAGGTAGATCCAAATAAGACATGTTCTCGATAATTCCAAGGATAGGCACTTCGAGTGTTTTGAACATATTCAAACCGCGACTGGCATCTTCCAATGAGACAAGCTGGGGCAGTGTCACGATCACTGCACCACTAAGAGGTAAAGCTTGTGCAAGCGATAATGAAGCATCGCCGGTCCCAGGCGGTAGGTCAATGATCAGATAATCGAGTTCACCCCACTCCACATCGCCTAAGAATTGACGAATGGCTGAGTTAAGCATCGGTCCGCGCCAGATGAGAGGCTGTCCAGGCTTCACGAGCAACCCCATCGAGATCACCTTGATTCCATAGGCAATCGCAGGAATCAATCTCTGTCCTTGCGGAGGCGGGAGCCTTTCGATGCCCAGCATCGTCGGCACATTCGGTCCGTAAATGTCCGCGTCCATGAGCCCGACGCGAGCGCCACTTTGCGCAAGCGCTACCGCGATATTCACAGATATAGTGCTCTTACCCACACCACCTTTACCCGATCCCACAGCAATCGCATTGCGGATGGGCATTTTAACGAGTCCGCGCATTCGACCATCGTTGGGCACATCTGAGTCCATTTTGACGTTGACATTTTTTACACCTTCCACCGCCATCACAGCCTCCTTCGAGTCTCTTTCTAATTTCGCGCGAAAAGGACAGGCAGGCGTTGTGAGCATGATTGTGAACGAAACTGTATCACCTTGAATCTCAAGATTGTGAACCATATTGAGGGTAACGATGTCTTTATTCAAATCTGGTTCTTCTACATTGGTGAGTGCTTTAAGAACTGCTTCTTTTGAAATTTTTTCGGTCATTATATTTTCCATCCAAAATTATTTTCGCATTGAGCGGAATGGCGCCTTAGCGTCACGTAGACGAAGCGCACTTGAAATACGCGGTTCGTCTACAGTCTTCGCAGCCTACGCTCAGACTTCCGCTCAGCGCGAGTATATTATGATGTTGCTGGTGTTACAGGCGGCTCTGGTGGTTTTGTTGCTGCCGCGGCTGCGGCAACCTTTGCTGCTTTTGCAGCTTCCTTGGCCTTGCGCTCCTCTTCATTACGCTTGTAATTCTCAGGTCGGATCTTCTTGTAATAGGAAGCGGGCTTGAGCAATTTCTCCATGTTGTATACATTTCGCGTGTAGGATGCGATCTCAAAGTCATGATCCATGATGATCGCATCGAATGGACAGTATTCGGCGCAGAAGCCACAGTTCATGCAAATATCCGCGTCAATGAAGAATTCCGTCGGCTCGGGAATCGGGCGGCCCGTCTGCGGGTCGTTGGAGCGGACGATCCAGATACATTGCGGCGGGCAGACCTTCGCACAAATCCCGCATGATGTACAGCGCTGTTCTTTGCTGCCATCTTCCTTCTCATCATAAACAAGGAAGGGCAGGTAGCGGGTCTCTTCAGGCAGGATCAATCTCTCTTCCGGGTATTGAACGGTGAAGATGCCACGCTGATCTTTGCTGGCGCGATGTTTGATGCCTTCCTCGGAATAATATCGCTTCTTCCCTTTTAACAACCATGAAATATCGTCGAGATACGTATTCCAGAATCGCTTCCAGGTAACACTCAGTCCTTTGAGAATTCCTCTTCCGTACATAATATCTCCTTCATGTCGTTGCGAGGAGCCGTTCTTTGGCGACGAAGCAATCTCCTAGGAATTTGGAGATTGCTTCGGGCGGAAGAGCATCGCCCTCGCAAAGACATAAACGTTTATCTATCACACTCGCCCATCACGATATCGAACATCCCGAGCAGTGCTACAAAGTCCGCTATCTTGTTACCAACGGAAATTTTTTCAAGTGCAGTAAGATTGACGAACGACGCGGGCCGCACGTGATAGCGCCATGGATTCGGTTTGCCATTTGAAACAACATAATAGGCCAGCTCGCCTTTTGGTGACTCAATGCGACCATACGCTTCACCTGCCGGGACCCGAACCTGATATTGCGGTTTCTGCGAGTTGATCGGCCCCTCAGGGATCTGCTTGATGGCCTGGCCTAGTATCCTCAGCGATTGCCTGATCTCGTCGATACGGATGAGGTAATTGTCCATCAGGTCGCCATTGTGGCGGACCGCGACATCAAAATCGAACCGGTCATAGATTCCATAAGGATCGGCGCGGCGAATATCATAAGGTACACCTGAGGCTCGCAGCACAGGACCCGTCACGGAATACCGAATGGCATCTTCCGCGTCGATCATCTTCACCCCTTTCATGCGTGAGATCAATACTTCGTTCTCTGAAAGGAAGCGATCCATTTCATCGGTTTTAGCGGGGAGGCGCTCGAACACCAAGTCTTTGATCTTTTGCATCACGTCCTCTGGAATGTCGCGCACCACGCCGCCAAAACGGAAATAGTTGCACATCATGCGCGCGCCTGAAATAGCCTCGAAGATATCCAAGATGAGTTCGCGCTCTTCAAAAGCATACAAGGATGGTGTGTACATCGCGCCGAGATCATTTAACAACGTCCCAATAAAGATGAGATGGTTTTGTACGCGGGTCAATTCCGCGACGATGATGCGGATATACTCCGCGCGTTCTGCCACAGGAATCTTCATCAACTTTTCGACAGTGATGGCATATCCAAAGTTATTTGTCATTGAGTTGAAATAATCAAGACGATCGGTATACGGCATGTTGAGCAGATAGGTGTTGCGTTCGCCGATCTTGTCATGATTTCGATGGAGATAGCCAAGCACAGGCTTTAAGCCAACGATCGTTTCGCCATCGAGAGTCATCACAGCACGAAATACACCATGCGTAGAGGGGTGATGGGGTCCCATATTAATGACAATACGGTCGGTACTTAATCCGCCTTCATTTTTCACCGTGTAACGTGCTAATGCACCGTAGAGGAGGGCGTCGCCTTCGGGAATCCATTTTTCAGGATCAAAATTTTCTGGAAACGTCAAATTATCTTTGAATGGGTTTTTATCTTCTGCCATGTAGAATTGACCATCGGGCCAGCGGCTTTTGAAGGGTTTGGTATCTTCTTCATAAAAGCCTTCCTTCCAATCCTTGCGAAGCGGATGACCTTCAAAACCTTCCCACATGAGGATGCGCCGTAAGTCAGGATGACCTGTAAACTTGATGCCCATCAAATCCCAGGCTTCACGTTCCTGCAGATCGACACCTGGCCAGAGATGAATCAACGAAGGAACTTCTACCGGGTCAACGCGCGGGACCTGCACTTTGAATATCAAGCCGGGTCCACCTGTAGTTTTGTAGGCGCAGTAGACCACTTCCATTTTATTTTCGGGCAAGTAGTCCACGCCTGTAACCGCAGTAAGTAGATCAAAGCCTATCTCATCGCGAATTGCAGTCGCCACTTCAAGGAGGGAGTCTTTTTCTACAATGAAACCACTAAAGCCGGGACGCGTGTCAGGAGTTACAACGCCGGGGAAACGCGCAGCCAAGTCAAGGGTCGATGTAAGAGCGGGTGTTGTCATCTTTCATCCCTCCTTTGCTTCATGTACATCATGTTGCACGTTTTGCGTTATGTCATTGCTTCTTGCAGCTGCGACTTTAATTTCCGCATTCCGCCGCGGGTCAATCAAATCGGGCCCAAGAATCGGAACAGGCACATAGTTTGCATCCTGTTTTTTCTTGTCATACCATCGGCTCTTCTTCAGGCTTTGTTTATCGATTTTTTCCTGCAGTTTGATCATGCCGGCGATGAGAGCTTGTGGCGTTGGAGGGCAGCCTGGAATGTACACGTCAACAGGCAGAAATTTATCAATTCCTGCAACGACGTTGTACCCCTCTTTGAATGGACCGCCGCCCGACGCACAGGCACCCATGGCCACGACATACTTCGGCTCAGGCATCTGATTATAGAGGCGAACAATGGCCGGAACCATTTTCTTTGTAACCGTGCCGGAGACAAGCAACAAATCCGCCTGGCGCGGGGTGGGGCGCATCACTTCCATACCGAAACGTGCCATGTCGTAACGCGCGGTTTGTGCGGCAATCATTTCAATCGCGCAACACGCGAGCCCAAACATCAGCGGCCAGACGGATGAACGTCTGCCCCAGTTGTAGAGACGATCCAGGGTGGTGACCGCTATAGCATGTTCCATGCCTTCGGGTATTTCATATTCAGGTAAACTGAGCTTTTCATTGTCCATGAATGTTCTCCTCAAACCAATCTTGATAGATCGCGTACAGGATATCGTCATTCGCAAGCGATGGGTCATCCTCAAAGTCTGAAAGTTTTATTGTCCAATCATAAATCTGTCCCAACGTTACATCCTCGATGTTTACATCTTTGTGTTGGCGACGTAACTCCATTGCGATGGCATAGGTGCTTTCCCAATTAAGTGTCATTGCTAATTTGTAATTGGTAATAGCTGCTTACCAATTACTCCTCTCGATTATCGATCTGCGCACGTTGCAATTTTCCTGAATAGTCTACGTAGATGGATTTCCATTCAGTGAAGACTTCCAGGGCGGCCTGGCCGGCTTCGCGGTGTCCGTTGCCTGTGCCGCGTACTCCGCCGAACGGGAACTGGATCTCGGCGCCAGTTGTGCCGTGATTGATATAAACCAGTCCCGTTGCGATATCGCGCATGGCAGTAAACGCGCGGTTGACATCTTGCGTAAAGATGGACGTGGATAGGCCATATTGTGAACGATTGTTGACATCAATGGCTTCTTCGAGTGAGTTGACTTCGATGATTGAAAGCACAGGACCAAAAATCTCCTCCGCCTCAAGCGTGGACCCGGGATTGACTCCGTCAAACAGGGTTGGGTTATAGAAGAAGCCTTTTCCGTTAATATCCGCTACCGACGCGCCGACCAACGCCCGCGCGCCTTCTTTCTGCCCGATTTGGACATAGTTATGGATCCTGTCCAATGCGACTTTGTTGATGACTGGACCGACATCTACTTTTGGATCGAGTCCATCGCCCAGTTTTAATTTCTTCGTCCTTTCAACCAAAGACTCTTTGACTTTGTTGGCGATTCCTTTTTGCGCGATCAATCTACTCGCGGCGGTGCATCGTTGTCCGCTTGTGCCGAAGGATGCCCAAAGAGTCGCATCCGTGACGAGTTCGACATTGGCATCGTCCATCACGATGATGGCGTTTTTACCTCCCATTTCGAGCGATAACTTTTTATTCAACTTCGCCGCCGATTGAGCAATGGCGCGTCCTGTTGTTGTGGAACCTGTAAACGACAACACGCGCACATCGGGATGCTCAACCAGCGCCTTGCCCACGTCTGCCCCAGGAGCCATAATGAGGTTGAACACACCGGGTGGCAAACCGGCTTCTTCGAAAACTTTCACAAATGCAGCAGAGATAGCGGGTGTCTCTGGTGAGGGTTTCCAAATGATGGTATTCCCTGCAACTAAAGCAGGGAAGAGTTTCCAGGATGGGACAGCGATTGGGAAATTCCAGGGGGTAATTAATCCGACAATGCCTGCCGGATCGCGAACTGCCATCCCAAATTTATTGGTCATTTCAACAGGAGCCGTGTAGCCTAACAAACGCCGACCCTCGCCGCCCATGTAGTAAGCCATATCGATGGCTTCCTGCACGTCGCCGCGTGCCTCAGCGATCACTTTACCCATGTCGCGTGTGAGCAATTGTGAAAGCTCTTCTTTCTTCTGTTTGAGGATATCTCCCACTTTGAAGAGCATTTCACCGCGCAATGGGGCAGGGAGGAGGCGCCAGGACTTGAACGCTTCTTTTGCTGCCTCTACGGCTGCATTTACATCGGCAATGTCTGCCTGGGCTATATCTGCTACCAACTCTTCATTGGCTGGATTGATCGTCTGAAATGTACTTCTTCCATTGACCCACTTACCGTTGATGTAATTTTGGGATTCCATCACTCTGCCTTCCAATTTATGCAAAACAATGTTGAATTGACGTCAGAAAAGTCACATCTCAGCGAATTATAGCACCTGGATAGCGAAAGTCAATTCACTAATGTAAATATATTTTTACGAAAATAATAATTGAGTATAATTAATGTATGAAAACTGCCAGGCAAAGAGTGCTAGCTTTTTTGATCAAAACACGTAGCGCATCTTCGCGCGAGATTTCTCGTGCTCTGAGGATGTCTGCGGCAAATGTCCGGCATCATTTGAGAGTCCTGGTGTCTGATGGACGCCTGGAGGTTTCAACTGTAGGATCGCGTGAAGGCAGGGGTAGGCCAGAGAAAGTATACTCACTTCCACGTGGATTGTTAGGAGATAATTTGTCAGCGTTGGCAGAAGCCCTTTTGGCAGAGGCGGGCCCAAAAGTCCGCATGGAGGCGTTGGCGAAGCATCTTGCGGGTGAGTCTGATGTTGTAAACCAACCTGTTGCAAAAAGATTGAATCTGATTGTTGAAAAGCTGAATCAAATGAATTATCACGCGCGATGGGAGGCCGGTCCAACCGGACCGAGAATCATATTTGGTCATTGCCCATATGCGTCAATTATTGCGAAGCATCCTGAATTGTGCCTAATGGACGCGGCGCTGCTTGAAAAATTAATGGGACAATCTGCAGAGCAGTTGACAAAGATAGGTCAGGAGGGAAGTTCCTCCTGTGTGTTTGTGGTAAGAGGATAATTGTTCTCACCGTAGTTCAATTGCGTAGCATCCCTGTGGGACTACGGCGAGAACAAATTAGATTAACTATCAAATCCCAGCCCAAGCCAATTCAGGGCTCGAAGCCATAGATTCTCTCGCCCCTGATTTCGATCTGCTTGATCCATAGACCAGCGCGTGAGATTGATTC
>Ga0081539_10006021_pt1 | contig 11906 bp, 12 predicted proteins | sample TabmetS4T2R2_FD_71023 | JGI IMG/M metagenome (GOLD analysis project Ga0081539, IMG submission 71023) | Tabebuia heterophylla rhizosphere microbial communities from the University of Puerto Rico - S4T2R2 | ecosystem: Host-associated > Plants > Roots > Rhizosphere ...
CTGGGGGAGGAGTTCATAGCAGCGCTATGGGCGACGATGCCGGGTGCGGCGGAGCGCCCCACCGGGTGGCCCGCAGTAGGCGGGGAGTCATGAGACGCGCCCTAGACGCGCTCGTGCGTCTCCTCGAACACCGTGCGGCCGACCGCGTCGTACACCGCCCGGTTCCGCGACTTCAGGAGCAGCACGGCAACCAGGCCGATCACGAACGTGCCGACGACGATCCACGGGATGGCCGCGAAGAACGGCGAGTCCGACGCCGCGCCGCCGGCGAAGTCGAGGTTGTCGATCAGCAGCCAGACGACGTACAGCATCCCGATGCCACCGAGCGCGGGGATGATCCCGGTCGTCAGGATGTCGCCGGGCGCGGCCCGCTTCACGTGGAAGTACCAGATCACCGCCAGCGAGGTGATCGCCTGGACGATGAGGATCGCCATCGTGCCGAGGATCGCCAGCAACCCGTACTCGTAGATGTACGCGCCGGTGAACGGCTCGCCGCCGTCGTTGGTGAGGAAGTAGAAGCCCAGCGTCAGCACGAGGGTGATCGCGCTCTGCACCGCGGACGCGATGTGCGGCGTCTGGTGCTTGCCGTGCGTGGCGCCCAGCGTCCTCGCCGTCGCCGGCAGCTCGCGCCCGATCGCGTAGATGTAGCGACTGGCCGCGTTGTGGAACGCCAGGCCGCAGGAGAACGAGCCGACGATGATGAGGAAGAGGTAGACGTCGCCGACGAAGGAGCCGCCCAGCTTCTCCTCGGCGAGGCTGACCCACAGTCCGATCGAGTCGGTGTTGGCCTTCTCGATCGACTGCGCCTTGCCGTTGCCGGCGATCATCATCCACGAGACGAAGGTGTAGAACAGGCCGAGACCGACGACGGCGAGCAGCGTGGCGCGGGGGACGATGCGCTTGGGGTTGCGCGACTCCTCGCCGTAGACGGCGGTCGTCTCGAAGCCCACCCAGGACCAGAAGGCGAAGAAGAGGCCGATGGCGGCGCTTCCGGCCGCGATCGGGGCGCCGTCGATCGTCAGCCCCAGGCCGCCGCCCTCGTCGAGGCTCTTGAAGGCGTTGACCGGGTTGACCGCCTCCGCGACGAGCCCGTCGGGCCCGCCGCCGCTGAAGAGCACCGAGAGGCCGAGCGCGCCGAGGAGGATCACCTCGGCGATGAGCGCGGCGCCGAGGAACGCGGCCGCGATGTTGATGTCGAAGTAGCCGAAGACGCCGATCGCGACGATCCCGACGATCGCGATCACCAGCCAGTTGACGTCGACGCCGGTCCACCGGTCGAGGGCGTCGTTGGTGAAGTAGGCGAAGATCCCGATGAGGGAGCCCTCGAAGACGACGTAGGCCATCGTGGCCAGCGCGCCGCTCGCCATGCCCCACACCTGGCCGAGGCCGTGGGTGATGAAGCCGTAGAACGCGCCGGCCGTCGTGATGTAGCGCGCCATCGACACGAAGCCGATCGCGAAGAGGGTCAGGACGATCGTCGCCACGAGGTAGCCGGCCGGCGCGCCGAGGCCGTTGCCGTAGCCGATGGCGATCGGGACGTTGCCCGTCATCGCGGTGATCGGCGCGGCGTTGGCGACCGCCATGAACAGCACCCCGGCGAGGCCGACGGCACCCACCTTGAGGGCGTCGCCGCCGTGGCCGCCGGCGGCCGGCTCTCCCTGTGGACCGGTGTTCCGCTCCAGCTCGTCACTCGTTGCCACGGGCTCACTCCATCCAGCTGCTGGTAACCGACCCCTGTCGAGGACGTCGATCATCGGCGTGTCCGGTGTCCAAGCCGAAACAGCGCTCGAACAAACCGATTACGACGGCGATCGGCATGTCCGCCACGTGTGACTCATTGCACAAGTGGAGGCATGGTGACAGGCGTTATGCGTCCTGACAAGGGTTTTGGAGCGATCTTTCGCGACGTTCGGTCGGAACCGGTCCCAACTGTTGACCAGACCCGATACGGAGTGCTACACACCATTGGCCAGACCGAATTGCGATCCGGTCTGCCAATTTGGTTCGTCCGACGGTCCGCCGCGCCGTGCGAGGTGACGCATGACGTTCGAGTACGGCGAGTTCTCGTTCGCGTCCAAGGACGAGGTCCTCGCCAAGGCGCGCGAGTTCTGGAACCCCGGCAAGACGGACTTCTGGGTCGAGGCCGGCGTGCCGCTGGTCATCGACCGCCGCGAGGAGTACTTCATCTACGACATGTCGGGTCGGCGCCTGCTCGACGTCCACCTCAACGGCGGCACCTACAACCTCGGGCACCGCAACCCCGAGGTGGTGCAGGCGGTGGGCGCCGCGATGGCGCACTTCGACATCGGCAACCACCACTTCCCGTCGCTGGCGCGCACCGCTCTCGCCGAGGCGCTGGTCGAGACGGCGCCGCCCGGGCTCAGGAAGGTGGTCTACGGCAGCGGCGGCGGCGAGGCGATCGACATCGCGCTCAAGACGGCACGCCACGCCACCGGCAAGCGCAGGATCGTCTCGGTCATCAAGGCCTACCACGGCCACACCGGTCTGGCGGTGAGCACCGGCGACGAGCGTTTCAGCAAGCTGTTCCTCTCCGACCAGCCGGAGGACTTCCCGCACGTCCCCTTCAACGACCTCGCCGCGATGGAGGACGTGCTGCGCGCCCGCGACGTCGCGGCCGTCCTGATGGAGACGATCCCCGCGACGTACGGCTTCCCGCTCCCCGAGCCCGGCTACCTCGAAGGCGTCAAGCGGCTCTGCGAGCGGTACGACGCGCTCTACATCGCCGACGAGGTGCAGACCGGGCTCATGCGCACGGGCGAGCTGTGGGGCATCACGAAGCACGGCTTCGCGCCCGACATCCTCGTGACGGGCAAGGGGATCTCCGGCGGCATGTACCCGATCTCCGCCGTGCTCGTCGCCGAGCACGCCGCCGGCTGGCTGACCGAGGACGGCTTCGGCCACATCTCGACGTTCGGCGGCGCGGAGCTCGGCTGCATCGCGGCGCTGAAGACGCTGGAGATCTGCAACCGGCCGGAGACCCGCTCGATGGTGCACTACATCAGCGATCTCGTCGGCCGGGGCCTGCGGGAGATCCAGGCCGACTACCCGGACTGGTTCGTCGGCATCCGGCAGAACGGCGTGGTGCTGGGCCTGGAGTTCGACCACCCGCAGGGCGCGAAGCACGTCATGCGCCATCTCTACGAGAACGGCGTCTGGGCGATCTTCTCGACGCTCGACCCGAGGGTTCTCCAGTTCAAGCCGGGCATCCTCATGCGGCCCGAGCTGTGCGAGGACCTCGTCGACCGCGCCGGCGTCGCCATCGGCAAGGCCCGGGCAGAGATCCGGGGCGCCGGCCGGCCGTCGCGCGCGGCGCACTCCGGACGGCGGGTGCCGGCGTGACGACGGTCGAGCTCCCGGCGGCGGGTCCCGGCGTCCCGCGCGCGCGGCAGATGCTGGAGCGCGCCGCGTGGGCGGCACGCGCGTTCGCGCGCTACGACCACGCGGGCGTCATGCGCATCGCCCGCGCGGCGGCGGACGTCGCGGAGGCGAAGGCCGCGCACTACGCCGAATGGGCGGTGCGCGAGACGGGCTTCGGCGTCGTCGAGCACAAGACGCTGAAGAACCGCCTGTGCTCGCGCGGGATCATCGACGCCTACGCGGGCCACGACTACGTGACGCCGCGCGTCGACGCCGAACGCAAGATCCTCGAGGTGCCCCGGCCCGCCGGCGTCGTGCTCGCGCTCACGCCCTCGACCAACCCGGTCTCGACCGTGTACTTCAAGATCTTGCTGGCGCTGCTGACCCGCAACGCCGTCGTCCTCAGCCCGCACCCGTTCGCGAAGGAGTGCTGCGCGGACGCCGCCCGCGCGCTGGGCGAGGCGGCGGTCGCCGCGGGCGCGCCGGACGGCGTGGTGCAGGTGGTCGAGGACCCCTCGATCCCGCTCATCGACGCGCTCATGACCGACGAGCGCACCGACGTCATCCTCGCCACGGGCGGCGTCCCGGTGGTCCGTGCGGCGTACTCGTCCGGCAACCCGGCCATCGGCGTGGGGCCGGGCAACGTGCCCGTGCTCGTCGACGCCACCGCGGACCTGCGGCGCGCCGCGGAGAAGCTCGTCGCCAGCAAGTCCTTCGACAACTCGATCCTCTGCACGAACGAGAGCGTGCTCGTCGTGGAGGAGTCGGTCGCGGACCGGTTCACCCGCGAGCTCGAGCGCAGCGGCGCCCACCTGCTGGCGCCGGACGAGCGCGACCGGGTGCGCGACACGGTGTTCCCCGGCGGGAGGTTCGACACCGGCATGGTGGGCCTGGACGCCGCGACGGTCGCCGGCAAGGCCGGCGTCCGGGTCCCGTCCCGGACCCGGATCCTGCTGGCGCCGTTCGACCTCGTCGTCGACGAGGAGCCACTGGCGCACGAGAAGCTGTGCCCGGTGCTCGGCATGGTGCGCGTCCCCGGTGCCGCCCGCGGCATCCGCGCGGCGGTCGCCGTGCTGCGCATCGGCGGCGCCGGCCACTCCGCCGTCGTCCACAGCACGGACCCGCAGACGGTGCTGGACTACGCGGCCGCCGTCCGGGTGCTGCGCGTGACGGTCAACGAGGGCGGCAGCACGGGCAGCGCCGGGTTCGGGACGAACCTCGCGCCGTCCATGACGATCGGCACCGGGTTCGTCGGGCGCAGCTCGCTCGGCGAGAACCTCGAGCCGAAGCACCTCGTGAACTGGACGCGCGTCGCGTACAGCACGGACGCGTCGGAGGTGATGCCCGCGTTCGACCGGCTGGAGCCTTGGGAGACGCCGCGGGGCCCCGTGCCCCCGTACCCCGTGGCGAGCAACCTGGCGGTGGGCGCGACGACGCCCGTCGCGTCCTCGGCGGCGGGCCGGCCGGACCACGGCGAGCTCCGCGAGGAGCTGCGCCGCCTCATCGTCGAAGAGCTCTCCACGATCATCAGGGGCTGAGCCGTGGCCGAACTGCGATCCTTCATCTTCCTCGACCAGCTGCAGCCGCAGACGATGTGCTACCTGGGCACGTGGATCCGCGGCAGCCTGCCGCGGACGCACATGGCGGCGCAGATCATCGAGGTCGCGCCAGGGCTCGACATCGAGGCGCTCACCGACGTCGCGCTGAAGAACACCGACGTGCGCGCGGGGATCCTCGTCGTGGAGCGGCAGTTCGGCTACCTCGAGATCCACTCCCGGTCGACCGAGGCCGTCCGGTCCGCGAGCGCCGCCGTCCTGGAGGCCCTGGACGCGCGCGCCGCCGACGCCACCAGGCCGACCGTGCTGGCGTCGCGGATCGTCTCCCGCATGGACGCCCAGCACGCCTTTCTCGTCAACCGCAACAAGCTCGGGTCGATGGCGCTGCCGGGCGAGTCGCTGTTCGTGCTGGAGATGCAGCCGGCGTCGTACGCGATCCTCGCGACCAACGAGGCCGAGAAGGCGGCCCGGATCAAGGTCGTCGACTACCGCATGATCGGCGCCACCGGCCGCGTCTACCTCACCGGTGACGAGGCGGACGTCCGGGCCGCCGCCGACGCCGCCGAGCAGGCGCTGCGGGACGCCGGATGAGCGACGGACTCTCCGGCCTCTCCGGTCTCTCGGGCGACGTGCTGCGCGCCGAGGTCCGCGCCGTCCTGCGCGAGCTGCTGCCGGCGATCGCCGGTCAGGCGTCCGGCGACGCCGGACGGCACACGGAGGACGTCGTCCTGCGCACGGACGCCGACCTCGACGCCTTCGCGCGCCGGGTGGCGGCACTGTGCGAGGACCCCGGGCAGCGGGCCGCGATCCGCGAGGGACGGCGGCGGTTCCGGCTGGCCGGCACCGCCGCCGGCCCCGGCACCGCCGACCCCGGCACCGGGAGCGGCGCGGGGCACGCGGCGGGCGACGGACGGCGGGACGGGCGGACCAGGCGGACCGCGACGGGTGTGACGCGGGTGGAGGCCGGCGCGGTCACCGAGCGGCGCGTCGCCCAGGCCGCCGCCGAGGGGTCGCGGCTCGTGCTCGGCCGCCGGGCGGTGCTCACGCCGCTCGCCCGGGACAAGGCGCGCACGCTGGGCGTCGTCATCGAGAGGGAGCGCTGATGCTCAAGGCGGTCGTGGTCGGCAACGTGTGGGCGACCAGGAAGGTCGAGGGCCTGCCGAACGGCGCGTTCCTCGAGGTCGAGGTCGAGACTCAGGGTGGCGGCGGGCAGCGCCTCGTCGCCTTCGACGTCCTGGGCAGCGGCGTCGGCGAGCGGGTGCTCGTCGCCACCGGATCGGTGGCCGCCGCCTACTTCCCCGACCCGCATCCGCCCGTGGATGCGCTGGTCATCGGTTCGATCGACGAACCCGCCGGTCGGTGACGGCACCGGCGGGCAGCACGAGGAGAGGAACGTCATGGCGAACCAGGCGATCGGCCTGATCGAGACCAAGGGCTACGTGGCGGCGCTGGCCGCTGCGGACGCGATGGTGAAGGCGGCGAACGTGACGATCGTCGGCCGGCAGGAGGTCGGCGACGGCCTCGTGGCGGTGACGATCGTCGGCGACGTCGGCGCGGTGAAGGCCGCCACCGAGGCCGGCGCCGAGACGGCCGGGCAGGTGGGCGATCTCGTGTCCGTGCACGTCATCCCGCGGCCGCACGCGGAGCTCGGCCGGCACTTCGACGTCGCCGGGCCGGAGGCGTGACGAGCCCGGCGGTCGCCCTGCGGGTGTACCTGCTGCTGGAGGACCTGCAGCGGCAGTTCGCGGCGTACCTGGCGACGCCCACCCGGGCCCGCGGGTACCCGCCGTTCGAGGGCCAGCACGCGTTGATCGTCGAGGTCGCGCCCGGCCTCGCGATCGAACGGGTCACCGACCTGGCGCTGCGCTCGGCGCCGGGGGTGGAACCGGGGATCCTGTTCGTGGAGCGGCAGTTCGGCGTCCTCGAGGTCCACGGCCCGGAGCTGGACGACGTGCGGAAGGCCGGCGCCGCGATCCTCGACGGCCTCGCCGCGGCGGCCACGGACCAGCTCCGCCCGCGCGTGCTCTACAGCGACGTCATCGAAGACGTCACCGACCAGCACGCCGTCGTCGTCAACCGCAACCGGCAGGCCTCGATGCTCATGCCGGGACAGACTCTGCTGGTCGTGGAGACGACCCCCGCGCTGTTCGCCACCGTCGCCGCGAACGCCGCCGAGAAGGTGGCGCCCGGCGTCACACTGGTGGACGTCTCGATGATCGGCGCGGCGGGCCGGGTGTACCTGGCGGGGTCCACCGAGGACGTCGTCCGCGCCCGCGACGAGATCGCCCGCGTGCTGGGCGAGGTGGAGGGAAGGGACCAGTGAGCGAGTTCCCCCGGCCTGGCGGCCGGGAGGTGCCCCCAGGGGGCGCGGCCGTGTCTCACGACCTGTCCGACGAGGGCGTCGCGGCGCGCCTGGCGCCCGTCGCCCGGCGGGCGCTGCGCGAGTACGGTCTCGCGCCCGACTCCACGCTCACGCTGCTCAACGTCAGCGAGAACGCCACCTACGCGGTGGACGACGCCGCGACCGGCGAGCGGACCGTGCTGCGGTTCCACCGCCGCGGCTACCACGACGCGGCGGCGATCGCGTCCGAGCTGGCCTGGCTGGACGCCGTCCGCGAGGAGGAGGGGCTGCGGACGCCGCGGGTGCTGCCCACCCCGGACGGCCGTCGCGTGCTCGCGCTGGACGAGGACGGCTCGCCGGACCCGCGCCACGTCGTGCGCTTCGAGTGGCTGCCGGGCATCGAGCCCACGCCGAGCGACGAGCGGCTCCCCCGCTGGTTCGAGCTGCTCGGCGCCGTGACCGCGCGGTTGCACCGGCACGCCCGCACCTGGCGGCGGCCGCCGGGCTTCGACCGGTTCGCCTGGGACTACGACGGCGCCTTCGGCGCCGAGGCGCGGTGGGGCCGGTGGCAGGACGGCATCGCCGTCGGACCCGAGGAGCACGAGGTGCTCGGCCGCCTCGACGACACCCTGCGGCGCCGCCTGGCCGCGTACGGGAGCGGCCCGGAGCGCTACGGCCTGGTGCACGCGGACCTCCGCCTGGCCAACCTGCTCGTCCACGACGACGAGACCTACCTCATCGACTTCGACGACTGCGGTTTCGGTTGGTTCCTCTACGACTTCGGCGCCGCGGTCAGCTTCTTCGAGCACGATCCGCGGATCCCCGAGCTCACCGACGCGTGGGTGCGCGGCTACCGCACGGTGCAGGACCTGCCCGCCGCGGACGAGGCCGAGATCCCCACGTTCGTGCTCATGCGCCGCCTGCTGCTGGTCGCGTGGATCGGCTCGCACGCGGGCACCGACCTGGCGCGCTCGATGGGCGCCGAGTACACGGCGACGAGCTGCCGGCTCGCCGAGGAGTACCTCGGCAGGTTCGGCTGACGGACCGGCGACGCAGCCGGACAGACTCAGGAGGCGAGATGTTCACACCGCTCGAAGGCCGTTCCGTCATCGTCACGGGCGGGAGCTACGGCATCGGCAAGGGCATCGCCCGGGTGTTCGCCCGCGCGAACGCGAACGTGCTGCTCACCGCCCGCCACGCCGACCGGCTGGCGGCGGCCGCCGAGGACCTCGGCACCGAGGGCAAGGGCCGGATCGCGACCGTCGCGGCGGACGTCTCGCGCGTGGACGGCTGCCGGCGGATCGCCGAGGCGGCGGTCGAGGAGTTCGGCGGCATCGACGTCCTCTGCGCCAACGCCGGGATCTACCCGAAGTCGTCGCTGGCCGACGTGACGGAGGCGGAGGTCGACGAGGTCCTCGCCACCAACGTCAAGGGCACGATGTTCATGGTCCAGGCATGCCTGCCGGCCCTGGAGGCGAGCGGGCGGGGCCGCGTCGTGCTCACGTCGTCGATCACCGGTCCCATCACCGGTGACCCGGGCTGGTCGCACTACGGGGCCAGCAAGGCGGCGCAGCTCGGATTCCTGCGCACCGCCGCGATCGAGCTCGCGCGCAAGCGGATCACGGTGAACGCCGTCCTGCCGGGTAACATCGCGACCGAAGGGCTCGCGGACCTGGGCGAGGACTACCGGATCGGCATGGAGGCGGCGATCCCGCAGCGCCGGCTCGGCGAGGTGGCGGACATCGGGTACGCCGCGCTGTTCCTCGCCAGCGACGAGGCCGGGTACATCACCGGGCAGACGATCGTCGTCGACGGCGGGCAGGTGCTGCCGGAGACGACCGCGGCGCTGGAGGGACTCTGACGGCTCGAACGGCTCCGACGGCTCCGACCGCCGGCCCGGGGGACGGCCGATGACCGAGCCGCGGGCGTCGATCGGCCCGGCGGCCGAGGAGGTCCGTCGCCGCCTGCTCGAGGAGATCAGCCGCAGCCGGGTCGCCGCCGGCGCGCGGCTCGGCGGTGAGCGCGACCTCGCCCGGCTGTTCGGTGTCAGCCGGTCGACGATGCGCCAGGCGCTCGCCGAGCTCGAGGTCGAGGGCGTCGTCCGCCGCGTGCCCGGCCGCGGCGGCGGGACGTTCGTCCGGCAGCAGAAGGTCGAGCGGGACCTTTCGCACGTCGTCGGCGTGCCGGCGCTGCTGAAGGCGCAGGGCATGACCGCGGGCTCCCGGATCGTCAGCACCGGGCTGGCGCTCGCGGACGAGCCGACGACGGCCGCCCTCGAGCTCGGCGCGGAGGAGTACGTCTTCGACGTGGTGCGCATCCGTCTCGCGGACGGCACGCCGATCTCGCTCGAGCACGTCCGCCTGCCGGCGGCGTTCTTCCCGGGACTGCTCGACCTGCCGCTCGGCGGCTCGCTCTACGAGTTGCTCGAGGAGCGCTACGGCACCGCGCCGGGCGAGGCGGTCGAGCACATCGAGGTGACGGCCGCCGCCGAGGACGAGGCCGGCATCCTCGCCGTCCAGCCGGGTGCGCCGCTGCTGTCGATCACGCGGACGACGAAGGACGCGGCGGGCCGCGTCTTCGAGTACTCCCACGACCTGTTCCGCGCCGACCGCACGGTGATCACCGTGCGGACGCCCGCCCCCCCGCGGACCGGCGAGGCCGCGACGACCGCCCGCCGGGTGCTGGCGCGCCCCCACCTCACGCGCTGACCCGCCGTCACCGAGCGAGCCGCGCCAGCAGGCCGTAGGCCACGGCGTGGCGATGGCCGAGGACGCCGCCCACGTCGCCCCGGCCGACGGCCACACCGGGCGGGAGGGCTCGTGCGACCGCGGAGAGCACCTCGTCGTCCCCGGCCGGCCCGCCCACGACCACCACGGTGTCCGGCGCGACGTCCAGGGTGCGCAGGGCGCGCGCGACGTTGCCGCCGACGGCCTCGATCTTCAGCCGCAGCCGCAGCGCCCGCCACTCCCCCGGGGCCAGCACCCGGCTGAACGGCAGCAGGCCGGCGGGCCCGGTGACGACGAGCGCGCCGACCGTCTCCGGCGGCGCCGCCCGGTCCAGGAACCCCCGGGAGCCGTCCTCGCCGAGCAGCACCTGCGGTGCCTCCACACGGTGCGCGGGACCCCGCTTCACCCACTCCGCGGCAGCCGCCGTGGCGCCGGTGAGCGCGGCCACCGACACTCTCAGCAGCTCGCCGCCGCCGGCGACGGTCACGTCCGCGCCTGCACCCGCACCCGCACAGACGACGTCGATCGTCCCGCCGCCGAGGTCGACGACGACGCCACCGGACGCGCCCGGCGTCGAGACGCCGCCGGCCCAGGCCGCCCGGACCTCCGACCCGACGTGCACCGGCACGCCCAGCCGCTCGGCGAGCGCCGCCGACGGGTCGGCGTACGACGTGTCCGCCCGCAGCGCCGCCAGGCCGACGGCGCGCGAGCCGGCCGCCGCGCGGCGCGCGACCACGGCGTCCGCGATCGACGAGAGGTCGACGGTCCACAGGTCGTCGACCGCGAGCGGGGCCTCGACCGGCGGGAGCGCGTAAGCGGCCGCCAGCCCGGCGACGCCGTCCGCGATGCGGGCGTGCGCCTCGGGGAACGGCACGCGGGCGCCCCCGATGGCGACCCACCCGGCCGCGTCCGCGGCGGCGGCGGGTCGGTCGCCCGTTACGGCCACGACCGCGTTGGACGAGTCCGCGAGCCTCGCCGCCACCCGCGCGGCGTCCCCGCGCTCGTCCGGGCGGAGGCCGAGGTCCGCGATCAGCCGCAGCGAGTCGGTCAGCGCGCGCAGCGCGGTGCCGGCGTCCGCCACCTCGACGGCGACCAGGCCGGCGGCCAGCACCGCCGCGGCGTCGACCTCGTCGACGACGGGGACGGCGCCACCGAGGCGGTTGGCCACGAGCACCGCCTCGTCGTCCTCCAGGACGGCGGCGGCGAGCCGGCCGGTGCGCGCGAGCCCGGCCAGCCGGCCCGCGGCGTCCCGGTACCCGGTTCCCGACGGCACGACGGCGACCACGGGCCCGTCGCCGGGGACGTCGTCGCCGAGCCGGACGGGCCGCCCGACGCCGGCGCCGCGCCCGCCCGCCGTGCTGGCGGCGGTCTTGAGGACTCGCAGGCGGCCGGTCGACTCGCGCGGCTCCGGCAGCGAGGCGGTCCGCGTCTCCACCGGCCGCAACTGGGACGCCGCCGCCACCGCCACGCGGACGCCGTGCTGCCGCTCCAGCCGCCGGACCAGCGCGGCGGCGCCGTCCAGGCTCTCCGGCGAGCCCTTGGCGCGCCGCGTGGGCGCGCGGCCGGCGCCGACGATCTCGACGCCGCCGCGGACCAGGCGGGCCAGCACGACCTCCGTCGTGGAGTTGCCGACGTCAATGCCCGCCGCGAGCGTCACCGCAGGAGGTCGCGGCGGGCGTAGACCTCGGCCGCCTCGCGGACGAGCGCGGCGCAGCGTGGCGCGGGGTACGCGTCCAGCCGGGCGGCCAGCGCCGCCAGCTCCTCGGCCGTGGACCGGTGCGGCCGCAGCGCCTCGTACAGCGCCATGACGTCGGCCTCGGGCACGAGCGCCAGCTCCGCCGCGCGGCGGAGGTTGGCCGCGAGCTGGGGGTTGCCGTGACGCTCGGCCACCTGCGCCTGGAGCTC
>Ga0081539_10006022_pt1 | contig 11903 bp, 11 predicted proteins | sample TabmetS4T2R2_FD_71023 | JGI IMG/M metagenome (GOLD analysis project Ga0081539, IMG submission 71023) | Tabebuia heterophylla rhizosphere microbial communities from the University of Puerto Rico - S4T2R2 | ecosystem: Host-associated > Plants > Roots > Rhizosphere ...
CCCAGCGCGGCGCGGTGGCCGCCGTTGTCGGCGAGGCGCGTGCCCCAGACCAGCCAGTACCGGTGCTTGCCGCCCTTGGCGCCGGCGAGCTCGACGGCGCCGGACGCGCCGCGCGCCGCGCTGACCTTCGTGAAGTTGCCGCCGTCGTCGGACGCCTGGTCTGCGGCGCGCAGCTCGACGTCGAGGGGCCCTTCGACGTCCAGCGTCACCGAGGTGACGGCGTGCGCCGCGCCGAGGTCGAGGAGCAGGCCGACGCCGTCCTTGAGGTTTCCGAACTCGGCGGAGTTGTACGACTGCGTTCGCCACCGGTCGTCCTCGCGGCGGAAGCCGCTGCCGCCGGACGGGTCGACGCTCGACACCTGCGCCGGGATCGTCACCGGACGCGCGGACGCGGCCGGCGGATTGGCGCCGGAGTCCGATGCGTCGTCCCGGCCGCCGCCACCGGGGATGCCGCCGCCGGCGCGGACGACGGCGACGAGGAGGACCAGCAGCAGGATCGTGCCCAGCACGACGGCGCGTGCCACCCACGGTTCGCGGGTCCGCGCACCGCGCGGCGGCGCCGCGATCACCGGCAGCGCCGGAACCCCCGCCGACGGCGGCTCGACGGCCGCGCGCTCGGTGCCGGGGTGGGCGGCCGGCGGCGGCACGGCCGCGGTCACCGGCGGTTGGACGACTTCGGTCTCCGGCGCGGGTGCCGTGGTCCACCCGCTGGCCGGCGGCGGCATCGCCTCGGTGGGGGGCGGTGGCGTCGCCTCGGTGGCGGGCTCGGTGGGCGTAAGGGGCGACGGCCCTGGGTCGGGATCCGTGGTGGGTGGCTCGGTGGCGTAGGCCGCCGGCGGCGGCATCGCCTCGGTCTTCGGTTGCTGCGTCGGTTCCGCTGCCTGGCCGGCCGCAACCGGCGCTGTCCCGGCGTGCTCCGATGCCGCGTCGGTCGACGGTTCTGTGCCGTCCGAGGCCGGTGGTGCCGTCGCCCCCATCGCGGGTTGCGCCGACTCCGCCACTGCCGGCTCAATCGATTCGGCGACCTCGATCGATGTGGCTCGCTCGATCGATTCACTGGACTCCACCGATTCACTGAGCTCCACCGATTCACTGAGCTCCATCGATTGAGAAGACTCCATCGGCGCGGCCGCCCGTTCCGGCAGGCCGACGGATCGCTGCGACTCGGGGCTCGGTTCGGAGTCGGTGGTGGGTGGTGCGGTTGCACTCGACGCTGACGCTGCCGACGTTGGGGCTGCCGGCGTTGGGGCTGCCGCCGTTGGGGCTGCCGGCCGTTGGGTTGCCGCTGCCGGCGGTTCCGTGGCCGTTGCTGGTGGTTCGGTTGCCGATGCCGGGCTCTCCGTCGACGTCTCCGGCGGGTCTGGTGCCTTCCCGGCCGGAGTGGCCTCGGGTGGTTCGGGGGTGACCGTCGCGGGTTCGGTGGTCTCCGCGGGCGGGGGGAGCGGCGTGTCGATGGCTGGGGCCGTGTCGTCGACGGGTGGCGTCACCACCTCCGTCGGTGCCTCGGCCACGGCGGGGAGCTCGCGGGTGCTCGCGAGGCCCTCCGCGGTCTCAGACGCGGGGATCACCTCGGTGGGGGTGTCGTCAGGCGTCATGGGCACGAGTCCATTTCGCCAGGTCGGACGCCGTTCGTCATCCGCAGATGCCGGATTCCTACGGATTCGTGCGCGGGGCTGTGGTCGACACCACGGCTCCGCGCTACACCGCGACCTCTCCCATGCCGATCCACCACCGGTGGACGGGACCGCCGCGACCCGCGACCGGCGCGCCCGGATCGGGCGCCATGCCGTCCAGGACCGCGCCGGCGCCGTCGTCGGCTACGAGCTTCTCTTCGCCGCGGCGGCCGCCAGCGACGACGGCGACCCGGACGCCGCCGTCACTCGCGCCATGACCACCGCGTTCGGTGAGTTCGGCCTCCACCGCCTCGGTCCACGCCGAACCCTGTTCACCAACCTCACCCACGCGTTCGTCACCGGCCGGACGGCGGTGCCGTTCGGGCCGCACGGCGTCGTCCTCGAGCTGCTGGGCGACCTGGAGGCGGACGCCACCGTCGTCGACGGCGCCGAACGGCTCAAGCGACACGGCTACCGCCTGGCGATCGACGGCTACGTCGGCGGCGCCGAGCACGCGCGCCTGCTGCCGCTGGTCGACGTCGTCAAGGTGGACGTCGCCATGGCGGGCGCCGAGCTGGCGGACCTCGCTGCGTACGTGCGCGAGCAGCTCCCGCGCGCGTCCCTCATGGCGGACGGCGTCGACTCGCCGGACGCGCTCGACACCTGCCTCGGCGCCGGCTTCGAGTACCTCGCCGGACCGCACGTCGAGCGCCCGGCCGCGCCGCGGACGGCGCAGGTCAGCCCGTCGCAGCTGGTGAGCGTCCGGCTGCTGGCGGCGCTCTCGGACCCGGACGCCGGCGTCGACGACCTGGAACGCATCGTCGCCGCCGACCCCGGGCTCAGCCTGCGCGTGCTCGGTGCCGTCAACTCGGCATCCGGTGCGGGGCAGGCGGTTCGGTCGCTGCACCAGGCGATCGTCCTGCTCGGCCGCCGCGCGCTCGGCGCGTGGGTGATGCTCGCCGCGCTCGGCGGCGACCCGGTGAGCCGGCGGGAGGAGATGATCGACGTCCTCGCCCGCGCCCGTACCTGTGAGCTCATCGGGAGCCGCTACGGCGGTGTCGAGCCGTCGACGGCGTACGCCGCGGGGCTGCTGTCGGGCGTCGTCGACGTCATGGGCGCGGACGTCGAGCAGCTCGTCAAGGGCTCGGGGCTCGGCGGCGGGATGGCGTCGGCACTGCTCGCGCACGAGGGTGACCTGGGGACGATGCTCGGCGAGGTCGAGGAGTTCGACCGGTCCGGCCGGCCGCCGTCCGTGGTGGCGACCGCGGATCTGGCCGGCGCCCAGCTTCGCGCCTTGGACACCGCGATGACGACGGTCGACGCGATCCTCGGCGGGCCGGAGCAGTAGGCGCGGAGGCAGCGCAGACGGCCGGATGAGCCGCCGGGACGGCGGGACGAGTCGTGCCGGTCCGTGAGGCGGGGGCCGAGTGGTCGGGAGCCGCTCGAGCTGGGATGTGGCGGCGGGCGGTCGAGCGCGTGTCGGCGGCCGGGGGAGCGACGAGGGAGCGGCCGCGAGCGGCGGGGGGTGCGGCCGGGGGTGCGGCCGGGCGAGCGGCCCGGGCGAGCGCCAGGGCGAGACAAGAGAACTGCCCGTGCGGTGTGCTCGGTTACGGGGATCGGCGGGTTGGGCACAGGACGCTCAGGCAGGTGACGCAGCCCTCCAGCTTCTCGAACTCCGTCATCGCCACCGCGACCACGTCGAAGCCGAGGCCGTCCAGCCACTCCGCGGTGCGCGGGGCCGACGCCGACAGCAGCACCGTGCCGTCGCCGAGCGGCACGACGTGCGCGCCCTCCGGCTCCGGCGGCACGCGCAGCGCGGGCAGCGCGCCGGGCTCGACGAGGTCCGGCAGCCCGAGCAGAGTGCCGTCCGGCAGCGCGGTGACCGCCGACTTCAGGTGGAGGACGCCGCCGAGCCGCACCGGCACGACCGTCCGCCCGAGCGGCGCCAGCAGCTCACGCAGCGCCCGCACACCGGCCGCGTTCGTGCGGTCGCCGCGCCCGACGTACACCGTCCGGCCCACCTGCAGGACGTCGCCGCCGTCCAGTGTGGCCGGCGCGTCGAGGCGCTCGGCGCGCAGCCCGAGCGCCGCCACGGCCGACCGCGCGCCGGTCAGCTCGCCACGGCGCTCGGCGGCGCCGGGACGGGTCACGACGGCGAGGTCGTCCACGACGACGACCGTGTCCTCGACGAACACCGCGTCCGGCTGGTCGTCCGCGGGTGGGACGGCGGACGGCGTCCACCCGTGCGCGGCGAGCGCGGCGACGTAGGCGCGGTGCTGGTCGAGCGCGGCGTCGACGTCCACCGCGACCCGCGCGACGTGCGTGACGATCCCCTCGGCCAGGCGCGGCCCGGGCGTGCGGACGAGCGCCGTGCCTCGGCTCCCCGGCTGCGTCATGCCCGCACCCTAGAACCTGTCCCCGGGGCCCTCGGCCGCGTCGTGCCCGCGCCTCGGAGCCTGTCTCTGAGGCCTCGGCTGCCGCCGGGGCCTCGGCGGCCGCGCTGCGTCGTCGTCGTCGCTCGGACAGCAGGGGGCCGCGGATGCCCGCGCGACGGCCCGCGCGTACGTTGGCCAGCGGACGACGGACACGCCGCGCCACACCGCCCAGCCCGAAGGGACCACACCATGGCCGACCTGCCCACTGTCGCCGTACTCGGGACCGGGACCATGGGCGCGCCGATGGCGCGCAACCTCGCCGCCGCAGGCCTGCCGGTGCGGGCCTGGAACCGGTCGAAGGAGAAGGCGGAGCCGCTCGCGGAGGCCGGCGTGCAGGTGGCCGGATCGCCGGCCGAGGCCGTCGAGGGCGCGGACGTCGTCCTCACGATGCTGTTCGACGCCGACGCGGTCGCCGACACGATGGAGTCCGCCGCCGGCGCGCTGAAGGACGGCGCTGTGTGGGTGCAGTCGAGCACGGTCGGCATCACCGGCGAGCAGCGACTGTCGGCGCTGGCCGACGAGCTGGGGCTGACGTACGTCGACGCACCCGTCCTCGGCACCAAGCAGCCGGCGGAGAACGGCGCGCTGGTGGTGCTCGCCGCCGGCCCGGAGGACGTCCGCGAGCGCCTTCGCCCTGTCTTCGACGCCGTCGGGCAGCGGACGATGTGGGTCGGCCTCGGGCCCGGCGCGGCCACGCGGCTCAAGCTCGTCGCGAACGCGTTCGTGGTCACGCTGCTCGAAGGAATCGCGCAGAGCCTCTCGACCGCGGAGGCGCTCGGCCTCGACCCCGCGCTGTTCCTCGAGGCCGTCAAGGGCGGCGGGATGGACTCGCCGTACCTGCAGCTCAAGGGCACCGCGATGCTGGAGGGCCGGTTCGACCCGGCGTTCAGCCTCGCGGGCGCGCACAAGGACGCCGGGCTCATCGAGGAGGCGATGCGGACGCACGGCGTCGACACCGCCGTCATTGAGGCGGTCCGGGCGCACCAGGCGAGCGCGATCGCCGCCGGCCACGCGGACGACGACATGGCGGCCACCTACCGCGGGCGCTGACGCCGAACGTCGCCGTCCGCGATGGGCGGTGACGGCGTAGGCGCCGCGCGCAGGCGGAGGGTCGTGCGCGGCGGAGGGTCGTGCGCCGCGGGAACGTCGCGCGCCGAGGGAAGGTCGCGCCGCGGGAAGGTCGCGCCGCGGGAAGGTCGCGCGCCGTGGCGTCGTGGTTACCCGGGGGTTCTCCGCGGGGTGGTGGGAGCATGTGCGCCGGGAGGTGTCTGCGTGGTCGACGGCGGGTCGCGGCGTCGGGCCGGCGTTGCCGTCGGTGCCCTCGTGGTCGTGGTGCTCGTCGTGGTCGCCGTCCTGCTCCGCGGCCGCGGCGACGACGGGTCGCTGCTCCCGACGTCGGGTTCGCCATCGCCGTCGCCGTCGCCCTCGGCCAGTGCCGCGAGAACGACGACGCCGCCACCGGTCTCCCCGTTCACCGGCCTGGCGGTCGCGCCGGGCCGCCCGGTGCTCGGCGTCAAGGTCGACAACGTCCGCGAGGCGCGCCCGCCGACCGGCCTCACCGCCGCGGACGTCGTCTACGTCGAGCCCGTCGAGGGCGGCCTCAGCCGCCTGCTGGCGGTGTTCTCGTCGCGGCTGCCGAAGTCCGTCGGGCCGGTGCGCAGCGCCCGCGAGTCGGACCTGGAGCTGCTGCGCCAGTTCGGCCACCCCGCGCTCGCCTTCTCCGGTGCCAACCGCAAGGTCCTGCGGCTGATCCGGGCCGCGCCGGTCACCGAGGTGTCGCCGGACACCGCCGGCGGCGCCTACTCGCGCTCCCGCTCGCGGGCCGCGCCGCACAACCTGTTCGCGAACCCGGCCGAGCTGCTCGAGCGCGCTCGCGGCGTCACGGCGGCCCGCGACGTCGGCTTCCGGTTCGGGCCGCTGCCGGCCGGTGGCGTGCCGACGGCGTCCCAGACCGTCCGCTACCCGGCGGCGACGACGTCGTTCCGCTGGCGCGGCGGCCGCTGGCAGGTCGCCATGGACGGCCGCCCCGCGACCACGACAGATGTGGGGGTCGGTGGGGGGGAAAAGGATCAGCGGCCGCAGCTCGCGGCGAGCACCGTCGTCATCCAGTACGTCACCGTGGGCGCGTCGCGGTTCCACGACACGCTGGGCAACGTGTCCCCGTACGCGCACACGGTCGGCTCCGGGACCGCCGTCGTGCTGCGGGACGGCGTCGCGATCCACGGGCGCTGGTCGCGGCCGTCCGCGACCGCCGGGACGACGTTCACCACCGACGCCGGCGCGCCGCTGACGTTCGCCCGCGGCCAGGTCTGGGTGGTGCTCGCCGCGCGGTCCTGACCCTGCCGGGCCCGCCGCGGCGGCCGGGGCCAGAATGACCCGGGTGAAGGCGATGGTCTACCGCCGTACCGGCGGGCCCGAGGTGATCCAGGCCGAGGAGCTCGACGTCCCCGAGCCCGGCCCCGGCGAGCTGCTCGTGCGCGTGGCGGTCTCGGGCGTCAACCCGACCGACTGGAAGTCCCGCACCGGCAACGGCGACGGCGCCCCGCCCGCGCCGGCCGGCTGGCAGGTGCCGAACCAGGACGGCGCCGGGATCGTCGTCGGCGTCGGCAACGGCGTCGACCCGGTGCTGCTGCACGAGCGCGTCTGGCTCGGCGAGTCCGCCTACCGGCGGCCGTGGGGCACGGCCGCCGAGTACACGGTCGTGCCGGCGCGCAAGGCCGTGCTGTTGGGGACGGCGCCCTACGAGGTCGGCGCCGCGCTCGGCGTCCCGTTCGTGACGGCGCACCGCTGCCTCACCGTCGGCGAGCACCTGCCGAACCGGATCGACGCCGGCTCGCTGAGCGGGAAGACGGTGCTGGTGCAGGGCGGCGCGGGCGCGGTCGGCAACGCCGCGATCCAGCTCGCGCGCTGGGCCGAGGCGACCGTGATCGCGACTGTCAGCAGCCCGGAGAAGGCGCAGCTCGCGGCCGCGGCCGGCGCCTCGCACGTCGTGAACTACCGGCAGCAGGACGTCGCCGCCGAGGTCCGCAAGGTCGTGCCGGGCGGCGTCGACGTCGTCGTCGAGGTGGACCCCGCCGCGAACGCGGCGACGGACGCCGCCGTCCTGGGGCCCGACGGCAGCGTGGCGATGTACGCCGCGACCGCGGACCAGACGGTCACCGTGCCGATCCGCCCGATGATGGTCGTCAACGCGCGATGGCAGTTCGTGCTGCTCTACACGATGCCCGAGCACGCGAAGGTGGCCGCGGCCGAGGACGTCTCCGCCGCAGTCGTGGACGGCGCCGTCGGCATCGGGCGCGAGTCCGGGCTGCCGATCCACCGGTTCCCGCTGTCGGACGCCGCCGGCGCGCACGCCGCCGTCGAGGCCGGCGCCGTGGGCAAGGTGCTGGTCACGGTCGACGAGGACCCGCCGGCGCGGGTCGGGTGAGGCGCCGGGAGAGGGCCGCGGCCGTCACCGTCGCCGCGCTCGCGGCGGTGGCCGGGTGCGGCGATACGCCGGCGGGCACGGTCGCGGTGCCGTCGTCACCCGTCACCACGCCGCCCGACGCGGTGCGGCCGGCGCCCACGGCCACGAGCACCGTGCCTCCGACCGCCGAGCACCGGCCGTGCCCGCCGGCCGGCGTCCTCGTGACAGCCGGACCGGTGGACGGCGCGCTCGGCCTGCGCGCCGTGACGCTGCGCGTGACGAACTGCGGGCGGCGGTCGTACACGGTGGCCGCCTACCCGGACGTCGCCGTCCTGGACGGCCGGGGCCGCCCGGTGCCGGTGGACGTGACCCGCGGGACCCGCCCCGGCGACCCGGCCGAGGACCCGGGCCCGCGGACGACGGTCCTGCGCCGGGGCCAGAGCGCCGAGGCGGGGTTCCTGTGGCGGCTGGAGGTCGAGGCGTCCGACGTCGACGACGTCACCGGCCCGCTCACGGTGGACCCCGGCGCCGGGCAGGAGCCGCAGGCAGCCGGGCTGGACGTCGACCTCGGGACGACGCGGCGCGTGACGGTGACCGCCTGGCACCGGCCGAAGGGCCGCTGACCCTCGTCCGATGGTGGCGCCGCGGGGGCGGACGAACCAGGATGAACGCCGCCGGACGGGCCTGGAGCAGGAGGGGAACGCCGTTGGACGCCACGCTGACCACGGTGGCCGGGGCGCTGGCGGCGACGGTCGGCGTCGTCGCCGGTGCGCTGCTCAGCCGCAGCACGCAGCACCGCCAGTGGCTCCGGGACCGGCAGCTCGCGGCGTACGTCGAGGTCCTGAGCCACTACGCGCGGTTCACGATGGTCCTGAACCGCGCCCACGCGGCCCGCAGCGGGTGGGACTACGACTGGGCCGGCTGGAGTGCCTCGCTGGTGACGGCCAGCCTGGTGGCGCCGAAGGAGGTGGCCGAGGCCCTGGAGACCTTCGGTGACGCGGTCGGGGAGTTCCTGGGCGCCGCCGCCGGAGACCCGATGAGCGCCGCGCTCAGCCGCGAGGAGTTCGAGGCGGCCAACGCCGGCGCGGCCCGCGCCCAGGTCGATCTGGTCAACGCGATCCGCCGGTCGCTCGGCCGAGGCCACGGCGCGCTCTCGTCGGGCATCGGCGGGTCCCTCGCCCGGCCGGCGGAGCGGCCTTGAAACGACCGCTCCCACGCGATGTGATCGGACGAGCGCACCGTCGCGCGGAGCCGAGGAGGGCAGGATGCACGACACGCTGCGGCCGGGGCTCACGGCGACCCTGAGCTACGAGGTCGCGTCGGACCGCACGGTTCCGCACCTCCTGCCCGAGTCCGCGGAGTTCGCGGACATGCCGCAGGTGCTCGCGACCGGCTACCTCGTCGGCCTCGTCGAGTGGGCCTGCATGCGTGCGCTCCGCGGCCACCTGGCGGACGGCGAGCGCACCGTCGGCATCCACGTCGACCTCAGCCACGACGCGCCGACGGCGCCCGGGCGCACGGTCACGATCGACGTCGAGCTCACCGCCGTCGACGGCCGCACGCTCACGTTCGACGTCCGCGGCCGGGACGACGCCGCCCAGATCTGCGCCGGCACGCACCGGCGCGCCGTCGTCCACCTCGCCCGGTTCGAGACGAAGGCGGCGACCCGCTAGGCGGCCCGGGCGGCCTGGGAACGCGCTACGCGGACGCCGGCTCCAGCAGGAAGACCGGGATCAGGCGGTCGGTCTTCGTCCGGTAGGTGTCGTAGTCCGGCCACACCTCGGCGGCGCGGCGCCACCACTCGGCGCGCTCGTCGCCGTCCAGCTCGCGGGCGACCATGTCGACCGGCTCGGGGCCGTCCTGCAGCTCAACCCGCGGGTGGGCCTTGAGGTTGTGGTACCAGAGCGGGTGCTCCGGCGCGCCGCCCTTCGACGCGACCGCGGCGTACCGGCCGCCGTGCTCCACCCGCATCAGCGGGATCTTGCGCAGCTTGCCGGTCTTCGCGCCGCGGGTCGTCACGATCACGATCGGGACGCCGTTCAGCGTGTTGCCGCTCGTACCCCCGGACGACTCGTACGCCTCGACCTGCTTCGCGGACCGACGGCTGGGGCTCGGCTCGTACTCTCCGACGAGGGGCATGCCAGCAGTGAACCGCGCCCGCACCGGGCCGCATCCCGGCGACACGCCGGACCGGCGCCGGACCCGACGCCGGTCCGGCCGAAACCGACGCTCTCCTGGCCGTCGTGCGCGAGGTCCTGGGACGCCTCGCAGGCATAGCCTGGGCTCGTGACGAGGGTGATCGCGGACATCTCCATGTCGCTGGACGGGTTCGTCACCGGCCCGGACGCGGGTCCCGAGAACGGCCTCGGGACCGGTGGGGAGCCGCTGCACGCCTGGGTCTTCGGCGGCGACCCGGTGGACGACGAGGTGCTGCGCTCCAGCACCGAGGCCACCGGGGCGGTGGTCATGGGCCGGCGCCTGTTCGACGTCGTCGACGGCCCGCAGGGCGGGAACGAGGAGGTCGGCTACGGCGCCGGCCACGCCGCGACGCCGCCGTTCTTCGTCGTCACGCACGAACCGCCGGGCGAGGTGCGCCTGGACCTCGAGTTCACGTTCGCGGGCGGCGTGGCGGACGCCGTCGAGCGGGCGCGCGCGGCCGCCGGCGACCGGGACGTGTTCGTCATGGGCGGCGGGGACGTCGTCCGGCAGGCCGTCGAGGCCGGCCTCGCCGACGAGCTGCGGATCCACCTGGCGCCCGTCCTCCTCGGCGGCGGCACGCCGCTGTTCGGCACCTCGCGCGTCGAGCTTGTGCAGACGTCGTCGGTGGCCTCCGCGTACGCCACGCACCTGACGTACCGCCTGAGCTGAGCGAACGCGCCCGCGTCGGGCAGGATCGGGCGCATGGCGCTCACCGTCCGGACCCGTGGCCTCGTCCTCACCGAGCACACCTTCCGCGTCCCGCTGGACCACGCGCGGCCCGACGGCGAGCGGATCGAGGTCTTCGCCCGCGAGGTCGCCGACCCGGACGGGCGCGACCGGCCGTTCCTGCTGTTCCTGCAGGGCGGGCCGGGGCACGAGGCGCCGCGCCCGACGCGGCATCCGTCGTCCCCGGGCTGGCTGGACCGGGCGCTCGCGGAGTTCCGCGTTCTCCTGCTCGACCAGCGCGGCACCGGCCGGTCGACGCCGGTCGACGTGCCGCCGGGCACGCCGGCCGAGCAGGCCGAGTACCTCGCCCACTTCCGCGCCGACGCGATCGTCGCCGACGCCGAGTGGATCCGCCGCGAGCTCGGCGTCGACCGCTGGAGCGTGCTCGGCCAGTCGTTCGGCGGATTCTGCCTCGCGACGTACCTGTCGAAGGCGCCGGACGGTCTGCGCGAGGCGTTCTTCACCGGCGGCGTGCCGCCGATCGGCACGCCGCCGGACGAGATCTACGCCGCGACGTACGAGCGCATGCTGGAGCGCACCGCGCGCTACTACGACCGCTACCCGGCCGACCGCGACCGGGTCCGCGCGCTCCACGAGCTGCTGACGGCGGAGGACGTGCGCCTGCCGTCCGGCGACCGGCTCACGTTCCGCCGGCTCCGGCAGGCCGGCAACGCGCTGGGCATGAGCGACGGCGCCGAGAAGCTGCACTACCTGCTCGAGCTGCCGCCGGCGTCGCGGGCCTTCCGGCACGACGTCGAGCACGTGATGCCGTTCGCGCGCAACCCGATCTACGCCGTCATCCACGAGGCGTGCTACGCCGACGGCCACGCCACCCGGTGGTCCGCCGAGCGGGTGCTGCCCGCCGCCTACGAGGCCGACGTCACGCTGCTGACCGGCGAGCACGTCTTCCCGTGGATGTTCGAGGACTTCGGCGCGCTGGCGCCGCTGCGCGAGGCCGCCGGGCTGCTCGCCGAGCGCGAGTGGCCGCGGCTGTACGACCCGGACCGGCTGCGCGCCAACGACGTCCCGGCCGCCGCCGCGATCTACCACGACGACCCGTACGTCGAGCGTCGCTTCTCGCTGGAGACCGTGGCGCTGACCCGCGGCCTGCGGCCCTGGGTCACCAACGAGTACGACCACAACGCGCTGCGCGCGGACGGCGCCCGCGTGCTCGACCGGCTGATCGCCCTCGCCCGCGGCCGCGCCTGAGCCGCGGTTGCGACATCCCGTGGGCCTCCTAGCGTCGGGGACGACCGGCTCCGCCGAGGAGGAGCCGGGTCGAGAGGAGGCAGCAGGTATGTCCGTCACCGCGTTCAAGGACCTTCCGCTGGCACCGAGGGACCGCGAGTGGGACGGCGACGCCGCCGAGCGGCGCGTGCGCGAGTGGGCCGGGGCGAAGGACGAGCCCAACCAGAAGTACCGCGACGCGCACGTCTGGTACGACGGCGACAAGAAGGACAACTTCACCGCGTACAAGCTGCTGATCGCCGACGTCGTCGGCGGAAAGCTGGTCGCGGTGCCGCG
>Ga0081539_10006023_pt1 | contig 11900 bp, 4 predicted proteins | sample TabmetS4T2R2_FD_71023 | JGI IMG/M metagenome (GOLD analysis project Ga0081539, IMG submission 71023) | Tabebuia heterophylla rhizosphere microbial communities from the University of Puerto Rico - S4T2R2 | ecosystem: Host-associated > Plants > Roots > Rhizosphere ...
CGCGACGGTCGTCCCGCCCGGCGCCGGCTTGAACGTCCGAGCCAGCCACGTCGCGCGGGCAGCTCCGTGACGGTCGGCGAAGCGCCGCCAGGCGGCGCGACCCTCGTCCGTCGCGAGCCCGTTCGCGGCCGCGGTCCAGAGCTCGTCGAGGCTGTCGAGCTCGACACCGGAGACGAGCGGGTCGTGCCGGTCGAACGACGGCGCGTCGGGGACGACCCGCACGCGCAGCCGCCAGCCCGCGGTGCCCGACGGCGGGGAGAACCGCGTCTCGAGTCGAACCGGGACGAGCACCGCGACGGTCGGCGGCGCCGGCGGTTGCGCGACCGGCGGCCGGCGGTGACAGCCGATGTACAGCAGGCCGCGCAGCACGTCGTCGTCGACGCCCTCGACCTCCTGCAGCTGTCGCACGTCTTCGTACGCGCCGCGGAGCTCTTCGTCGCGGTAGCGAAGGATGCGTCCGGCGAGCTCGAGCGAGAGCTCGAACCGCTCGCGGCCGAGCACGCGGTCGAGCGGGTCGTCGCGACGTTCGTCGACGAGGTCCTGCGCCTCGAGCGCCGAGTTGATCCACTTCAGCGTCAGCTTGATGCAGCGTGCGAGCTCGATCCTGCCGGCGTTGATCTCCTCGAGCTCCTCGCGCAGGCGCCGAAGCAGGTCGCGGTCGTCGGCGAGCCGCTCGGCGCGCTCGGCGAGTTTCCCCGCGAGCGGCCGGTCGCGATTCGGGATCGCCGTCACCGGGACGTCCGGCGAGAACCACGGCGGTGCTGCGCGCAGCTCGACGGCGTCCGCGGCGACGCGATCCTCGACGTCGGCGATCGCCGCGACGAGCTCCTGCCGGCGTTCTTCGATGGAGAAGTTCACGACGTCGGCACCAGGGACTCGCCGGTGATGATCACGCGCGTCGGGTCGTCGAACGCGGCGGCCGCATAGTCGGCGCCGTTCGTGGCGCCCTGCGCGCCCGTTCCGAACTTGTCTTTCCGAGCCTGCGGCCACGCGGCGTTGACGACGTTGCGGAAGCGGTAGCCGGACGGCGGCTGCTCGAGGACGATCCAGGACGTCGCCGCCTCGTCGGCATCCACGTCGAACCCGAAGAAGACGACGTCGTCGGTCAACTTCCCCTGGAAGACCGGGAACCGCGGCGCCGTGAAGTCGGGGTCCTTCGTCCAGTCCGGATCGCCTGTGGTCGTGGTCTGCGCCGGCGCGACGTAGACGAGCGTGCTCGGGTAGCGGTGGAACAGCTGCGTGCGGAAGACGAGGACGAGATCGTTGCCCGCCGCGGCGGCCGGACGATGGTCGTCTTGGCCGAGCGCCGAGTCGGGCCACGACTCGATCGCGTCGACGTCGTCGATGATCGTCCCGGCGGCCGCACTCGTGCGTCCCCAGAAGACGCGCGCGGGGGTGCAGTGGCTCGACAGCGGATAGTTGCGAAAACGCAGCTCGCCGAGCACCTGCTGGTTGAAGCCGGCGAGGAATGCGTCGACGAACACCGGGTTCGTCTCGACGCCGATCACGGAGTCGAGCTCGAGTGCGCCGCCGCCCGGCAGCAGCCAGTTCGGCGCGCGGTCGCGCAGGAACCGCCATGCGGGCACGTCGAAGTCGAGGCAGATCTCCGGCGGCGCAAGGGGCGGGCCCTGCAGCCCCGAGAACGTTCCGAGGATGCGCGAGGCGACGAACGGCTGGGTGACAGTTGGATCGATCGCGTCCCTCAACCGCTTGTCGAGCTGCTGCAGGTCGACAGGTTTGCAGGGCCGTACCGGCGCCTTCGTGAGCAGTGTGCGCGCGAGGTCGATAACCGACGCCTCGTCCGGGGTGGCGTCGAAGCCCGCGAGCCGCTGCTCGAGCGGCGGGACCTTTCCGTCCGGAGCGGGGATCGGATCGAGGAGCTGCAACAGCGCGAACGTCGGCAGAGCCCCCTGCTGCCGCACCCGGTCGAGGAGCTGGGTGATCGCGCTGCTCAGCGGGCCGGGTCGTGGCGGCCGGCGCGGAAGTCCGCGGCCCGGAAGCCCGCGGTCCGGGAAGCCGCGGTCGAGGCGATCCGGCCGCTCCTCGTCCGGGACTCGGAACCTCCCCATCAGGCCGAGCAGCCCTTCGCGGGAGATGCGCTGCCCGGCGACGCCGTCGCGGAGCCAGCGATCGAGGTCGCGCCAGCGCACGTCGGTGTGCGGCAATCCCTGCGGCGCCCTCGGCGGCGGCGCCGGACAGGTGTTGGCCGCGGCAAGGAGCGCCGACGGCACGAGCGCGTTCGGCTTGGCCAGAGCCGTTCGCGCCGGACCGGGGCGGAGGACGCGCCGCGCGGCGCTCGACAAGAACCCCGCCGCAAGCGGCCGGTCGGGCGCTGTGATCCGCTCGTGCACGGTGCCGGTGGAGGTCACGATCCGCCGCAGCGCCGGACCGAAGAGCTGCAGGCGGTGCGCCGGATCGGTCGGAAGCCGGTTCGCCCAGAGAGCGCGGGTCGCGGTGACCCCGAGCGCGAGGTGGCGGATCCGCTGCGCCGCGATCTCGAGCGCGCCCAGCTGCTCCGTGGCCGCGTCCGCGATGTCCTCCTGGAGCTCGATTCCGGCCCATGCGCCGAGGCCCGCGACGCCGCGGTGCCGCGGGTCGTCGTTGAGCGGGCCGCCCCAGGCGGTCGAGCGCGGGTCGTCGTCCCAGGGCGCGCCGTAGAGCGGGAGGCCGACGATCGGCCGTCCCTTCGAGTCGGTTCCCTGCGTGCGCAACGACGCGAGATCGGTGCCGACCGCGGACGGAAGCGTCGCGTCGCTCGAGCCGATCGCCGTCAGCGCGCCGCGAATCGTCAACCCGGCGTTGGTCGGCGGGTACGTGAGGGGCGCGATACCGAAGCCGGCGCTGCTCGTCGGTCGCAGTGCCTCCGCGATCGTCGCAAAGTCGCCCTCGCCGGTCGTGAACGTCCACGAGTGGTAGCAGGGGACGTCGTTCACGACCGTCGTCCCGGTGCTCCAGCGCGGCGCGCCGGCCGCGGTGTAGGCGGGCACGACGACGGCCACGTACTCCGCGTTCGCCGAGAGCGGCCGCGGCGAGACCAGTCGCGCCACACGGTGCGAGCCGTCGTCCTGCACGTGCGCCCAGCGCGGCGACTGGTCGAGGGGATGCGCGCCGAGAACGCCGGCGGTGAGGTCGACGGCGTTCGCTCCCTTGAGGATCACCTCCGAAGGCGTCCCGACGAGGAGGACGATCCACGGCCGCAGGACGTTGCCACTCGCCTTCGCCGGCGTGTACCGCCAAGGCAAGTCCTCCGCGGTCAGGTCGACGTGGACGGACAGCGTCGGCTCGGCACCGATCGCGCCCGGTGGCGGCATCATCCGCGCGATCGCCCCGGCGAGCAGCCCCTCGACGTCGCCCGGCCCCATGATCTCGAACTGCGTCGTGCCCGAGGCCGTGTCGGTCGGGTTCTCGGTGTCGACGAGCGTGAGCGTGATGCTCCCCGTCAACCGTCCACGCGCGTTCGGCGACGAGCTCGTGGCCTGATCGAACGCCGCGGAGCGCCGCCAGGAAAAGAAGGTGAGCGTCTGCGCCATCAGACGGCTCCGATATCCACGAGGTCGGCCTCCGGGACGGCGACGCCGTCCTTCTGCTTGGCGCGTTGGTGCGCCTCGGTCTCCGTCAGGCCGGCGCCGAGCGGCGTCCCGTCCTTGTCGGCGACGGACCAGCGTTCGCGCGCCACCGTCACCTTCGCCGCGCGATCGGCGACCGCGGTCGCGTGCGTGCGGCCGAGGATGCTCTCGAGGACGATCTTCGGGATCGTGATCGGCGTCTTGCTCGGCGTCGGTGCGGGTTGCGGGAGCCGGAACGTGACCATCTCGACCGTGTGCGTCGTCGTTCCGGATTGCGACGTGCCGAACCCGAACGCGACGCCGCTCGGAAGCCGGTCGAAGGACGCGCGGTTGAGAGCCTCCGACTGGCTGAGGTTCGAGTACGAGCCGGGGCTGAACCACTCGCGCACGGAGTCGGTGGCGCCCGTCACCTGCAAGCGAACCGACTGCGCGCGCGGCAGCGGAGCTCCCTCGAAGCGTTCGAGCAGCGTGTCGAGCGGCGCGCGTCGCTGAGACCACGCGAGCCGGCCGAGGGGCGACACGACCGCGAACGTCTCGCTCGCGACCTGCCGTTGCGCAACCTCGCGATCCTGCGCCTCGACCGCGCTCAGGTTGCTCGTGGTCGTGAGCTCCTGCTTCAGCTCCTGCGGAACGCTCGTCGTCGTCGAGGCGGGTGTGGCTGCGTCCTCGCCGAGCGTGAACGAGTCGTGCCAGCTGATCTCGAAGAAGAGGATCTCGAAGCTGATCTTGCCGCTGAGCACGATCGGCCCCGGGCCCGTGATCTCGCCTCGCAGCTTCACGCTCGCGATCGAGTGGTTGCGCCAGCGGACCGCAACGCCCGCTTCGATCCGCGCCGTGAAGTGGAACGGTGTGAACTGGATCAGGACGTCCAGCGACATGAAGCCGATCGCGTTCAGCGGCCCCGCCTTGATCCCGATCTCGGCGCGACCTCCGAACTGCAGCGAGTTCGTCGTGATCGCGAAGTACGCCTCGAAGCGCAGCCAGAGGTGCGGGTTGTCCTTCGACCCGTACGTCAGCGCGATCCGCTCCATGTCCGGGAACTGCACGGGCGCGGGGTTGAAGTCGGGGTGGAACCCGCCGAGCGTCAGCATCAGGTACGGCTGCTCGCCCCAGCTCGCGCGGAACGCGGCGTCGCCGGTGATCACGAAGATCTGCAGCAGCTGCGACTCGATCAGCGTCGCGTCGAACTCCAGCGTCTTCTTCTTGAAGTCGAGGACGCCGATGATGTCCAGGCGCAGCTGCAGCACCGTGTCCTCCGGCTTGCCGCTCCCGCTGCTGATCGACGCGCGGAGGACGCCGACGAGGATGATCTTCGTCGGCCCGGGCAGCTCGATGAAGATGCCGAGGCTGACGCTGACGAAGTCGAAGCCGCCGACCTTGAGCCAGTTGAGCATGATCGTCGGCCCGACCACGAAGACGCCGTCGGCCGCGGGGAGGAAGGCGCCGAGGTCCGCGAGGATCGCGGGCGCGTTCTTGATCGGGTCGTCCGGGAAGAGGAGGTGCCCCGCGGTCCCGGAGACGAGCCGCATGCGCAGCGCGTCCGTGTCCGCGCGCCGGTTGATCCCGACCAGCCCGCCGAAGCCGGTGATCATGATCCCGTAGCCGAGCTGGATCCCCGGCGTGAAGCGGATCCCGAGCAGGATGACGAGCGAGACGTTGCCTGCGGCCGTCTTCTCGTAGATGCCGAACGCGCTGACGTCGAAGAGCCCCGTGATCTTCAGCGCGAGCGCGCCGCTGTACCGCTCGGGTGGGCCCGACTCGTAGTTGAAGAAGCCGCCGCCGGTGACCGGCCCGGCGGTGACCTGCAGCCCGGCGCCGGTCGGCGGGAGCAGTCCCCAGTGGAAGTTGCCGTCGGCGGTGTGCCAGAGCCCGACCCAGGCGCCGGCGCCGTTGACGACGATCAGCACCGGGCCGAGCGTCGCCGAGATGACCGTTCGCGCCTCGAGGCGGATCTTGAACACCGGATCGCCGCCGGCCTCGATCGGCAGCTTGAAGTTGATCGAGTGCAGGGTCAGGTTGATCGTGTCGTTGCCGAGCTTCTTGTCGATGTGCCACGTGAACTCGAGGCCGGACGCGAGGTTCAGCTGGACGCCCTTGCCTTCGACGTATGCGAGGTCGAAGTCGAGAGCGAAGAAGAGGCCGTCGACCGACGGGATCGAGTTCTCGCCGAACGTGCGGAACCACCGCGGCGCGAGGACGAACGAGAGCCCGTGCACGAAGCCTCCGATCTCGAAGATCGGGTGGTTCTCGCGCACCTTCAGGAAGGCCCCGAGGTCCTGGATCACCAGGTGCGTGTCGTAGGGCGGGCCGAGCTCGATGTCCGGTGCGCCGCCCGGCACCTCGCGGCCGAGTGAGACGACCACGGGATCGCCCGGACCCGGGAGTTCGGACGATCCGGTGACGACCGGGCGGAAGGCCCCGTGCCAGTCGCCGTCGTACCCGAAGCCGAAGCCGATGCCCGGCGCGATCCGGACAAGCCAGTTGTCGCCGAGCGGGATGTCCCACTTGTCGTCGTCGAGGCCGAGCGCGGCCCACAGCTCGAAGCCGCTGACCGTCTTGTTGCTCACGGTGCGCCGGTTCGACCGGAACGCGAGCGTCGCGCTCAGGTCCGGCGTGATGTCGCTGACGATGTCGAACTTCGACTGCGGCGTCCGCTGCGCCGCCGGCTTCACGGGATCGGCGATCGGGAACGTCAGCGAGAGCCACTGCGCGCTCGTCTGCCGGAAGTCACGCCAGACGCCGGTGGTCGCGCGCGTCGCCGCCGGCGGAAGCGCCCCGACCTTGAGCGTTCCCTGCTTGAGCGCGCTGATCGTGCGCGGCGCCATGATCACGAGCGCGGCGATCAGCGCGATGAGGTGCGCGGTGCCCGGCGCCGGCCCGGTCCCCGCGCCGACGTCGTCCAGCAGCGCCTGCCACATCTGCTCGTTGACGAGGTTGCCCGGGTCCTTGAGGAAGTCCTCGAGCTTCTGCCAGTCGACGGTGGCGACGCCGTTCTGGTCGACGACGATCACGCCCGCCAGCGCGAGGATCGCCGCGAAGCGCGGGAACTTCGACTGCAGGAAGCGCGCGAACAGTGCGTCGATCGCGTTCGTGCCGCCGAACGCGTCGTCCGCGAGCTGCTCGACCCTCGTGCGCCACGTGTCGACGGCGGCGAGCCAGGCGCCGAGGTCGGAAGCGCTGTCGACGCCGTTTGCCGCCTGCCTCAGATCGGCGAGATCCTGCGCGACCTGGCCGTTCTGATTCGCAAGCGGGAACAGCGTCGGCTCGCTGTCGCCGATTGCGTCCTCGATCGCGTCCGTGAGGATGTCGAACAGCGAGTCGGCCATTACGTGAAGGTGTAGGAGACGGTGATCGGTTGGCTCGCGGGCTGCGCGTTGGTGACGACGTACGCCGTCGTCAGCCGGTGCTCGACGGTCAGCTGGTTCGGCTGCGGCGTCGAGAACGTCACGCGTGCGAGCTGCGACAGGCCCTGGTAGACGCGCCCGATCCGGTGCAGGTCGCTCGACCGGAGCGCCTTCACCATCGCGGACGACTTCGTCGCATCCCAACCGTCCCAGGTCCCGGTCGTGTTGACGGCCGTGAGGTCGGCGAGGGCCTGTCCGGTCGGCGGCGTCTCGTCGTCGAGATGCCGGATCGAGAACTTCCGGTCGGGCGTCGGGAGCGAGTACGCCGTCGCGACCTCCTCGCTGAACAGCTGCGGGGCGTCCGTGCCCGCGCGGAGCACACGGCCGAGGAGGATGTCCGCCATGTCGTCGTACGGCACCGTCGCCGTCGGCGGCTGCTGCAGCTTCGCCTTCTCCGTCGACGCGAGGTTGTCGTAGACCCAGAACTTGCGCAGGCGCTCGAGCGCGAGCCGTTGCTGGAACTCTCCCGTCAGCTGGAGGGCGTACGTCTTCGCGTCGGCGTTCTTCGCCGCGCTCGCCGTCGCCTGCACGGCGGTTCCCTTTTGCGTGCCCGAGGGCTCCTCGAGATGGAACTCCTTCGTGCCGCCGTAGTGGACGTCGCCGGACAGGATCACGACGCGCTGCCAGTCGGCGATCCGGCGCAGGAGCGGGATGAACGCGGGGATCGCGGTCGGCCAGAGCTCGAAGTCCGCGAACTCCTGCCCGCCGGGGATCAGCCGGATGAACGGTGCGAGGTAGTGCTCGAAGAGGAACAGGCCGAGCACCGGCGCCGGCGCGACGAGCACGGTCAGGGGGTACGGCGGCGTCCCCGTCGGTGCGGGGAAGACGTTGTCGATCTCGTCGGCGGCGAGCCGCGCGGGGCCGTCGTACTCGCCGGTGAACCCGCGTGCGGTGCGCTCGTCGAGCACGACGAGGCGGAACGGGTAGCCGTCGGTCGGGCCGAGGATGTAGTCGTAGCGGATCGGCGCCGGCGTTCCGGTCAGCGCCCGGACCTTGTTCGGGAAGGGCGTCGCCGGCGCGCCGCTCGGCACGCCTAGCAGTCCCGGGACCGACGTGTCCCGCGCGGCGGGGTGCTGAGCGCTGCCGTCCCACGCCACCGCGGCGAGCACCTGCTGCTCCGGCGTGCCGGTCGTCGTGAACTGCTCGGGCTTGTTCCCCCAGTGCTGGCAAAGCAGGTACGCGAGCAGGCCGTTCGTGACGAGGCGGCTGCCCGCCGCGTTGCCGTAGACGCCTTGCACCCAGTGGTACGTGAGGTTCCAGTCGTCCGTGACCTCGTGGTCGTCGAAGACCATCAGCGTCGGGACGTTCGCGAGTACGCGCTGCACCTTCGGCAGCGCGTCGCGGAACGTCTGCACGGCGGCGCGCTCCTCGTTCCACCCGGCCTCGTCGAGCAGGAAGTTGTCGTCTTCGTCCTTGGCGACGTCGGTCGCCGGCGTGACGGCGCTCCATGCGGGCAACGACGCAGGCCAGAGCGCCGGGGACCACTGGAGCAGATACGTCGCGAGGTACTCGCCGAGCGTCCAGAGATGGTTGCCGCCGGCACTCGACGTCAGCTTGAGGTCGCTGTCGTCGCGCGCCTGCCGGCCTTCGAACTTCCATTCGTCCGCTGCGGGATCGGCGAGCCAGGTGAACACGTCGTTCTCGGTGATCCCGACGAGGTCCGCGGCGACGCGACGGATGCGCGAGACGAGCGTGTTCGGGACCTCGTCCGCGTAGATCTGGTCGCCCGAGAGCATGAGCAGGTTCGCGCGCGGGTCGGCGGTGTTTTGCAGGCCGTCGAGCGCCAGCTCGAGACCGTCGCGGCCGCCGCCGTGCGGCTTGCGGCAGGAGATGTGGTAGATCGCGAACTGGTCGATCGTCGACGGCAGTCCGACGAACCTCGGGAACGCCTGCCCGCTGTAGGCGAAGTCGGTCCACGTCGGGCCGCGAGCTCCCCAGCCTGCGGAGCTGAGCCAGTACTCGTATGCCTGACCGGCCTGGAAATCGCCGCTGTCGATCCCGTCGATGGTCAGCGTCGTCATCCAGAGGTTCGAGCCCACCTGGACGGGCGTCGCGTTCACGGTTTGCTCGGCGCCGCCGGGACGGCGCACGTGCAGCGTCACCTGCGAGCCGACACTGAGCGCGACCCAGACCGCCAGTCGGGTGCGCGTGAGCCTGCGCAGGATCGGGCCGCAGACCACGGCGGGCAAGGTGTTGACGGCGAGTGGCGTGGCGTCGACTGGCATCGCGAACGGACGCCGCGGACGCCATCGCGGAGTCCGCGCCGACGCTAACGGGGCGGCGGCAGCGAGGTCAAGCGCTTGACTTCAACTCGGGCCTCGCGGATGACGCTGCTCTCGCCTGCGGCCGAGGAGGACTTCGTGGCTGACAGCCACAAAGTGATCGAGCAATGCGCGCGGCAGTGCTCGCCTGAGGCGCGTCAGCCCGGCGCGGCCTCCTGCCAGATGTTGATGTCGCTCTCGGTGGCGTAGCGGTCGATCTCGGCGAGCTCGTCGTCCGACAGCTCGAGCCGGTCGAGCGCGGCGACGTTGTTCTCGAGCTGCTCCAGGCTCGAGGCGCCGACCAGCGTCGACGTCATCCGCGGGTCGCGCAGCGTCCACGCGAGCGCGAGCTGCGCCAGCGTCTGGCCTCGGCGCGCGGCGACCTCACCCAGGGCGCGCACCTTCGCGAGCGTCTGCTCGTTGAGCTGGCTGCGCGACAACGAGCCGTCGCGGCTCGCACGCGATCCCTCCGGAACGCCCTCGAGGTAGCGGTCGGTGAGGAGGCCCTGCGCGAGCGGCGAGAAGCCGATGCAGCCGATCCCCTCCTCGCCGAGCACGTCGAGCAGCCCGTCGTCCTCGATCCAGCGGTTGAGCATCGAGTACGACGGCTGGTGGATGAGCAGCGGCGTTCCGAGCGCACGCAGGATCCGCACCGCCTCGCGCGTGTGCTCGGCCGAGTACGAGGAGATCCCGACGTAGAGCGCCTTGCCGCTGCGGACGGCGCTGTCGAGGGCGCCCATCGTCTCCTCGAGCGGCGTGTCGGGGTCGAAGCGGTGCGAGTAGAAGATGTCGACGTACTCGAGGCCCATGCGCGCGAGGCTCTGATCGAGGCTCGCGAGGAGGTACTTGCGCGAGCCCCACTCGCCGTACGGCCCGGGCCACATGTCGTAGCCGGCCTTCGTGGAGATCACGAGCTCGTCGCGGAAAGGGCGGAGGTCGTCGCGGAGCAGCTTGCCGAAGTTCTCCTCCGCCGACCCGTACGGCGGCCCGTAGTTGTTCGCCAGGTCGATGTGCGTGATGCCGAGGTCGAACGCACGCCGGACGATCGCGCGGCTGCGCTCGAGCGGCGCGTCGCCACCGAAGTTCTGCCAGAGCCCGAGCGAGATCGCGGGCAGCTTGAGCCCGCTGCGCCCGCAGCGGCGGTACTGCATCGATTCGTACCGATCGGCCGCCGGCGTGTACACGCTGCGCTGTCTATCAGGTCGTCCGAATCCAGGCGGCGCTGTTCGTCGCGAGCAGCCCGTCGCGGAGCGGCTCGCTCGCGACGAGCACGTCGCCGCGCGGCAGCTCGAAGGGCTCGCCCTCGACGTTCACCGCGCAGACGACGACCTCGTCGGTGCCCTCGCGCGCGAAGACGAGCGAGCCGGGCGGGCCCTCCTCCCAGTGGAAGGATCCCTCGCGTAGCGCTCCGCTGGTGCGTCGCGACGCGAGGACGCGCCGGTACAGCGCCAGCATCGACCCGTCGTCCTCGCGCTGCGCGGCGACGCTCTTCTCGACCCAATGGTCGGGAATCGGCAGCCACGGCTCGCCGGTCGTGAAGCCGAAGCGCGGCGGCGCCGACTCCCACGGCATCGGGATGCGCGTGCCGTCGCGTCCGACGCGCTCGCCGTTCGTGCGGAAGAAGATCGGGTCCTGTCGCAGCTCGTCGGGCAGCGCGACCTCCTCGAGGCCGAGCTCCTGTCCCGCGTACACGAACGCCGTGCCCGGAAGCGCGAGGAGCAGCAACGCGGCCGCCCGCGCGCGCCGCTCGCCGACGTCGCCGCCGCCGTAGCGCGTCGGCACCCTGACGACGTCGTGGTTCTCGAGCACCCACGTCGCCGGTGCGCCGACGGCGTCTACGGCATGCCGTGTCGCATCGATCGTCGCGCGCATGCTCGCGGAGTCCCAGTCCTCGTGAAGGAACGTGAAGTTGAACGCGAGCTGCAGCTCGTCCGGGCGCACGTACTGCGCGACCGCCTCCTGGTCCTTGAGGACGATCTCGCCGACGAACATCCGCTCGCCCGGGTACTCGTCGGCGAGCTCGCGCCAGCGACGGTACAGCGGATGCAGCTCCGGCTGGTTGATCGCCGTCACCCAGTCCGCGTGCCACGTGCGGGGAACAGGCTCATACATATCGGTGAGCGTGCGGTCCTTGAAGAGCGCCTGCGCGACGTCGATGCGGAAGCCGTCGACGCCGCGGTCGAGCCAGAAGCGCAGGATCTCCTCGAAGCTCTCCTGCACGGCCGGCTCGTGCCAGTCGAGGTCGGGCTGCTGCGGCGCGAAGAAGTGGAGGTAGTACTCGCCCGTCGTCTCGTCCAGCGCCCACGCCGAGCCGCCGAACGCGGACGTCCAGTTGTTCGGCGCCCCGCCGTCCTTGCCCGGTCGGAAGAAATACCGCTTGCGGTCCGGGTGGTCGGGCGAGGAGAGCGCGTTGCGGAACCACACGTGCTGGTCGGACGTGTGGTTCGGGACGACGTCGACGACGACGCGCAGGCCCAGGTCGTGCGCGTCGGCGACGAGCGCGTCGAAGTCGGCGAGCGTCCCGAAGCGCGGGTCGACGTCGACGTAATCCGAGACGTCGTAGCCGTGGTCGACGTCGGGCGTCGGATAGAACGGCGTCAGCCAGATCCCGTCGACGCCGAGGTCGCGAACGTACGGCAGGGGGTCGCGGGGGCCCGCCCGGGGGCCCG
>Ga0081539_10006024_pt1 | contig 11899 bp, 6 predicted proteins | sample TabmetS4T2R2_FD_71023 | JGI IMG/M metagenome (GOLD analysis project Ga0081539, IMG submission 71023) | Tabebuia heterophylla rhizosphere microbial communities from the University of Puerto Rico - S4T2R2 | ecosystem: Host-associated > Plants > Roots > Rhizosphere ...
GCCGGAACCCCCCCCCCCGGGGTTTTGGTGGTGGGGTTTGCCTTTTCGCGTCTTCCTTCCCAATCGGGGCCACCCACAACTCCAAGACCGCGGGGGTCGTGTCACTGAAGGGCGGCGGCGAGCAACCGCACCGCTCCGACAAGTCCCGCGCGGGGGCTGTCCTGCCACCGCCGGGCGACCGGCTCGAGCCGGGTCGACAGTGGATACCGCTCCCGCAGGTCCGGAACCTGCTTCCTGGTCCACTCGCCGTGCACCTGCCACTCGGCAATCCCCCGCTGGTCCGTTCGCCGGTACGCGGCGGCGGTCTCCGCGGTGGCGCGGACGGTGGCCCACAGCATCGTCACCGCCGGAGAACGGGCCGCGGCCGGGACGTCCCACTCGTGCATGATCCGCAGCAGCCGTTCGAGCCAGTCCTGCTCGTTGGGACCCTGGCTGGCCTGCGACCAGGGCCGCTCGGCCAGCCATGGATGGGCGATGTACACATCGAACAGCGCCACCGCCCACGCCTGGAGCGCCTCGGCCAGGCTCGTGCCCGGATCGAGCCATGGCGGCGAGCCGCAGGCGTGGTCCTGCATCAGCGCGAGCAGATTCGCCTTGCGCCCCACGTAGGGATAGAGGGCCATCGCGGTCTTGCCGAACCGCGCGGCGACCGCCCGGGTGGACACCGCCGCCAGGCCCTCGGCGTCGGCGATAGCGATCCCGGCCTCGAGGATCTCGTCGAGGTCGAGCTCCGGGCGCGGTCCCCGGCGCGGCGTGGGTAGCGTCGTACCCCGGTGCCGCCAGAGCCGGCGCACATGCGCCTCGACGTCGCCCTCACCCATAGTCCTTACAGTGTATAGTGTTTTGCATGGTCTCCGCGCGACTTCACGACGACACATCCCTGGACGTGACGGTATGGGGCGACGGGCCGGTGGTGTTGCTCCCCGTCAGCACGACCGTGATCCACGGCGAGACGGCCGAGCAGATGCGCGCCTGGGGCGCCGATCCCACCCTCGGCCACACGTTGACGACGAGCCTCGCCGATGCCGGCTTCCGGGTCATCGCCGCCGACTACGAAGGCCACCTGGCGCAGCACCCCAAACCCCGCTCCCTCGACGGCTCCGCGGTCGCTGCCGACCTGCTGGCCGTCGCCGACGCGGGGGGCGCCGAGCGGTTCGCCTACTACGGGTATTCCTGGCTCGCGCTGGCCGGGCTGCAGCTCGCGATCCGTACCGACCGGGTCACCGCGCTGGCGATGGGCGGGTTCCCTCCGCTCGGCGGGCCGTACGGTCCGATGCTGGCCGTCACGCGCGCCTCGTATCGGATGGCTCTTGCCAACCGGGACACACCACCCGACGTCGTCGACGTCCAGCCGGGCGACTGGGACAGCGCCGAGGTCACCCAGACGCCGGACCAGATCCAGCAGTACGTCACGCTCTACGAGTCGCTGCAGAACTTCGACGAACGGACCGCGCTGGACCGGCTCAGCATGCCGCGGCTGGCGTTCGCCGGCGCCGACGACAACATCACCTACTCCCCCAAATGGGGCGACGCCTACGTCGCGATCGGGGAGCCGTTGAGCCGGCACCACGATGAGCTCACCACGCGCGGCTGGCGGGTCGAGGTCATCCCTGGGGCCGACCACATGAGCGCCATGCACGCGGCCACCGTCCTGCCGATTCTGAGCCCCTGGCTCAAGGCCAACATGGGGTGATGCCAGACGGACACGCTGGTAACACTGCTGACCGACGACGCCGTCCTGGAGATGCCTCCGGTCCCGCTCTGGTACCGCGGCAAGGTCGATTATGGACGCTTCGTTCGCCCTGCCGGCCGTCCGGAAAACGTGAATCGTCAGGGCTTGAGCGCGACGCCGCCGTACATGGCGACGTCCTTGTCGTCGACCGCGCGATCCTCGTCGTCCGGGTGCCACTTGTGCACGAACACGACCCCCGGCTCGACCAGCTCGAGATCGCCGAACAGGGCCGCCACCTCGCCGTGGCTGCGCGGCTTCACCGGTACGCCGCTGGTGTTGTAGGTCGTCACCGTGTGATCGCCGGCGGTCGGGTCGTTCTCGGTTGTCACGGCCGACAGCGCCAGGGCGCTGCCCGGCGCGAGCCGGTCCATGATGCCCTCGACGATGCCGCGCGCCTCCTTCTCGTCGGTGATGTGCTGGAGAACGGCGATCAGCGTCACGGCGACCGGCTGGCCGAGGTCGAACTGATCGGCGACCCCCTTCGCGGCGAAGATCGTATCCGGGGTCCGCAGGTCGGCCTCCAGATAGGAGACCGTCCCGGTGCCGACCGGGGTCAGCAGCGCTCGCGCGTGGACCAGCACCAGCGGATCGTTGTCCACATAGACGATCTTGGCGTCCGGCGCGAGGCCCTGGACGACCTCGTGCAGGTTCGGACGGGTCGGCAGGCCGGTACCGATGTCGAGGAACTGCCGGAACCCCTGGCCGGCCAGGTATCGGGCGACCTTGACCATGAATCGCCGGTTGGCACGCATGGAGGTCCGCAGCCCGGGCTGGCCCTGCAGCATCTTTTCGGCGGCGATGCGGTCCACCTCGAAGTTGTCCTTGCCGCCGAGCACGTAGTCATAGATGCGCGCCGAGTGCGGGATGTCTGTGCGAAGTTCGGCGGGGGGCATCCGGATCTCCTTCGAGGAGGGTATCGAGACCTACAACTTGCCAGATCGACCAGTGGGTGGCTACTACCCGACTGGCCGAAAGATCCCGCTCAACCCGTTCGCGCCGGAATTGCCCGGCCGACATTGGCCCGTACGCGTGAGCTGCTGTCCCCCGCGATCTTGGAGTTGTGGTTGGAGCAAAACGGTCGTGAAGCCGCAAAAGGGCAACCACAACTCCAAGATCGCGGAGGGGAGGAGGGGCCGGCTATACGGCGGGGGCCTGCGCGCGTAGGGCCGGAATGTCCTCCGGCGGCATCGGACGCGCGAACAGGTAACCCTGACCGAAGTCACAACCGATCTGGCTCAGCGCCGCCCGCTGCTCCTCCTCCTCGATGCCTTCCGCCACCGTCTTGAGCCGAAGCGTACGTCCTAACTGGACGATGGCACGGACGAACGCGTACGTGTCGTCCTCGCGGGCACTCAGGTCATTGATGAAGGATTTGTCCACCTTGAGCACGTCAACCGGGAACCGGCGCAGGTAGCTCAGCGAGGAGTAGCCGGTGCCGAAGTCGTCGATGGAGATGCGGACGCCGAGATTCTTGAGCGCATGGAGCCGGTCCAGTGACTCCGCGGTGTCGCTCATCAGAACGCTCTCGGTGATCTCCAGGGTGAGGCGGCCCGGATCCAGGCCGCTGCCCTCCAGAGCGGTCCGCACATCCCCGACGACGGCCGGGTTTTGCAGCTGCCGCCCGGACAGGTTGACGCTGATCCCGAACCCCTGGGAGCCCTGCCACGCCTGCCCCTGCCGGCAAGCCTGTTCGAGCACCCAACGGCCGATGGACTCGATCAGCCCGCTCTCCTCGGCGACCGGAATGAACAGCCCGGGTGGCACGAGTCCCCGGCCGGGGTGTTGCCAGCGGACGAGCGCCTCGACGCCTTCGATCGTTCCATCGGCAAGGCACACGATCGGCTGATAGTGCAGGACGAATTCGTCGCGCTGCAACGCGAGTTGCAGCTCCGTTCCGATTTCCAGGCGTTCCAGCACCCGGTCGTGCATCTGCGGCTCGAACATCATGTACCGGCTCTTGCCGGCGGCCTTGGCCGCGTACATCGCCGTGTCGGCCTGCTTGAGCAGCTCGTCCGCGGTGTCGCCGAGGTCGCCGAGCACAATCCCGATGCTGGCCGACACGACGACCTCACGGCCCTCGATGGTGACCGGCTCCTCGAGCGCCTTGAGAACCCGCACGGCGGTCGCCGTTGCGACTTGCTCTGGGGACTCGTCGATGAGCACCGCGAACTCGTCGCCGCCCAGGCGGGCGACGGTGTCACCGGGACGGACGCTGGAGGTCAGCCGCTGGGCCGCGGCGAGCAGGAGCTGATCGCCGGAGGAATGACCGAGCGAGTCGTTGACCGTCTTGAAGCCGTCGAGGTCGAGGAAGAGAACAGCCACCCCGGTGACGTGCCGGCCGGCCCCGGCCAGCGCGTGCTGGACGCGGTCGCGAAACAGTGCCCGGTTCGCCAACCCGGTCAGCGCGTCATGGAACGCCTGCCTGGTGAGCTGCTCCTCCAGCTCCTTGCGTTCGGAGATGTCCCGAACGATGACCGACGCGCTGGTGAGGGCGCCGGCCGCATCCACGGTCGGCGAGATGGTGAGGGCCACGGCGATGCGGTGATCATCCTTGTGTCGCATCACGGTCTCGAACTCGTCGATGGGCGCGCCGGTCGCGATCCAGGACAGCAGATCCCGGTGCTCGCCGGCCAGCTCCGTCGGGCTCAGCCGGTCCAGGCTGTTTCCAATCATCTGCTCGGCGGAGTGGCCGAAGAGCCGCTCCGCGCCGGTGTTCCAGGAGAAGACGACGCCGTCGAGGGCGACACCCACGATGGCGTCGCGGGAGGACTCGACGATCGCCGCCAGCCGGGCCACGTGGCGGTGGGTGCTGCGCAGGTTCTCGCGGGCCCCGTCCAGCGCGACCGCGGCCCGGGCCGCCTCGTCCTGCATGGTGTTGAAGCTCGTAGCCATGGCGCCGAGCTCGTCGGCGGAGTGCACCACGATGTGCGCGGCGTCGACCCGCGCTCGCGCGGCCGCCAGGTCACCTGCCGCCAGGCGTTCCATCGCCCGGGTGAGGTCGGCGAGCGTGCCGGTGGCCAGGCGTTTCGCGGCCGCGGCCACCAGGCTTGCGACGTGCGCGATGGTGCCGGGCAGCACGAGGCCCACCGAGATGGTGATGAGGGCGACGGCCACGAAGATGTCCGCGAGCGCGGATTTGAGCGCCGGCTCCAGATCGCCGACGCTGTTGACGGCGATGAGATACCCGGCGCTGTCCAACAGCATCACCAGCAGCATCGCTCCGGTGAGCTTCGTATGCAGCGAGCGCCGCGGGCCACGCTCGCCGCTGCGGCGGCGGTCCATCCAGCCGCGCAGCGCGTAGAGCCCGGCGCCCGAGTACGCCAGCGCAACGCCGAATACCACGGTAGGCAGCCCGAACTGCTCGAAGCCGAGGATGGCGCTCACGCCCCACGCGGCGGCGGCGGCTAGTCCGGCGAGGATCGTGCCGCGCGGCGCCCGGTACGGGCGGGGCAGATCGGGCGAGTGCCGGCGCAGGAGCCACACCGCGACGCTGGGGAGCGAGATGCCGATGAGGTACGTCAGGTTGGCGGCCGCGATCATCCAGACCGGGTCGCCGATGATCAGGAAGATGATCGACATGCCGGCGGTCAGACAGGTGGCGAACCACGGCACGTCGCGGCGCCGCGAACGGCGGCCGAACAACCGCGGGACCAGGCCGTCCTCCGCCAGCTGGGCCAGTGTACGGGCCGCGCCGGCCAGCGGCTGCAGCGTGCCGTGGAACATGTTGAACGTGATCAGCCAGATAGCGGCGGCACGCGCCGCGCCCCCCAGCAGCGGGGCGAACGTCGGTCCCAGCGTGTGCGCGAGGTTGCCCTCCAGCCCCGGCGAACCGACGACCCCCAGCCAGACGACAGGAGCGGCGAGAAAGAACAGGGCGGCCATGCCGGCGCTGGCGTAGAACGCGCGCGGGACGTTGCGGTTGGGATCGATCGTCTCGCCCACGTGGCAGCCTGCCGCCTCGAACGCCGGCGCCGCGAAGCCGATGAGGTAGAGCCCGGCCATGGCGCTCGTCACCGAGCCGAACCAGCCCTCGAACGGTGACAGGAGACCGAAGCTGGTGGCCTGCTGCCAGTCGACCGTGCCGGCGACGACCGGGATGAGGACGGACAGGAACGCGAGCGTGGCCGCCCCGGAGGCGATCCAGACCGCCGCCGTGGCGACGAGCCGGATGCCGAAGAGGTTCAGCGTTGTCCACAGCAGCAACAGCGCGATCGCCAGCGCGGTCACCGGGATCCAGGGGAGATACCAGCTGTGCAACGCCTCGGCGGCCATGAGCGAGGTGAGGCCGCACGTCGGGACCCAACCCCACCAGTAACAGGTGCCGGCGAGATTGGCCAGCACCGCGCTGTAGGGCCGGAACGCCTCACCGCAGACGGCAGCCACGCCGCCCACCCGGTTCGGCCACATCAGCAGTAGCTCGATCCATCCGGGCATCGCGGCCACGCTGAGCACCAGCCCGATGATCAGCAACGGGATCGCCGCGGTGCCCTGGGCCAGCAACAGGGCGCCCAACAGGAACAGGCTCTGGTTGCTGCCGCCCATCGCCAGCGCGGCGGTGCTGACCCAGCCGAGAACGCGCGGGTGTTGCCGCGGTGGGTCCTCGGCCTCGATGCTCACAGTAATGGCAGCGCTACCTGCTGTCATGACCCGATCATGTCAGGTGATTTGGTCCGTTGCGCCGGAAACGCCATGACCGGCGTCGACACGACGGCGCACCAACGCGGCCACGCGGGTGAGCAGTTCCCGGCCGCTGAACGGTTTCTCGATCATGCTGACGCCAGGTTCCAGCGTGCCGTGTTCGGCCAGGACCGGCTGGGCGTAACCGGACATGTAGAGTACCGGGATGTCCGGCAGCACGGCGCGGATCCGGACGGCGACCTCGTTGCCCATCATCTCCGGCATGATGACGTCGGTCAGCAGCAGCCCGATCGGCTCGGGATGGGCCTCCGCCGTACGAATGGCCTCCGCGCCACCGCAGGCCGCCAGTACCTGGTAGCCGGCGCGGGTGAGGATGCGACTCGTGGCGTCCCGCAGTGCGTCCTCGTCCTCGACCAGCAGAATGGTCTCGCGAATCGCCGATGCGGCGGGCAACGCGTGGTCCGGCGGAGCGGGCCGGGTAGCGGCCTTCTCTTCGCCGCTGATGTCGGCGGCGGGCAGCACGATCGTCACGGTGGTGCCGATGCCGGCTTCGGAGTACAGCCGGACATCGCCGCCGGCGGCGGTGGCGATGCCGTACACGGTTGCCAGACCCAGACCGGTGCCGGCACCCTGCGGCTTGGTGGTGTAGAACGGCTCGAACGCGCGCTCCGCCACGTCGGGCGGCATACCCGTGCCGGTGTCGCTCACCCGTACCCGCACGTACCGGCCGGGTTGGATGGTGGAGCCGGCGACGTCGGCGTGCTCGAGATCGGCGTTGGTGGTGTCGATGGACAGTGTTCCCCCGGACGGCATCGCGTCCCGGGCGTTGACCGCCAGGTTGACCAGGATCTGCTCGATCTGGCTGGGGTCCGCGAACGCCGCCCACAGACCCGGGTCCAGACTGGTGAGCAGATGGATGTGCTCACCGAGCACGCGGCGCAGCATCTGCTCGACATCGCTGATGACGCCGTTGAGGTTCAGCACTTCGGCCTGAGTGATTTCGCGCCGGCCGAACGCGAGCAGTTGCTTGGTGAGCTGGGTGGCGCGTTCGGCGGCACGGCTGATCTGTGCCAGGTCGGCGCGGGCCGCGGTCAGGTCCTCCTCGGACGGTGCCGGCGTGTCGAATGTGTCGGTGAGCAGTTCCGCGTAGTTGGCGATCACGGCGAGGATGTTGTTGAAGTCGTGTGCCACGCCGCCGGCGAGCTGGCCCAGGCTCTCCAGCCGCCGGGCGTGCTGCATCCGACGCTCCGCGGCGTCGCGTTCCGTCTGCGCCGCCAGGCGTTCCCGTTCGGCCTGCGCTTCCAGGCGTTCCGTGACGTCCCGGACGGCGGCCGAGACGATCGTTCCCTGGTCGGTCTCGAGCGCGGACAGGCTGATCTCGGCCGGGAACTCGCTGCCGTCCTTGCGGACTGCGGCCAGCGCCATCCCGGCACCCATCGGCCGCGCCTTCGGATGGCCGAAGTAGTGCTCGCGGTGCCGGGGATGCTCAGCTCGGACGCGCTCCGGGACCAGGATGTCGACCGATTGGCCGAGCAGTTCGTGCCGCCGATAGCCGAACACCCGCTCCGCCTGGGCGTTGATCAGGGTGATCCGCCCGTCCCGGGTCACGCCGATGATCGCGTCCGGTGCGGCTTCCAGCAGGCTGCGGAACATCGCCTCGGCGCGGAGCCGTTCGCTGATGTCGCGGGAGATGGAAGCGACGCCGACGAACCGGCCGCTGGTGTCCCGGATCGGCGACAGCGTCAGCGACACGGTGATGATGGTCCCGTCCTTGCGCCGGCGCTGGAGGTGGTACTGCTCTATCCGCTCGCCCCGCACCAGCCGGCTCATCAGCTCCGTTTCGACCTCCTCGTGGCCGGGTGAGAAGAGCATGGAGGCGCGTTGCCCCTCCGCTTCCGGGGCGCGGTGCCCGTAGATCCGTTCGGCGCCGGCGTTCCAGCTGGTGATCACGCCCTCGATGCTCGTGCCGATGATGGCGTCGTGGGACGACTCGACGATCTGGGCCAGCCGCTGCCGCTCGCTGAGCACGCCGGCCCGCTCGGCCACCGCCGCGGCCTGGGCCCCCAGCTCCGCGGCCAGTGCGACGTCGTCGTCGGCGAACAGGGTGCGGTAGCGGTTGAGCAGGACCAGGGCGCCGCGGCGTCCGGACACGTCCAGCGGAGTTGCGGTGACGAATCGGGCGTCGGTGGCCCGGGCCAGGTCGATCGCCACCCGCGGGGCCCGGGGCCGGCGGCGCCGAGCGTCGATGGTTGTCGTCGCCGCCAGCAGCCGGTCGACGTCGCCGTCGCCGTACCGCTGCTCTCCCACGGCCAACCCGGTCTGCGCGACCGCCTGCACCACGCCGGCCTCGGCGGGAAGCAGAACCACGACGTCGTCGGCACCGACCACCTCGCGGGCACCCTGGCAGTAGCGGCGCCACGTCTGTTGCGCCGGCTCGTCGACCGGCGCGGCGAGCAGCCGGCGCATCAACGAGTATGCCGCTCCCCACGACCACACCCGGCGCAGCCAGGGCGGCGGCAGGAAGGCCAGCATGTACATCAGGGCGGAGACCACCACGACGCTCCGCGACGCGACCGCTTGACCGGTGCCGGCGACCACCAGGGAGGCGCCGAACAACGCGGTGCCGGCGGCCGCGCACCACAGCCGGATACGGGCCGTTCCGCCGCGCCGGCGTGCCTCGCGGCACAGCAGCCAGGCTGCCGCCGCCTCCACCACGAAAAAGTCGGTCACGATCAGCCACACCACAACCCGAGGCAGGCTGGACGGTGTCGCCACGATCGGTGCCGAGGTGACCACCCAGCCTGCCAATGCCGCCCACATTGCCCACGAAGGCACCGCCCGCAACCGGCTCACCAGCCGCAACGTGAAGAACGGCTGACCCAGCAGGAGCGCTACGAACAGCCCGGTGATCAGGCGTGGCGGCTCGATCAGGAGCCGGACGACGCTCAGCACGAACAGCATCGCGACGCTGGCGAAGATCAGAATCACGTCGCGCAACAGCGGATCCCGCCGGCGCACGTAGCCCCAGGACACCCAGACCAGGATCAGCGCGTAAAGAGCGGTGATGGACAAGACCGCCATGAGTGCACCTGCCCTCTCGAACTCCCCCCGCATCGATCCGACACAATCCGGGTATTTCACCCTAGTCCGGAAACGCGAGATGCGTTCGGAAACGGCTGTGATGTCGACCGGCGCCGCGGTGACCGGCGCGGCCGTCGCCGGTCACGCGAACGGCGTCGCCGCATCCACCGACCAGCTGAGGGTGGCACCGATACCGGTGGGACGGCTCGCCGATCGATCGATACACTCGTCGGACACCGTCGTCAGGTTCTCACCGACTGCGAGGTGTCATGCCGACGAAGCTCCACCCGACGTTCGACCTGGAGAACGCCGAACCTCCTGAGCCGACCATCACCTGCGACGAGTACGGCGCGATGCTGGTCGTCGCGGTGCACAGCAGCTGGGACGGGCACTCGCAGGTGCAGCTGAGCGAGGTGGTTCATGCGTGCCTCGACGAGCACCCGCCCGCGCTCGTTCTGGATCTCCACCATCTCGACGACCCGGCCGCGGGCAGTGCGGCGCTGTGGCTGACCGCCGCTCGGACGGCCGGTTCCATGCATCCCCCGGTGCGACTGGCGCTGTGCCTGCCATCGAGTACGGCACTTGCCGGCCGGCTCGATCAGCACGCCGCGATGGTGTGCGTGCCGACGTTCGCGTCCGTGGCACAGGCTCGCGCCGCTCTGGCCCCGTCGATCGTTGCGGAGTATCGGCGGCTGACCCTGCCGCCGGAGCCGGACTCGGCCGGGAGCGCGCGTTCCCTGGTGGCCGACGCATGTCGCAGCTGGGATCTGCCGCAACTGGTGTTCACCGCCCGGCTGGTGATGTCGGAGTTGGTGGCCAACGCCGTCGAGCACGCCGGAACTGATCTGCTGGTGAGCGTGGCGCGCCGGGGACCCGGCCTGTACCTGGCGGTCCGCGACGGCAGTGTGGCGCTGCCGCGGCTGCTCGAGCCGTGCCGGGGCGCGCGGCCGGATCGGCGGGGGCAGGGGCTGCGGCTTGTCGAGGAGGTCGCCAGCAGCTGGGGAGCAAGGCGCACCCACGATCGCACCGGGAAAGTGGTGTGGGCCAAGGTCGAGCCCCGTCGAAGCTCGTAGTATGCGCACGTCAGTCGTCACCACTTCGGATTTGTCAATACCGGCTGAACGCGGTTCCTGATTTCAATCCTGCGAATTCCACCCTGCGATTCTCCGACTTGAAGAATTCGTTCCCGTAATGAATTCGACATTCTTTGTAGTCAATGTATGGTGGTGGATTCGCGAAGATTGTCGATAATTACCCCGCCACAAACTCGGTGAGGTATCGACGTGTTCAAAGACCTCGACGGGGTATTAGTGACGGAAGGCGACTCGTAAAGGTCGTTTCAGCCGCGCGGGGACGCGGTCTGTGGTCAGGTAACTCGATCTGGAGTGAACAACATCATGACCGCGCGCCCCCGCTTGGCAGCACGTTCCCAAAAATCGACACCGGAGCATGGGACACCGATCGATCCGGTGCCTCCGGCTCTGCTGAAGAGCAGTCACGGCCCCAGCGCTGGAGTGCCGACCCCACCGGCGGGCATGAGTCGATCCCAGGTGCGCCGCGTCCTGTTTGTCGCGGTCGATGGACTGGCCGCCGTCGCTGCCGTCGTCGTCACCGGAGGTGTCGCCGTTGCCGCCGTGGTGTTCGCCAGCGCAGCCATCTTGGTGGATCTGTTCGGCCACCGGCACGCCAACCGGTTGAGTCTCTCGGCCCTCGACGACGCGCGCGAGGCGATCGGGCACGCCGACTCGGTACGGGCGGTCGGCCTGCACAGCCTGGCGTCGGCGATCGCGGCGGAGCTGCTCGTCGAGCAGGGTCGCCCGGAACAGGCCGGGGAACTCCTCGCCACCGCGCGGCCACCGTTCGACGCCCATCCGCTAGCCCGGGCGCACGTGCTCTTCGTGCGCGGCCTGCTCGCCGCCCAGGCGCAGGAGCACCGGGCGGCGCTGAAGCTGTTCCAGGAGTGCGGCTACACGCTGGCCGCCCGCGGGCTGACCAACCCGGCGTGCCTGCCGTGGCGCGCCGCGGTGGTCGACTGCCACCTGGCGCTCGGCGAGCCCGCCGACGTCGAGTGGTACGTCGCCGACGCCTGCGAGGTCGACAGCCTCAGCCACATCGGCGTCGGCGAGGCCGACGTGGTCGCCGCGGTCACCGGCGACGACGAGGACAACCTGGTCATCAGCCTCCTCGCCAAGCAGGAGTTCGCGGTGCCCCGGGTCGTCGCCCGGGTCAACAACCCCAAGAACGAGTGGCTGTTCAACGAGAACTGGGGCGTCGACGTCTCGGTCTCGACCCCGCACCTGCTGACCGCCCTGGTCGAGGAGGCCGTCAGCGTCGGCACCCTGGTGCGGCTGCTGTCCTTCGAGGGCGGCCGGGCCACGCTCATCGAGGTCACCCTGGCCACCGACAGCCCCGCCGCCGACCGGGAGATCGTGGAGCTCGACCTGCCCC
>Ga0081539_10006025_pt1 | contig 11895 bp, 7 predicted proteins | sample TabmetS4T2R2_FD_71023 | JGI IMG/M metagenome (GOLD analysis project Ga0081539, IMG submission 71023) | Tabebuia heterophylla rhizosphere microbial communities from the University of Puerto Rico - S4T2R2 | ecosystem: Host-associated > Plants > Roots > Rhizosphere ...
GAGCCGCGCAGCTCATCGCCGACGCTTCCCGCCACCGCGACAGGCCGGCCCAGGCGGTCCGCGAGCCTCCCGGCAATCAGCCCCACGATCCCCGGCGCCCATCCCTCCTGGTGGAGCGCGAACGGGCCGTCCCCGGGCATTGCCTCCGCCAGCGGAATCGCCTCGGCGACGGCCGCTGACGTCAACTCGCGCCGCGCGCGGTGGACCGCCTCCAGCTCCTCCGCATGCCGCTCCGCATCGGCCTCGTCGTCGGCGAGCAGGAGGGAGATTGCGAGCTCCGCCTCGGCGATTCGGCCCGCGGCGTTGATGCGCGGCGCGACGCCGAAACCGAGGTCGCGCGCAGTGGGCCGCAAAGGTTCGTCGCAGGCCTGCGCGAGAAGCGCGCGCAGTCCCGCGCGCGACGTCGTGCGCAGCTCCTCCAGGCCCAGGCGCACGATCGCGCGGCTCTCGCCCGTCATGGGCGCCAGGTCGGCGATGGTGCCGATAGCAGCCACGCCCGCCAGGTCGGCAGCTGCCACGCCGCGGCGCGCCAGCAGGGCAGTCGCCAGCTTGTAGGTGAGCCCGGCGCCGGTGAGGTCCGGATCCGGGTAGCTGCAGTCGGACCGATGCGGGTCGACCACCGCCACGGCCCGCGGCAGCTCGCCGCTTGGCAGATGGTGGTCCGTGATTATCACGTCCAGACCGAGCGTGCGGGCATGGGCCACCTCCGCCACGTTGACGATGCCGCAGTCGCAGGTGACGACCAGTGACACGCCGGCAGCGGCAAGCCGTTCGAGCCCGGCCGCCGAGAGGCCGTAACCATCGGCCAGTCGATCCGGCACGTGACGGATCGGCTCCGCGCCGAGCGCGCGCAGCGCCAGCGACCAGACGACGACCGCGGTCATGCCATCGGCGTCGTAGTCCCCCCAGATGGCGATCCGCTCACCGCGATCAAGGGCCCGTCCCAGCCGTTCGAGGGCAACGTCAGCATCGGCCATCAGGGAGACGTCGTGGAGGGAGGCCTCGCCCGCCTCGAGGAATGCCGTCAGTTGCGCGTCATCGCGGAATCCGCGGCGTCCCAGCAGGGTCGCCACCGGACGGCCGAAGCCGGCGAAGGTCGGCGGATCGAGCAGCGGTGCGGGCAGGTGCCACTCGACGCGCGGACCGATCACGGCCTGCATGGTAGCCGCCTGCCGCTTACCGCCGCCTTAGTTCCGCGTTATCGGCGGGTGGGGGTCATCTGCTCGACGCCTATCGGCTCAGTGGGCGCACCGTGCGGGAGCTCGAGGCAGCGGCGCGGCGATTGGCATCCCACTCGTACCAGCTGACCAGCAGCTGGCTGGCGTTGAAGATGGATGAGTAGGTCCCGCTGATGATGCCGATCAGCAGGGCCAGGGTGAAGGTGCGGATGCTGATCGGGCCGAGCAGCAGGAGCGCGCTGAGCGTCACCACCACCGTCAGGCTGGTGTTGATGGATCGGCCGATGGTCTGCAGGATCGAATGGTTGACGATGGCGCCGAACGGCTCCCCGGCGTGGCGGATGCGGTTCTCCCGGATACGGTCGAACACGACGATCGTGTCGTGCACGCTGAAGCCGATGATTGTCAGCAGCGCGGTCACGAAGAGGGCATCGAACTCGAGCCCGAAGAAGTAGCCCAGGATCGCGAACATACCGACCACGACGATCACGTCGTGCAGCAAGGCGACGATCGCCGCCACCCCGAAGCGGATCCCGAACCGGATGGCGAGGTAGATCATGATCACGATCTCGCCGACGATGATCAGGATCAGCGACGAGCGGATCAGCTCCGCGCCGATAAGCGGGCCGATGGTCGTCACGCTCCGTGGCCGCCCGCCCTCCGGCTCGCCGAAGCGATCCTCCAGCCGTGCCTCGACGCGAGCGAACTGCGTGTTGTCCGGGATCGGCGCGAACGAGGCACCCGCCGACGGCACCGGCGTTGGCGATGGCGTGGGCGAGGCCCGGGGCGTCGCGGTTGGTCGTGGCGTCCGGCTTGGATTGGCGCTGGCCGAGGCGGAGTCGCTCGGCGTGGGCGCGGTCGAGAAGCTTGGGATCGGCGTCTGCGGCGGCAGCAGGCCGATAGCGGCCGTGCGGATCTCGAGGAAGCCGTCGCTCAGGCGCCGCACCACCGCTTCCGGATGATCCAGCTCGACGAGCGCGGCCTGGACTTCGGCCGGTGACGGGTCGCTGGCGTATCGGACCTGCCACACCGTTCCGCCCGTGAAGTCGACCGACGGCTTCAGGCCCCCGATGAAGATGAAGATCAGGCCCGGGACGGTGAGGAGCGCGCTGAACAGGTAGTACCAGCGGCGCTTGCCGACGATGTCGAGCATCGCTCAGCGCTCCACGTGGTACAGCTCGAGGCGACGACCCCAGTCGGTGCGCACCACGTAGCGCAGGACCGTGCGCGTGACGGTGACCGCGCTGAACATCGAGACGGCGACGCCGATGATCAGCACCAGGGCGAAGCCGCGGACCACGGTCGTGCCCTGCCAGTACAGCCAGCCGGCAACGAGCAGCGACGAGACGTTCGAGTCGAGGATGCTCGACCACGCGCGGTTGAATCCCGCCTCGATCGCCGGCATGAGGCTCTTGCCGGCGCGGATCTCCTCCTTCATTCGCTCGAAGATGAGGATGTTGGCGTCCACCGCCATGCCGATGGAGAGGATGAAGGCCGCCACGCCGGCCAGCGTCAGCGTGACGCCGATGAGCCGGAAGATCGCGTACGTGACGAGCGTGTAGAAGATCAGCGCCCCAGCGGCGAGCACGCCCGGCAAACGGTAGAAGGCGATCATGAAGAGGAGCACGAGCAGGAGGCCGATGCCGCCCGCCACCAGGGCCTGGGCCAGGAAGTTCGCGCCCAGGGTCGGCTCCACCCGGTCGAAACCCTGCTCCTGGAGCGAGACCGGCAGCGCGCCGAAGCGCAGGGTGTTGTACAGGTTCGTGCGCTCGGTCTCGGCCGCCTGGCCGAGACCCGAGCCGATATCGATGACGGTGGTGCCGCCGCAGATCGCGCTCTGGATCTGGGGCGTGGTGATGACCTTGCCGTCGAGGGCGATCGGCCCAGGCTTCCCCACGTGCGAGCTGGTGAAGTCGCACCAGATCTGTGAGCCACGGCTCTTCAGCGTGAATTGGACCGCCAGCTTTCCCTGGTTCGTCGTGGGCGCGACGCTGGTCGGGTCGATCTCGCCGCCGTTGAACAGCTCGGCGACGCTGCCGTCAGCGAGCAACGGGGCGACGTCCTGCCCCTCGGAGAGGTCCGTGCTCTTCGGGTCGATGAACTGCAGCTGGCCGGTGGAGCCGACCAGGTCCCGCACCTGCTGCTCGTTCTCGACGCCCGGCACCTCGACCACGATCCGGCGGCGGCCGTCGTTGCTCTGCTCGCTGCGCACCTGCGGCTCGCTGACGCCGATGCCGCTGACCCGTCGCTCGATGATGTTGCGTGCCGTCTCGACCTGGTCGTCGGTGATCGTCTGCCCCGGGAGCGGCTCGACCGCGAGCGTCACCCGGACGCCGCCCTGCAGGTCGAGGCCGAGGACGGTCTTTATGTCCGATCCAGGCAGGCTGGTGGGCAGCCATTCGCGCGGGGTGTCGATGTAGATCGCCAGGAGGAGGGTGACCAATATCACCCATGGGGCGAGGCGGCGCCAGCTCATTGCGGCCTGTTGGTCCCTTTCGCTCGGGCGAGGCTGCTCGCGGTCGGCGACGTGGCGCGCGACTGCCGCGAACACGAAACACGCCGCTCACGGCGGCGGGCCGCGGAATTATAGGTGCCGCTCGTCTGGGGCCGCAAGGACCGCAAACCACCCCTCATCGCGCTTCGACCGTGCAGCACGTGCTGCACGGTGGCAGGTCGACAGCGACCACCGGGCGATTGGTGGCGGAGCCGCCGTTTTTGGCGCCCAGAGCCCGCCGTCATGCGCGACATGCATCAAACGTCGCCGAAAGGCCGGCTCTGGCGACGGCTGATGCCCTGAGAAGCATCAAACCTCGCAGGAGGAGCAGCTTTGGTGCAATTCCATGCGTCCCACGCATCGCGCCCGCGGCGTGGGCTCGCGAGGAAGAGGTGACGGGCTCAGGCGAGCATGCCCTCGCGCGCGAGGTGCTGCTTCAGGCGCTCGGCAGCCGCGCGGCCAACGCCCGGCGTGGCCGCGACCTCCTCCAGCGACGCCTCGCGGATGCGGCGCACGGAGCCGAATCGCTTCAGGAGGGCCTTCTTGCGCGCAGGACCGATGCCAGGCACCTCGTCGAACACGCTGGTGAGCGCCCGCTTGCCGCGGACTTCGCGGTGGTAGGTGATCGCGAACCGATGCGCCTCGTCGCGGATGCGCTGGACCAGGTAGAGGCCTTGCGACCGCTGCGGCAGGATGATGGGGGCCGAGCGGCGCGGCACGTAAAGCTCCTCGAAGCGCTTCGCCAGCCCGGCCAGCGGCACGTCCGTCAGGCCCAGGCTGTCCATCACGCCCACGGCCGCCGAGAGCTGCCCCTTTCCGCCGTCCACGATCACCAGGTCGGGCAGCGCCCAGCCGGTGTCGCGCCGCGCGCGATGGCGCCGGTCACGTGGCCCGCGCCCGTCGCCGTTCGACTCCACCGGGCCGCTCCCCGGCTCCACGTCCAGCGGCTCGTCCGGCTCCCCGTCGCCCTCCGGCGCCTCGTCGGCACCGACCGCGGCCAGCGACAGCGCGCCCGTCTCGGCGCGGAGGCGCGCCGCTCGCATGAATCGGCGGCGGAGGACCTCGGCCATCATCCGGAAGTCGTCCGGCGTCTCGCCCGATCGGATGCGAAATCGGCGGTACTCACGCGGCTCCGGTCGACCGTTGACGAAGACGATCATGGAGCCGACCGCCGACGTGCCCTGGATATTGCTCATGTCGTAGCACTCGATCCGCTCCGGCGGCCGCGCCAGGCCCAGCGCGTCAGACAGCTGCTCCAGAGCCTCGTCGCGCTTCCCCTCGTCCGCCAGCCACTCGGCCCGCTCCTTGGCGAGCGCCTCGACCGCATTCTGTGTCGCCAGGGCGACCAGCCGCCGCTTCTCGCCCCGCTCGGCAAGGTGCACGTTCACCCGTGACCCGCGGCGATCCGAGAGGAAGCCAGCGAGCGCATCGGCCTCGGAAGGCGCGACCGGAAGCAGTACCTCCCGCGGCGGCCGCTCGGTCGCCGCGTAATACTGCTGCAGGAAGGAGGTCAGCACCTCCGCATCGGTCGCCTCACGGGCGTTCTCGACGATGAAGTGCTCGCGCCCGATCATCTTGCCGTTGCGGATGACGAACAGCTGCAGACAGGCCTCCCCTTCCTCGCGCGCCATGCCCACGATGTCGTACTCGGCGCGGCTGAACGCCGCCACCTTCTGCGACTCGATCGTCCGCTCGACCGCCCGCAACTTGTCGCGGGCCACCGCCGCCTGCTCGTAGCGCAGCGCCTCCGAATGGTCGGCCATCTCCGTGCGGAGCTCGTCGCGGATGCCTTCCTGCTTCCCCTCCAGGAAGTCGACGATCCGGGAGATCGTGGCGCGGTACGGCGCCTTCTCGATCGCCTGGATGCACGGCCCCTGGCAGCGGTTGATGTAGTAGAGGAGGCAGGGCCGCTCCAGCACGCGCTTGCCCTCGGGAATGTCCAGGTTGCAGGTGCGGAACGGGAAGATCTTGCGCAGCAGCTTCAGCGTCTCGTCGACGCTCGAGGCCGATGCGTACGGGCCGAAGTAGCGGCTGCCATCGCGCTTGAGCTTGCGGGTGCGGACGATGCGCGGGAAGTCCTCGGCCAGCGTGATCTGCACGAACGGGTAGCTCTTGTCGTCGCGCAGCCGGATGTTGAAGCGCGGCCGGTGCTCCTTGATCAGGTTTCCCTCGAGGATGAACGCCTCGCTGACCGTGTCGGTGACGACATAGTCGATGTCCGCCACTTCCTGGGTCATGCGCACGATCCGGGTGTCCACCCCGGTCTTGCTGCCAAAGTAGGAGCGCACCCGGTTGCGCAGCGAATCGGCCTTGCCCACGTACAGGACGCGGCCGTCGGCGTTCTTCATCAGGTAGACGCCCGGCGATGTCGGCAGCTGGCGGAGAATGGCGCGCAGGTGCTCCTCGCGGGCGTCCGCGGCGGGAACCATGGACCGATTCTAGGCCGGTGAGGCTGACCTCACGGTGAGCTGCTCGGGGCGGGCGTCGGGCGCGCGGCCTTGCGGCTGAGGTGCGCCAGGTGGCGCCGCAGGTAGTCCTTGAGGGGCGCGTAGTCGGAGCCATCGGCTCGGCCGACCACGACCAGGATGTACTGGCCGTCCGTGCTGGTCGTCGCCTCCAGCACCCGGCCCTCCTTCAGCTCGATGCGATAGTCCGGGTTCAGGTGGCTGCTCAGCAGGAGGAGGTCGAACGCGGACAGGTCGGTGCGCATCTTTCCATCCAGGGCATCCATCAGCGTGAGGCCCGGACCGATGGAGCTGAGTCCTCCGGCCCCCAGCTTCGCCCGCAGCGCGGAGAGGACGCGTTGCTGCCGGACCGAGCGCGCGAAGTCGCTGGATTCCTTGGCGAGGTTCGTGTACCGGGCTCGCGCGTAGTCGAGGGCCTGCGCGCCGTCGAGCTGCAGATAGCCCTTCTGGAACATGGCGTCCCACACGCCATGGCTCCATTTCCATTCGTTCCAGGTGTATCGGAAGCGGCGGGGGTTGCGGATCTCGACGCCACCGACCGCGTCGATCATCTCCTCGAAGCCGGAGAAGTCGATGGCGATCCAGTGGTCGATGTGCAGGCCCGTCACCTGCGTGAGCAGCCTCGCCGACAGCCGCGCCCCGCCGTCAATGCCGCCCCTCGCGTGGCCGATGGCGAAGGCCTCGTTGATCTTGCCGTTGTCCGGAATCTCGTTCTGTCCCTCGATCCAGAAGTCGCGCGGGATCGGAATGACGGTGGTCGTGTTCGTCTTCGGGTCGATGGACATGATCTGGATGGAGTCGGCCAGGTAGTTGCCGCTCTTGTGCTCCGGCCCGCCATACCCGAACAGCGCGATGTTCACCCGGCCGTCCCCACCCAGCGGTCCCCACAGGGCCGATGACGCCGCCGACGCGGTGGACACGCTGTCGTTGAACTTCGAGACGCGCTGCCAGAGCAGGATCCCGCCGATGGCGGCGATTACCAGGACCAGCAGCAGAATGATCAGGAGCACCGCCTTGATCGAAGGGCCGCGCCTGCGCGGCCGGCCCGCGGCCTCCCCGTTGTCGTCGTAGACATACGGACCGATGTCCCCGCCCGCTGGCGCGGTCGAGGCCCGGTTGCGACGGATCACGAGGGGCAGCCCTGCATACGGTCTCCAGTTGGGCGGGCGCCCTCAGGATAGCCGGACTAAGCGGCCGATGATCCGGCGGTAAGCGACCGCTCGCATGCTGCGTGCCATGACAACGGTTGCCGCACCAAATGTCTCGGATGGCATGCCTGGTTCCGCTGGGGAGCTCGCGGAACGCCTCGTCGCGAGCCTGGATCCGGAGCAGCGTGCCGCCGCGACGCTGCCCGACGGGCCGGCCCTGATCATCGCCCCGGCGGGCAGCGGCAAGACCACGACGCTCATCGCGCGCCTGGGCGTGCTCCTGTCGCGCGGCATCCCACCGGAGCAGATCGCGGTCGCGACCTTCAACCGGGAAGCGGCGCTCGAGCTGACCGCGCGCATCCGCGCGCGAGTCGTCCCAACCGTTCCCGACGCCGGCCGTATCGAGGTCCGGACGCTCCACGCGCTCGCCCGCCAGGTCCTGCTGGACGTGGGGACCGGCACCAATCTTGTCAGCGACCGGCTCCCGCTGCTGCGCGCCGTCCTCCGCCGCGCCGCGGCGCACGCGGGCGCGGACGACCCACCACTCCCCGATGTCGCCGCGCTGGACACGGCGATTTCTGCCTGGAAGGTTGAGCGGCGCCCGGCCGCGCATTCGTCATTGATCGACGATTTTCAGGCACTGCTCGCGACGCGTGGCGCGCTCGATTTCGACGACCTTGTCGTCGGCGCGGCTGATGCGCTGGAATCGGACGCCAGGCTTCGCCTGCGCTGGCAGTCGCGCTTCAGCCACGTCTGCGTCGATGAGTTCCAGGACGTCGACGCCGCCCAGCTCCGCCTGGTGCGCCTGCTGGCGGAGCCCCAGCGGAACCTCTTCGTCGTCGGCGATGACGACCAGACGATCTATGCATGGCGCCTCGCCGACGTGCGACGGATCCTCAGCTTCGAGTCCAGTTATCCGGGTGCCCGGCGTGTGCAGCTGGCCACCAATTACCGCTGTCCGGCGCCGGTCGTCGGGATTTCGCGGAACCTGATCGCGGTCAACCGCGAGCGGTTCACGAAGCGGATCGACCCTTCGCCTGCCGCCGAGTCGTCGGAATCCATTCAGGCCGTATCCACGGCCGATCCCGATTGGCCTGAGGCGTTTGCCCGGCTCGCCGCCGATGAGGCGCGGGCCGATCGGACCGTCTGCTTCTTATCCCGCACGCGGGCGGAGCTGGGGCCGATCCTGCTGGCATTGACACGGGCCGGCGTGCCGCATACCACGAGCGTCCCCGCCGCAGTCCAGGCAGAGCCGGTCCAACGCCTGGTCGCTGCCGCCCGCGCGCTTGCGGCCGAGCCACATCCATACCACGTGTTCCTCAACCTGCGCGCCGGACACGGCTGGCGCCGAGCGGACGCCGGCGATGCCCTCGGCGACGACGATCACGCCGCGCTCGACGCGCTCCTCGGCTGGGCAGTCGGGTTCCGGCGGCTGGACCAATTCCTGGAGGCACACGATCGTGCGTTGGCCCGGCTGGTGGCGCTGCGTGTGCCGGACGCGCCGATCGAGCTCGTCACCGTGCACGGCGCCAAGGGCCGCGAATGGCAGACCGTCGTCGTCCTCGGCATGGAGGAGGAGCGCTTTCCGAACCGCCGCGCCCTCGTGGATGCGGCGGATCCAGCCCGAGCCGTCGAGGAGGAGCGGCGGCTGGCGTACGTCGCCCTGACCCGGGCCACGCGACGGCTGATCCTTGCCTTCGATCCAGCCAGGGCCTCGCGCTTCCTGGCAGAGATGGGCCTTACGACTCCGTCGCTCGGTGTCAAGCGTGGCTAGAGGCCCACCTCCGGCGCGACCACCGACAGGTAGCGGACCATGTTCTCCACGTGCGTGTCGAAGTCGAAACCGATCTCATCGGCACCGGCCAGTAGCATCTCGCGCGGGACCGCGCGGGCGAAGGCCTTGTCCTTCATCCGCTTCCGCACGTTGGCGGGCTCCACGTCGGCAAGCTTCCGGCTTGGCCGCATGAGGGCAACCGCGACCAGAAAGCCGGCGAGCTCGTCGCAGGCATAGACGAGATGGTCGAGCCGCGTCCGCCGCGGCACGCCCAGGGCGTCATTGTGGCGACGAACCGCGTCCACCACCTCGGCGGGGTAGCCACGTCGTGCCAGCTCATCGGCTCCGATTGCGCCGTGGGTTGCTGCGTCCGGATGGCGCTCGTAATCGAGGTCGTGCAGCAGGCCGGCGATTCCCCAGCGCTCGATGGTCGCCTGGTCATGGCCGTCATCAATGGCGTAACCCCTTACGCCCGCCTCGACCAGCACGCCGTGCTTGCGGAGCGAGGGGTTTTCGTTCCATTCGTGCAGGAGCGCGAGCGCGTCCGCGCGGGTGGGTTCGGTCACGCGCGGCGCGCGGCGCGGCGAGCGATCCGGATCTGCAGCAGCCCCGCGAGCAACACCACTGCCAGCCCCAGCCCGATGAGCCAGAGATTGCTGCCGCCCAGCACGCCTAGGATCAGCAAGACCAGGCCAATGCCCACCAGCACGCCGGCCATGTGAGGTTCCTCCGCTCGCATGCACCCAGGCGGCGATCTTACGACCGCCCGCAAGGCGCGGATCGATCAGGCCGGGACCGCGGCCCGTTCGCGCTCGCCTGCCTGGGATGCCGGCTGCGCCCGACCCTGGTCAAGCACGCGCCGCAGGTAGCGGCCGGTGTGCGACGCGGCGAGCCGAGCGACCTGCTCGGGTGTCCCGCTTGCGATGAGGTCGCCGCCGGCGTCGCCTCCCTCCGGACCGAGGTCGATGATCCAGTCGGCGCTCTTGATGACGTCCAGGTTGTGCTCGATGACAACAACGGTGTTGCCCGCATCGGCCAGGCGCCCGAGGACGTCCAACAGTCGCGCCACGTCGTCGAAGTGCAGGCCGGTGGTCGGCTCATCGAGGATGTAGAACGTCTTGCCGGTGGCGCGCTTCGACAGCTCGGTCCCGAGCTTCACGCGCTGCGCCTCTCCGCCGGAGAGTGTGGTCGCGGGCTGGCCGAGATGGATGTACCCCATCCCCACGTCATGGAGTGTCTGGAGCTTCCCGGCGATCGACGGGACAGCGCTGAAGAAGCCGAGCGCCTCGTCAACTGTCATCTCCAGGATCTCGGCGACGTTGCGTCCCTTGTAGTGGATCTCCAGCGTCTCACGGTTGTAGCGCTTGCCTTTGCAGACCTCGCATTGGACGTAGACGTCGGGCAGGAAGTGCATCTCGATCTGCACGATGCCGGCTCCCTCGCACGCCTCGCAGCGGCCGCCCTTGACGTTGAAGCTGAAGCGTCCCGGCTTGTAGCCCCGCAACCTTGCCTCGGGCGTGGCCGCCAGCAGCTCGCGGAGAGGGCTCCACAGCCCGGTGTAGGTGGCAGGGTTCGAGCGCGGCGTCCGCCCGATCGGCGACTGGTCGATCTCGATGACCTTGTCGATCAGCTCGATCCCCTCGATGGCCCGATGCTTCCCGGGCCGCTCCCGTGCTCCCCAGATCCGCGCCGCCAGCGCCGGGTAGAGGATCTGGGTCACCAGGCTGGACTTGCCGGAGCCGCTCACCCCGGTGATCGCCACGAAGCGGCCAAGCGGGAATGCGACATCGATCTCGCGCAGGTTGTTTTCGGCCGCGCCGCGCACCGTGAGCCACTCGCCGCTCCCCTTGCGCCGGCGGCGTGGCACCGGGACCATCCGATCTCCCCGCAGGTACGCGGCAGTGATCGAGCGACGGCTTTCGAGCAGGTCGGCCAGGGTTCCCGAGTGGATGAGCTCGCCTCCGTGCTCACCGGCGCCAGGCCCGATATCGATCACCCAATCCGCCGAACGGATCGTTTCCTCGTCGTGCTCGACCACGATCAGGGTGTTGCCCAGGTCCCGGAGCCGCTCCAGCGTTGCGATCAGCCGGTCGTTGTCCCGCTGGTGCAGCCCGATCGATGGCTCGTCCAGGATGTAGAGCACGCCCATCAGGCTGGAGCCGATCTGCGTCGCCAGCCGAATGCGCTGCGCCTCCCCGCCCGACAGGGTTCCGCTGGCGCGGTCCAGGGTGAGGTAGTCGAGCCCCACGTCCACCAGGAAGTGGAGCCGGGCGCGGATCTCCTTGAGCACCTGCCGCGCGATCTGGTTCTCCCGCTCGGTCAGCCGCTCCGGCAGGGCCTGGTACCAGTCGAGCGCGTCGGTCACCGACTGCCGCGTCGTCTCGATGATGTTCTTCGTCCCCACCGTGACCGACAGCGACTCCGGCTTGAGCCGCATCCCGTTGCAAGTCGGGCACGGCTTGTTGGTCATGTAGCGCTCGATCTCGGCCTTCACCGTCTCCGAGCCCGTCTCGCGGTAGCGCCGCTGCAGGTTCGGCACGATCCCCTCGAACGTGGTACGGAACGTATGGATGTTCCCGTTGCGCGACGGGTACTTCACCTCGACTCGCTCGCCGCCGTTACCGAACAGCAGGATCTCCCGCGCCCGGTCGGACAGCGTCGAGACGGGCACGTCCATGCGGAAGCCGTAGTGCTCGGCCACTGCGACCAGGATCTTGTTGAACCACCCGTCGCTGGTCGCCATCCGCCGCCACGGCACGATGGCGCCTGCCTCCAGCGAGAGCTCCGGATTCGGCATGACCATGTCCGGGTCGATCTCGAGCCGCGAGCCAAGCCC
>Ga0081539_10006026_pt1 | contig 11890 bp, 6 predicted proteins | sample TabmetS4T2R2_FD_71023 | JGI IMG/M metagenome (GOLD analysis project Ga0081539, IMG submission 71023) | Tabebuia heterophylla rhizosphere microbial communities from the University of Puerto Rico - S4T2R2 | ecosystem: Host-associated > Plants > Roots > Rhizosphere ...
CCGTACCTGGTCGCCATAGCGCCGCATCTCCTCTTGCATGCGCAGTGCAGCATACAAGGCCCGTTGCGGATGATCCTCATGGGCAATGGGGGCGCCGAACAAGGCGAAGATGCCGTCGCCTAACACTTGCGCGACATAGCCCTCATAGCGATGCACCGCGTCCATCATCAGTTGCAAGGCGGGATCGATAATCGCGCGGGCTTCTTCGGGATCAAGGCCTTCAATCAGCGCCGTCGAGCCTTTGAGATCCGCAAACAATGCCGTGATCGTCTTACGCTCACCGTCGGTGATTACTGTCGCACGGATACGCTCGGCGAGGTGCGGTGGGGTGTAGGTAATTGGGGCCGGAGAGATTCCGAGTTCGGAGTTCGGAGCTTGAGAAGCGGGAGGCTGTGGGGAACTTGGGTCTTGAAGTCCTTCGAGGCTCACGACAGGCTTGGAACGTGACACTTGCCCCGCCAGGGGCACGCCGCACACGTTGCAGAACCGCGAACCCGGCGGCGGCGTGGCGCCACAGCTCGCGCAGGTCATCTCAAGTTTCGCGCCACAACTGTTACAAAAGAGTGACCCCGCCGGCGGTTGATGTCCACAGTGGCCGCAGGTCATGATGCGAGCTCCTCCGCCACCCGCGCAGCCTGGGTGGTCATGCCGAAGCGGGTGTAGCAGTCATGCGCGCGGTGCAGGGCGGCAGTCTTTTCGGCCACGCGCCCTTCCCGCTTGGCCAGCTGCGCCCGTAGTTCGTGCAGCTCGCCTTCGTACAGATGAAACTCGGTGCGCTCCAGCAGCGCGGCGTACTCATCGAGCGTGCTGGTGATGTCGGCTGCCGGTTCGCCCAACGCGAGCTGGGCACGGGCGAACACTGCGTAGCTATGCGGGTTATAGGCGCTCTGTGATGCACGCATGAACGCCACGGCCTCTGCAGCCGCTGCGCGGCCCGCCTCTAGGTTGCCCAGTGAGAGCTGCGCAGCGCCTAGGTGTACCAGGAAACTTGGCTCGAATAGCCGCATGGCACCCCGCTCACGCATCAGGCTCAGCGCGTCACCGGCAGCCTCCAGCAAGGGTTGCCACTCGCCGTCGCAGGCGAGTGCGTTGCACAGGACGTGAGCTGCATTGATCTCATTGCCGACGCCGAGGTGCTCCGCCAGCCGCCGCGCGGCTGGCGCCAGCGCACGCATACCGTCGGAGCTGCCGAGCGCGCATTTCAACTCCGCTTCGCCCCCTACCATCCACAGAGCCAGTTCTGGGTAACCGCTGTCCAGAGCGACTTGGCGCAGGAGTGGGATCTCACGCAGGGCCGTCGCGAGGTCACGAGTGTAGCCGATGCAGCGCTGGCGGATGTAGCGCGCGCACAGTAAGGGACTGTAACCTGCCACAGAGGCACCTAAGTGCAGATCTTCGCGGGCCAGTTCGATGATCTCGTCAGAGACACGCTCCGCGTCCCGCAGCTGTCCACACAAAGTGTGCGCAATACACAAATAGCCACGCGTCCCGCAGCGCAGCGCTGCGTCGTCGGTGCGATCGGCGATTCGTACTGCCTCGCCGGCGTACTGCACATAGTCAAGGGCGACCCCTTGGTTGAGGCCACGCACGGCGCTGTAGGTGGCGTTGAGTTTTGCCAGCGCCGCCAGATCTCCAGCACGCTCCGCCGCGGCGCAGCCTTCCGCAAACAGTTCCGGCCACTCCGTTGCTGACGCCCCCAAACGCCACCCATGAGTAAGTGCCTGGGCACAGGCCACAACCGTAAGGGCATCCGCTTCCATCCTGTCGCTACTTTGCCGGGCGAGTTCCCGTACCCGCTGCCAGTGCTGCAGCGCCGCCGGGATGTCGTTGAGCCCTACCCACTCGGCCGCGCGTCGGTGCCACCGCGCCGCTGCAGCAAGATCTCCGGCTTCTTCGTGATGATGCGCCAGCAGCGCGGCGCTCTCGTCCAGCCGATCCGCCTGCGCCCCTTCCAACGCACGCGCCACGGCGGCATGTGTGCGTCGTTTCCGCTCCTGCAGCTGCGAGCGATACGCCACCTCCTGCGTCAGCGGATGCTTGAAGGCGTACTCCATCACCGGATACAGGGATTGCTCCACGATGAACTCGGCGTCCTCCAGGACGTGCAATGCCGCCTGTAGGTCCTCTTCCCCCTTTAACAAAGGGGGATTGAGGGGGATTTGTCGTGCGTGAGCAGAAATCCCCTCTGGCCCCCCTTTTTCAAAGGGGGGGAATAGGACTGCTGCCAACAAGGGTTCAGAAAACTCCTTGCCAATTACTGCTGCTGTTTGGAGAACCTGCTTCTCCCGCTCGCCCAGGCGGTCGATCCGTGCCGCCAACAGTGCTTGCACCGTGGCCGGCACTTGGAGCCGTTCGATCGGTGAGACCAACCGGTAGCTACCACGCGTCCCTTGTACGGCGCCGGACTCGATTAGGGATTGCACCACTTCCTCCGTGAAGAAGGGATTGCCGCCCGTGCGGGCGTGAATCATCGTAGCCAACCCCTCGATGCTCGCATCCTGACCCAGCAGGTCGTCAAGCAGCGCCCGCACTGCCTCGGCCCCTAGCGGCGCCAACGGCAGCTGGCGGTAGTACGACTTGCTCATCCATGCCGCGTGATACTCCGGACGAAAGTTCACCAGCAGCAAAGAGCGGCTGCCCGCGATTGCATCCACCCACTGCTCCAGGAACGCTTCACTGCCCGCGTCGATCCAGTGCAAATCCTCGATCAACGTGATCGGCGGACTCTCCACATTGCTGGCACGTATAAGCTTGCGTAGCACCGCAAAGAGCTGGCGCTGCTTGGCCTCGGGATCCATACGGGCTGGTGGGCGTTGGGGATCAGTCACGCCAAAGAACTCGAACACCACCGGCAGCAGCTCACGGAAACTCTCGTCGATCAGCAGCAAGCGGCCAGCAATCTTCTCGCGCACGACCCGATCGGGATCGGCCTCGGTGATGCCGTAATAACTGCGGAATACTTCCAGCATAGGCAGCAACGGAATGTTCTTGCCGTGGGCAACTGCACGGCCCACATTGACGGTCAGCCCGCGTGCTCGACAGCGCTCGAGAAACTCAAACCCCAATCGACTCTTGCCCATCCCCGGTGGCGCGACGATGGCCACGACCTGGCCATTGCCAGCCTGCGCTTGTGCCAGGGCAGCCTCTAAGGCTTGCATGTCCGCCTCACGGCCCACGAAGCGACTGAGGCCCCGGGCGCGTGCTACCTCGAAACGCGTGCGCAACGCGCCAACGCCGTGCAAGACGAAGACGCCGACCGGCTCGGAGACACCTTTCACTTGGAACGCACCCAAGTCGTCGAGGGCAAAGTAACCCGTCACCAAATGCGCCGTCGCCGCGCTCAGGTAGCAGGTGTTCGGCTCGGCTAAACTCTCCATGCGCTGGGCCAAGCCGACGGTATGCCCCTGGGCGGTGTAATCCATGCGCAGATCGTCGCCGATCTTGCCGACAATCACCTCCCCGGAGTTGAGGCCCATGCGGGTGGCGAAGCTCACGCCATGCTGACGTTTGACCTCGGTGGCGTAGCGGACGATCTCCTCACGCAGGTGCAGCGCCGCATAGCAGGCGCGTTGGGCGTGATCCTCGTGGGCGATGGGCGCGCCGAACAGCGCCATGATGCCGTCGCCGGTGTACTGATTCACCGTGCCCTCGAAGCGATGCACGCCGTCGGTGAGAATGGCGAAGAAGCGATCGAGGATCTGGTGCCATGTCTCGGGGTCGAGCTGCTCGGCTAATTCCATCGAGCCTTTCACATCGGCAAACAGCACGGTCACCTGCTTGCGCTCGCCTTCCAATGCGGACTTGGACTGGAGAATTTTCTCGGCCAGGTGTTTGGGGGTGTAGATCGGTCTAGGGTCTCGCGTCGGGCGTCTAGTGTCAGAGAGGTTCGCGGTTTTTGACTCTCGACGCTGGACGCTAGACGCGAGACTGTTTTCGCTGGCCCACACCAACACCTTCCCATCTTCATCGTACGCCGCACGTTCGGCCTCGATCAACTCGTCCTTGAGTCCGGCAATATACTCGTCGTCAATGTGAAATTGCAGCTTCAACGCCCGGTACGAGACTCTGCCCTTGCTTTGCACCAGCTCTCGCACCTGTCTGAGCAACTCGTCAAAGCTCATGAGCGCGCGTCCTCTGTTTACTTCTCCCTAACGAAGCATACACCGCATCAACTAAAGTGGGCCAGCGCAGGTCGGGATTCTGCAGTGTCCCCGTCTGGTATTGGTTCGGCACGTAGCCGAAGCCTAGACGCGCCTCTGTATCAGCGAAGCCAATAGACCCTCCTCTGCCAGGATGGCCGAAGGCGTGCGGATTGGGACCGAATGGACGCTCCGCAGTGGGAAGCATAAACCCCACCCCAAACCGCGTGGGAAACTGCAGAACAGCATCGAGACCGAACGACTGCTCGACGATCGCCGCTGCAATCGTTGCTGGGTTCAGCAGATGAACACCAGCAAGCGCGCCGCCATGAGCCAAGGCCCCGTAAATGCGGCCAAGCGCTCTCGCTGTAGTATGACCATTGCCCGCGGGAATCTCGGCCGCGCGCCACGCTCTGGTATTGGTGATGGTCGGGGTCCGTGGCGGATTAAGAAAAGCTCGCCCCGACATCGACAGTGGGTCCTGCAGCAAGGTTTCCCACATCGTGACATCACCAGGGCGTGGGGGTGGATCAGGCAACACTTCAGCCGCCCGCGCATCCTCAGATTCCGGTACCCCAATGAAGAAATCAGCCCCAAACGGTCCTGTCACTTCCGCCCGCAAAAATTGTCCGACGCTTTTGCCAGTAATCCGCCGCAGGACTTCGCCAATCAGGAAACCAAAAGTCATGGCGTGATACCCGTGCTGTGTCCCAGGCTTCCACCACGGTTCGGTCTCGGCCAGCGCGGCAGTCATGGCGCTCCACTCGTACAGAGACTGTGGCGACATATCGCGCCTGATGGCAGGCAATCCGGCGCGATGACTCAACAGCCAACGCACGGGAATCGTGTCTTTTCCCGCTTGCGCAAATTCCGGCCAATAGCGGGTGACTGGCGCATCAAGGTCAAGCAAGCCACGCTCGACCAGCATGTGCGTGCATAACGTCGTCATGCCTTTGGTCGTTGACGCAACACTGACAATCGTATCGCGTTCCCAAGGTCTGGTGCGGGCAGCATCAGCAAAGCCGCCCCAGAGGTCCACGACAGGTTTCCCCTCCGCATACACACAAACGGCGGCACCGACATCTCCGCGTTTAGCAAAATTCTCCGCAAAGGCCTCGCGCACCGCCGCGAAGCGTGGATCACAGGCACCTTGGAGCTGTGGGACTACACTCATATGCTTTTCTCCTGCCCTAAAAATTCTTGCACTGCAGCGGCAAAACCTTCAGGATTGTCTCCCATAACCGAATGCCCTGCGCCAGGCACGATGGTCAGACGGCTGTTGGGAATAGCTGCTTGCAGACGCTCTGCTGCTTCCGGAGACAGAATGTCGCTCTCACCGCCACGGACAATGAGGGTCGGACAGTGGATCTTGCGCACATCTTCCCACAGTCCTTCTGGGCCGATACCGGACCGGATACCAGCGGTCAGACGCTGTTGATCGAATTTCCACGTCCATTTGCCGCTCGGCAGTTGCTTGAGATTATGCGAGAGTCGTTGGCGGAGATTCTCCAACGAACGACGGGGATTAAAACGATGGGCCCGTTCGATAAAAGCCTCGAACGAATCAAGTTCGTCGATGCTAGTAAAGTTTTGGATGTTCTCGCGACCGCGGGTTTCGATCTCCGGCCCGACATCTATGATAATCAGCGCCCGTACCTGCTCGGGATAACGGGCGGTATATGTGATCACGTTGATCCCGCCCATAGACAAGCCAGCCAGAATGAATGGCGGCAGTTTGAGGGTAGCGACCCACGCGGCAATATCTTCACACTGTGTGTGTCGGCTGTAGTCACCATCTGGAGCCCAGTCTGAGTCTCCATGCCCGCGTTGGTCCAAGGCATAGACGTGGTAGTCAGTGCGCACCCCAGGCGCGAAGTCGTCCCAGGAATGCGCGGTTTGCGCACCGCCGTGTAACAGGACGAACAGCGGCTTCCCTTCGGTTCCCCAGTCAAGGTAATGGAAACGCAGCCCACGCAGGGTAAGCGTGCGGTCTTGGTATAGGGCTGGCATAATCCCTCCTTTGTGTGACTCAAGTAACTTTACAGATAGGCTCTTAAGGCGGCAGCATCTCTTGGAGTCCGATGAGGATACCGTGCGATAAACTTCTAGGAATCATAATTTCCCTCCTTTACATTGGTCCTCGTTCAGAAAGAAAGCAATTGGGCACTCACAAAGATCATTGGTGGAGTTGTCCCAATAACGCCTTTGCCTCTTGCAAATCCTTGGTATCAAACCCTTCGGTGAACCAGTTGTAGATTTCGGATAACATTTGGTGAGCTTCGGCGAGCTTACCTTGCTGTTGCCACAGACGGGTGAGGCTTATTGTGGCTCGTAGTTCCCACGACTTCGCCTGCTGCTGGCGAGCAATCTCAAGGGCCTTGTAAAAACAGGCTTCTGCTTCGGACCCCGGATCATGGACGCCAGATTGTTGGAGCGTTAGCTCTCCCTTCAGCCGATACAGCTCAGCCTCGTACCACTGCTCTCCAGTCCTTTGCCTCAGAGCCGACGCTTCAGACAGAGCAGCCAGCCCTTCCCCTGCCCGTCCCATTTTCCCGTAAATTACAGCCAGTAGAGCAAGATAATACGGAGTTACTGCCTCCGAACGCGTAGCCCGTTGGGCCGCTAATCCTTCCTGCATCCGGACTACACCTTCTTCCCTGTGACCTTGGGCAGCCAGCGCCCACCCTTGCAAGAGAGTCGCCCACGCCGCTCGATAGATAAACCCATGCTCGATCGAAAGCATAAGCGAAGCCTCTGCTCGTTCTTGGACAGTTGCTTCTTCTTGACGAAACTGATGGAACAACGCCGTAATGCTCAATGCAAAAGCCAAAGTAAAAGGATGAGCTAACTCGTGGGCTAAGCGTAATGCATCTTGTGTGCTCTTCAGAGCTTGATCTGGATAGCCTAGACACCACAGATTCCAACCGGCAAAGCACAGGCAAAACACTCCGGGATCACTCCCATAGAGAAAGGCATGAGCGCGGTATTTTTGCACGTCGTAGAGTGCGATTCCTTCCTCTAGATGCCTGCGGCCTTGCCGCATTTCTCCCAGCCAAAACAGGTTTGTTCCCAACGCCCGGTACGCTTCGAGCAAGAGAGAAGGGTCATGGCTGTTCTGGGCCAGATGCATCATCTGCTCGGCTAGTTCGTGCGCTTTGTGCATGTCCGCGCGCAGGAAGTAGAACCGCCATAGTCCGAACAGGGCCGGGAAGAATTGGGTAGTTTCTCCCACTTGCCTACATAATTCTAGTATCCGGTTGTAGGTTTGGCCCACCTCGGGCGCGGCTTCCCCCTTGAGGATCTGAAGTGGCACCCCAAGAGTAAGTTGCAATGCGAGTTCTTGCTGCACGCGCGCAGGCGTCTCCGGCAGGGTGGTGAGCAGTTCTAGCGCCGTGGTGAGATGACTGACCGCTTCGGCATTGGCCGAGCGCTGCACGGCTTGTTGTCCCGCTCGGTGCAGATATTCTATCGCCTTCTCCGTATTGCCACTGCGGCTGTAGTGATAGGCGAGGTCGCTGTAGTGCTCCTCTACGCGCTCGCCATACAGCGCTTCGATCGCCTGCGCCGTGCGTTTGTGTAAGGCTTTGCGTCGCTCCTGCAACACCGTGCCGTAGGCCACCTCCTGCGTCAGCGCATGTTTGAAACTGTACTCCACTTCCGGGAACGCCGGCTGTTCGTAGAGAAATTCTTTGCGCTGCAGCGACGCCAGTAGGCGGTAGAGCTCCTCCTCGGGCTGCGCCACCACTTGCCGTACGAGACTCAGCGGGAACTCCCGCCCGATGACCGCTAAGTGCTGCAGCAGGGTTTTCTCCTCCGGGGCCAGGCGGTCAATCCGCGCCGCGAGTACCCCGTGTACGGTGGGAGAAATGTGGAGTGCGGCCGGCGCACGCTGCAGGCGATAGTTGCCCTGTCCGCCCGTCACTACTCCCTCTTCCACCAACGTCTGTACCACTTCTTCCATAAAGAAGGGCGTCCCTTCCGTCTTCGCCAGGATGAGGTGCTTCACGGGGGTGAGGCTCGCGTCGTTCCCCAGCAAAAAGCTGAGCAGCTCGGCAGCTTCGGTCGGGCCGAGTGGAGAGAGCCGTAGCTGGGTGTAGTACGTCTTTGAGCCCCACTCATGCTGGTACTCGGGCCGGTAGTTGATCAAGAGCAGAATCCCGGCCGAGGCCACACTCTCACTCAGCACGTCCAAGAAGCCCTGTGTCTCGCTGTCAATCCAGTGCAAGTCCTCAAAGATCAGGAGGAGCGGTTGGTTGAGACTCTCGCGTAACACCAACTTCTTGAGGGCGTCAAATGTCCGCCGTCGCCGAATCTGCGCATCCATTTGCTGCAACGGGGAGGGCTGCTCCTCTATGCCAAGCAGTGCAAACAGATACGGCAACGTATCTTCCAGACTGCGATCCAGCCGCAGGACTTTTCCGGTAACCTTCTCTTGCCGCTTGCGCTCATCATCGTGAGGCTGAATGTCGAAGTAACTCTTGAGCAGCTCAATCACCGGCAGATACGCTGTCGCCTTGCCGTGCGACACTGAGTAGGCTTCCTGCACCAGACATCCACCCAACGAGAGCAGTTTGAACTCATAGAACAAGCGTGACTTGCCTAAGCCCGGCTCGCCCATAGTTCCGACAATCTGGCCATGCCCGGCTTTGGCGTGCTCCAGCGCTCGCTGGAGTTGCTCCATCTCACTCTGGCGTCCAACAAACCGCGTCAGTCCCCGCCGCGTCGCCGTCACTTGTAGCCGCGTGTGCAACGGGCCTGCACCTTGTACTTCGTACACAGTGAGTAGCGCTTCCACCCCTTTGATCTCTGCTGCGCCCAAGGCTTTCAACTCGAAGTAGCCTTCGACTAATTTCCGCGTGTACTCCGTGATCAGAATCGAGCCCGGGGTGGCCATCTGCTCCATGCGCGCGGCGAGGTTGGTGGAATGGCCGACGGGGACATAGTCCGTATGCAAGTCATCTTTGTGAATGGAGCGCACCACCACTTCGCCGGTATTGATGCCGACCCGCATCGCTAAGGGGACGCCATGTTTGAGGCGCACCTGATCGCCATAGCGGCGCATCTCGTCCTGCATGCGCAGTGCAGCGTAGAGGGCGCGTTGGGGATGATCCTCATGGGCAAGGGGCGCACCGAACAAGGCGAAGACGCCATCACCGAGCACCTGGGCGACATAGCCTTCATAGCGGTGCACGGCGTCCATCATCAGCTGCAAGGCGGGATCAATAATCGCACGGGCTTCTTCAGGATCGAGCCCTTCAATCAGCGCCGTTGAGCCTTTGAGGTCGGCAAAGAGCGCCGTGATCGTCTTGCGCTCACCGTCGGTGATCACTGTCGCACGAATCCGTTCGGCTAAATGGGCAGGTGTGTAGCTCACGGGGGCGAGTTCGGCGTTCGCAGTTAGGGGGTCGGACTCTTGACTTGGAACCTGAATCTTTGAGGCTAAAACAGACGAAGCCCCGACCCAAACAAGCATCTTGCCGTCTTTATCAATGGCCAACTCTTGGATGCTGATGAGTTCTTCTTTGAGCGTGTCCAGGTGCTCATCGGAAAGGTCGAATTCGAGCTGCAGCGCTCGATACGATACGCGCCCTCTCTTCTTGAGCTGCCCAACAACCTGGTCGACAACGTCGTAAAACTTCACGCGCGCCCCCTGTGTTTTCTCCCGGCTGCTCCACTTCCCCTCCCGGCAGAGAGGCGTTTCGTCGCTTGCCGGGGCAACTGTTTCCGCATTGCCTGGCGTACCCGGCGAGCGAGGCGTACTGCCTGTTTTGCTTCAGTCAAAGGGATTGGCTCATAGTCCCCTGGATAGCGAGTCGTCGTCGCATACTCCGTCAATTGTTCTTGTTCTTCTGGAGTCAGACGTGGCCGTGTCTGTTGGGGAAGGCGAGCGATTAACACTCCAAGGTTATGCGTCCTCCGGAATTCAATCTCGTGGAGGACAAGGAGCGCTTTGAGATATTTTTCGATACACTGCTGGGCATGGAAACAAACCGTGTCGGTCGGACAGTCTTCTCCTAGCTGCAACGTGTGGGTTGCAGTCTGCAAATCATTCTCCGCTTTCTGGACCCATTGCTGGATGACCAGCAGCACCTCATGCGGATCGGGCATAGAGCACCTTCCCCTCACGCACTGCTGGCCAGACGACTGTTCCGACAATATCTCGACGCCGTGCTAACTCCTCTGGCCGGACCACGATAATATCTTTGGAAACATAAATATCATGGAGGAGACAGCGGAGCTCAACCTGTTTTGCGCGCTTGGACCCTTCAACCGGCATAACGACGAGTAAGTCCACATCGCTATCGGCATGAGCCGTTCCACGAGCCTGCGAGCCAAAGAGGATAATTTGGTCTGGGTCACAATGTTTCACAATCCGCTGCACCATTTCCGCAATCTGCAACGTAAGTGGCGCTACGCTTTCTTTAACCATCCTACGAGATCTCCTCTAATAAGGACTTCGCCTCTTGCAAATCCTTTGTGTCAAACCCTTCGGTGAACCAACCGTAGATCTCAGATAACATCTGGTGAGCTTCGGCGCTCTTGCCTTGCTGTTGCCACAGCCGCGCTAAGCTCATCACCGCGCGCAACTCCAGCGACTTGGCTTGTTGGCGCTGGGCAATCTCAATGGCTTTGAGGAAGTATTCTTCAGCTTCCTTTTTGACGCTAGACCCTAGACTCTGGACGCTAGACTGGACGAGCGTCAGCTCGCCGCGTAGCCGATACAGCTCCGCCTCGTAGAAACGTTCTCCAGTTTTCTCCACTACTGCCAGCGCCTCGGCGAGTACGGCAAGCCCGTCCTCTGCCTGCCCCACTTTCCCATAGGCCTCGGCTAGCAGGGCAAGATAATAGGATTTTAATACCCCTGCCCCTGTCGCTTGCAACGCGGTCATGCTTTCACGTATCTGTACAATGCCTTCCTCCCAATGCTCCTGCTGGGTCAACGCCCAGCCTCGGAAGATACTGCAGAGCGCGTCCCGGCCAGCAAACCCGTGTTCCCGCGCGAGCGTTATAGCGGCTTCCGCCCGTTCTTGGACCACCCGCTCCTCCCGACACATCACATGGAATGCAGCAGTTAGCTCAAGGGTATAAGCCAGACCGTAGGCATGAGACAACTCCTGGCCCCAGGCCAGCGCTTCTCGGCTGCGCTGGAGAGCTTGGTCGGGATAGCCCAGCATCCACAGTACGAAAGCAGCAAAACTGAGGCACATGACCCTGGCGTCATTGCCATATCGGAAGATTTGGGAACGATGCTGATGGCGATCATAGAGAGCCAAACCTCGCTCAGTGTGCTCTCTCACCTGGACAAATTCTCCCAGCATGTACAAGGTCTGTGACAGCATCCCGTGCGCATAAGAGAGAAGCTGGGGATCGTGCAGGCTCTGTGCCCGGACCAGAAACTGCCCCGCTAATTCGTGTGCCATTTGGAATTGCGCTCGTACGATAGAGACTCTCCACAAGCCCAAGAGCACGAGGAAAAGCTGCGGCGCGTCCCCTATGTGTTGGCATAGCTCCTGCGCGCGGGTGTAGGTGCTCTCCACCTCTGGACTCCCAAACCCCTTAGTCTGGAGTAACGGGATGCCCAAGGCCAGTTGCAAGGTGAGTTCTTGTTGGGCACGCGCGCGGGTGTTGGGCAACGTTGTGAGCAACTCTAAGGCGGTGGTCAGATGCATGATCGCTTCCGCATTGGCCGAGCGCTGCACTGCCTGTTGCCCCGCTAGCTGAAGATATTCGATGGCTTTCTCGGTATTGGG
>Ga0081539_10006027_pt1 | contig 11889 bp, 7 predicted proteins | sample TabmetS4T2R2_FD_71023 | JGI IMG/M metagenome (GOLD analysis project Ga0081539, IMG submission 71023) | Tabebuia heterophylla rhizosphere microbial communities from the University of Puerto Rico - S4T2R2 | ecosystem: Host-associated > Plants > Roots > Rhizosphere ...
ACTGGCGTATCTCGCCCGGCTCAACCGTAGGCACGCCGCCGAGCGCGACGATCTTATCGCCGAGCGTTTCCGCGTGCTTGCGCGCCTCGCTGCTTAAATCACGGAAGAATTCACAGAAGACCTCGCGCTCCTGCCCCGTCACGAGAAAACTGTGCTGCAAATACTGAATCACGCCCGCAAGCTCAAGGCCGAGCGCGCGGTTCAAGTTGTCAATCAATTCCGCGTTCGCCATCACAAACTCCTTGCCGAATTCGTCGCCCGAATTGTGTTTCTTGATCCGAGACGATGATAACGACAGCCCCAACCATTGTCAAACTATTTGTTGACAGCAAAGGATTTAATAATGACGTTCATTTTCAACTCAGGCCGCTTCAACTCGAACTTTCGAGTCGCTCTTGTCGAACTTTAAGACTGTTCGCCTTAGCCCCGGCGACGCTATGTAACAGCGCCGCCGTCAACGATTACGACCTCTCCGTTCATGAAGCTGTTGCGGTCGCTGACGAGGAAAGCGGCGACCTCCGCGAGTTCGCGCGGCTCGCCTTTTCTTCCGACCGCAGTCCAGAAGTCGTGCATCTGTAGGAGACGTTCGGGGAGCGCGTCTGCGAGTTCGGTATCGAAGATTCCGGCGGCGATTGCGTTGACGGTGACGCCGAAGGTCGCGGCCTCGCGCGACAGGCATTTCGTGAAGCCGATGACGGCGGCCTTCGACGTGGCGTAGTGGACGGCGGTCGGCAGAGCGCGAATCGCGCCGATTGAAGTGATGTTGAGAATCGAGCCTTTGCGTTGGCGGATCATCTGCTTGTAGATGGGTTTGGTGACGGCGAAAAGGCCGTTTACGTTCGTGTTAATCACCTCGTCCCAAGCGCGGTCGGTCGTGGTTGCGAAGTTGTCGCCACGGTTGATTGCGGCGTTGTTGACGAGCACGTCAATCCCGCCCCAAGCCTCGACGAGTTCGCGCGTCATCTTCTTCAAGCCAAGACGATCCGTGACGGAGATTTTGTAGGCGCGCGCGCGGCGACCGTGTTGTTCAATCGAGAGTTTCGTCTGTTCGGCGAGTTCATCGCGCGAGTTGTAGTTGAAGGCCACGTCGGCGCCCTCGCGCGCGAACAGTTCGCAGATGGCCGCGCCTATGCCGCGCGTCCCGCCCGTCACGAACGCACGCTTCCCTTCGAGAAGAAGGCTCAAAGTGCTCGTCTCCTTGCAGACCGTTCGCCCGCGCGTTCCTGTAAACGACGCGGGCGAAAAAATTTTTGTTGAGTCGAACCGGGTTGATTAAAACTTAAAGGCGCGGGGCGCGTCAACTTAAGGCTAGGTCGGGGCCGTGCGGATTCGAATCGCAGTCAGGCGGAACGGACTTCAAACCGTGAGGACTCTTCGTCTGCGCCGAGCGGCGCGGGGATGAGCGCGGCAATCTCTTCGACGATGCGTCGCGTCGAGCCGGGAAGCGCGAGGCCCGCAGTTGCGTTGCGAAGCTGCGCGTAGTAGCGCGAGTCTTCGACCATGCGGCGGACGACGGGCACGACGTCGCCCGCGCGCTGCAACAACACGCCCGCGCCGCGTTTGACTAGAAGTTTCGCAGCGCCCGACTCCTGCGGCATCGGCGGCGTGGTCGCGTCGGCGATTATCGGAAGACGACACGCGAGCGCCTCAAACGTCGTCAATCCGCCGAGTTTGGAGACCATGACGTTGGCCGCGTGCATCAACTGCTCGACCTGCTCCGAGTAGCCTATGACTTTGACGGGAAACTTCGCGCTCGACGCAATCGTCTCGGCTTCGGCGCGCAGTTCCTCGTTCTTACCCGCGAGGAAGATCGCTTGAACGTCCAACTCGCCGCGCACGAGTTCGCGGAAAATCTGCGGGACGTTTCCGCCGCCGACCCAGCCCGCGTTGACGAAGACGGTGAACTTCTTCGGGTCTAATCCGAGCGCGCGGCGCGCGGCCTGCGCCGAGCGCTCGTCGGGCAACTCGAACTTCGGGTGGACGGGCATCCCCGAAACCTTTATCCGTTCGGGTCGAACGCCGAAGTCAATCAACTGTTGCTTGGCCTCATCGCTCGCGACGAGATAGAGCGTCACGTCGTCGCACGCCCAGCCCTTCCAGAAGCCGTAGCAGGGGTCTGTGACGACCGTGACGAGCGGGATTTTTCCCGCGAGGCCGAGTTCCTTTAGGACGCGCGCGAAGGCGTGCTGCGTCAGAGGGTGGACGCTGACGACGACGTGCGGGCACCAACGCTCGAAGATGTCGCGGACGTAGCCGACCGAGCGCCGGTAGAAGAACTCGCGCGTTTCGGGCCGGAAGCGATTGACGCACCAGTAGAGATACTTCATCCAGTGCTGGCGGTTGCACAAAATCCAGTTGTAGAACCTGACCAACTTCTCCGAAAGGTGATGCGACTCCTCTACGGCGCGCACGACGCGCACGGCGTAAGAGTCGCCCGCGAAGAACTTCTGCACGCCCGCGACAATCGCCGTCGCAGCCGAGCGGTGTCCGCCGCCCGTGTCGGAGGAGATGATCAGGATTTTGGGGACTCGTGCTCGGAACATTGTTACCTGATGTTATTTGCCGTGAATCCTGTCAGAGATTTCTTTAATAGCTCCGTTCAATTCACCTACAGTCTGGGGAAAGTATGCGTGTCCGCCAGTTCCGTCCGAGAGATTAGTAAGAAGTTTCACGGCGCGTTCGTACGTCTTTTTCCCCTCATCCTTCTTAAGATGATCTGGGAAGCCTATTGCATAAACCTGTATTTTCTTCTCCCGTAACAGATTGAGCAGTTCATCTTCCTTATGGCGACTTTCGCGCTCCTCTCCGTCAGTAATAAGCACTAGCGCGAGACTTCGATTTGCATCGTCAGGAACGTTCTGAGCGAGATACTGACCTGACTCGTACATCGCATCAATTATTGCTGTTTGCCCGCCTTCGATGAAGAAATCATCTGTAGCATCAATGACCGCTTCCTTATTCCGAGTTAAGTCCTTCAATCGCTGTATGCTTTTCCGATCAATAAATCGAACGAGAAAAACTTCATCGTCCTTTCCGTTGAAACTAATAAGGAGTTTTGAGGCTTCAACGATGTAATTAATTGAAGGTGGCGCATAATTCTAAGTCGCTTTTTCTCAGCAATTTCGCCGTTTTTCTCGTTTGAGCGTAAAGCGGACTGAGAAACCATTAGGGCCATCGCGCGAATGCCCCAAAATCAGGCGGTTTTTGCATTCTGATTTATGCGCCACCTTCAATTAATTTGTTCGCGCAGAGAGGCGGAGTTATCCACAACAAGGCCATAACTGACCGGCGAGTTTGCGGCTGAACGTGTTGTGCTTTGAACCGGCGAGCCTAACGCTAATAAACAGAATATTAGAGCTACAGCCGCCGAAGTACACACAATTAAACCGCTAGAGCGCATCAGGTTTACTTTCAATCTCTGTTCCAGTGACCACTTACGTTTCACGCCTTTAGTGCTGCGCCTTCCGTCTGTCCCTGTTGTCGCTCAAGTTCCCTGCTCGCCTTCTTCATCTCGCGCTCCAAGCGCTTTATCTGGATGAGGTGCTTCGGGTTGAACGGAAGGCTCGGATAGTAGCTGTTCGACTCGTGCGTGCAGAAGCAACCGTCCGCAACCTCTTTGCGCCGCGCCTTCATCGCTTCGGAGCGCCAGAGCGACTGGAAGTTCCAGTCGTGCTCGCGGAGGTTTCCGACGGGCGTCTTGTTCTCGCATGAGGAGACAGTGCCTTCGTCGTAGATTACCGCGCCCGCAGTGCCCGCGTAGCACTTCATCTGCGCCTTCTGCTCGCGCTGCACTTTGTCAATGAGGCCGTGCATGTAGATGTCTATGGCGGCCTTGAAGAACCCGGCCTCGCCGCCGTAGTTGTTCTTGATTGCGGCGTGGCGCGAGTCGTCGTCAATCATCCGTGCGAGACGCGTGTAGCGTGCGTGGTCTATGTCCAACTCGATGGGGTCGGCTGAAGGCGGACGTATGTAGTTGAAGTTTACTTTGTCGGGTCTCAACTCGTACTTCAGAAAATCGTACCACTCGAAAATCGTATCTTGATTCGAGTTCATGAAGCACGTGCAGGTTTGCACATCGAGACGCGGGCGGTCGCGCTTGATTGACTGGAGTTGTCGCGCGGTGTCAATGGCGATGTCCCAAGAGCCGGGTTTTTGACGAATCTTCTCGTGCTGCTCTTTGAGTCCGTCAATTCCGAGCGCGACCGTGACGTTCAGGTTCGGGCACTCTTCGAGTATGCGCGAAACGTCGGGGATGATGCGCTTTTGAATCTGCCCGTTCGACATCAGATAGACCGATTCCAGACGGTTGTTTTCGTAGAACGCGCGGACGATTTCCGGCAGGTCTTTGCGCGTGAAAGGCTCGCCGCCCGCGAGTATGAGCACGCCGAGGTTGCCGTCGAGAGTCTGGGAGATTTTCTCAATCTCGTGCGTCTTCATCTGCAACTTCTTGCGCGGGCGGTCGTCCAACTCGTCCGTGAAGAAGCAATGGGTGCAGCGCATGTCGCACACGCTCGTCACGAGTATGTTAAGTAGAACGGGCGCGAAGGGTTGCCCGACGGCCAGTTTCGCGTAGCGTTTTAGAAGTTCTCTGGTCGTATAATCCATCTCAAACCTTTACTTTGGGCGCACGTGTTCGGCTTCACGCCCGTCGCCATAAATCGCGGGAGAATAGCCTACGTTTACAGATACGGCATTTCCACACGCCTGTCAACGTGCCGTAGGTTCGACACGAAGACGAGTCAGAATGTCTTTGATGCTCGTTCGCGCCTGCGGGTGGGATAGAGTTTGCGACGGCTATGCGCGCTTGAATTCTGTAGTGGACTGAAGAATTTCAAGACGAACGAGCCATCCGTTTGAAGATGCTTGCACGCACACTATCTTGCGCCTTGGTCTGACGATTTTTTAACCGACTCCTCAGCGTTTGAGCGCAAACGCTCCAACTGTTCATGCACCAAATGAACTTGCGGTGACTCAATTTCCTCGAGAATCTTCAGAGATTCTTCCGCGAATCTAATCGCGCGCTCCGAGTCGCCTTTTCTTTCATAGACATGGCTCATCACCAAAAGCGCGTTGCCTTCACCGTTTCGGTCGCCCAGTTCACGCATAATGGCGAGCGCCTGTTCGAAATATTCTATCCCGCGTTGCGGGTTGTCGAGGTCGAGGAAGGCCCTTCCAATATTGAAGAGCGCGACACCTTCAAGATTAGTGTCGCCAATTTCGCGGGCTATGGCTAAGAGTCGCTCAAAAAGCTTGCCGGCCTCTTTCGGCTCGCCCTGTTGCCATTTAACAAAGCCCAGGTTTCCCAGCGCTTTGCCCTCGCCACGACGGTCGCCGATCTCGCGGGTGATTGCCAGTTGCCGCTCATATAATTCCTCGGCGCGCTCAAGTTGCCCTAAATTAGAATATGCTTGACCGAGGTAGTCTAAAATCAACTGCTCGCTCTGCCTGTCGCCAGTCTCGCGTGCGAGCACGATGGCCTTCTCTAGGTATTCGGTCGCACGAGTGATGTCTCCGAGGGAGACGTAAGTGCCGCCCAGACTTCCAAGAAGAAGGCCTTCGGCCTCACGGTTGTTCAATATTCCGGCGGCCTCAAGCGCAGATTCCAACCAGCTAACGCGCTCGCGCACGCTCAGTCGGAGCAGTAGAAGGTTTAGGCCGTGCAGCGGATAATCGCTACAAGCTTGCGCGGCTGTTTCACTTTCCCGTAGATGCTTCTCTGCCCACGCTTGACCGGTCTCGATGTTTATCCACTCAGAGTCGAAAAGCTCCAGCCCTGCTTTTAATGATTCACCGCCTTCGAGGTAGAGCCGGTTTGTCTCTTTGACCACTTCAAGATAATAAAGGGCGTGACGCTGCTGCGCGGCCACTCTCTCCTCCTCGCTCAGGCGTGCATCGGCGAACAGGCGCGCGAGATTGTGCAGCCGGTAGCGGCCTCTGGCCTGCCTCCACTCGACGATGCTGAATTTGAGAAGCTTGCCTAGAGCGTCTTGGGCGGCGTCCGTCTCCTTCTCCCAGACGGCTGCCGCGGCCTTCGGGTCGAAATCGTCCGGGAAGACCGCGAGCGCCCGAAACAAAGATTGCAGTTCCGGGCTAAGTTGCTCGTAGCTCAGGCTGAGCGAGGCTTCGACGAGTTCGAGCCGCCCGCGACCGTCGGAGAGACGCCTCACGTAGTCTGCCGGACTGAGGTCTGGGCGCTCGGCCAGAAGACTCGCGGCGAGCCGCACCGCGAGCGGGAGGTTTCCGCAGAGTTTTATTATCTCGTCGGCCTCGACATCGCCGACGCGCGGTGCGATCTTCAGGAGAAGTGCGCGCGCATCCTCCGGCAACAGCGAGTCGAGACTGACGGTCGCCATACCCGGCAGGGTGAAGCGTTGGCGCGTCGTGATTACCAGCAGACAACCTTCGGGCGGGATGAGCGGCTCGACCTGCTCGCCCCCCGAGGCATTGTCCATCAAGAGCAACGCGCGTCGCCCGTGGAGGACTGAGTTGTAAAGCGACCTCAATTCCTCTTCACTCTCTCCTAAAGAGGACGTCGCATAGTAGGCTCGAATGATGTATGTAAGCGCTTCCGCGACCGAGAGCGGTTTGTCGGACGTGCCTTTCAGGTCGAGGTAAAATTGCGCATCCGGATAGTCGGGCGTGAGCTGTTCGGCCAGCTTCAGCGCGAACGCGGTCTTGCCGACGCCCCCCAGGCCTTCGATTGAACAGATGGCGACTTCACCCTTTTTGATTCCCGACATAATCGAGGCGAGTTGCGCCTCGCGCCCGGTGAAGTCGCGCGGCGGTGGCGGCAGTTGATGGAGCGAAGAGACGGGCGGCGGCGACGTGTCGTAGTTTGAACTCGTGTATGCGTCTTTATCGGTTTGAGACACTACGTTCGCGTCGCCCACCACAACATCCTTCTTCGTTTCGACGGAAGCGGCTGCGTCGGCGCTCTTGGCGGCGGAGCCGTTTGCTCCCGCGCTCGCCAATGTCACGCTGCGCGTCAGGCTGAAGAAGGTGGCTAAATCCGTCAGGTCGAGGTCGCCGAACTTTGCGAGCGGGTCGTCTACGTGCAGTTCGAACAGTCGCTTCAGGCCGGGGCGCATCGTCGCCGCCTCGAAACGTTTGCCGTCGTCCCTCTGCCTCTCAACTATTAGCCTTTGCTCCTCCGCGCCTCTCTGGTAAAAGGTTTCCAGTTCCTTGAGCAGGTGCGGCGCCCTCTTTATCCACTCGAAGAGGTCTGGATAACCCATCTGTAACGCGACGATTTTGGCGAGGCGCATCGGCGTCACCGTTGGGCCTAATTTCTCCTGACGGCTTTTAGCGAGCTTCCAGAGTAAGAAGAAGACGTTGACCGCGCGCTTGAGTTGCCGTGGGTTTGGTGGCAAGCCCTCTACGAAGATGTCTGCGCAGCCGTCGTGAGGCCACTCCGCGTTGAACGAGTTGACGTAACCGCGGATGTCCGTCACCTCGATTTGCGGAAGAAGGAACGGAAGCTGCACGATCTTTTCGAGGTAGCGCACGCCTTCGAGCGGCATCCCGACGCCCGCCTCACCGCTTATCTCCTTGTACTTCAGTTGTATGCTCCGCGCCACGACCTCTTGATCGAGTCCGAGCACGTAAACGCAACCTTCGGTCGTGGCGAACAGCTTGAGGGCTTCGAGCGTCTCGGCGATGCTGTCGGGTGAGCAGCGGTCGAGGTCGTCAATGAAGACGATGACGCGACCGTCGTCGCCGACCCACTCTTCGACCAGACGCTTGAAGTGTGTTTTGAGTTTTTGCAGCGCAGAGACTTTGATTTCGTATGGGGCGTCGTCAAGCACAGCGCCTAGATCGAGGCTCACCTTCTCGCGCGCGGCTTCGACCAACGGTTTGAGCAAGAGCCAGATGCCGAGCAGCGCCGAGATGCCTACGGAGAGCTTCCCTTCGTCCACGGCGGCGGCCTGCGCGTTCTGCGGGCTAATGAATTTCACCGCTACGAGCGGGGCGATAACGATGAGAACACGGTAGCTGTTGACCGCCAGTTGACGCAGGAGCGCTGTAAAGTTGACACGGTCGCGCAACAAGTACCAGCCGAAGCTCAGCTTGCGCCAGAGGCTGAGGCGGCTGCGGACTTTCGTGAAGAGCGCTTGCAGTAACGCCTGCCCGCCTTCGCCGTGCTGACTGACCTCCCAGACGTTTACCCACAAGCATTTCAGGCGTCGCACCTTCTCCTTCTTCACGCGCGCCAGCACTTCGTCTTCCATTAGGTGCATCAGGGTGGTCTTGCCGCTTCCCCAAGAGCCTGCGATGCCGAGTGTTAGAGGAGTCTGCGTCTCGCTCGCGGTGATCAAATCAACAAGCCCGCTGACGTAGGGTTTGAAGTCGAGATAGTCGAAGGGCGACGGTTGGTCGGAGACAAAGGTGTTCTTCCGTTCGGCTTGTTTGGCTGTTGCCATGAGGTTGGCCTCCAAAGAATAGAATGGAGCGGCTTCGAATAATTCGGGCGCGGCTCGCGTGCGACTTCACGCGCCGCCGGAGACAAGAGGTTCGCAGAGACGTACAGATACGTTATTTCTTGAGGTCTGTCAACGCCCTGTCCTTCGCCTCCCGTTCGCGCACAAGCGTGCCGCGTGCTCCTCTTGAACTTGAATCCGGTGGTGAGGCGAGCATGATGCGATGGACTTTCAGCGTTCTGCTGCTCGCGCGCAAGCTGCAACCGAGCCGACGCCTCGTGCGTTAACGCCGACGCCATGCGGCCTCCCAAAATTCGTTGACTGCAACCCGGAATCCGACTACAACTTTACGCGGCCTCGTTTTCAGTTCAGACATACACACTCCGGCCTTTTTAGCGCGAGGTAGTTTAGACATGAGACGCGGATTCAAGTTGTAAGTGCAATTTTCTGTTCTTTGAAAAAGACCTGTTGCGGCGTTCGATAGTTCAGCCCTTTGCGCGGGCGATTGTTTAAGCGCGCCGTCGCTCTCTTGATGTTAGCCTCAGTGATCTTACTGAAGTCGCTGCCTTTCGGGAAGTATTGCCGCACTAGCCCATTAGTGTTCTCGTTTGTGCCTCGCTCCCATGACGCAAAGGGATGAGCAAAATAGAAAGCGGCTTCCAGTTTCGAGGCGATGGCCTGATGTTGCGCGAACTCTCGCCCGTTGTCACTGGTGATGGTATGTACCTTCTCAGCCACCGGACGCAGCAACTCCGAGATTGCTTGTCCAATGGCTTCCGCCGTGTTGCGCTCGACCTTCTTAAGAAGAGTCAGCTTCGACTTGCGCTCGACTAAGCTCAAGATAGCTTGCCGGTGATTCCGGCCGATGATGGTGTCAGCTTCCCAATCACCGATGCGTTTTCTCTCTGCTACGATCTTCGGGCGCTCTTCGATTGAGCGGCGGTTCGGGAGTTGTCCCCGGCGGTCATAAGCGCCATAACGCTTGCGCCGCTTTTTGCGGCAGCGCAAGTGCTGATGCAGGTCGCCGCCTCCTGCTTTGTCAGCATAGATGTATTGATAGATAGATTCGTGGCTGACTCGCTCTTGCTTCTCTTTGGAGAGCCAGCCGGAGACTTGTTCAGGACTCCAGTCCTGACGCAGCAAGCCTTCGACCACAGCCCAAAGAGAAGCCGGGATTCTTGGCTGATAACGCTTTTGTTTGCGAGCGCAGGCTAACTCGTCCGCTTGTTTGGGGCGATAGCCACGCCGCCCGCTCCCTCGGCATAACTCGCGGGTGATGGTTGAAGGGTGAACGCCGATCTCTCTGGCGATAAAGTTTTGAGGATGTCCAGCTTTTCTCAAGATGTAAATCTGGTATCTTTGTTCGCGGGTAAGCTGCGCGTATGCCAATCTCCGTGCTCCTTTAACTTGGCCGTTGAAGGAAGAGCAAGGAATGCTACCGCAGCTTGCCTTTCATTGACCAAGTTCAAAGTTGCACTTACAAATTGAATTCACCAGATTCAAAGCAGATTTCCGACGCCCCTTTAGAGGCGTGCGCGCGCCTCTTCTCGTCTTGACCGCGCTCGCGCTGCTCCTCAGTTCATGCGCGCGCGGCACGCGTTCCGAATATTTCGGAAAGATTGAGCCGCCGCGCGGTCAGGTCTTCCGATACATCACAGGCCCGGAGCCTGAGTCGCTAGACCCGGCGGTCGGCACGGGGCAGCCCGAAGCACGCATCTACATGGCGCTCTACGAGGGGCTTGTCGAATATCACCCGCGCACGCTTGAGCCAATCCCGGCAATCGCGGAGAGTTGGGAAGTGAGCACGGATTTTTTAGTTTACACCTTCCACCTGCGCCGCAACGCGCGCTTCTCCGACGGCTCGCCCATCACCGCGCAAGACTTCGTCTATACGCTCCGGCGCGGCGTCTCACCCGACTTCGCCTCGCGCAACGCAAGCTTCGGCTACTACATACGCTACGCCGAAGCCTTCAACTCCGGCGGCGCGTTCGTGCGCGACCCCGTTACCGGCGAGTTCCTGACGGAGAAAGACGTTGAGGTGAAAGACGCCGCGACAGAGCACGCGCCTCTGCGGCTCGTCGTTGCGGGCGACGCGAAGGATCGGGAGAAAGAGTTTAAGTCGAACGCGAGGCTGCGCGCCGCGGTCGAGGGAAAGGAGCTTGTACCCGTTAAGGCCGAAGACATCGGCGTTGAAGCGTTAGACGATTACACTTTGCGCTTGACGCTCGCGCAGCGTGCGCCCTACTTCCTGAGTCTCCTCCCGCACCCCTTCTTCCGCGTCGTCAAGCGCAAAGCGGTCGAGCAGTTTGGCGCGGCTTGGACGAAGCCGGAACACATCGTCACGAGCGGGCCGTTCCGCTTGAAGACTTGGAAGCCTTACGACGAAATCGTCGTCGAGCGCGACCCAGCTTACTGGGATGCCTCGAACGTGCGACTCGACGAGATACGTTTCTACCCTTCGGAGAGCAACACGACGAGCATGAATCTTTACAAGGCGGGCGAGGTTGACGCGCTCGGTAACCACACCGTGCCCGTCACTTGGCTTGACATTATTCGCCCGCTCAAGGACTACATGGACGCGCCCGAAGCCGCCACGGAGTTTTACAACATCAACGTCACGAAGCCGCCGATGGACGACGTGCGCGTGCGCCGCGCGCTCAACATGGCGATTGACAAGCGCGCTCTGGCCGATTGGCGTCGCATCGTAAAACCTTTGACGGGTGTGACGCCCGAAGGCATCTTCCCCGGTTACACGCGACCCGCGGGCGACGGCTTCGACCCCGCGCACGCCAGACAACTTCTTGCCGAGGCGGGCTACGCGAACGCGTCCGGCGAGTTCGACCCGTCGAAGTTTCCCGCGTCCGAAGTCGCTTTGAACTTCAACTCCGTGGAGTCGGTCAAAATCACCGCCGAGTTCCTTCAACAGCAGTGGAAGCAGAACCTCGGCATCGTCGTCCCGCTGCGCAGCATGGAGACGAAGGCGTTCCTCGCCTCAAGCGCGCGCCTCGAATACAAAGGCTTCGCGCGCGGCGGCTACGGCGCAGACTACCTCGACCCATACACCTTCTTGAGTCTCTTCTACACGTTGGGCGGCAACAACAAGTCGGGCTGGGCAGACCCGAAGTTCAAGGCGATGCTCGACGAGGCCAACAGCGCGCCCGACCCGCAACGTCGCTACGAACTGCTCGCCAAAGCCGAAGCCTACATGATGGACGCGCAGCCCATCCTCCCGCTCTGGACTCCCGCGACCAACTGGGTGAAGAAGCCCTACGTCAAAGGAATGTACCCGAATCCGGCGACGCTCCACGCTTGGAAGTACGTCTATGCGAATCAGTAGTTGAAAACGAGCAGGAAGAAAGCCACTGCCAGCTTTCCCCAACAATGAACCATGAGCGCGTCAGTTGAACGCACTTTGCTAGCTCTTTGAATCTCTGTTTTCTCCTCGATCCAATTGAACAAACTCTCAATGGGT
>Ga0081539_10006028_pt1 | contig 11887 bp, 8 predicted proteins | sample TabmetS4T2R2_FD_71023 | JGI IMG/M metagenome (GOLD analysis project Ga0081539, IMG submission 71023) | Tabebuia heterophylla rhizosphere microbial communities from the University of Puerto Rico - S4T2R2 | ecosystem: Host-associated > Plants > Roots > Rhizosphere ...
TCGACGCGTTCGGCCTGCCCGCGGAGCAGTACGCGGTGCAGACCGGCACCCATCCGCGCACCACCACCGAGGCCAACATCGAGCGGTACCGCGACCAGCTGCGGCGGCTGGGCCTGGCGTACGACGAGCGCCGGACGTTCGCGACCACCGACCCGGACTACTACCGGTGGACCCAGTGGATCTTCCTGCAGATCTTCAACTCCTGGTTCGACGAGAAGATCCGCCGGGCCCGCCCGATTCCGGCGCTGATCGCCGAGTTCGAGGCGGGGACCCGGCCGGCGCCCGGCAAGCCGTGGTCTTCGCTGACGCCCGTCGAGCGCCGCCAGCTGGTCGACGGGTATCGCCTGGCCTATGTCAGCGAGGCTCCGGTCAACTGGTGCCCCGGCCTGGGCACCGTGCTGGCCAACGAGGAGGTCACCCCGGACGGGCGCAGCGAGCGGGGCAACTTCCCGGTCTTCAAGCGCAACCTGAAGCAGTGGATGATGCGGATCACCGCGTACGGTGACCGCCTGGTCGAGGACCTGGACACGCTGGACTGGCCGGAGCCGGTCAAGCTGATGCAGCGCAACTGGATCGGCCGCTCGCGAGGTGCGAACGTCGACTTCCCGGTCGCCGACCAAGGCGTGATCACCGTCTTCACCACCCGCCCGGACACCCTGTTCGGCGCCACGTACATGGTGCTGGCACCCGAGCACGACCTGGTCGCGCGGATCGTCCCGGCGGCGTGGCCGGCGGGGACGAAGCCGGCGTGGACCGGCGGTCAGGACACCCCGGCGGCCGCGGGCGCGGCCTACCGCGCCGCGGCCGCCGCCAAGACCGAGGAGGAGCGGACCGCGGACGCCAAGGTCAAGACCGGCGTCTTCACCGGCGCGTACGCGACCAACCCGGTCAACGGCGCGCGGATCCCGGTCTTCATCGCCGACTACGTGCTGGCCGGGTACGGCACCGGCGCGATCATGGCGGTGCCCGGCCAGGACGAGCGGGACTGGGCCTTCGCCGAGGTCTTCGACCTGCCGATCATCCGTACCGTGCAGGCGCCGGACGACTGGGCCGGCGCGTACACCGGCGAGGGACCGGCGATCAACAGCGACTGGCTGAACGGCAAGGGTGTCGCCGAGGCCAAGGCCGACATGATCACCTGGCTGGAGCAGCACGGCCACGGGCGCGGTGCCACCACTTTCCGGCTGCGCGACTGGCTGTTCAGCCGGCAGCGCTACTGGGGCGAGCCGTTCCCGATCGTGTACGACGAGACGGGGCTGCCGGTCGCGCTGCCCGACTCGATGCTGCCGGTCGTGCTGCCCGACGTCGAGGACTTCTCGCCGCGTACGTTCGAACCGGACGACGCCGGCAGCGAGCCGGAGACGCCGCTGTCCCGCAAGCGCGACTGGGTCGAGGTGGAGCTGGACCTGGGCGACGGGCCGAAGAAGTACACCCGGGAGACCAACACCATGCCCCAGTGGGCCGGTTCCTGCTGGTACGAGCTGCGGTACCTGGACCCGCGCAACGACAAGGCGCTGGTCGACCCGGAGAACGAGGCGTACTGGATGGGCCCGCGCCGCGACGGCGACTGCGGCGGCGTCGACCTGTACGTGGGCGGCGTCGAGCACGCCGTGCTGCACCTGCTGTACGCGCGTTTCTGGCACAAGGTCCTGTACGACCTGGGCCACGTCTCGTCCTTCGAGCCGTTCCGGACGCTGTTCAACCAGGGCTACATCCAGGCGTACGCGTACCGGGACGCCCGCGGCGTCGTGGTGCCGGCGGAGGAGGTCGTCGAGCGCGACGGCGCGTACTTCTACGAGGGTGCTCCGGTGGCGCGCGAGTACGGCAAGATGGGCAAGTCGCTGAAGAACGTCGTGACCCCCGACGAGATGTGCGAGCAGTACGGCGCCGACACGTTCCGGGTGTACGAGATGGCGATGGGCCCCCTGGACGTCTCCCGCCCGTGGGAGACCCGCGCCGTGGTCGGCTCGCAGCGCTTCCTGCAGCGGGTGTGGCGCCTGGTGGTGGACGAGGAGACCGGCGCCGTACGGGTGACCGACGAGCCGGTTGCGCCGGCCGTCCGCAAGCATCTGCACCGGGTGATCGCCGGCGTCCGCGAGGACCTGGACGAGCTGCGGTTCAACACCGCGATCGCCAAGCTGATCGAGCTGACCAACACGCTGACCCCGCTGCCGGCCGTGTCCCGCGAAGCGGTGGAGCCGCTGGTGCTGATGCTGGCGCCGTTCGCCCCGCACCTGGCCGAGGAGCTGTGGCGCAAGCTGGGCCACGAGGGCTCGCTGGCGTACGTGGACTTCCCGGTCGCCGACCCCGCCCAGCTGGTCGCCGAGTCCGTCACCTATCCGGTGCAGGTCAACGGCAAGGTCCGCGCCCGGGTCGAGGTGGCTCCGGACGCCGCCGAGGCGGTCATCCGCTCGGCGGCGCTGACCGCGGCGGGCGAGGTCCTGGCCGGCCGCGAGCCGAAAAAGGTGATCGTCGTCCCCGGCCGCCTGGTCAGCGTCGTCGTCTGAGGTTCCGGGTCACCGCCGTGGGGAGTTGTTCGGCCGCCGTGGGCGCCCGAACTCCCCGCAGCGCGGCTACGCCGCGGCGACCTCGCGCCGGGCGGCGCGCTTCCAGCGCACCACGATCGTCGTGGTCAGCACGAAGCCGATCAGCGCCGGGGCGAGGGTCAGCGGGCTCATCTCGCCCGGCTTGACGACGGCCGCGCCGATCACGGCGTAGCTCACCGCGGACGGGATGGACGCGAGCGTGGTGCCCAGCAGGTACCGCTTGCGGCACACGCTCGTGGTCCCGTACGCGTACCCGATCAGGCCGAACGGCGCCAGCGGCAGAAAGCGCACCAAGAGCACCGCGGAGAGGCCGCGCCGGTTCAGCCAGCCGTCGAGGCGGGCGAGGCGGCTGCCGGCCCGCGCGTGCAGCACGCCGCGACCGGCCCAGCGGCCCGCGTAGTACGTGGCCGTCGCCGCGAGCACGGCCGCGGCCAGGGCGGTGGCGGCGCCGGTCGCCGCGCCGAGGAGGGCGCCGCAGGCCAGCGTGATCGCCGTGCGGGGAACCAGCACGGAGAGCAGCAGGCCGCCGACCACCGCGATCGCCACCGCGGCCGCCGGGCCGAGGGCCATCACGGCGTCGGCGATGTCGCTCAGCGGCAGTATCGCGGCGGCGGCACCGAGCCCGCCGATGGCGAGCCCGAGGACACCGAATCGCGTGAGGCGGCGCTTCCACCCTAGCGAGGCCGTGGCCGTGACCGGCTGAGTTGCCTGAGGGTCCGCGGTTTGGACTTCCCGCGGGAAGATCAGGGCTTCAGTCATGCAGGCGTATCCCAACTCTCGTCGGTGCGAATGCTGGTCATGCGCCCGCCGCGGCGAGCCGTTCTGCCCGGAGCAGCTCCGGCCAGGTGTCGTCGACGGGGGCAAGACTATCCGCACCGGTGGCCCACCGCAGTAGCAGATCGGCTATAGCTGGGTTGCGAGCGAGTGCTGGGCCGTGCGAATACGTGCCCAGGATTTTGCCATGCCAGGCGCCCTCGGTCTGCCCATTGTTGCCAATGCCACTGGTCACCCGGGCCAGCGGCGCGACGCCCGGGCCCAGGTGCGTGCGGCCGCCGTGGTTCTCGAATCCGGTGAGCGGAGGCAGGCCCAGCCGCGCGTCGATCTCCCCGCGCAACTCCCCGACGGCCCGGGTCTCGCCGCGGTCCGAAGAGAGGTCGAGCAGACCCAGTCCCGCGCACTTGGCGCCCTTCGCGAAGAACGAGTGGCCGAACAGCTGATAACCGGCGCAGATCGCCAGCACCGCCGCGCCCTTGTTCACCGCCCGGTGCAGGCCGCCGTCGTCGATCAGTCGCTGGGCGGCGAGCGCCTGCGGGCCGTCCTCGCCGCCGCCGATCAGGTAGATGTCGGCGCTCGAGGGCATCGGCTGGTCGGAGCGGACCTCGTACGTCTCGGCCGGGATGCCACGGATCGCGGCCCGGCGGGCGAGGATCAGCATGTTGCCCCGGTCGCCGTAGGTCGACAGCAGATCGGGGTAGATCCACACGATCCTCAAGGTGCTGTCAGTTGACACGGTCCAACTCCGCTCGGATGTCCTGGAACGCCGTGTAGTTGGCGATCACCTCGAGGCGCCCCGGTGGCACGGCGTGAACCGCCTCCTCGAAGGTTTTCACGTGACGGAACGGCACGCCGTTCACCTCGAGGCGGACGGCGAGGTCGTACGCGCGGTCGCCGGTGATCAGCACCGGGCGGTCGTGCAGCGGCCAGAAGTCCACGTCGTACAGCCAGGAGGTGTCGAGTCCGTCGGGGTCGCGGGCGTTGACGGAGAGCAGGGTGGGTGCCTGCTCCGCCATGTCGAACGCCTCCAGCCAGCTTGCCGGATTCTTCGCCAGGAGTAGGCGGACGAGGCGTCCGTCGCGCTCGACCTGGGCGTAGCGGCCGGCCACGGAGCTCACCTGGGCGAGCCTCGGGAGCGCCTCGATCGGGCGTACGCCGAACTCGGCCGCGACCGCCAGAGCGGTCGCCGCGTTGCCCAGGTTGACCTGACCCGGCAGCTGCAGCTTGACCAGGTGCCAGTCGCCGCGGGGGTCGACCACGCCCTCGTCTTCCACCCGCCACTGCGGGCGTGGCCGGCGCAGCGGGCAGCCGGTGCACCACCAGTCGCCGCCGGCCCGCTCGATCGCGTGGCCGCTCTGCGGGCAGACCCAGGAGTCGTCGAGCCAGCGCTGCCCGGCACCGAACCAGGTGACGTGCGAGCTGCCCTGCGCCGCCCAGACCACCATCGGGTCGTCCGCGTTGGCGACCACGGCGACCTCCCGATGCGCGGCGAGGGTGGTGCGCCAGAGCTGCGCCATCATCGCCACCTCCTTGGCCCGGTCGAGCTGGTCCCGGGAGAGATTGAGCAGCGCCACCACGCGCGGCCGCGTCTCCTTGATCACCCGAGCCAGGTAGTGCTCGTCGACCTCCAGCACCGCGAACGGTGTGGCACCCGCCTTGGCCAGAGCGGACGTGTGCCCGGTGGGCATGTTGGCGCCGAAGCCGTTGGTGGCGACCGGGCCCAGCACGCCGAGTGCGGCCGCCGCGAGCCGGGTCGTCGTGGTCTTGCCGTTGGTGCCGGACACCAGGGCGATCGCGCGGCCGGCAGCGAGGTGAGCGAGCAGGTCCGGGTCGATCTTCAGGCCGATCCAGCCGCCGATGACCGAGCCGTCGCCGCGTCCCGCCGCTCTGGAGAGCGCCGCCGCGGTCTTCGACACCGAGGTCGCGACCTTGGCCCGCATGGGCATCTTCCCGTCCGTCACGGCGACGAGGGTACCGGAACGGCCCGTTACGTCGAGTTGGCGGAACGGCCCTTCGTTCCGGGTTTGATGTCCGCCGATCGGATGACGGCATTTTCGCCGCTAGGGGTCCCGGAACGTCATTTGTGGATCTTAGGCGCTGACTATTTGTGTGTTCTGTTTCACCCGTAACTGTCGACCCTTAGTAGTCGGATCGGTGCGGCCTGTTATGACATTTGTCTCGGGGAGGTAACAAAGTAGACATCTCCCGGTGTGCCTAACACGCTCCGTAATCAATCCACTGTGAACGATCTCGGAAGATTTCCGGTACCAAGGTTCCGCCGGCGGCGCCCGTTCGCCGGCTCGCGACCATCCGGTTCACGCCGAGCCCTGCCCCGGGCCGATCGCCGCGACCATTGAGCACCGCACGACCACAAAGGCATACGGGGCAGGGACGGGGGACCCATTCTCGGTCCGCTCCGTGCCTTGCGCCCTGGTGGCGTCGCGGAGAAGTCCTCGGGGTGAAGCCGCTCAGGCGGCCGGGCAACCTTCCCGCCCGAACCCGACAGCTAACCTCGCAGGCGTGCCGGAGGGATTTCTCTACCGTGCACGAACACCGTTCGAGCCGGCGCCGACGCGCGTCCGTCGGTACCGGCACTCTCGCACTCTCCCTGGGTTTCTGCCTCTGCGCCGGCCAGCTGGTCGCCGCCGGGCCGGCCACGGCCGCCCCGGTCGTCACCGAAGTCGCGGCCACTACGACCACCACGATTCCAGCGGTGGCGTCCCGGATCACCGATTCGGTCAATCGCAAGTCGATCTACCGTGGTCAGTCGGTCAGGGTGACCGCCCGGGTCGTCAACCCGGCCACCGGCCAGGTGATCACCAGTGGCACCGTGCGCCTGCAGGCCTGGAAGGGCGGCACGTGGCGGACGCTGAAGGCCGGGACGATCCGCAGCAGCGGCAGGTCGTGGATGTGGACCTCCCCGACGACCGCGACCACCTACCGCACCGTGTTCCCGAGCCAGAACGGCTACGCCTCGTCGGTCGGCAACCCCGTACGGGTCACCGTCAAGTCCTCGGCCGGCGCCCGCATCCTCGCCGAGGCGAAGCGCCACACCGGTGCGCTCTACCTCTTCGGGGCTACGGGCCCGCGCCGGTTCGACTGCTCGGGCTTCACCAAGTACGTGTACCGCAAGGCGGTCGGCAGGAGCCTGCCGCACCGGGCGAACGCCCAGCAGCGGTACGGCCGCGCCGTGGCCAAGAGCCAGAAGAAGGTCGGCGACCTGATCGTCTTCCGCTCCGGCTCGTACGGGTACCACGTCGGCATCTACGCCGGTAACGGCTACATCTACGACTCGCCGCACTCCGGTGCCCGGGTCGGCAAGCACCGGATCTGGAGCAGGAACTACGTCGTACGCCGCCTGGCGGCCTGACGTAGAGCAGAAACGGCAGCGGGGCGTGGGCGAGGTGCTCACGTCCCGCTTCTGGCATGTACGGGATCGCGCACAGTGGCCGCTTCGGCAGTGACGGCGCCGTCGGGTTGGCGCTCCCCAGGCCCGTTCCGGCCCGGCGACATTCCGCCGGATTCCCGCGGAGATGATGCCCAGACATCCCATGAGTTCCTGTGTCAAGCGGCGGTCGGCGTCGTGGGCTGGATCGTGGTGTGGGTCGTCGACTGATCTTGGTGTTGTTTCCCCGTGCGGGTGTGGTCAGGGTGCCAGGTCGCCCGGTGGTGGGGTGGATGTCGAGGTCAGTGTGGTGGCCGGGGCGTCACGGGCGGGATCTTGGTGTGGTGTGCCCGCTGCCCGTTGCCCGTGCGGGCGTGGTCAGGATGCCAAGGTTGCCGAGCGGTCCCGGGGACGTAGGGGTCAGCGCGGTGGAGCGGGTGTCCGCGGCCGAATCTTGGCGCGGTTCCCCCCGTCGGCGTGTGGTTAGGGTGCCAAAGGTCGTCCGGTGGTGGGTGGGCGTCGAGGTCAGCGCTGTGGGGGGGGTGTCACGGGCCGGATCTTGGCGCGGTTTCCCCCTCGGCGTGTGGTCAGGGTACCGAGGTCGTCCGGTCGTGGGGTGGGCGTCGAGGTCAGCGGGGTGCTGGCTGCCACGCCTGCACGATCTTGGCATCGTCTGCCCGTGCGGGTGTGGTGACGGTGCCAAAGTCTGCGGCGGCCGTGCGTACGGCCCAGGTCGCGGCGCCGACCGACCGCCTCACCGTCGATCTTGGAATCGTGACCACGCTGCGGCGGGTGCCCGGTTACGTCCGGTTAGCGCGGCTGGCGCCCCGCCTGGGAGCTGCTCTTTCCGGGTGGCAGGTGGTGACCTTTGGTGTGATTGGTCCGTTCTGGCGGCGCGGACCGCGCTGCGGACCGTCTGGCATGCGCGGTTGACATCCGCATCTCGCTGTGCCCTCCACTTTCCTCCCCGCCCGGGCGTGAGGCCTCTCCCTGGCGTACCTTTTGCCGGTATTTTTGCGTACTTTCGACTCGCCTCATACGCCGTGTCGGAAACCGAACGGTGACGATCATGCGCTCTCCCTCCACTTCCCATCCACCGCTGTGACCTGCGTTTTCGTCTGCGAATCCAGTTCGCGAGCGGCCTGATTCCGCTTGCGGGTGGAGGGAAGTGGAGTAGAGTGGAGCGCAGTGGCAGGGCCGAGCGGGACAGATCCTGAGGTGCTGCCGGCCCGAGTTGACAGGCGGACCGCGAACCGCCCAGGGCAGGGGGTGGACGGCCGATGTTCCTCGGCACTCACACCCCACGCCTCGACGACAAGGGCCGGCTGATCCTTCCGGCGAAGTTCCGAGATGAGCTGGCGGGAGGTGTCGTGATCACCAAGGGGCAGGAGCGCTGTCTTTACGTGTTCCCGATGCCGGAGTTCCAGCGCATCGCGGGCCAACTGCGCGAGGCGCCGGTCACGAACAAGGCCGCCCGGGCGTACAGCCGGGTGTTCTTCGCCAGCGCCCACGACGAGATTCCCGACAAACAGGGCCGGGTGACCATCCCGGCCCACCTGCGGGAGTATGCGGCACTCGACCGCGAGCTCGTGGTCATCGGGGCGAGCACGCGGGTGGAGATCTGGGACAAGCAGTCCTGGGACGACTACCTCGCGGCGAGCGAGGACGAGTTCGCCGACATCGAGGAGGGGGTGCTGCCCGGCGGACTGTGAAGGCGTGGCACTCGACTGGGCCGCGAGACGCGCCCGGACGTCGTTGCCGCCGTACTGCGAGATCTCCAGCCGCTCCCGCTCCTGGCGCCTCTTCCCCGGCGCCAGGCGCGTGTCCGGCGGCGGGCGCGCCCGATGGCAACGGGCACGAGCGGATGGGGATCTGGCGGTACGGATGGACGTCCGGGCCGGCCGGCGGCACGACGATGCGGCGGCGGGGGGAGATCGCCTCTGGCCGAGCCACCGCACGACGGCACAGGGTGGAGCGATCGGTGGGGTCCGGCGGTCCGCCACGCGGGAGCGCCAACCGCGGCACTACGGAACCGCGGCGACGCGAACCAGCGGCGCTGCCGGAACAGTCGGGGCGATGGGGGTCGACATGGGGGAGCTTCGCGGCACGCACGTGCCGGTGTTGCTCGAGCGCTGCCTGGAGCTGCTGACTCCCGCCCTCGACCTGCCGGACGCGGTACACGTCGACTTCACCCTCGGCCTGGCCGGGCACGCGGAGGCCGTGCTCGAGCGGTTCCCGCAGATCGTCCTCGTCGGACTGGACCGCGACACCGAGGCGCTGGCGCATGCGCGGCACCGGCTGGCCCGGTTCGGCGCCCGCACCCACCTGATCCACGCGGTCTACGACGAGCTGCCCCGGGTGCTGTCCGAGCTGGGCTACGCCCGGATCCACAGCGGACTGTTCGACCTGGGCGTGTCGTCGTTGCAACTGGACGAGCCGGACCGGGGGTTCGCGTACGCCCGGGACGCGCCGCTGGACATGCGGATGGACCAGACGCGGGGGATCACCGCGGAGGAGGTCGTCAACGAGTACGAGCCCGGCGAGCTCGTCCGGATCCTGCGGGTGTACGGCGAGGAGCGGTTCGCGCCGCGGATCGTCTCGGCGATCGTCCGGGAGCGGACTCGCAGCCGGATCGCCTCCACGGCACGCCTCGCGGACCTGGTCAGGGACGCCATACCGGCCGCCGCGCGGCGAACGGGTGGAAATCCCGCCAAAAGAACGTTTCAGGCGCTACGCATTGAGGTAAATGGCGAACTCGCCGCACTCGAGTCCGCTCTTCCGAGCGCTTTGGACTCGTTGGTGCCGAAGGGGCGCCTTGTGGTGATGAGCTACCAATCTTTGGAGGACCGGATCGTCAAGCACGCCTTCAGCCAGGGGGCGCACAGCACCGGGCCGATCGACCTGCCGGTCGAGCTGCCCGGAACCGGTCCGACGCTGCGGTTGCTGACCAAGGGGTCGGAGCCGGCCGGCGACGACGAGGTCGCGGCGAACCCGCGGGCGGCTTCGGTGAAGCTGCGCGCGGTGGAACGCCTCAGCGACCGGGACACCGGGGCCGCCCGCGAACGGCCCCGAATGTCGACAACGCGCGGGGGACGAGGGCGGTTACGCCCGAGGGGACAACCAGAGGGGGAGGGGAAAGCATGAGCGAGCGCACCCACGCGCCGCGGTCGGGGGGCCGGACCGCGGAGCCGCGACCCGGGACGACCGGGCGGCGGGACACTGGGCTGGGCCGCGATGCGGACGCCCGGGAAAGCGCCGGCCGGGGGGCGCGGCGCTTGCCCGAGACCAGGGCCGGCCAGCGCGACACGCGCCGGTCCGGGACGGGACGCGGCGAGGAACGTCGTGACGCCGGCAAGCCGGTGGGTCGCAGCCGAGACACCGAAGCCGGTCGCCCAGCGAGCCGGTCGCCCGGTGAGGTGCGGGGGCGGGCGACCGAGGAGGTGCGCCAGCAGCGCCGGCCGACCGGTGAGGTGCGCGGCCGGGCGACCGAGGAGGTGCGCCAGCAGCGCCGGGCGACCGGTGAGGTGCGCGGCCGGGCGACCGGTGAAGTCCGCCGGCAAGGCCGTGCGGCGGCTGAGGAGCGCGCGTCCGGCCGCGCTGGGGAATCGGCGGCCGCGCGCGCCCGGGGGGCCGGGACGGCGGCGGACCGGGGGCGGACCGGTGGCCGCCGGGTCGCCGGGCCGCAGGCGGGAACCGTCGCGGCGCACGCACGCGCCGCCGGGGCTCGGGGTCGCCGGCCGGCGGCCGACGCGCCGGTGGCCGGTACGGCGGCGCTGCAGGTCGACCTGGCCCCGGCGGAGCCGCCGCGCGGCCCGGAGCAGATCAGCGCACCGCGGCTGCGGGTCGCGCCGCCGGCGCCGATCAGCGCGCCCCGGGCGCCGTTCGTGGCGACCGTGATCGGCCTCGTCATCGTCGGGGTCTTCGGCATCCTGCTGATCAACACCAAGACGAACGAGAACTCGTTCCGGATCGCCGACCTGCAGAAGCAGAACACCGCGCTGGCCAACCAGCGGCAAGACCTGGACAACCAACTCGTCGAAGCGTCCAGCATCGGTAACCTGGACGCCGCCGCCCGGCGGCTCGGCCTGGTGAAGGCGGAGGACCCGGCGCTGTTCCGGCTGCCCGACGGCAAGATCATCGGGGTGCTCACGCCGACCCGGGGTGAGCCCGCGGTGACCGCGCAGGACGCGCTCGGCAGCGACAAGGGCGCCGCGGACAGCACGCCGGCCGGCTCCGGCCGGCCGGCCGGCGGCACGCCGACCGGCGCGACCGGCTCGGGCACCGGGCAGCCCGCGACCGGTCAAACGACGACCGGGCAGACGACGACCGGTCAGGCGACGACCGGGCAGACGACCGATCAGAACAACACCGGGCAGACCAGCACCGCGCCGACAAGCACGGCCCAGACGGGTACGGCCCAGACGGGTACGGCCCAGACGGGCACGGCCCAGACCGCTGCGGATCCGAGCCAGACCGACGCCGGCCCGGCCGGCACCGGGCAGTAGGCCGGGATGCCGCCGCGATCCGGCGACGGACCGCGCCGGGGCACTCAGCCCCGGCGCGGCGTGTCCCGTGACCTGCCGGACGAGGGACCCGCGGACACCGGGCAGAGCCGCGGCTTCGGCGGTATCGGCGACGCGCGGGCGTACACCCCGCGCGGCCGGGCCATCTCCGAGCGGGACCAGCGCACCCGGTCGCCGCGCGCCGGCCGCACGACCGACCCGTTCCGGCCGGCCCTGCAGGTGCTCGACGGCGGGCAACCCCAACCACAGCCAAGCAGGCGCGGCCACGGCGCGACGACGGAGCAAGCCGCCACGGCCCGGCAGGACCGCCCGGCACCGGCGCGGACGGGCGCGGCGCGCGAGGCGGGCCGCCGTACGGCCGGCCGGCGGGACCACCACCCGGACGACGCCCGCGGCGCGGCCGGCCAGCCCGACCGACTGCGTGGGCTGCGGGCACGGACGGGCGCCAAGGGGGCCCGGGGGGCCAGGGGCGGTGAACGCGCCCGCAACGGTGCGGCCCCGCGTACCGGAAGGGCACCCGGACCCCGGCGTGCCGGAAGCGCGCCGCGGGTCGGCCGCGCGGTCCGCGCGGTCGCCGCGGACCCGCCCCGGCTCGCCAACAGCACCCGGCGGCTGCGGCTCCGCCGCCGGGTGGGGCGCGCCCCGCTCGGCCCGGTCCG
>Ga0081539_10006029_pt1 | contig 11886 bp, 10 predicted proteins | sample TabmetS4T2R2_FD_71023 | JGI IMG/M metagenome (GOLD analysis project Ga0081539, IMG submission 71023) | Tabebuia heterophylla rhizosphere microbial communities from the University of Puerto Rico - S4T2R2 | ecosystem: Host-associated > Plants > Roots > Rhizosphere ...
CTGCCCAGCGCCGGATTCTCGATCACGATCCGCATCGCCGTGACCGCCGACGCCTCGTCCATCGGCCGGCTCACCACGTGCGTGGGCGAGGCCGGCGCGATCGTGACGGCGCTGGACGTGGTGGATTCCGACACCAGCCACGTGCTCGTCGACCTCACGTGCGACACCGCCGACTCCGCGCACGCGGATCAGGTCGTCAAGACGCTGGAGGAACTGGACGGCGTCGACGTCCGCAAGGTCAGCGACCGTACGTTCCTGCTGCACCTCGGCGGCAAGATCGAGGTGTCGTCGAAGGTCGCGCTACGCAACCGAGACGAACTGTCCCGCGCGTACACACCGGGCGTGGCACGGGTGTGCATGGCCATCGCCGAGAACCCCGCGGACGCCCGCCGCTTGACCATCAAACGCAACACCGTGGCAGTGGTCAGCGACGGCTCCGCGGTGCTCGGGCTGGGCAACATCGGCCCGGCCGCCGCGATGCCGGTGATGGAGGGTAAGGCCGCGCTGTTCAAGCGGTTCGGCGGTGTGGACGCGTGGCCGGTGGTGCTGGACACCCAGGACACCGACGAGATCGTCCGCATCGTCAAGGCGATCGCGCCCGCATACGGCGGGATCAACCTCGAGGACATCGCCGCGCCCCGGTGCTTCGAGATCGAGATGCGGTTGCGCGAGGCGCTGGACATACCGGTCTTCCACGACGATCAGCACGGCACCGCGATCTGCGTGCTCGCCGCGCTGACCAACGCCCTCCGCGTCGTGGGCAAGCACCTCGCGACCGTCAAGGTGGTGGTGTCCGGAGCCGGCGCCGCGGGTACGGCGATCATGAAACTGCTGCTGCGCCAAGGCGTCGGGGACATCATCGCGTACGACCGGGAAGGTGCGCTGCACCGCGGGATGGCCGGCCTAACCCCGACCTGGCACTGGCTCGCCGAGAACACCAACCGCGACAACTACGCGGGCGACCTGCCCGGTGCACTCGTCGGCGCGGACGTCTTCATCGGGGTCAGCGCGCCGAATCTGCTCACTGGCGCGGACATCGCCAAAATGGCCGATCGCTCGATCGTGTTTGCGCTGGCGAACCCGGACCCCGAGGTTGACCCGCGGGAGGCGCGGCGGTACGCGGCCATCGTGGCGACCGGCCGCTCCGACCAGCCCAATCAGATCAACAACGTGCTGGCCTTCCCCGGCGTCTTCCGCGGCCTGCTGGACGCGAGCGCCCACCAGTTCACCGAGGCGATGGCGCTGGCAGCGGCTCGCGCGATCGCGGATGTCGTCGGTGCCGACAAGATCAACCCGACCGTGATCGTGCCAAGTGTGTTCGACGCGCGGGTGACGCCGGCGGTCGCCGCGGCCATCCGGGCGGTCGCCCGTGGCGTGCCGGCGTCGGCCGACGCCGGCGCCGCGCCGCACGGGGAGATGGCCGACGCCCCCGAGGGAATGTTCTGAGCCAGCCATTCTGCGATCTCGGAGTTGTGGTGAACGGGCCAACCACAACGCCAAGATCGCGGGATTTAGTAGGTGCGGTGTAGCCAGCCCGTCAGTTCGCCGGTGCGGTCGGAGATCAGCCCGGCCACGCCGGCGCGGGCCAGGTCGGGCCACTGTGCCATGTCGTTGGCGGTCCACGGCATGATCGCAACGCCCGCACCCACCAGCGCGGCGACGGTGGCCGGGTCGCCGAGTACGTCGGCCACGGACGGGTTGCAGTACGCCACCTCGAGTTCGCGCGCGAGCGCCACGGTGTCCGCCTCGAACCGCAGCCGCAACAGTCCCCGGGGCACGTCCGGCACGGCATCGCGGACCAGCCGGACGATCTCCGGGTCGAAGCTCTGCACGACGGTACGACCGAGCAGCTGCCGGTCGGCGACCTGAGCCAGAATGACCTTGACCTGTTCCAGCGCAGCCGGCGGTTTGATCTCCAGCAGGAGCCGGCATCCGGCCAGCACGTCGAGCACCTCGGCGAGCAACGGCACGCGCACCCCGGAGTACACCGGCGAGAACCAGGAGCCCGCGTCCAGCGTCCGGATCTCGTCGACGGTCAAGTCCCCGATCGCGCCGGTGCCGTTCGTGGTGCGGTCGACCGTGCGGTCGTGGATGACAACCGGCACGCCGTCGGCCGTGGTCCGCACGTCGAACTCGACCAGGCTGGCGCCGGCCGGCCCGGCGGCGGTGAGCGCCGGCAGCGTGTTCTCCGGCGCGATCTCGGAGTAGCCGCGATGGGCGACGTTGTGCACTATCGGCATCAGCCCAATGCCGCCACATCCACCTCGCCGGTCGCGACCAGCACCGCGGGACCCGCGAGCCACCAATCGTCGCCGTCGCGGGTGACCGTGAGCCGGCCGCCGGGCACGTCCACGGTCACCTCACCGGACAGGGGCTCGGCGTCGCGCAGCGCCACCGCGCCGACCGCCAGCGCCCCGGAGCCGCAGGACAGCGTCTCGCCCGAGCCGCGCTCGTGCACCCGCATCCGGACGTGCAGGCCGGCCCCCCCGGGTGCCATGAACTCCACGTTGACGCCGGCCGGGAACAACCCGGCGTCGTAGCCGGGCGGGTCACGCAGGTCCAGGCCGGAGACGTCTGGCACGGGGCAGACCAGGTGCGGATTACCGCAGTCCACGGCCACGCCGGCCACGGTCAGCGAGCCCACGGTCGCGGTGCTCGCGGCGTACACCCGGGGACTGGGCATACGCACGCTGATCGTGTCCGGCCCGACCACCGCGCGCACGACGCCGGCCCGCGTCGCGATCGGCATGTCCGGCTCGCCCAGACCGTTCGCGATCAGATATCGGGTGAAGACGCGGACGCCGTTGCCGCACATCTCGGCGATCGAGCCGTCGGCGTTGCGGTAATCCATGAACCACTCGGTTTCCGCGGCGTGGGCCGCGGCGTCCGGGTGCTTGGCGCTGCGGACGACCCGGAGCACACCGTCGGCGCCGATGCCCCGGTGCCGGTCGCACAGCGCCGTGACCATCGACGGCGTGAGGTCGAGCGTGCCGTCCGGGTCCGGTAGGACGACGAAGTCGTTGCCGGTGCCATGGCCTTTTGTGAAGTTGATCTTCTGTTTTCCGCGGGTCGACTCAGCGAAGTTGATCTTTTGTTTTCCGCGGGTCGACGCAGCGAAGTTGATCTTTTGTTCTCCGCGGGTCGGCTCAGCGAACGACACGCGTTCCATCATCGCGCAGCCGCCAGCGCGTCGGCCACGAGCGCCGGCGACGCGCCGTCCAGCCACCGGATACGCGGATCGCGGCGGAACCAGGATCGCTGGCGCCGGACGAACCGCCGGGTGGCGCGCGTGGTCTCGGCACGGGCCTGTGCGTCGGTCAGGACGCCGTCCAGCTCCGCGAGGGCCTGCTGGTAACCCAGCGCGCGGCTGGCGGTGCGGCCGTCGCGCAGCCCGGCGCGTTGCAGCGTACGTACCTCGTCGAGCAGACCGGACGCCCACATGTGCTCGACCCGGTCGGCGATGCGCCGGTCCAGGTCGTCGCCGTCGCGGTCCACGCCGAGCTGCACCGACGGGTAGGCCGGCGTCGGGCCGGGCAGCGCGGCCGTGAAGGGCGCACCGGTCATCTCGACGACCTCGAGCGCTCGGACGATCCGCCGGCCGTTGGACGGCAGGATCCGGGCTGCCGCAACGGAGTCCGCATCCCGTAGCCGGGCGTGCAGGGACGCCGCACCGACCGCGGCGAGCTCCGACTCCAGCCGGGTGCGGATCGCCGGGTCCGTGCCGGGAAAGTCGAACTGCTCGAGAACGGCGCGGACGTACAGCCCCGAGCCGCCGACCAGCACCGGGACCCGCCCGCGCGCCGCCACGTCGGCCACGGCGTGCCGGGCCAGCCGCTGATACTCCGCCACGCTCGCGGTCACGGTCACGTCCCAGACGTCCAGCACGTGGTGTGGCACACCCTCGCGTTCGGCCGGGGCGAGCTTCGCTGTGCCGATGTCCATCCCGCGGTAGAGCTGCATCGAGTCGGCGTTGATCACCTCGCCGCCCAGTTCACGCGCCAGCGCCAGGCTCAGCGCGGTCTTCCCCGCCGCCGTCGGCCCAACGACGGCGATCACACGCGGAACGGCTGACGACGGCACCCTGCAACGGTAGGACACCATATGGTCACGGTCATCGGCGGGAGGTTGGTCGTAACAGGGTTGGACCTGTGACAATGCGCGAGAAAGAATGCCGGGAGGACTGGCGTTCGCACTGCGCTGTGGCGGTGGCCGCGGGCATCGGAGCCCGTGGCGCCGGGAGAACGAGGATGGGCTCATGAACGACTGGACGGCCTTCGGGCGCGTAGATGCCGACGGCACCGTCTACGTGAAGACCGCCGAGGGCGAGCGGGTGGTCGGCTCCTGGCAGGCCGGAACGCCCGACGAGGGACTGGCCCACTTTGCTCGGCGCTTCGCCGACCTGGTCACTGAGGTCGACCTCATCGAGGCTCGGCTGAAGTCCGGCGCGGCCGACGCGTCCCACTCATTGGCGAGCATCAGGCGGATCCGCGGCACGTTGGCCGACGCGCATGTCGTCGGCGATATCGACGGACTGGCGACACGGCTGGACCGGCTGGCAGGAGTCGCGGAAGAGAAGGCGGGCGAAGCTCGCGCGGCCCGCGAGGTGGCCCGCGGTGAGGCGCTCGCGCGCAAGGCCGCCCTGGTCGAAGAAGCCGAGAAGATCGCCGCGGAGTCCACCGGCTGGAAGAGCGCCGGGGATCGCCTCAAAGAGATCCTTGACGAGTGGAAGACGATCCGCGGCGTCGACAAGAAGACCGACGGCGAACTGTGGAAGCGTTTCGCGGCCGCCCGCGACGGGTTCACCCGCCGCCGGGGCGCTCATTTCGCCACGCTGGACGGCCAGCGCAAGCAGGCGCAGGGGGCCAAGGAGGAGTTGGTCAAGGAGGCCGAGAGCCTGGCCGACTCGACCGATTGGGCGGGCACCGCCAACCGGCTCAAGGAGCTGATGAGCGAGTGGAAGGCGGCGCCGCGCGCCGCGAAGGACGCGGAACAGCGCCTGTGGGAGCGGTTCCGGGCCGCCCAGGACGCGTTCTTCAGCCGCCGCAGCGAGGCATTCTCGGCCCGAGACGCCGAGTACCACGGCAATCTCGGCAAGAAGCAGGCCATCCTGGCCGAGGTGGAGGCGCTGAACGTGGAGGCGGACCCGCGGGCCGCGCAGAACAAGCTACGCGACGCCCAGGTGGCCTGGCACGACGCGGGCCGGGTGCCGCGCGAGGCCGCGGCCGGCCTGGACCGCCGGTGGCGCGCCGCCGAGGAACGGATCCGACAGGCGATGGACTCGGCGTGGCGCAAGACCGCCCCGCAGGACAACCCGCTGCTGCAACAGATGCGTGAGCAGGTGGCAGAGGCCGAGCAGCGGTTGGCGCGGGCCCGCGCGGCCGGTGATCACCGGCGGGTCCGAGAGGCGGAACAGGCGTTGGCGTCGAAGCGCCAGTTCCTGACCCTGGCCGAGCAGGCGAACTAGCCTGGCCTACCCCCTCCCTGCTCCCGCCGATCTTGGAGTTGTGGTTGGAGCAAAACGCATTGGAACGGACAAAAGGGCAACCACAAGTCCAAGATCGCGGGGAAGGGGCGCGCGCTCAGTGTGCACACGCCGCCGACGCCGACGCCGACGACGCCGACGACGCCGACGGCGCGGCCGACAGCGGAGCCGGGGCGCCGACGGTCGGCAGGCCCAGGGACACCGCCGGCGTGCGCGGAGTGCGGCCCGCCTCGTACGCGTCGCCGGCCCGGGTACGGCGGTGCCGGACCGGCGCGCCGTCCGCGTTCAGGTGGTGTGGCGCGGCATACGTCACCACGGTCTCGATCACGTCACCGGGCCGCGGCGCGGTCTCGCCGGTGGCGAAGTGCACCAGCCGGCCGTCGCGGGCCCGGCCGCTCATCCGACCGGTCCGGTCGTCCTTACGGCCCTCGCCGACCGCGACCAGCACCTCCACGGCGGAGCCGATCAGCTTGCGGTTCTCCACCCAGGTGATGTCCTCCAGCGCCGCGACCAGCCGTTCGTACCGTTCCTGCACCACCGCCTTCGGCAGCTGGCCGTCCATCGCGGCGGCCGGAGTGCCGGGACGCTTGGAGTACTGGAACGTGAACGCCCCGGCGAACCGGGCGGCGCGCGCTACGTCGAGAGTGTGCTGGAAGTCCGTCTCGGTCTCGCCCGGGAAGCCGACGATGATGTCGGTGGTGATCGCCGCGTCCGGCATCGCCGCCCGCACCTTGTCGATGATTCCCAGATAGCGCTCCGAGCGGTAACTGCGGCGCATCGCCCTGAGCACCCGGTCCGAGCCGGACTGCAGCGGCATGTGCAGGCTGTGACAGACGTTCGGCGTCTCCGCCATCGCGGCGATCACGTCGTCGGTGAAGTCCTTCGGGTGCGGGCTGGTGAACCGGACCCGTTCCAGACCGTCGACGCCCCCGCAGGCGCGGAGCAGTTTGCCGAACGCCAGGCGGTCGCCGAACTCGACGCCGTACGAGTTGACGTTCTGACCCAGCAGCGTGACCTCCAGGACACCCTCGGCGACCAGCGCTCGTACCTCGGCCAGGATGTCGCCCGGGCGGCGGTCCTTCTCCTTGCCGCGCAGCGCCGGAACGATGCAGAACGTGCACGTGTTGTTGCAGCCCACCGAGATCGAGACCCAGCCCGCGTACGCCGATTCCCGGCGCGCGGGCAGCGTGGACGGGAAGACCTCGAGCGACTCGAGGATCTCCACCTCGGCGGCCGCGTTGTGCCGGGCGCGCTCGAGCAGCGCCGGCAGCGACCCGATGTTGTGGGTGCCGAAGACCACGTCCACCCAGGGCGCACGCTTGACGATGTCACCGCGGTCCTTCTGCGCCAGGCAGCCGCCGACCGCGATCTGCATGTCCGGCTTCGCCAGCTTGGCAGGGCGCAGGTGACCCAGGTTGCCGTAGAGCCGGTTGTCCGCGTTCTCCCGGACCGCGCAGGTGTTGAACACCACCACGTCGGCGGCGTCGGCGGCGGCCGCACGCACGTAACCGGCGTCCTCCAGCAGGCCGGCGATGCGCTCGGAGTCGTGCACGTTCATCTGACAGCCGTACGTTCGGATGTCGTACGTCCGCGTGGTCTCGGCAGCGGTAGTCATGGCAATACAACAGAGTAGCCGGATGTCAGGCAGCCTCCCGCTCCGGCGCCACCGCGCACGCGGGGTCGGCGCCGGTGCACGGGCGCGCATGGCGGCGTTCCGTACCGTCGTCGGTCTCCGCCTCGTCGACGTGGACGGCTCGCAGGGTCCCGTCCGGTGCGGCGCGCACGTACCGTGTGGGATTAAGCGTGCCGTCGGGCAGCAGGACGTCGGCGCCCAGCCGGACCGCGACGGCGCTGGCGATCGCCGTCTCCGGCACGTCGCCGGGGGCGAGGTAGCAGTCGATCAGTGTCGGAAAGTCGCCACCGACGTGCCAGACGTCGCAGAGCACGCCGCCGGCGCCGGTGGCTCCGCCCAGCTCGGCGACGGGCCGGCACAGCTCAGCGGCGATGGCAGCACGGACGGCGATCGGGTCGAGGCGCCCGGTGGCGCACCAGTTCCACAGCCCGTCAGCCATCTCGAATCCCCCTGTGTTACCGCTCCGTGACCATTCTCAGCGTTCACCGATATCGCCGCGCCAATAGAGTGGCCCCATCCGGTGAACCCAACGACGGGGCGGTGGTCCGCGGTGACTGACGAGGCTCTCATCGTCCTCAAGGATGTCAACAAGTGGTTCGGACCCCTGCACGTCCTGCAGGACGTCAACCTCGAGGTCGACCGTGGCGAGGTGGTCGTCGTCATCGGACCGTCGGGGTCCGGGAAGTCGACGCTGTGCCGGGCGATCAACCGCCTGGAGCCGGTCAACTCCGGCACCATTCTCTTCGACGGCCGGCAGCTCCCGGCCGAGGGGAAGGCGCTGGCGCGGCTGCGCAGCGAGGTCGGCATGGTCTTCCAGTCGTTCAACCTGTTCGCCCACAAGACGATCCTGCAGAACGTCATGCTGGGGCCGGTCAAGGTCCGTAAGGAGAAGCCCGCGGTCGTACGGGAACGCGCGATGGCCCTGCTGGACCGCGTCGGCATCGGGAACCAGGCGGACAAGTACCCGGCCCAGCTCTCCGGTGGTCAGCAGCAGCGGGTCGCCATCGCGCGGGCGCTGGCGATGCAGCCGAAGGCGTTGCTCTTCGATGAGCCGACCAGCGCGCTCGACCCGGAGATGGTCGGCGAGGTGCTCGACGTGATGACGTCGCTCGCCCGCGAGGGCATGACGATGGTCGTGGTCACCCACGAGATGGGTTTCGCCCGGCATGCGGCGAACCGGGTCGTGTTCATGGCCGACGGTCAGCTGGTCGAGCAGGCAGCGCCACGGGAGTTCTTCGAGAATCCGAAGAGTGACCGGGCCAAGGACTTCCTCTCCAAGATCCTCACCCATTGATCATCTATATCGAAATTGAGGAGCGTGACATGCGCATCACCCGATTGGCTGCGGCGTTCGGTGCCGCCGCGATGGTGCTGGCTGCGGCGGCGTGCGGCGGAGGCGGCAGCGGTTCGAGCTCCGGCTCGGGCTCCGGCTCGACGAGCGGCGTCATCGGCAAGGCCTCCAGCCAGAAGAAACTGGTGATCGGTGTCAAGGCCGACCAGCCCGGCCTGGGCCTGCAGACCGGCGGCACCTACGCCGGCTTCGACGTGGAGATCGCCAAAATCGTGGCGAAGGGCCTCGGCGTCGACCCCGGCGGCATCGAATGGAAGACGACCGTCTCGGCCAACCGCGAGCCATTCATCCAGCAGGGTCAGGTCGACATGGTCGTGGCTACGTACACGATCAATGACGAGCGCAAAAAGGTGGTCACCTTCGCCGGGCCGTACTACGTGGCCGGCCAGGACCTGCTCGTACCCGCCAACTCGACCATCACCGGTCCCGACTCACTGGCCGGCAAGAAGGTCTGCTCGGTGACCGGGTCGACGCCGGCGAAACGGATTCAGACCGAGTACAAGCAGGCGAAGCTGCAGCTGTTCGACTCCTACTCCAAGTGCGTGACGGCGCTGGCCGGCGGCCAGGTGGACGCGGTCTCGACCGACGACATCATCCTCGCCGGGTACGCCGCGCAACCCCAGTACACCGGCAAGTTCAAGGTGGTCGGCAAGAAGTTCAGCACCGAGCCGTACGGCATCGGGCTGAAGAAGAACGACACCGCCGGTTGCAACAAGATCAACGACATCCTGAAGGCGGCGGCGACCGACGGCTCCTACAAGGCGGCGTGGGACTCGACGCTGGGCAAGAGCGGCCAGAAAGCACCCGATCTGGACACGGGCAAGCTGAGCAACTGCTCCTGATCCGTACGCTTCCGATTCGTCGTGTTGGGCGGGGCCGGCCGCGCACCGGCCCCGCGCCGATCGCGATGGTCCCGGCGTCGTAAGTGACAGAGGAGGGCGATGAACGTCTTCTCCGATCCCGCCAACGTCGACGCGTACGTGACGGGATTCCTGTGGATCCTCAAGCTCACGGTCGCCGCGGCTGTCGGCGCGCTGGTGCTCGGGGTGCTGCTCGCGGCGATGCGGGTCTCCCCCGTGCCGGTGCTGCGCGGCTTCGGGACGGCGTGGGTCAACATTTTCCGGAACACGCCGTTGACCCTGATCATCTTTTTCTGCTACTTCGGCCTATTCACCGCACTCGGCTTCAAGTTGAGTGACGACATCAATGTCAACAACTACTGGCTCGGCGTGGTCGGCCTGTCCGTCTACACCGCCGCGTTCGTCTGTGAGGCCATCCGCTCCGGCATCAACACCGTGCCGGCCGGCCAGGCCGAGGCCGCGCGCGCGGTGGGCATGTCGTTCCGGCAGACGCTCACGATGATCGTCCTGCCGCAGGCGGGGCGCGCCGTCGTCGCGCCGCTGGGCAGCATCTTCATCGCGCTCGCCAAGAACTCCACGATCGTCGGCACCATCGGTCTCGTGGAGGCGTCCTCCGCGATGAAAGACCTGATCAACGCGAACGGTGACGCCGTCATCCCGATCTTCCTCGTCTTCGCGGGCACGTTCGCGCTCGTGCTGATTCCGGTGGGGTACGCGTTCGGCTGGTTGGCCAACCGGCTGGCGGTGAAGCGATGAGCACCGAAGCCGTTCTGTACGACCACCCCGGTCCGCGGGCGAAGACGCGCAACAACGTGCTGACCGCGATCTTCGGCGTGGCGCTGCTGGCGCTGCTGTACTGGGTCTACGCGAAGTTCGACGAGAAACACCAGTGGGACGGCAGGTTCTGGGAGCCGTTCACCCAGAGCACCACGTGGACGCAGTACATCCTGCCCGGTCTGGCCGGCACGCTCGGCGCCGCCGCCGTCGCCATGGTGCTGTCGCTGCTGTTCGGCCTGCTGTTCTCGGTCGGCAGGCTCTCCGACCACTGGTGGCTGCGAGTGCCATCCGGCGTGGTCGTGGAGTTCTTCCGCGCTGTACCGCTGCTGCTGCTGATGTTCTTCATCTTCTTCGGGGTGCCGTTCCTGACCCAGCGCCCGATGTCGGTGTTCTGGGCGGTGGTCATCGGCCTGACGCTCTACAACGGGTCGGTGCTCGCCGAGGCGTTCCGGGCCGGTATCCGGGCCGTGCCGAGCGGCCAGAGCGAGGCGGCGTACGCGATCGGCATGCGCAAAAACCAGGTGATGCGCGAGATCCTCATCCCGCAGGCGGCGCGTGCCATGCTCCCGGTGATCGTGAGCCAGCTCGTCGTGCTGGTGAAGGACACCGCGCTCGGCTACATCATCGCGTACAACGAGCTGCTCCAGCTCGGCGTCAACAACCTGGGCGCGAATTTCGGCATCGTGGTCCAGGCCGCCATGGTGGCCGCGGCTATCTACATCGTGGTGAACGCGTCGCTGACCGCGCTCGCCGGCTGGCTGGAGCGCCGCACACGGCGCGCCGGGCGGGCACCCCGCCGCGCCGCGACACCGGCCGGGGTCGTGGAGCCGCAGGGCTGACCGAGATCCCGCGGCGCTATCGGGCCAGCTCGGTCACGCGGGATTCACGGACCACAGTGACCCGGATCTGGCCCGGATAGGTCAGCTCCTCCTCGATCTGCTTGGCGACATCACGGGCGAGGACCGCCGCGCCGATGTCGTCGATCTCGTCGGGACGCACCATCACGCGGATCTCCCGGCCGGCCTGCATGGCGAAGACCTTGTCCACGCCGACCTTGCCCGCGGCGATCTCCTCAATGCGTTCCAGGCGTCGTACGTAGGCCTCGATGCTCTCCCGCCGGGCGCCCGGCCGGCCGCCTGAGCAGGCGTCCGCGGCCTGGGTGAGCACGGCCTCGACGGTCTGCGGCGGGACCTCGTTGTGGTGGGCCTCGATGGCGTGCACCACGTCGTCGGACTCGCCATACTTGCGGGCCAGATCCGCGCCGATCAGCGCGTGGCTGCCTTCGACCTCATGGGTCAGCGCCTTGCCGATGTCGTGCAGGAACGCTGACCGCTTGATCGTGGGCACGTCCAGACCCAGCTCGGCGGCCATGATCCCGGCGATGTGGGCCGTCTCGACGAGATGCTTCAGGACGTTCTGGCCGTAACTCGTCCGATACCGCAGGCGCCCCAGCAACGTTGCCAGCGCCGGGTGGATGTCGGTGATCCCGACGTCGACGAGGGCTTCCTCGGCGGCCCGGTCGCAGAGCCGCTCCACTTCGTTCCGGGCGGTGTCGAAGACCTCCTCGATGCGGTGCGGATGGATCCGGCCGTCCAGGACCAGCTTTTCCAGCGTCAGACGTCCGACCTCACGGCGTACCGGATCGAAGCAGGACAACAGCACCGCCTCGGGCGTGTCATCGATGATGAGGTTGACGCCCGTCGTGGATTCGAACGCCCGGATGTTGCGGCCCTCGCGTCCGATGATCCGGCCCTTCATCTCGTCGCTCGGCAGGTGCAGCACG
>Ga0081539_10006030_pt1 | contig 11886 bp, 4 predicted proteins | sample TabmetS4T2R2_FD_71023 | JGI IMG/M metagenome (GOLD analysis project Ga0081539, IMG submission 71023) | Tabebuia heterophylla rhizosphere microbial communities from the University of Puerto Rico - S4T2R2 | ecosystem: Host-associated > Plants > Roots > Rhizosphere ...
CAGCAGCCCGCCCAACGCCATGTCGTAGTTCTCGAGGTAGACGACCCGCACGTTGTCGCCGAGCGTCGCGCCGATCTCGAAGATGCGGCGGATGATCTGCTTCCCCCACTCGTCGCGCGGATGCGCCTTGCCGCTGAAGACGATCTGGAGCGGCCCCTCGCGGCGGGCGATCTCCTTGAGCCGGACGGCATCGGTGAAGATGAGGTCCCCGCGCTTGTACTGCGTGAAGCGGCGCGCGAAGCCGATCGTGAGCACCTTCGGATCGAGCCGCGCCCCGGCACGGCGCTCGATCTCGTCGAGCAGCGCGCGCTTGGCGCGCGCGTGCGCATCGCGGAGCTCGTCGAGGGGGAGCTTCACCGCGTAGCGCAGGTAGAGGTTGTCGCGCCGCCACTCGGGAATGTGCTTGTCGAAGAGCTCGCGGAAAGGCTCCGACGTCCACGTCACCGCGTGCACGCCGTTGGTGACGGCCTCGATCTCGGCCTGCGGGAACATCGCGCGCGACACTTCCTGGTGTCGCATCGCGACGGCGTTGACGTAGCGCGCGAAGCGCAGCGCGAGCACCGTCGTGTGCAGCCAGTCGCCGTCGAGCGCGCGGGCGCGGCGGAGCCGGTTGACACGCGCCTCGCCGAGGAGCCGCGTCGCGAGGTCGAGCGGAAACCGGTCGTGCCCTGCGGCGACGGGCGTGTGGGTCGTGAAGACGCACTGCCTGCGCACCGCCTCGACGTCGGCCTCGGAGATGTCGGCGTCGGGCTGCCACGAGGTGCCCTCGAGCTGGCGCTCGAGCAGCGTCAACGTCAGCAGCGAGGCGTGCCCTTCGTTGATGTGGTGGACGATCTCGCCGCTGTAGCCGAGCGCGCGCAGCATCTCCGCGCCCCCCATGCCGAGCACGATCTCCTGGCGCAGCCGGTACTCGCCGTCGCCGCCATAGAGCGTGTCGGTGAGGCCGCGGTCCTCGGCGCGGTTCGCGTCGAAGGCGGTGTCGAGCAGGTAGACGGGGACGGTGTAGCCGTTGACGCCCTTCACCGTGTACTTCCAGGCGCGGACGTGGACCTGGTGTCCCTCGATCTCGACCGCGACCGTCGGCTCCTGAAGCTCGAGCCGTCCGTCAGGCGACCAGTCGGCCGGGCTCTCGCTCTGCGTGCCCTGCGCGTCGAGGTGCTGCGTGAAGTAGCCCTTGCGATGGAGGAGCGTGACGCCGACCATCGGCGCGCCGAGGTCGGCGGCGGCGCGGATCGTGTCGCCGGCGAGCACGCCGAGCCCGCCGCTGTAGGTCGGCACGGCTGTCTCGAGCGCGATCTCCATCGAGAAGTAGCCGACGATGGTATCGGTCGGGTTGCGGCGGCCGTGCGAAGGGTGCGGGGTCATCTACTGAGCGCGTGAGCGGGTTCCCGGCGAGGACGATGTAACCGGTACACTATCGTACTCTACAGCGCCGGGAACGATCCGGTCAGGCGACGAGCGGAGCCGTTACCGGTCACGCACCGACCGTCGCGTTCGCTTCTCCCAGGAGCAATGTGGCGGGAAACTCAGCGAAGAGCTGACCGACGGCGAACGCCGAGCCGGAGCCGCGATGTTCCGACGCGACGACCCGGCCGGTGAGCGCGCAGAGCCAGCGGCGGCCGGGAAGGGAAGGAGGGAGGAGAACGGTGGTGTCTCGCCAGGCATCGGCGGCAGGGAGTGTGATGCCCCCCGCGAGCGTCCGCAGCCGCCGGCCGAAGACCGCGATCGCCGATGCATCCCCGGTGCGGCGGGCGAAGGCGACGACGTGTTCGACGCCCGCGCCATCGACCGTGAGTGGGACGTACTCGCCGCCGACGAAGAGCGACTCGTGCGCGCGCCGCGCCTCGAGCATCCGCCAGGTGACCCAGAGCTTGAGCCGATCATCCTCGGGACGCGCCGCGAGCTCGCGCACGAAGGGCCAGAGCTCCCGCACGCTGTGCTGCCGGCGCGCGAGCTCGCCGAGCAGCTTCGTGCGCTGGGCGTAATCGACGGGGCGGCGATTGTCGGGATCGACGAGGGCGAAGTTCCAGAGCTCGTCGCCCTGGTAGAGATCGGGGGTGCCAGGCGAGGCGAGGTGCGCGACGACGCGCGCGATCGCGTTCCAGAGCCCGGGGCGCGCGACCTCGCCGACGAGCGCCGAGAGCTCGCCGAGGAAGGGCGACCGGCCGGGGCCTCTCGCACGCAGGAGCGCGTTGATGAACCCCTCGAGCTCCTTCTCGAACTCCTCGGCGGGGTCGGTCCAGCTCGAGCGCAGCTTCGCCTCGCGGACCGCCTTCTCCATGTACTTCTCGACGCGGTCGCGCAGGCTGCCTAACGCCTCGGCGTCCGGAATGCCGTCGGAGGGCCAGATCCCGACGAGCGTCTGATACAGCAGGTACTCGGTGTTGGCGTCGAGCGACGAACTGCGGCGCGGCGCGTTCATCTTCCGCCAGCGGCGCACGGCGCCGAGCCAAAGCTCCGGCACCTCCGACAGGACGTCGAGCCGCGCTCGTACGTCGGCGCTGCGCTTCGTGTCGTGCGTGTTGGTACAGACGAGCGCGTGCGGCCAGCGGTGGGCGCGCTCCTCGTTCGCGTCGTGGAAGCGCTCGACCGACACCGCAAGGTCGCGATCGGGCTCGCCGCCGACCTCGTTGAGCGAAACGAGCGGCACGTACTGATAGAGCGCAGTGTCCTCGACCCCCTTCGCCGTCGCCGGCCCGCTCGTCTGCTGGAGCCGCGCGACGATGCGGAGGCACTCGTCGCGGGGAAGATCGGGGCCGCCGAGCATGACGTCGCAGAGGAAGTCGACGAGCGGCGCGGGAAGCCTGCCCCGCCGCCGACAGCGGTCCGCCGTCCTCTCGACGACCGCGCGGTCGTCCTCGTGCGGCGCGCCCCGATCGTCGATGTAAGTGCGATAAACCGGAAAACACGCCATCCACTCGACGAGCGCGGCGACGAGCCGCGCCCGCGGCAGCCGCGCGACGCGCCTGTCCTCGCGCGCGACCGGCTGGAGCAGCGCCGCGAGCCGGCGCACGTCGGCGGAGAGCGAGGTCGTGAGGATGCGGATCTTGCCGCGAAGCGCCACCTCGCCGAACTCCGCGAGCTTCGCCCGCAGCGCGCGTGGGAGAAGGGCATGGTACCCGTCGGTGATGCGGCGTGCGCCGCCGGCGTCGACGAAGAGCGCCTCGAGGTCGTTGAGGTACTCGTAGCCGGTCGTCCCCTGCACCGGCCAGCCCTCGCGCAGCTTCTCGCCAGCCGAGAGGATCTTTTCGACGACGATCGGGAAGGGCATCGCGGCGCCGTCGCCGTGCGGTACCGCGGCGCGCAAGCGCTCGAGGTAGCCGAAGGGATCGAGGAGGCCGTCGATGTGATCGATGCGCAGCCCCGTGACGTGTCCCGCGCGCACCCACTCGAGGATCCGCTCGTGCGTCTCGGCGAAGACCCGCTCGTCCTCCATGCGCAGCGCGACGAGCTCGTTGATGTCGAAGAAGCGGCGATAGTTGACCAGCCGCGCCGCGCGCCGCCAGAGGGCGAGCCGGTAGGGCTGCACCGCGACGAGCGCGCGCATGCGCTCGCGCCCCGTCGCGCCGCGCCCGAACGCCTTCGCCGCGGCGGCGAGCCGTTCGCGCACCGCGCGCGAGCGCCGGTAGAGCGCCTCGAGCTCGTGCAGCGCGGGGAGCGCGCGCGCCCCCCGGTCGCGCTCGGGGATCTCGCCCCGCGCGTCGTATCCCGCGAGAGCGGCGAGCGTGTCGGCGATGCGCGCCAGCTCGGCGAGCTGCGGCGAGGGACGCCGCCGCTTGCCACGTCCGCCGCCGATGGCGAGCGCGATCACCGCCGGATACGATGCGGGGTCGAGCGGAAAGCTGTTGTCGAAGTAGGCGAGACGGAGCCGTCCGTCCTCGGCGACCGTTATGGTGAGCTCGCCCCGCTCGAGCACGGCGTTGAGCCGGTCGCCGAGGATGGGGAGGAGCACCTGCCCCCGGAGCGGCTGTCCGGGCGCGCGCCAGCCGATGTCGAACCAATGCCCCCAGCGCGACGATGCGCCGTGCGCGAGCGCGTCCTCCCAGAACGGGTTGGCCGACCCGGTCCCCATGTGATTGGGGACGATGTCGAGCAGCCAGCCTAACGACGCGCGGTCGAGCGCGTCGGCGAGGTGGACGCGCGCCTCCTCACCGCCCATCTCGGGGTTCGCTTCCGTCGGGTCGGCGACGTCGTAGCCGTGGGTGCTCCCCGGCCGCGCGCGCAGCACGGGCGACGTGTACATGTGCGACACGCCAAGCCGCTCCAGGAAGGGAACGATCTCGCGTGCGTCGTCGAAGCCGAAGTCCTTGTGGAGCTGGAGACGGTACGTGGCGCGCAGGGGGCGCGTCGCGCTCATCGTCTGGTGTGCGCCGCGCCGCGCGCCGCGACGCGGAAGGCGCGCTCGACGTCGGGGTCGCCCGCGAGCGACTCGAGCGGAAGCGACAAACGCCGCGACCAGCTCGGATACCTGTCGGGGCCGACGCCGGGAAGGTTCACCGGATCGCGCTCGCCGACGAGGTCGTCCAGGGCGAGGCCGACGAGCACGGCCGGCGTCTCGCAGAGGAACTCGTGCACCGCGCCGCGGAAGGCCGCGCCGCCCGACGAGATCTCGCCCGGCGTCGCGACGCCGTCGCGGTCGAGGCGCTCGAGGAGCGCCTGCTTCTCCTCCTCGCGCTTCGCCCGCCCCTTCTCGACGTTGCCTTCGTCGAGGAGCCCGGCACGCGCGCGCAGCTCGACGTCGTGCGCGCTCCACCAGCCCTCGAGCGTCGCCATGTCGTGGGTGTTCGCGGTCGCGAGCGCGCGCTCGTCGTACGCCGCCGCGGCCTTGAAGCCGCTCTCGTCCTCGCGCTCGAAGTAGAGCACCTTCGACGAGAGCACGTTCCAGCGCTCGAGCCCCGGCGGCACGTCGGGCGGCACGGTGCCAAGGTCCTCGCCGACGACGATCGCGCCCGCGCGCGTCGCCTCGAGGGCGAGGATGCCGAGCAGATCGTCGGCGGGGAAGCGCACGTACGCGCCGTGCTCGCCGCTCTTCCCCTCGGGAATCCAGAACTGCTGGAAGAGCCCCATCACGTGGTCGATGCGCAGCGCGCCCGCATGGCGGAGCGCGGAGCGCACGAGCCGGATCCAGTAGTCGTAGCGCGTGCATCGCAGCGCGTGCGGCGACAGCGGCGGCAGTCCCCAGTTCTGTCCCGTCGCCGAGTAGGGGTCGGGCGGCGCACCGACCGATGCGCCGTGCACGAAGAGATCGGCGAACATCCACGGATCGCTCCCCGTCGGCGACGAGCCGATGGCGAGGTCCTGATAGAGCCCGATCGCGGCGCCCGCGTCGCGCGCGCGCTGCTGCGCGGCCGCGAGCTGCCGGTCGATCTCGCACTGGAGCCAGACGTGGAAGTCGACGTCGTCGCGATGCTCCTCGCGGAAGCGCCTGACCGCGTCGGAGCGCGGAGCGCGCAGCTCATCCGGCCAGCGGTGCCAGTCGGTCCATGCGCCGCTGTTGCGCTCGAGGCTCTCCTCGATCGCCATGAAGGTTGCGAAATCGATCAGCGCGTCGCCGCTCTCCTCGACGTAGCGACGACACTCGCGATCGCGATCGTCGCCATTGCCGCGGTGCCTCGCGACGTACTCACCGTGGAGCGCACGGAGGATCGGCCGCTTGAGCGCCATGACGCGCTCGTAGTCGATGCGGTCGGCGGCGCGCAGGCGATCGAGCTCGGTGCGCGTCGCGTCGTCGGCGAAGAGGTCGCGCGCGATGACCGACGTCGCGAGCTCGGGCACCGCCTCGACGTCGATGTAGAGCGGATTGCGAAAGAGGCGGCTGATCGGGCTGTAGGGGCTGATGTCGCCGCCGCGGTTGCGCAGCGCGTGGAGGGGATTCACGCCGACGAACGCCGCGCCGCGCGCCGCCGCCCACTCGAGGAGGTCGCCGAGATCGGTGAGGTCGCCGACGCCCCAGTTCCGCGCGCTCCGCACCGCGGAGAGGTTGGCGACGACGCCGAAGCCGGGATGCCCGCCGAGCGTCTCGCGCACGTCGGGGCAGCCGTCGGGGACGACGACGAGGAGCTGCTCGCCCTCGCTGCGTGCGCCGCCCGAGCGGAGCAACACGCGCACGGTGTGGTAGCCCTGCGGCAGCGAACTCGGAAGCGGGATCTCGATCCGGTCGCCGCAGTCGTCGCTGCGTCCCTCGCCGCGCGCGACGTCGCCGTCCTCTGCGCGCACCTCGATGGTCCAGTCGACCGGACCCGCTGCGTCGGCTGGCCGGCGCGCCGTCACGTACTCCGGGCCACGCCCATCGCGCACGGCGACGACGCGCACCGGGTCGACCGCTTCGCGGCGCTCCTGCTCCTCGAGCGCGCGCAGCGCGCGCGCCGCCGACTCGTCGTCGTGCGCGTCGATCCCCATCACCGCAAGGAGCGCGATGCGCGTCTCGTCCGAGGTGCGGCGAGTCTCCTTCCCCGTCTGGTCCAGGTATTCGGCGACGATGCCGAGCCGGTCGGCGAGCGCGTGCAGCGACATCACTTCCGGTCGGGGACCATCACGAGAACGGCGAGGGGCGGCAGGTCGAGGCGGATCGAATGCGCGTAGCCGTGGAAGGGCGACGGTTCGGCGGCCACCTCGGCGCGCGCCGGGAAGCCGCTGCCGCCGAAAGCGGAATCGTCGGTCGAGAAACGGAGGCGGTAGGTGCAGCCCGCCGGCGCGCCGATGCGATAGTCCTGGCGAGGCACCGGCGTCAGGTTGAGCACGACGATGGCGTGCTCGGGGCCGTCGCGCCTGACGAAGGAGAGCACCGAGTTGTCGCGATCGGCGACGTCGATCCACGAGAATCCTTCCGGCTCGTAGTCGCGCCGCCAGAGCGGCGAGAGCTCGTGGTAGAGCTTCCCGAGCTCCTGCATGAAATACTGGAAGGCGCCGTGACCCGGCTCGCTCGCGAGGTGCCAGGGGAGACTCGTGTCGTGGTTCCACTCCGTCCACGGCGCGAGCTCGCTGCCCATGAAGAGCAGCGCCTTGCCGGGGCGCGCGTACTGATACGCGATCAGCGCGCGCAGGTTGGCGAGCTTCTGCCAGACGTCGCCCGGCATCTTGTCGAGGAGCGACTTCTTGAGGTGGACCACCTCGTCGTGAGACAGCGGCATGATGAAGCGTTCGCTGTACTCGTAGAGCATGGCGAAGGTGAGCTGGTCCTGGTGGTGCCGGCGGTAGAGTGCATCGGTGGAGAAGTAGTTCAGGGTGTCGTGCATCCACCCCATGTTCCACTTGAAGGTGAAGCCGAGCCCCCCCTCGGCGCGGGGCTTCGTCACGCCGGGCCACGCGGTCGACTCCTCGGCGATGGTGATGCATCCCGGCTGCTCGGTGCGCACCGTCTCGTTCATCTGGCGGAGAAACTCGATCGCCTCGAGGTTCTCGCGTCCGCCATAACGGTTGCGCAGCCACTCGCCCGCCTTGCGGCTGTAGTCGAGGTAGAGCATCGACGCGACGGCGTCGACGCGCAGGCCGTCGACGTGGAACTCCTCGAGCCAGTAGAGCGCGTTGGCGATGAGGAAGTTGCGGACCTCGTTGCGGCCGTAATTGAAGATCAGCGTGCCCCAGTCCGGGTGCTCGCCGAGCCGCGGGTCCTCGTGCTCGTAGAGCGCGCTGCCGTCGAAGCGGCGCAGCGCCCAGTCGTCCTTGGGGAAGTGCGCCGGCACCCAGTCGAGGATGACGCCGATGTCGTGCTGGTGGAGCGTGTCGACGAGGAACTTGAAGTCCTCGGGGGAGCCGAAGCGCGACGTCGGCGCGTAGTAGCCGGCGACCTGGTAACCCCAGGAGCCCGCGAAGGGGTGCTCGGAGATCGGGAGCAGCTCGACATGTGTGAAGCCGAGCGCCTTCGCGTGCTCGGCGAGCCGGGGCGCGATCTCGCGGTAGCCGAGGGGACGGTCGCCCTCCTCGGGGACGCGCGCCCAGGAGCCGAGGTGGACCTCGTAGACGAGCATCGGCTCGCGGGCGAGGTCGACGTCGGGGCGCGTGCGCATCCAGTCCGCGTCCTGCCAGGCGTGCTGCGCGAGGTCGACGACGATCGACGCCGTTTCCGGTGCCTGCTGCATCTTGAAGGCGAACGGGTCCGCCTTGAGCCGCGGCACGCCCTCGCGGGTGATGATCTCGTACTTGTAGTGCGCGTTGAGCGGGACGTCGGGAACGAAGAGCTCGTGCACGCCGGAGGAGCCGAGCTGGCGCATCGGGAGGAGCCGGCCGTCCCAGTTGCAGAAGTCGCCGACGACGCTGACGCGCTGCGCGTTAGGCGCCCAGACGGCGAAAGCGACGCCGGCGACGCCGTCGATGGTGCGCGGGTGGGCGCCGAGGATCTCCCAGAGGCGCCGGTGCGTCCCCTCGTTGAAGAGGTGGAGGTCGAGCTGGCCGATGGTGGGGAGGAAGCGATAGGGATCGCCGCGCTCCCAGGTCGCGCCGTCGGCGAAGCGGAAGCGCAGCCGGTAGGCGAAGGGCACGCTCACGCCGGGAAGGAAGCCCGCGAACAGCCCGCCCTCGACGCGGTCGAGGCTGATCGGATCACCGCCCTCGGGGAGCACCTCGACCGCGATGGCGTCGGGGTGCCAGGCACGGACGACCGCGCCCGGGATGCCCTCCACCGTCAACGGGTGCGCGCCGAGCACGTGATGGGGATGATCGTGTCGGTCGGCGAGGAGGCGCTGCAGGTCCTCGCGCCGCGGGTAGGGCGCGACCAGCGGCCGCGCGTCGCGCCGCGTCAGGCCAGTCGAGCCGGGCGAACCGGGCGAGCCGCCGCGCCGCTCGCCGCGCTCGGCGGGCGCGGCCGCGGCCGACGCGCCCGCTTCCCCCGCCGCCGCGGGGGGATCGCCCATCGGTGCGAGCTCGCTGTCGGGCTGGCGGCGCAGTCCGCGGTGGGGGTCGAGATCCTCGCGCCGGCGATGCGAGCGCCGGCGCTCCTCTCCCTCGTGGTTACTCATTTCACTGCCTCGGCCTGGGGATGGAGCGGCTCGACCTCGGGGGCCACGCGCCGCTCGGTTCCATGTCTGAGAAGGAGCATCGAGTAGGGCTGGAGCACGGCCACGTCGTCGCCCGGCAGGCGCGGCGTGCGGCGCGCCGAATCGAGCAGCGCGACCCAGCGGCCGTCGCCCGACAGCGCCGGCAGCGCGAAGCGACACTCGCCGTCGTCGGGGTGCAGCAGGAGAAGCATCGTATCACCCTTGATCGGCCGGCCCCGATCGTCGACTTCGTCCGTCGCCTCGCCGTGCACGAGCATGCCGAGGCCGCGAAGGGCGTCGTTCTTCCAGTCCTCGTCGCGCATCTCCTGCCCATCCGGCCGGATCCACATCAGGTCCTTCACGCCCTTCTCGACCTCCTTTCCGCGAAAGAAGTGCCGCCGGCGAAGGACGGGATTGGAGAGCCGGATCGCGAACGCCTTGCGCGTGAACTCGAGCAGCTCGCGGCGCCGCTCGTCGAGCGACCAGCTCACCCACGAGATGTCGTTGTCCTGCGCGTAGGCGTTGTTGTTGCCGCGCTGGGTGCGCGCGATCTCGTCGCCGTGCGAGAGCATCGGCACCCCCTGCGAGAAGGCGAGCGCGGCGATGAAGTTGCGCATCGCGCGGAAGCGCAGGTCGAGGACCTTCTGATCCTCCGTCGGCCCCTCGGTGCCCCAGTTGCGGCTGATGTTGTCGTTGTGGCCGTCCTGGTTGTTCTCGCCGTTCGCCTCGTTGTGCTTCTGCTCGTAGCTGACGAGGTCGTGCAGCGTGTAACCATCGTGCGCGGTGACGAAGTTGACGCTCGCGTAGGCGCCGCGCTGCGTCCACTGGTAGACGTCGCTGCTTCCGGCGAGCCGCGAGGCGACCTCGGGCACGTGTCCTTTGTCGCCCTTCCAGAAGTGGCGCAGCGCATCGCGGTACTTGCCGTTCCACTCCGCCCAGCCGACGGGGAAGTTGCCCACCTGATAGCCGCCCGGGCCGACGTCCCACGGCTCCGCGATGAGCTTCACCTGCGAGAGCACGGGATCCTGCTGCACGATGTCGAAGAAGGTGCCGAGCCGGTTCACGTCGTAGAGCTCGCGCGCGAGCACCGGCGCGAGGTCGAAGCGGAAGCCGTCGACGTGCATCTCCTGCGCCCAGTAGCGCAGACTGTCCATGATGAGCTGGATCGTCCGCGGGTGGAGCATGTTGAGGCTGTTGCCGGTGCCGGTGAAATCCATGTAGAAGCGCGCATTGTCCGGCATGAGGCGGTAGTACGCCTTGTTGTCGATCCCCTTCAGCGAGAGCGAGGGCCCCATGTGGTTCCCCTCGCCGGTGTGGTTGTACACGACGTCGAGGATGACCTCGATCCCCGCTGAATGGAGCTTCTTCACCATCGACTTGAACTCGTAGACCTGGTGCATCAGGCCGCCGCTCGCGTAGCGGACGTCGGGTGCGAAGTAGCCGATCGAGTTGTAGCCCCAGTAGTTGGTGAGTCCCTTCTCGGCGAGGTGGCGGTCGACGACGTAGTGGTGCACCGGCAGTAGCTCGACGGCGGTGACGCCGAGCGAGAGCAGGTGGTCGATCACCGGGTCGGTGGCGAGGCCGAGGTACTTGCCGCGCAGGTGCTCGGGGACGTCGGGGTGCTGGACCGTCATCCCCTTCACGTGGCACTCGTAGATCACCGTGCGGTTCCAGGGCGTCCGCGGCGGACGGTCATTGCCCCAGGTGAACGCCGAGTCGATGACGACGCTCTTCGGCACGCCGCCGGCGCTGTTCGACGCGTCGGGCTCGAGATCCTCCTTCGGACCGCCGACCTTGTACGCGAACAGTGCGTCGCTCCACCCGATCACGCCGCTGATCGCCTTCGCGTACGGGTCGATCATCAGCTTCGCCGGGTTGAAGCGGTGTCCCTTGTCCGGCTCGTAGGGTCCGTGGACGCGATAGCCGTAAAGCTGCGCGGGACGCACGTCGGGGAGATAGCAGTGCCAGATCTGGTCGGTGCGCTCCTTCATCCAGATCTTCGTCGACTCGATCGCGTCCTCGTGCCTGTCGTAGAGACAGAGCTCGACCGCGGTCGCGTTCTCGGAGAAGAGCGCGAAGTTCACCCCCTCGCCGTCCCACGTCGCGCCCAGCGGGTAGGGGCGTCCAGGCCACACGCGCATTACCTGCGTTCCTCGCGGCAGAGCGCCGCCGATCGGGCGGGGACGACGAGGTCGCGCTCGACGCGTCCGCCGGGCCGCGGCGTGACGGGCCGCTCCGTGTTCGATTCGTCGGTCGCCGCGGTCGCGAGTGCGAGCGTCCACGCGCCGTCGCGACGCGGCAGCGCGACGCGGTGCTCGCGCCGCGAGAGATTGAAGACGGCAAAGAGCGTCGCGCCGGCGTCGGCGGCGAGCTCGACGCAGATCGGCGCCTCGCCGCCGGCATGGTCGACGCGCACCCGCGCGGCGCCCGGGCGCAGCGCGGGCTCGCTGCGCCGCAGCTGCAGCAGCTCGCGATACAGGGCGTGCAGCTCGCGATGCGGCGATCGCTCGACCTTCGACCAATCGAGCTTCGAGCGGCAGAAGGTCTCCTCCGCCTGCGGATCGGGGACGTCGTCGGCCCAGCCGAAGGACTCGAACTCCTTCCGCCGTCCGGTGCGTACCGCCTCGACGAGCTGCTCGTCGCCGTGGCTGACGAAGTACTGGAAGCGGTTCGTCTCGCCGTACTCCTCGCCCATGAAGAGGAGCGGCACGTAGGGCGACAGGAGCAGCAGCGCGGCGGCGAGCCGCTGATCCTCGATCGACAGCAGCTCGCCGAAGCGCTCTCCCGCGGCGCGGTTCCCGACCTGGTCGTGGTTCTGGATGCAGACGACAAAGTGCTCGGCTGAGACGTCGGCGGCGGGCGCGCCGTGCCGGCGGCGGCGGTGCTTCGACCGCCGGCCGTCGTAGACGTACCG
>Ga0081539_10006031_pt1 | contig 11880 bp, 9 predicted proteins | sample TabmetS4T2R2_FD_71023 | JGI IMG/M metagenome (GOLD analysis project Ga0081539, IMG submission 71023) | Tabebuia heterophylla rhizosphere microbial communities from the University of Puerto Rico - S4T2R2 | ecosystem: Host-associated > Plants > Roots > Rhizosphere ...
AGATGGCGGGCAGGATCTTCCGCATCGGGCATTGCGGCTACTTCGACGCCTTCGACATCATCGCCACGATAGCCGCGACGGAACTCGCCCTCGAATCGCTCGACTACCCCGTCGAGCTCGGCAAGGGCGTCGGCGCGGCCCAGAGGGTCTTCTCCAGGAGCGGGGTGACCGCTTGAAAGTTCTCGTCCCCGAGAAGCTCGCCGACCCGGGCATAGAGCTTCTACAGAGAGATTTCGAGGTTGACGTTCTCCTGGACCTGACACCGGAAGACCTGCTGGAGAAGATCGGGGAGTACGACGGCCTCATTATCCGCAGCGCGACGAAAGTTACCGCCGAGGTCATAGGGCGGGCCGAGAACCTCAAGGCCATCGGGCGCGCAGGCATAGGCGTCGACAACATAGACATAGAGGCCGCGACCAAGCGCGGCATCATCGTCGCCAACGCCCCGGAGAGCAACACCGTGGCCGCGGCGGAGCACACTCTGGGGCTTATGCTCGCCGCCGCGCGGCGCATCCCCGCGGCGGACTCTTCCTTGCGTGGCGGTGAGTGGAAGCGGAGCGCCTTCAAGGGGGTCGAGGTCTCGGAGAAGACGCTCGGTCTGATCGGGCTCGGACACGTCGGGGCGATCGTGGCGCGCGGCGCATTGGGGATGGGGATGCGGGTCCTCGCCTACGATCCATACGTCTCTGAGGACAGGATGCGCTCGATGAACGTCGAGCGGGCCGAGACCACGGACGAGGTCTTCGAGCACTCCGACTTCGTCTCGCTGCACGTCCCGCGCACGCCGCAGACGATGGGATTGGTAAACGAGGACTCGCTCGCGAAGATGAAGCCGAGTGCCTACCTCATAAACGTCGCGCGCGGCGGCATCGTTGACGAGACGGCCCTCTACAACGCGCTCAAGGGGGGCGTCATCGCCGGTGCTGCGCTCGACGTCTTCGCCGAGGAGCCGACGACGGACTCCCCGATCTTCACGCTCCCCAACGTCGTCGTGACGCCGCACCTCGGGGCGAGCACCGCCGAAGCCCAGGACAGGGCGGGCATCACGGCCGCAGAGCAGGTCGCGACCGCCCTCAGGGGGGCCGTGCCTATGCACGCCATAAACGCCCCCGTGCCGATGGGGGAGGGCGCCGAGTTCGTCGCCCAGTTTTCGGGGCTCTGCGAGGCCCTGGGGAGCCTGCTCTACCAGCTCACGGACCATCCCGGGGACACCCTGAGGATCGAGTACCGCGGCGAGGTCGCCGGCTTCGACACGCGTCTTCTCGACGTCTCGGCCCAGAAGGGCCTCCTCGCGCCGATGGTCTTCGAACCCTTGAACTTCGTCAACACGCCCGCGCTCGCTAAAGAGAGGGGGCTCAAGGTCGAGACCTCGCGGTCATCGGAGAGTGCGGACTACACGAGCCTCGTCGAGTTGCGCATGGGCGAGAACGCCGTCAGCGGGACGCTGTTTGGCCCGAGGATGCAGCCGCGGCTCGTCGAGGCGATGGGCTTCGACTTCGACGTTGTGCCAGAGAAATACATGCTCTTCATCCGCAACGAGGACAAACCGGGCATGATCGGCAAGCTCGGCAGCATCCTCGGGGAGCACGGCATCAACATCGGCAACATGGCCGTCGGGCGCGGAGAGCCGGGCTCCCGCGCGGCGATGGCCGTTACCGTAGACGAACCCGTCTCGGAAGAAGTCCTGAGTGCCCTTCTTAAGACGCCCGGCTTCAACGAGGCTCGCTCGGTCACGCTGTGATGGCCGGACTGGAAGAAATACTCGACCGCTACAGGCCTTACGGGCCCACCTTCAGGCCGGGCGAGAAGGCCCCGTTCTCGGGCACCTTCGTCTGCGACAGGGGGACCATGATGCCCCCTGTCAGGGTCCAGCTCTCCAAAGGCGAGGAGTTCCCCGAGGTCGAGGGACTCGGCGAGCATACCCGCTGGCGCCAGACCAACATTCAGGCCTGAATTACCCGAAGTGCCTGGAAACTTTGGTGTGTCCTCAGAGGTCGGGTACTCGACCTAGCCAGTGCGCGCGAGGCGCATCACGAGCAAGAAGGACGCCGCCATCACCAGACAAACCATCCCGACCACCGCGGGCGCCGGAACGAACCCTGAGGTGTCGTTGAGGGAGTCGCTGGCGTTTGCCTTTACGCCCTCCCCGAGCAACTTTAGGTCTGCACCCGCCTTCGAGAGCTGCTTGGTCGCGCTGTCATCGACCTTGAAGGGTTCCTCCTTCCCGAAGGCGTAGACCAGGTACTCTCGTCCCTCCTTAAAGGGTGTCCCACAGAACGTCGGATCGTCCGTGTTCACCACCATAGTATCTTGCTCCGGTCCCTTCCATACCTCGTAGACCCGCAGGGTGACCCTGAATCTGAACTTGGGGATACGTTCGACGTCCAGCACCTCTCCCGAGAACACGACGTAAGCCGGGTCAGATAGGGCGTCGCCGACCACCTGTTTCGCAGTTACTCCGCCCGCCCTAGAGCAGGCTGAGGCGGAGTCGGGGGGCAGGACCAGAAGACCGAGGCCCGCGAGGATCAAGGAGGCCAGGGCGGCAAGCAACCGACTGCTCATAGGTGCTCCTTTCGGATACGGCGGCCGGATGCCCCGACCACAAGGGCAGTGTAAGGTTGTGTACGCTCTGGCACATCACCCAAACGGACGATCTTTACTACCGGCGGCAAATACCGGCTTCCACCGCTCGTAGTCCTCTACTCTATGGCGCACGAGAAGGTAAGGCATCGTACTTTCTCCTTTCTGAACACAGGAGCTCCTTATGCCTCCATGATGCCCTTGCTACACAATCCGGTGCATAGTGGTAGCTCTCTTTTGGAGTGAGCCCAAGCCTATCGAAGAACGCTGGCGCCCTACTCCTCCCTGATGCTCGCGTACTTGAAGTCGACGAAGACCCCGTAGGGATGGAAGACCAGGCCCTCCACGGAAGGTCTTATCAGCCTGGTGAAGCTCTGGTGGAACGTCGGCGCGACCACGGCTTCGTCCTGGATCAGGATCTTTTCGGCCTGCGCCAGCTGCTGGAAGCGCCGGGTGGGGTCCGTCTCGACCTTGGCGTCGGCGACCAGCCGATCGTACTCCGCGTTCGAGAAACCGCTCTGGTTGAACGGAGAGTCCGTGGTCCATACTTCGAGGAAGTCCATCGGATCGTTGTAGGCTGCCATCGAGCCGCCGTGATAGAAGTCGTAGTCGCCCGCCGCCGTCTGCTCGACCAGGTTGTCGAACGGCAGCACCTTCACCTCGACTCTGGCCCCGAGGTTTTCCTCGAACTGGGACTGCAGGAAGGTCCCGACGTCCCGCTCCCTGCCTTCGTCCCAGACCAGCAGCGTGAGGGTCGGCTCCTCGCCGAGCTCCTCGACGCCCCGCTGGTAGAGCTGCCTGGCCTGCTTCGGGTCGAACTCTCCGAGGACCTCGGGGGCGGCCTCGCGAAACGTCTGCTCTCGGGGGCCTCCGGAATCCATCCCGGGGGGGATGTACCCCTCGGCGCCCACCGAGCCGTCGTTGAGGATCTTTTCAGCCAGGGCGTCCCGGTCGAAGCCTATCTGCATCGCCTTGCGGATGTTCTCGTTGCGGAAGGCGGGGCTGTCCTCGTTCATGTCCAGATAGCTCGTAGCCAACATGAGCATGGGCTCCAACGCCGGTGAGCCCTCGTACTCGTCAACGTACTCGGCCGAGATCTCCGTGACGTCGAGCTCGCCCGCATCGTAGAGGTTGGCGGCGGTGTCAACGTCCTTGACGACCTTGCCCTCGACCCGCTCTATGTCGACGTTCACTTTGTCCCAGTAGTCCTCGTTCTTCACGAAGGTCGCGCCTTCGGTTGCTTCGAAGTCGGTCAGGGTGTAGGGGCCATTGTAGAGAAGGGCATCAGCGCTCTGGGCGTACTTGTCGCCCTGCCGCTCGACGAACTCCTGGTTCTGCGGCAGGTAGACGGGTAAAGCTGTCAGCCCGAGGAAGAACGGCGTCGGATGCTCGAGCGTCACCTCTAGCGTCCTGTCGTCGGGGGTCTCTATTGCCACGTCCTCGGCCGAGGCCTCGCCCGCGCTGAACTCCGAGCCCCCCCTTATGTACCCGGAGACGAGGGACGAGATCTGGCCCGCGGTCTCGGGGTACATAGCCCGCAGCCACGCGTACTCGAAGTCCTGCGCCGTGACGGGGTCTCCGTTCGACCACCTCACCCCGTCGCGCAACTTGAAGGTGTAGGTCAGCTTGTCATCGCTGATCTCAACGCTCTGGGCCATCGCCGGCTGCGGCTGCTCGTCTTCGTCGAGCCGGTAGAGACCTTCCATCACGTTGTTGAGCACGAGGGCGGAGACCGCGTCGGCCGTGGTCGTGGAGTCCAGGTCGGGTATGTCGGCCTGGAGGTTGAACCGCAGCGTGTTCGGGTCTCCACCGCCGCCCTGCTCTTGGAAGGCGCCGCAGCCCACCAGGAGCACGAGTAGGCACAGGACGGCGAACGACGCCGCAGCATGCCCGAGTATAGACCTGATCCTCGTCACGCTCGAAGCCATGGCGATTACCTCCTCGCACTCCCACAAGTGTGCTTGCTACTACGGTAGCTAAACTCGCAAAATATTGCCTCACTCAAATGGACTATTTTTGCAGCACTTAGGCCTAATGGGACGACACGACTGACTCTATTCACCCGGGTGCCCAGAAGTCGCGAAAAGTAGTTACAGGCGTTTCAGAGTTCCTGCAATGGCATCTCGATCTCAAGCGTCTCCCTCCAGGAGAAGGAGGCTCGGAAAATCGCCGCCGAGTGGTCGTCCATAGAGATTTCGCTCTTGCGGTCGGTTATGCTAGATTGATTACATGAGCAAGCGCGGGCATGGCTCCGTGGGTGGGGATGCCGAGACCGTACGAATCAGGCTGCTTGGCGGCTTCCGGGTGTCGGTGGGGGACCGGACGGTACGGCGGGACTCATGGCGTATGAGGAAGGCGGCGAGTCTCGTGAAGCTGCTGGCCTTGGCCCCCGGGCACCACCTCCATCGTGAGCAGGCAATGGCGACGCTCTGGCCAGAACTCGGCAGACAGGCGGCATCGAACAACCTGCGAGTAGCACTCCACGCTGCTCGCAGGGCTTTCGACCCCGACTCGCTAGCAGGGTCTCGCTACTTGGCAAACGAGGATGAGTCGCTCGTGCTGTATCCCGAAGGACAGCTATGGGTGGACTCGGAGGCATTCGAGGAAGCCGCCAGTAACGCGCGACGCTCGCGTGAGCCAGCGGTCTACAAGGTTGCCCTCGACCTCTATGCCGGAGAACTCTTGCCGGGCGACCGCTACGAAGAGTGGGCTGAGGAACACAGAAGGCGGCTGCGAGAGACCTACCTCTCGCTTCTGCTGGGGCTTGCACGTCTGCATGAGGATCTGGCGGACTACGACTCCGCCGCCGAGGTGTTGCGGAGGGTCGTCTCAGAGGATCCCATTCGCGAGGAGGCTCATGCAGGCCTGATGCGCCTCTACGTACTGGCGGGGAGTAAGGGAGAAGCACTCGCGCAGTACGAACGGCTCGAGGAGGTTCTTTCCAGCGAGCTTGGCACCGAGCCCTCTGCTTCTAGCCGTGCTCTCCGCGAAGAGATAGCCGTCGGCCGCTTTCCGCCCACAGATGCACATCCCTTCGGCGACGCCTCTGAAGAGCCACATGTCGCCAGTAAGCACAACCTGCCCGCCTCTCGCAGCAGCTTCGTGGGGCGCGAGAGGGAGATGATAGAGGTAAAGCGAGCACTGGCAATGACACGGCTCCTGACACTCACAGGGACGGGAGGGTCAGGCAAGACACGCCTCGCACTAGAGGTAGCTCGTAAGTTGGTTGGAGCCTACACCGACGGGGTGTGGCTAGTGGAGCTCGCACCGCTTTCGGAGGGGACGTTGATAGCACAGGCAGTAGCCACAGTACTGGGTGTGCAGGAACAGCCCGAACGCCCGCTTACCGACACGCTTGTGGACTTCTTGCGGAGCAAGCGGACACTGCTGGTATTAGACAACTGCGAGCACCTCGTCGACACCGTAGCCCGCTTGGCAGACATCCTCCTGAACTCATCCCCCCACCTCAGGGTGCTGGCCACCAGCCGCGAAAGTCTAAATGTGGAGGGGGAGCTCACTTGGTTGGTGTCTAGCCTCTCTGCGCCCAGCTTGGGAGATGCACCGACGGTGGAGGAGCTGGCAGACTACGAGTCAGTACGGCTATTCGTCGAGCGAGCCCGACATCGCAACCCCGCCTTCTCCCTCACCTCAGAGAACGCACACGCCGTGGCAATGATTTGTGGGCGGTTGGACGGCATACCGCTAGCCATAGAGCTGGCCGCGGCCCGAGTGGGGTTGTCCTTAGAACAGATCGCCACGCGACTCGACGACTCCTTGAAGCTGTTAACGGCGGGGAGTAGGACCGCCTCGCCCCGTCAGCGAACGTTGAGGGGGACGCTGGATTGGAGCTACACACTCCTGAGCGCGCACGAGCAGATGCTGTTCGGCCGGCTCTCGATATTCGCGGGCGGATGGACTTTGGAGACAGCTGAAGTAGTAGGAGCAGAAGGTGGCACCGAGCAGCGCGACATCCTAGATTTCCTCTCCAGATTAGTGGAGAAGTCGCTGGTGGTGGCTGAGGCGACAGGGGGCGGTGGGGTGCGCTACAGGATGCTCGAGCTGATCAGGCAGTACGCCCAGGAGAAGCTTGAGAAGAGTGGCGAGGCCGAGGAGGTACGGCGTCGGCATGCCTCCTTCTTCCTGACTTTAGCCGAGGAGGCTGAGCCGAGGTTGCGAGGACCGGAGGACTTGGAGTGGCTCGAGCGCCTTGAGACCGAGCACGACAACCTGAGGGCCGCTCTCTCCTGGGCGCTGGAGCGGGAGGAGGCCGAGCTGGCCTTGCGGCTAGCGGGAGCTTTGATGCCGTTCTGGGAATGGCATGGGCACCTCAGTGAAGGGAGGGGGTGGCTCGAGGAGGCTCTGGAGAAGGAAGGGCGTGTGTCGGCTGCGGTGAGGGCCAAGGCGCTTTACGCGGCGAGCGACATGGCTCACCTTCAGTTCGATACGGATAGGGCAGTGGCGGCTGCACTAGAAGGAATCGAGTTGATCGCCGAGGCAGAGATCGACGGTAGCCTCGCTGCCGCCTTCCGATGGATGTTGGGGTATGCGGCGAGGCTGCGAGGAGATTACGAGCGGGCCCAAGAGCTACTCGAAGAAAACCTCACCTTCAGCCGGGAGGCTGATGACAAAATTGGGATAGCAAACGCACTCATCGAGCTGGGGGCCATTGCATTCTTGCTGGGTGATCACGAGCGGGCGAAAGAGCACGGCGAAGAGGGCATCGTCTTGTGCCGGGAGTTAGGCTACGGGGAAGGACTCGCGATTCACTTGGGCAACCTGGCATACTTATACTTGCTTGAAGGCGATTACGAGCGAGCAGCAGCTCTGAACGAGGAAGCTGCAGTGCTGTCCAGAGAGCGGGGATACAAAGGCGGGATCGCCTTTGCACTAGACTTCCAGGGGTGGGTGGCGCTGTTGCAAGGCGACCATGAACGGGCCAGGATCTCCTACCGAGAAAGCCTCAACCTCTCCACAGAGCTAGGTGAAAAGATGGTCGCCTTATCGAGCCTGGATGGGCTGTCGTGCATCTCTGCAGCCGAAGGGGCATCCGAGCGAGCGGCAAGGTTGTTCGGGGCGGCCGAAGTGCTGGGCGAAGCGGTAGGCCCCGATCTGATCTCTGAAAGAGATGCGTTGCGGGCACCGTATCTCGCGATGGCTCGCTCCCAGCTGGATGAGGCTTCATGGCAAGGGGCATTGGCGGAAGGGCGAGAGATGTCGATGGACCAGGCCATAGATTATGCCCTCTCTGAGGAGAAGCCCGCACCTCACATAACCCCCTCACCCGAGAGATCGCCGGCTGAAAGAGCGTCCGAGCTGAGCCGCCGCGAGAGGGAGGTGGCGGTACTGGTAGCGCGGGGTCTCACCAACCGCCAGATCGCCCAAGAACTCGTGCTCTCCGAGCATACGGTGCACCACCACATCACCAACATCCTCAAGAAGCTGAACCTCAGCTCTCGCCAGCAGGTAGCCTCACTCCTTCGCGACTGGCAAGACCCCGCGCAGTAGACTCCCCACTAGAGCTCCGATCTCCACCGGTTAGAGTGCCAGGGAGGTAGCATTCCCCCGCTTCTCCGATCCCCTTCGGAAAAGATAGCCACTCTATGGCCATCCCTGCTAACGGCTGATTAACGGCCACCGGTTACGCTGCGTGCATGAAGTCCTAAGGCTCGAGAGCCCCCACAAAGGAGATCCATCGAATGCACAAACGAGCGAGAGGTTCGCAGAGTACTAAGGGCACGCTGGAGAGTGCGAACTGAGCCAGCAACGGCTCACCGCTACCTGGCACGATCTGCTCTTACTCTAGGGGAAGGAGGTGTCAATGTACCGGAGATAGTCGAGACTGGCGCTTCGATAGGGCAATGGGAAAGAAAAGGGAAAGGATAAAGCGATGATCGCGAGATTCGACCATCATCCGATGCTGATGTTTTTGGCGCTTGCCACCGTCGTGTGCGTGCTCCTGGTGGCGCTGACGCTGTTCGTCTCGGCACAGGCCCTCCCGTCGAGCGGCCCTAGCATCAACCCTGCTGCACATCCGTCCGTCGTTGACATCAATCGGACAATGACGCTGTAGCCGCCGGCGGGCTAGCAAGGCAGCCTTCGGTAGACCTTGAACCAGCGGAACAGGTGTACGGTCAAGGAGCTAGACAGGACCATACACGCCCAGATTAGCTCTGCCCTGGCTACAGGGTGACCGCGCCCCTGTTGCAGCTAGCTTGGCGAAAAACACATCGAGATGGACACTGATCAGGAGAAAGGAATCATGAAACAGCCAACGCTCTTGATGCTAACTACTCTTGTGGTAGTGGCGCTTGTCGGTGTCGTTTGGACCGGTCCGTCCCCTGCGCTCGCAGAGGGAGCCACGCAGATTTCGGGGGTCGGCTACTTTGACGAAGCCGATAGCTGTGACTCTGCAAGCGTGGGTGCCGACTTCGCCATCATCATGAGTGGGGACCTGGAAGGTTGTCTTTACACATTCGTCGAGACCGCGCAGAGCTCGCCAAGTGGGACCTACCTGGAGACAGGAAGGGAGCTCTTCGTTGCCTCGGATGGAACCGGTACGTTCCTAACGACTTACCGGTTCGAGGCGAAGTACGAGGATGTGGAAATACTCTCCGGAGAGATCTTCGGGCGTTGCCAGCATCCCATCGTGGAGGGCAGCGGCACGGGCATTTACCAGGGTGTCAGCGGCCGACTTTTCTTCAAGGACGATGTAGTAGCGGGCAACTTTCCCTACAGAGGCCACCTACTTGGCTGAGGCTCACTCGAGCCTCGATGGAAGTGGAAGAAAATGGGTGGGGGCTCATTATCGTAACGAGCCCCCACACCGGTGAGACGAGCGCCGACCTTTCGAGAACGCCGTCAAGGCGAGGTTCGGAGAGCGCGTAGCCTGCTACCCTGCGAGGATCTACCAGGGACAAAGCTTGGTCCCCACAGAGTCGCACCATTGCCCCACCAACCAGGCACCTGTACACCGGGTCGAAGGCGCCCCAGAGCGCCCCTTTACCAGCTCGTCCCAGGTTGGCGCCGGATTCGGTTGCGAGAGAGCAAGTCACTACTTTGTCCTTCTTTCGTCCTTTGCGTCGCGGATATTGTGGCGGCGCCTGAGGCGTCGGGTTCACTTCTCTGCACTGATGGGGATGCAGGTGCCGTTCCCTTTCAGACGAAACGTCTTCGCCAGGTATCCAGCGGTGGATGCCTAATTTGTCTCGTGCGAGGGTATCCTAGCGGTAATGCGGTCGCTACTGCCAGGGAGGATTCATGAAGGTCGGGTACTTTCTCTCTTGCGAGGAGTTCGGGCCAGGAGAGTTGCTGGAGCAGGCCAGGATGGCGGAGGAGGCGGGGTTCGAGGGACTCTGGATCTCCGACCACTACCATCCCTGGGTCGAAGCTCAGGGACACAGTCCTCTGGTGTGGTCGGTGATCGGGGGCCTCTCGCAGGTGACCTCGCGCCTGCCGGTCTACACCGCCGTGACCTGCCCGACGCTCCGCATCCACCCCGCCATCATCGCCCAGGCAGCGGCGACCTCGGCCGTGATGCTGGGAGGACGCTTCGGCCTCGGCATCGGGTCGGGGGAGGCGCTGAACGAGCACATCTTCGGCGATCCCTGGCCTTCTGCCGACGTGCGCCTGGAGATGCTCGAGGAGGCCGTCGAGATTATCAGGCTCCTGTGGGAGGGCGGCACGAAAGACTACGAGGGCAGGCATTACGTCGTCGAGAACGCCCGCATCTATACCCTTCCCGACGAGCCGCCCCCGATCCTGGTCTCCGGCTTCGGACCGAAGGCTGCGAGCCTGGCAGGGAGGATCGGTGACGGTTACATGAACGTCGGCCCCGACGCTGAGCTACTCGAGATCTTCCGCTCTTCGGGTGGCGGAGACAGGCTCGCCCAGGGCGGCTTCAAGGTCTGTTACGGCGAGGATAGGGACGAGTGCGTCAGGACCGCCTATAACACCTGGCCGAACGAGGGGCTGCCGGGCGAGCTCGCGCAGGTCTTGCCGACCCCGGCCCACTTCGAGCAGGCCACACAGCTCGTGACGGAGGAGATGATCTCCGAGTCCATGCCGTGCGGACCGGACCCCGAGCCGCACAGGGAGATGATCCGCAGGTTCGCCGAAGCCGGCTACGAAGAGGTCTACGTCCAGCAGATAGGCCCGAACCAGAAGCAGTTCTTCGACTTCTACCAGAGGGAGATCCTTCCGAAGTTCCACTAGATCCTCTGCGGTGTAGAATTGTCACATCTACTCGCGGGCGGGAGGAAGGACATGGGCAAAAAGGGTGGCTCTCCAGGGACGACGCTCGTCCTCGCGCTCGTCATCGTGGCACTCAGCGTCACCTTGGGCATCGGGCTCGCGCGTTACGGCTCGGTGCTTCCGATAGTCGGGCCGCTGTTCGGAGAGAAGCCCGCACGGACAACTACAGGACCCGTGGTAGTGGAAGGAATACAGGAACTCGACCAGCTCGCCACCGTACGCTGGACTGAGTCCGTACCCGTGACCAGGGAGAGCGGCGGCGATATGCTGGACCGGCTGTTCAACGGGGAGAAGGTCCTCGTAATAGCCACGGGGAACGTCGAGGCCGGGGTTGACCTCGGTGAGATCGGCAAGGACGACGTGAGCGTGAACGGCGACGCCGTCACCATCGATCTGCCTGAACCCATGATACTCTCGGCCACCCTCGACGAAGACACGACCCGCGTCTACGACCGTGACTTCAGCCCCCTCAACTTCCGCCCCGACGACGAACTCGTCGAAGAAGCCCGCAGGCGGGCTGTCGTGAAGATCAAAGCCGCAGCCCGCGAGAACGGTATCCTGGATGCCGCAGAACAGAACGCCGAAGACAGCGTACGCGCGTTTGTCACCACGCTGGGATTCGACGAAGTACGCTTCGACTAATCCTCAGCCCGCGGATTTGCTCACGGCCTGCGGCACCTCCGTAGCCCTGTCGGTGCCCGGTTCTTGCGGGTCGTAGCCGAGGTTGGGGGCGAGCCACTTCTCGGCCTCTTCGAGGGTCCAGCCCTTTCGTTCGGCGTAGTCCTGGACCTGGTCGCGTCCGATCTCGGCCACACCGAAGTACCTCGAATCCGGGTGCGAGAAGTAGTAACCGCTGACCGCCGCCCCAGGCGACATCGCGCAGCTCTCCGTCAGCGTGATGCCTGCGCTCGTCTCAACGTCGAGCAGGCTCCAGAGCGTTCGCTTCTCGGTGTGCTCGGGGCAGGCGGGGTAGCCTGGGGCGGGACGGATGCCCCTGTACTCCTCGTGGATGAGGGCCTCGTTGTCGAGCTTCTCGTCCGAGGCGTAGCC